>OCTA010004823.1_pt1 | contig 11783 bp, 6 predicted proteins | sample 1538991 | NCBI WGS metagenome assembly OCTA01 (sample SAMEA3539302, study PRJEB22396) | soil metagenome | biome: tundra; feature: field; material: soil | place: USA | collected 2010-05 | depth 0.15 m | reverse complement strand
CCACGTGCGGCCTCGTCGTTCGCCGCCTCGTCGTTCGCCGCTTCGCCGTTCGCCGCTTCGCCGCGCGGTTCTTCCTGGCCGCGGCGCCGCAGCACCGACCAGCGTCCAGCCCCGACAGCGCCGCCCGTGCGCCGGCTCCAGCGGGCGTGCCAGCGCGTGCGGGCACCGCCGCGGCTCTGCGTCGCCGAGATGAGGGCCCGCAGGCCCGAAAACCCATCACCGGTGATGCGCCCCGCTGAGACCAGCTCGCCCAGCCCATCTTCGACCTCGGCGCGGAGCCGGCGGGTGCCGCCGACGATCTCGTCGAGGAAGCTTGCGCCGCTGCGGCCGAGAAACGCCAGGATGTCGCGACCGGGTCCGGACAGCGCGGCCTGGTCGAAGGCCTCGTTTTCGGGGGCGAGTAGCCAGGGGAGATCGGCCCGCCGGACCAGGGCAATGGGCGCCGCACGGCTGGGGGTTCCACCCGCCGGCCGCGCCGCGAGTCGCCCCCAGGCGACGTCACCGGAGAGGCAGAGCGCATCCAGCCAGGCGGAATCGTATCCGACCAGGCGCGCCGGAAGGATTTCGCGCTCCCAGGCGCCGGCCGCGGCCTCGAATCCTTGCAGCTGCGCGATGACCCGGGACAGCCCCGGTTGTCCATGCAACTGGGCGCCGGGACGGACGCCCTGCCAGCCAAAGAGAAAGCGGAGCAGATCGGCGGCGCTCACCGGCTCGATCTCGCGCCGGAGGCCGTCGAGCATCCGCCGGTTGATCCGCGCCAGCAGGCGCCGCTCGCACCATTGAACGCCGTCCCCGGCAGCGACGACCTCGGGGGCGGCGGAAACGTCGGCAACCTCCGCGACGTCCGGCACGAAGCGGCCGCGCAACACCGCGCCCTCCATCTCGATCCGCGCCAGCGCCGCCTCGACGTCGGACGGACGAATCCCGAGCCGGGCGCCGATCCGCTCGGCGGTGGTCGGCCCGAGATAGGGGAGGTGACCGCGCACGATCTCGCAGAGCGCGCCCTCGGCGTCGGACCAGGCGGCCGCGCGGCGCGCGGGTGGTTCGACGACGTCGGGGACGAAGCGACGCGCGGGCCAGACCTGCGCCGCCAGCGATCGGCGCTCGGCCGCGACCCAGTGAACCGGATCGCCTTCGAGGCGCGCCGCCCGGCGGGACTCGCAGAGCGCGTCGAAAAGATCGTCGAAACCCCGCGCGCGCCCGACCGACTCGGGCAGCGCACCCACGTCGAGCAGGAGATCGTGCAGCTCGTCGGCGTTGCGCGCCTCCGGTTGCGCCTCGGCTACCACCGCCTCGACCGCAGCCGGATCGAGCCCGCCGATCCGTTCGGCGACCACGGCCGGCAAGCCACGCCGCACGCTGACCGCGCGGGTGCGCCGCTCCTCGAGTGGCGCGTCGTCCAGAAAGGCGTAGGGGTTCGCGTTCAGGATCTCGTGCGCGAACACCGACGGCTCGGGTCGCTCGCGGGCGAGAGCTTCGATCCGGCCGTCCGCCAGACCTTCGAGCACGACCCGCAACCCGGCGGCGTCCATCGCCTCGACCAGACAGTCGCGCACGGTCTCGCGCACCAGCGGATGATCGGGAATCTCGATGGTCCCACCGCCGTGGTTGTCCTGGCAGGCGGTCTGAGCGGGGAAGACCGCCGCGATCAGGTCTTGAGCGCGCATCCGCTGGATCGCGGGCGGGACCCGTTTGCCGCCGCGACTGCGCAGCAGCGCGAGCGAGCGCATGGCGTTCCAGCGCCAGCGGGTCTCGAACATCGGCGCCTGCAGCGCCGCCTGAACCAGCAGCTCCTCGACGTCGCCCGCGCGCAACATCGAGAACACCGCCTCGAGCGGGAAGCTGTGCTGGGGACCGAGCGAGAGCACGATACCGTCGTCGGTGGCGGCCGCCTGCAGCTCGAAGTCGAACGAGCGGCAGAACCGTTTGCGCAGCGCAATTCCCCAGGCCCGGTTGATGCGTCCCCCGAACGGCGCGTGAATAACGAGTTGCATGCCGCCCGCATCGTCGAAAAATCTTTCGGCGATGACCCGGTTCTGGGTCGGCACGCCACCCAGCGCCGCGGCGCCGGCCAGGACATAGTCGCGCAGCAGCTCGGCGCCGCGCCGGTCGAGCGCGCAGGCGGTCATCAGCGCGTGGAGGGAGCTCGGCTCGGCCGAGGGCAGTCCGTCGCGGGGGGGCGCGGGGACCCTCTCGGGGTTCCCGAAGTTGCCGACCACCTCCTCCCGCAGCGCCGCCACCTCCGCCGACAGCTCGCGCGAGCGCGCCGGCCCTTCGCCCAGCCAAAATGGGATCGTCGGCGCCGCGCCGCCCGCGTCCTCCACCCGCACCCGTCCGGGCTCGACCCGCCGGATGCGCCAGGAGGTGTTCCCCAGCAACATGACGTCGCCGGCCATCGATTCGATGGCGAAGTCTTCGTCGACGGTTCCGATCATCGTGCCGTCCGGTTCGAGGATCACGTCGTAGTTGGCGTTGTCGGGGATCGCGCCGCCCGAGGTGAGCGCGGCCAGCCGCGCGCCGCGCCGCCCGCGCAACCGCCGATTGACGGCGTCGCGGTGCAGCAGCGCGCCCGCGCGTCCGCGGCTGGTGGAGATCCCTTCGGCCAGCATGTCGACCACGGCGTCGAAGTCGGCGCGCGCCAGCGCCGCGTACGGACCCGCGCGACGGACCAGCTCGTAGAGCGCGTCCTCGTCCCACTCGTCGCAGGCGCAGGCGGCGACGATCTGCTGCGCCAGCACGTCGAGCGGGGCGTCCCGCAGGCAGACCGCGTCGATCTCGGCCCGCCGCGCCGCGCGGACCAGCGCGGCGCACTCGACCAGCTGATCGCGGGTCAGCGGAAAGAGCCGGCCTTTCGGCGTCGCCGAGATGGTGTGGCCCGAGCGGCCGATGCGCTGCAGGCCGGTCGAGATCGAGCGCGGGGACCCGATCAGGCAGCAGAGCTCGACGGCCCCGACGTCGATGCCGAGCTCGAGCGAGGCGGTCGCCACCACCACCTTGAGCTCGCCCGACTTGAGCAGCCGTTCGGCCCGGTGACGCCGCTCCCGCGACAGGCTCCCGTGGTGGGCGGCGACCGCGTCGGCGCCCAGCCGCTCGCCGAGGTGCAGGGTCACGCGCTCGACCAGCCGGCGGGTGTTGACGAACACCAGCGTCGACCGATGTTCGCGGGCCAGCGTCGCGATCCGATCGTAGAGCTCCACCCACTGCTCGTTGGTACAGACGGCCCCCAGCTCGTCCTCGGGAACCTCGACGGCCAGGTCCAGATCGCGGCGCTGCCCCACGTCCACCACCTCGGGCGCCGGCCTGTCGCCCACCAGCAGCTTGGCGGCGACATCCAGCGGGCGCACCGTGGCGGACAGCCCCACCCGCTGCAATCGCGTGGGCGTTGGCGAGCTCGGTGTCGCGACCAGCGCCTCGAGCCGCTCTAGGGAAAGCGCCAGGTGCGCGCCGCGCTTGTCGGGCGCCACGGCGTGGATCTCGTCGAGGATGACCGTCCGCACGTCGCGTAGCGCGCGCCGCCCGGACTCCGACGTCAGGAGGATGAACAGCGATTCGGGCGTCGTGACCAGAACGTGGGGGGGCCGGCGGACCGACTCGCGCCGCTCGCGCGCCGTCGTGTCGCCGGTGCGCACGGCCGTGCGGATGTCCGGCGCCGCGTATCCCAGCTCGGCCGCCAGCCCCTTGATCTCCCCCAGCGGCTCTTCCAGGTTCCGGCGCACGTCGTTCGAGAGCGCCTTGAGCGGCGAGACATAAAGGACGCTGGTCCGGTCGGGGAGCGTCCCGCCGGCCGCGATCGCCTCGCCCACCAGCCGGTCGAGGGCCCACAAGAAGGCCGCCAGCGTCTTGCCCGATCCGGTGGGCGCGGTGACCAGCACGTCCTTGCCGGCGGCGATGAGGGGCCAGGCGCGGGCCTGCGCCGGCGTCGGAGCGCCGAATCGCCGGGCCAGCCAGGTCTCCACCACCGGATGAAACATTTGTTCAGTATACCCAGATCTGCTTGACGGGGGATCTGAGGTGTTTACGTTAGCCGGCGAACGGCGTAAATCATCGACGCGCCAAGCGAAAAAGGACAAATCAGCTCATGGGAAAAATCATCGGGATCGACCTCGGCACCACCAACTCCGTCGTCGCGATCATGGACGGCAAAGATCCGACCGTCATCGCGAATGAGGAGGGTGGGCGACTCACGCCGTCGGTGGTGGCCTGGGACGACAAGGGTGAAGTTCTAGTCGGTCAGATCGCGCGGCGCCAGGCGATCACCAACCCCGAGAACACCGTCTACTCGGTCAAGCGGTTCATGGGCCGCCGGTTCGAGGAGGTCACCGAGGAGACCAAGCGGGTGCCCTACAAGGTGATCCGCAACGCCAACGGCGAAGCGGCCATCGAGATCCGCGGCAAGAAGCTGACGCCGGCCGAGATCTCGGCGCGCGTGCTCATGAAGCTCAAGAAGGCGGCCGAGGATCACCTCGGCGAAAAGGTGACCGAGGCGGTCATCACCGTTCCGGCTTACTTCAACGACTCCCAGCGGCAGGCGACCAAGGACGCCGGCCGGATCGCGGGGCTCGACGTCAAGCGCATCGTCAACGAGCCGACGGCGGCCGCGCTCGCCTACGGCCTCGACAAGAGCAAGGATCACCTGATCGCCGTTTACGACTTCGGCGGGGGCACCTTCGACATCTCGATCCTCGAGGTCGGCGAGAAGGTGGTCGAGGTCGTCTCGACCAACGGCGACACCCACCTGGGCGGCGATGACATCGATCAGCTCGTGATGGATTGGCTGGTGGCCGAGTTCAAGAAGGACCAGGGGATCGACGTCTCGAAGGACAAGATGGTCATCCAGCGTCTGCGCGAGGCGTCGGAGAAGGCGAAGATCGAGCTGTCCTCGGTGGCGGAGACGGAGATCAATCTGCCGTTCTTGACCGCCGACGCCAGCGGGCCCAAGCACATGCAGATCAAGCTGTCGCGCGCGAAGCTCGAGCAGATGATGGGCGTCCTGGTCCAGCGCACGATCGAGCCGACCAAGAAGGCGCTCGCCGACGCGAACAAGAAACCGGCCGACATCGCCGAGGTGGTGCTGGTGGGTGGTTCGACCCGCATCCCGATGGTGCAGAAGCTGGTGAAGGACTTCTTCGGCCGGGAGCCCCACAAGGGCGTCAACCCGGACGAGGTCGTGGCGCTCGGCGCGGCGGTGCAGGCCGGCGTGCTGTCTGGCGAGGTCAAGGACATGCTGCTCCTCGACGTCACGCCGCTGTCGCTGGGGATCGAGACGCTGGGGGGTGTCATGACCACGCTCATCCCCCGCAACACCACCATTCCCACCAAGAAGAGCGAGGTCTTCTCGACCGCCGCCGACAACCAGAGCTCGGTCGAGGTGAAGGTGTTCCAGGGCGAGCGCCCGATGGCGGGTGACAACCGGCTGCTCGGGAAGTTCGGCCTCGACGGAATCCCGCCGGCGTCGCGCGGCGTGCCGCAGATCGAGGTCACCTTCGACATCGACGCCAACGGCATCGTGAACGTGTCGGCCAAGGACAAGTCCTCGAACAAGGTGCAGCACATCACCATCACCGCGTCGTCGGGGATGTCCGAGGCGGAGATCCAGCGGATGGTGAAGGACGCCCAGGAGCACGAGGCCGAGGACAAGAAGCGCCGCGAGGCGATCGACGCGCGCAACAAGCTCGAGTCGCTCACCTTCCAGGTGCAGAAACATCTCGACGAGAACCGCGACAAGATCGCGGAGGGCGATCGCACCGAGCTGGAAGCGGCGCTCAAGGACGCCAAGGACGCGGTCGAGAGCAACCGCGATCCGAAGGATGCGCAGTCCTTCGAGAGCGCGTTCGAGCGGCTGCAGAAGGCGTCGCACAAGATGGCGGAGGCCCTCTATCGCAGCGCCGCCGGCGCGACCGGGGGTCCGGAGACACCTCCCGGCGACGATGGCGCCGCCGCCCCAGGGGCCGGCCCCGACGCCAAGGCCGACCACAAGGACGACGTGATCGACGCCGAGTACACCGAAGGACCGAAGAGCTGACGCCCAGCGGGGCGGAGGCGAAGACTCAATCGCAGTAGTCTCGATCGGGGGCGCCTCCAATTTTCCGGGGCGCTTCCTGATATCTTTTGGGGCTATGTCCGTCGGGTTCCGTCGCCTGGCAGGCCAAGGACTCGAGATCGCGCTGCTGTTCGTCGTCTACGCGACGACGGCGCGGCTGGGGCTCTCTTTCGACGCGCTGGGCGGCATCGCGACCACGGTCTGGCCACCGACCGGCATCGCGCTGGCGGCGCTCACGCTGCGCGGCTTGCGGCTCTGGCCGGCTATCTTCCTGGCCGCGTTTGCCGTCAACGCCTCGGTCGGGATTTCGATCTGGAGCGCCCTCATCATCGCGACGGGGAACACGCTCGAGGCGGTGATCGGGGCGGTCCTGCTGCGCCGCCTCGGATTCGATAGTCGCCTCGAACGGCTGCGGGACGTGCTGCTGCTGGTCTGCGTCGCCGCCCTCGGAAGCACCACCGTGAGCGCCACCTTCGGTCTCCTCGGCGCGGTGCTGGGCCGCGTGCGCTTGAGCGAGAGCTATCCGGCCTTCTGGACCGTCTGGTGGATCGGAGACGTGCTCGGAAGCCTGCTGATCGCGCCGATCATCTTCACCTGGGCGAAGACGTCGCGGCTTTCGCGCTTCCCCGTACGCTGGGTCGAAGGGGGCCTCTTGCTGGGCGCGATCACGCTGGTCAGCCTGGTCTTCTTCCGCCACACCATGGGCTATCAAGCTGTTCACGGGATCGTGCGCGGCACCTACCCGATCGTCCCGCTGCTGATCTGGGCGGCGTTGCGCTTCGAGCAACGCGGCGTCACCGCCGCGCTGGTCGTGGTGGCCGTCATTGCCGTGTCGGGGGCCGCCGCCGGGGGCGGGATCTTCGCGACCGAGTCGACACACGACCGGCTGCTCCTCGTGCAGAGCTTCATGGCGGTCACCGCGGTCAGCATGCTGACGCTGGGCGCTGCGCTGGCCGAACGGCGCACCGCCCTCGGGGCCCGCGACGAGTTCATCTCCATCGCCTCGCACGAACTCAAGACGCCGCTCACGGCGCTCAAGCTGCGGCTCGGCTCGGCCATGCGACTCGGCGACCTGCTCTCCCCGGCGGAAGGGCCGAACGTGGAGAAGCTGGTGCGGGCCATCGCCGCTTCGAACACCACGGCGGATCGCCTGGGTGTCCTGGTCGACGATCTGCTGGACGTATCCCGGTTGACGGGCGGCCGCCTGGCCCTACGCCTCGAGCGGGTGGCGCTCGCCGATCTGGTGGGCGACGTGGTCGGGCGGCTGCAAGAACAGTCGACCGAGATCGGTTCGAAGATCGGGGTCGAGGTTCCTGCCACCATCGTTGGGACCTGGGATCGGATCCGGATCGAGCAGGTGGTGACCAATCTGCTCTCGAACGCGATGAAGTACGGGATGGGCCGACCGATCGCGCTTTCGGCCGGCGTCGAGGCCGGTCGACTCAGGATGCGGGTCAAGGATGCCGGTATCGGGATCGCGCGGGCCGACCAGGACCGAATCTTTCGCGCCTTCGAGCGACTGGCCAGCGGCGACCGGGTGGGGGGCCTCGGGCTCGGCCTCTACATCGGCTGGCAGATCGCGGTCGCGCACGGCGGCTCCCTGTCCGTCGAGAGCGAGCCCCGTTGCGGCGCCACGTTCACGCTCGAGCTGCCGATGGGGGCCTACGGCGCGGCGGACGCCAGCAACTGAATCTGGGTCTGCGCCGATTCGACCCACCGCTTCTCGCTGGGGCGCCGCTCCATCGACACGTAGGTCTCGTAGGCCTTGCGCGAGTCGGCCTTCCGGCCGAGGCGCTGGAGCGCGCGGCCGAGGCCGTAGTAGGCATCCGGATCGGTCGGGCGGAGCTTGATGTAATGCTGGTAGGCGTCGACGGCCTCGGCCGACCTCCCGCGTGCGCGGAAAGCAAAAGCCAGGTCGTACCAGGCCAGTGGGTAACCGGCGTTCTTGTCGAGTGCGGCGCGAAAGACTTCGATCGCCTCGTCGTCGCGCCGGATCTTGAGCAGCAGCTCCCCCAGCGCCGCACGGGCCGCCATGTGGCGCGGGTCGGCGGCGATGGCCTGATGAAACTTCGCGATCGCCTCGTCGATGTGCCCGTGATCGCGCAGCGCCTGCGCCTCGACGTAGGCCGGATTGGCGGGCGAGGTGGGCGAGCTAGGCGAGCTGGGCGACGCCCCCGCGGCGCCCTTGGGCGGACCTTTGGCCGCGACGGCCGCGTCGCCACCGACGGCCGCCTTCTCGGCCGGCGCCGTTCCTTGGGCGCCCAGCTCGGCCAGCACGCCGTGCGCATGGTCGACCCAGCGCTCCGAGGCGGGCCGTTTTTCGATGGCCACGTAGTGCTTGAGCGCCTCGATCGCGCCCGCCTTGTCGCCGGTGTCGCGAAGGCAGAGCCCGAGGCCGTAGTAGGGCTCGGGCTCGTCGGGCGCGAGGGCGGCATAGCGCCGGTAGGCGGCGATCGCGCCCGTGCACTGGCCGAGACGCCGGCGCGCGACCGCCAGCGCGTACCAGGCCGACGCGAACTTGGGATCGGCCGCCACCGCCGTTTCGAATTTCGCCGAGGCCTCCGGCAGGTGCTTGGCGCTCATCAAGGTCTGCCCCTCGGCAAACGCCGCTTCCGAGGCGGGGGAGGCCAGCGCCGACCCCGCGCGGGAGCAAAGGGCAAATAGGGCCAGCGCCGCGACGACCGCGCGCGTGCTCGAGACCGGTTTCACGGCGGCATCTTAGTCTTTTCCCGCGGTCTTTTCCCAGGCTGCCTTTTCGCGGGAGCGGTTTTACCAGCCTTGGGGACCCCATTTCTTGACAAGACCTACAGGTGATCTAATGTAGTTAAAAGTATGATTCCAATCGTCGGCAGCCTGGTCATGGGATCGTTCGCTTGTGCCCTGTTTTGGGCCACGATTTCGCTCGGTCGCGGTTCACCGGCCAGACGCGGACGCTGATTCGGCTGGCGGTTACTCGGCGGTCAACCTAGATTCCGGCCGCCATGCGGCCCGTCCGCTACGAAGACTTCACACTCGGCGATCTGACCGCGATCAGGAACCTCCTGCGCGGCGGGTCGGTCATCGACTGGCACCGGCTGTATTTTACCGATCGCGACGAGGTCGACCGGTTCCTGCGGGTCAACGAATTCGACCCCAGCGACGCGCACGACATGCGGCGGCTGGGCGAGCTGCGGGCGGCCGCGGTCGAGTACCTCGAGCGCCACCTGGGGCTGCAGATCCCCGACGAGGTCGCGCACGGAGTTCCGCCGCGGGATCTGCTGCTCATCGCTTCGCAGAAGGGCCGCCGGCGCACCCTGGCTTGCGTCGTGCTCAAGGTCATGCACGTCATGCATCACCTGGCGGGTCGCGAGCTTCTGACCAAGCTGCCGGTCTCCGACGATCAGATCTTCCACCTGGTCGAGGAGAAGGTGCTGCGCACCGTCGAGGAGATCAAGGCGGTCGGCTGTCCGGTCGTGGAGTTCGAGTGGAGCCGCAAGCACGCCGACAGCCTCATCACCAAGCTGCTGGCCAAGAAGGAGTCGATCGCCGCCGACGTCTACGACAACCTGCGCTTCCGCATGATCACCAACACCGAGGAGCAGCTGGTGTTCGTGCTGCGGGAGCTCACCCAGCGGCTGGTTCCGTTCAACTACGTGATCCCCGGGCAGTCGGTGAACGACATCGTCAAGATTCGCGAGACCCTGGGACGCTCGCCCGCGCTCCAGCGGTTCTTGCCCGACATCACCGATCTGGCGGCCATCGCCGCGGACAAGAAGCCCTCGCCGCTGAACGAGTTCTCGGGGCCCGGATACCGGGTGATCAATTTCGTGGGCGATCTGCCGGTGCGCATCGACAAGTACCTCTGTCGTCTCCCCGACGATCCGATCTTCGCCGAGTACGGAACCATCGTCTTCGTGCTGACCGAGTTCCAGATCATCGACGTCCGCACCGCCGAAGAGAACGAGCGCGGCGAGAACAGCCACGACAAGTACAAGGATCGACAGGCCGCGCGGGTCAAGGCGCGCCTCATGCACGGCATGAAGGACGACGCGGTAGATTAGCCGCCGAGCAACTCGGAGACGAGGGGGCCGTTGAGGTAGCGCTCGCCGCCGTCGCAGACCATGAAGACGATGGTCTTGCCGGCGAGCTCGGGACGGCGGGCGACCTTCAACGCGGCGGACAGGGTGGCGCCCGACGAAATGCCGGCGCAGATCCCCTCTTCGCGGGCCAGGCGGCGGGCATGGACGAAGGCCTCCTCGTCGCCAACGGCGACCACCTCGTCGATGACGGCGCGGTTGAGGAGCGGCGGGATGAACCCGGCGCCGATTCCCTGGATCATGTGGTTGGTGGCGCGTTGCCCGGACAGCACGGCCGCGCCGGCCGGTTCGACGGCGACGATCCGCACGCCCGGACGGCGGGCTTTGAGTACCTCGCCGACGCCGGTGATGGTGCCGCCGGTCCCAACCCCGGCGACGAAGACGTCGACCTCGCCGGCGACGTCCTCCCAGATCTCCCGCGCGGTTGTCTCGCGGTGGGCCTCCGGGTTGGCGGGATTGCGGAACTGATCGAGCGCGAGCGCGCCCGGGATCTCACGGCATAGCTCGGCGGCCTTCTCGACCGCCTCGCGCATGAGCGCCCCCGGTGTCAGGGTGACCCGCGCGCCCAGATAGCGGAGCAGGGTCAGGCGTTCCTTCGACATCCGCTCGGGCATGGTCACCTGCAGCGTGTAGCCCTTGGTCGCGGCGACCAGCGCCAGCGCGATGCCCGTGTTGCCGCTGGTCGCCTCGACGATCGTCCCGCCCGGCGCGAGCAGCCCGCTCCGTTCGGCGTCCTCGACCATCGCCGCGGCGATGCGGTCCTTGACGCTTCCGCCGGGATTGCGCAGATCGAGCTTGGCGAGAAGGCGCACGCCGTTGGCGGCGATTCGCCGCATCTCGCAGAGCGGGGTCCGGCCGATGGTGGCGTGCACGCCGCGATAGAGCATCGCGGCGATCATACCCCCGCGGTCAGACCGCCGCGGTCAAAGACGGAAGGCGATTCCCAGGTCGACGTCGAAGTTGACGGTGAACTTCGGGGCGCCGATCTCGCTGTTGACGCCGACCACCAGATCCACCGAGTCGCCGACCTCGTAGAAGAACCCGGTCGTCGGACCGATCAGGAAGGGACCGCCCAGCAGAGCGTCGACACATTGGGTCGACTGATTCGCGCCGCATCGGGTGTTGAGGGGGAAGACCTGGGCGTGCGCGACGTAGCCGCCGCCGATCTGGCCGCCGAAGGTGAATCGGAATGGCCCGTCGGTGAGCAGGAAGGTGGCACGCAACAGCACCGCGCCCGCGGTCGTCAGGGGCGAGCAGGCGGATGTCCCGTTGGCGCCGCACTTCATCTCGCCGTTGAGCCCGGTGACGTACTGAAGGCGTCCGGCGATCGACAGGAGCGTCGTCGGCGTCACGAAGAAGCCGATCTCGGGCTTGATCTGTCCGAGCTGGCCGGGCGCGAAGCCGGCCGAGGCGAGCTTGTCGTTGGTGGGGTCCATGTGTCCGGAGCCGCTCGCGATGCCGGCGCCGCTGCCCAAGGTCAGGCCGAGGAAGAAGGTCCCCTTCTGGCCGCCGCCCGCGTCGTCGTCTTTGCCGCCCTTGTCGTCGTCGTCGTCGCCATGTTTCTTGCGGGGCTTGGGCTTGACCGGCCTCTGGGCCCCGCCCGCGTCGTCGTCGCCCGTCGCCTCGACGCTGGGCGCCGCGGCCGCTCATCCCGGTGGAGGACGTGG
>OCTA010004820.1_pt1 | contig 11788 bp, 9 predicted proteins | sample 1538991 | NCBI WGS metagenome assembly OCTA01 (sample SAMEA3539302, study PRJEB22396) | soil metagenome | biome: tundra; feature: field; material: soil | place: USA | collected 2010-05 | depth 0.15 m | reverse complement strand
ACAGGAAAGTCGGCGGTTACGCCAATAATTGATTACTGTCTTGGAGCGCGCACCTGTTCAATACCAGTGAAGACGATTCGCGACGCATGTTCTTGGTTCGGGATTATAGTAAAGACCGAGCAGGGAGAAAAATTGTTAGCTCGGCGCGAACCGGAAGACCAACAGGGAACAGAAGAAATGTACTTGGTGGATGGTGTGAGTGTGGAAGTTCCAGACGAAATACCCGGAAAGAACACAACCGCTGACCAAGTGCGACGGGCGCTGGACGAACTGGCCGGTCTAACGAAGCTCGATTTCTCTGCCGGAAATCCAGCCAGCAATTTTTCGGGGCGTCCAAGCTTTCGGGATCTAGCTGCATTTGTCTTTCAACCCCAAAACGTCATAGCCAATCCCGATGTTTTGTTCTTCAAGGCCGATACTAACGAGCATCGACAAAAGCTAAGGACCATTTTCCCTTATGTCCTGGATGCCATTAACCCAGAACAGCTTGCCAAAGAACATGAGTTGCAATTGTTGGAACGAGAGTTAAGACGAAAGGAAAGGGAACTTCGTGAAGCTCAGGAAGTAAGTGCGCGATGGATCGCAGACATCCGCAATCAGATTTCGATAGCTAAAGAGCTAGGGCTAATTTCAAAGGACGTTTCGGACACAACGAAGAAGGAGGACATGTTGGGTCTGCTGAGGGACCTAGTTTTGCGCACAGATGTTAGGTCCAGAGTATCCGCCGAATCAATCGATGCGTCTTTAGATGAGCTTGCATCCCTTGAGACGGAGGAGACGGAGATTTCTCGGACCTTAACGGGATTGCGCCGGCGACTTGGAGAAATGAAAAGGCTGAGAGATAGTTCGGCTGAGTATCATCAGGCACTGCAGATTCAGAGGGACCGGTTGAAGGTCTCTGATTGGCTCAGCGACCAGAATACCAGTGCGGAAGGGTGCCCAATTTGCGGCAACGAGTTGAAGCGAGCTGGTGAGACTTTAAATGCTTTGGTCGAATCTTTAAGGCAAATTGAGAATGCGGCTGGAGTAACAAAGGAGATTCCTGCCGCGTTTGATAGGGAACAACAACTAGTTCACGAGGACGCAATACGAACAGCAGAGAAGCTTGAGGCCGTCCAAATTCGGCGGAATGCGCTAACCCAACGGTCATCGACTGCACAACAGCAGCAATATCAGTCTAAGCGCGTCGAGAGGTTTATCGGCAATTTGGAAAACGCACTCGCGCTTTATGACCGGATTGGAGAAGATAGTGCGTTGGCCGACGAGGTTACGAGAATTAGAGCCCGGGTCGACCGTCTGCGCTTGGAGGTCAATGCAGAGGAGACCGACGTTCGCACAAGACGGGCATTGGCCATCGTGAATGGCAAAGCGGCAAGGTTACTTCCGATGCTCGACGTAGAACGTCCGGAGGACCCGATGGAACTAATGATCAATGACCTAACAATTCGAGTTACTAGCAGAACCCGATATGATTATCTTTGGGAAATCGGAAGTGGTTCGAATTGGCTCTCATATCACTTAGCGACAATTCTCGGCCTCCAGCAATATTTCCTAGATTTGAAGCATAGTCCGATTCCAAACTTCGTAGTGATCGATCAACCTAGCCAAGTTTACTTTCCAAAACAATTAACGCCGCGACCGGATGAAGTAGCCACCGATCCGCAGTTCCGCGACGAAGACGTCGAGGCAGTGCGAAAAGCCTTTGCAGTAATGGGTGACGTGGCCGAGAAGGCTTCTGGCCGTATTCAAATCATTGTCTTAGATCATGCCCCGCAATCGGTCTGGGAGAACCTGCCGGGTGTTGAACTTGTTGAGGAATGGCGAAACGGTTTGAAGCTGGTCCCTATCGAATGGCTCGCCCCGGAGATTTGATTCGCGGATTTGAATACCTTAACGCTCCATGCAGCAGGTTCTAAGTACTGGACTTTGGACTAAGATCAGGCGGCAGGCGGACAGATCGAATCGGCGAAAAGTCGCTATCGCGTATGTAACCAGTGACCTGATTGGTTTTGAACGAGGCGACGTCTTGGTTGTCGATGCATCTAAGACCGCTATCAAGGCTGGTGAGACTGACGCGAAGCTCCTCCGACAGCTACTTCGAAAGGGTGTCGCCCTTTACAGCGTACCCGGCCTTCATGCCAAGGTGATGGTCTTGGACCGCGTGGCCGTGATCGGATCGGGTAACATGTCGGAGTCATCCAGGTCCATTCTGGTGGAGGCGGCGGTCATGACTGATTCACCCTCAATTTCGAGTGCGGTAGCGTCCCTAATTGAGCAATTGGTCGCACAATCACTGGAGTTGACTAAGGCGTCGGTAGCACACCTCTGTAAACTCAAAGTCGCCAGAAGAGGATGGATACCGAGACCTGGCCCGAGGAGGAAGCTGGGTGTAAATATCCTAGGAAAGCGTACGTGGTTGGTTGGGGCACAAGAGGAAGTTCGACCGAGAGAGGGCGAGATCGAGCTTGTGAACAATGAGATTGATGGCCTCGCAGCCAGGCTGGGCAAGAACCCAGAATCCCTCTCATGGATCAGGTGGACAGGCTCGGGTCCCATTCCGAGAAAATGTCTCGGCGGAGATACCCTCATTCAGATCTGGCGAAAGACGAGGAAATCGCGGCCGACCTGGGTTCTCCGCGGGACACCCGTTCTTAGAAAGTTTAGGGCGAAAGGCGTAACCTACCTGTTGCTGGACGACCGAAACGGTGCGAAGGCGGAGATCAGGTGGGGTGCATTTAAGCAACTGATGAAGCGGATCGGAGACCGTCAGCGATTCGGACCAGGGAGCGAACGCACCCTCGAACCCGAGATTGCTGATGCAATCGCTAGGGGTTGGGAGACGGCGTGACCGACTCAGATATGAGCCGCAGTTTTCAGCAAGTTTATATCCATCCTTGGCTCCGGTCAGGCTGCCGAGCCGGGCCTTTTCTCGGCCGGCGATGGACAACGATATGGATCCGACGAAACTGCGGTTTTGCGCCTCCGAGGTGAATCTGTCGCCAAACTGTCGCCAAATTCCTATACTTTGGTGCAGTTCCGTACACTCCCGTGCAGTCTGACCGAAATCGATAAATGAGCTCGCGTCAGAGGGAATTTAGGTATTTTACGTATTTCCGAGGGAAATCACGAATCACGCAAAATGACGGCCGGGCGGTTTGCTAAACCGTTGTACGTGGAAAACCGTACCGAATGGCGATTGGCAACGGTGTGGGAATCATTCCTGCATACCAGTTTTGTGATGAGAACCGAAGAGATGGTCAGCCGCAGTTTCCTTGCGGACTTCTGGATCGATGGGGACCAGCAGATCCGTTAACGCGGGTCTTCGTACCACAGCGAGCCGAGACCGACCGTCGAACGCCGCAGTACACCCCACGACGGAACCATCGTCTTCGAACTGGTGGGAACCCCAGTGATCAAACTCAACGGCCGCTATTAGACAGCCCGGAGCACCACAGGTGAGGTGGATCTCACTTTTCGGGAAAAGAAACTCCAGGAGGAGTTCCCGACTGATCTCGGACGTCATCCAATGCGAGGGCTATGAGCAGTTGTAATGGCGGCACGCTCGTCACGTGAGGCGCTGGTGGGGATAAATGTGGTCCTAGTGCTACTGCCTCTCGAGTGAATTACGGACATCATGTCCACAGGGGCCTCAATACCAATGCCCCTCTACCCAAATCCAAACGCTACCACTGTGGGCCCAGTGACCTTGAGCCCAACCGCCTGTGCGATACGAATCGGGATTGATGTCGAAGTGCCCCGCAAACCACACCCAACCCCCCTTCCATTGCCAGCGGCCGGGAATCCAAAAGTAACCGCGCCCCGGGAGACGCCCCGTTGCTTCGGCTATTAGGGCCGGCGGCGCTTCGGGTGCAACCTCCCGACCGGACAGCCCTTCAGCACCCGTAGCCGCTGGACTCTGAGTAGAATAATAGCCGTCGATCCAGCCCCATTGGGAATTCATCTTTACCCACTTGCCAGGAACCCAAACCGATCCCGGTCTAGCGAACAATTCCCAATGCCCATTCGTCCAGTCCCAGCGCCCCTGATGCCACGACCAGTGACCTCGAATCCAGATGTATTCCGTCCCAGGAGATCGTGGTACAGTCTCATTCCGCGTCGCGGGTGGTCCGAAGGGGGCCACCATCGTCACCTTTGCGCCCGCCTCCGGTTGCACCTCGGAATTTCCGGAAATCTCGGTTCCAGCCGCGGCTGTTGATATGGAAGCTACACCGGAAGCCTGCGTGCCCGTTCCAGAATTGGACTGATCCGACGCCCGCGCGGCATTGAGTTGAGCCGCCTCAGAATCACTGAGGCGATCAAACGTGTAGTGCCAGTACCTGTTTGAGGATTGGGCTTCCAGATGACTCCCCGTAACCGAGAACCGAAGTTCCCATCCTTCAGAAATGTTCACAATCGGCCCACCCGCGTAAATGGCATCCGCAGCCCTGGTAGCCAAGGTTAGGACGCCCTGCTCGGCCGAATCCTCATAGCCTATCCTTCCAGTAAATCTGCGTGCGACATCTGCTCGTTTGCCGGAAATCCGTGCGAAAACTTCACCCGACGAAACGTCGAGCTTGTCGATCACCATTTCCAACGGGAATGAACCTTGATACTGGGAGACCGCTTTGCCTTTGAAGATGGAGCCTGCTGCGAAGCTCCGCACGAATTCCTCTCGTGCGGCAGCATGCCTAGCCTGTTCTTGCTTTTGAAAGGAGTCCTGTGCCGTATTGAGGCGGGCAAAGGTCTCGAGTTCTTTACTGGCCAGTGCTTTCAATCGCTTGTCGTCACTCTCATCCCCTATGATGACAACATCGCCGGCAAAGCCCTCCCTAAGCTGACCAGCGATGTTCGGAGACGTCGTGGCGCGCACCAAACCAGAAAAATGCCACTCTCCTTGGCTTCGAACACCTCCCATTTGTCCGTCCAATGTTCCCACTGTCCCAGTCGGCGTTTTGACTTTCAAAATCGTGATGCCGTCAAACGCATCGCTAGTCGATGTCGGGAGCCCAGCGGTCTCCAGAATCCTTGCACCATCCCTGCCGGCCAGGATCGCTCTGATCTTTCCCCGTGCTTCGCTGGCAGCGGGAAAGGTCGCAGCCATGAATGCAGAGAGATCCTCCTTCTCATAAAGGGGTTTGCGAAGCTTAAGGGCTTCGTGCACTTCAATGGACACTTGAGATGGTGCCGTTTGAGTAGTCTCGAACTTGAGCTGCGAAACCTCATATACTGAGTCGCTGATTTGAGATGCAAGGGCCTTGGAAACAAGGGCGGCAGAAGGAGTTCTCTGCCTGTAATCCAATAACCAAGCGATTATCAGTCCGAGTCCGACGATAAGAAAAAATATCGCCAAGACCTTGCGGTCGCCAGCAGCAATTGGGATTCGCGACTGCACCGCGCCACCTGGAAGCGCCTCCGAGAGCATAGGAGGTGCGGCATCGGACACGCACAGGGATTGGGCTATGATATCTGCCTGGTTCGTTGACTCCACGGAGTCGGCCTCAAGTTCCCGTAACTTCCGGCTGCGCTGGCCGCGTGCCTCGTAGTCGCAGCAATCCAAGAGAACACCGAAAGATTCAATCTTGCCAGATTCGGTGGCCGGCAAATCGCAAGCAATGCGAGCCGCTCGGAGTAATTCGAGCCTTCTCGTCGCTATGAAATCCTTCCAAGGAGTCTCCTTTGGAAACGTTGCCTCGATTCGCTGCTTCGCCAGCTCCGCAGTCTTTTGGCCCCGAGACCAATATGCAGCCGAGGCAAAAAAACCGAAAATACTCGAGCAGATGAACACGACAAACGGCCAACTTCCAGAGGACAAAACGGCAATGAGCACGTTTACGAGTGTCACTGCAATCCAGATTTGCGCCGTCCGCATGGAGAGCTTCCTTGCATGAGCAATCTCAGCTTCGCCATCCCGAATGATCTTGTTGATCGCAGATTGCGCTGCGTTCTTTTCACGAGCAGAAGCCCTCAAACCCTCTAGGCCGACCGACGAACGATCGACTGGAGGTGGGTCCCCACAATATGTCCCCTCAATCAGATCATAGACATGTTTATACTGCCGTTCATTGAGATCATAGGAAACGACGGCAAAGGGAGCAAAAACGAGTGAAAAATCAGCGCCCGTTAGGGTCGCTGACACACGATCCATTTGTTCCGCTTGCCCAATGCATTCCTGCGTGCCCCATTCTTCGACACTAGCCTGGGGGTCATTCCAAGCTTCTCGCTCCGTGCTGACAGCTGGGACAAACGCATATCCATCCAGCGGCGGCGGGAGTCCAGCGCTTGTCTTCGGCAAATCTTGAGCAAGGCGTGAAAGCATGCTCGTGGCCTGGGTCCCTAGCGCTTGATTTGCCGCTCGGTAAAACGAATGAGTGAAATCGTGAGTGCCGTTGGTCTGGTGCCAGCTCGTCTCAAGTTCGTTATAGGCTTCTTGTTCAGGATAAGTCTCGATAGATTTTCCAACCGTCCTAGTCCTCATGACGGTCCTGAACTTCGTCACGGTGTGTTCTTCCGAATACTTCCCTGACCACGTGCAGTGGACCTTCGCCTCGATCACCCAGATTGGGAGAAAGCCGGACTCAACCTTGGTCGCCAGTCCGCCAATTCCCTTAAACCCGATCGGGTCGCTCTCCGCCTCGGCAATAAGGCGTTCAAGAGCTTCATCAGGTGTAAGCAGCGGAGGCAGATGCCGCGGATGGAAAGTCGAATTTGGGAAGTCCTGAAGCCGCTCAAAAAGGGACGTCGACGGCTGCAACATCTGCTTGCTGCCGCAATACATGCACGTCGCAAATAGTCCGTCCACTGACAGATCGACCGGTCCGCCACAATTGCGGCACTCAAGATTTATGACAGTACCCTGAGCCATCACCTAAGCGTGTCGGGCTTTCAGCCGGGAACTCACCAAGCCGACTCTGCTTCTCAGAGCCTCCGTCTTGGTGCAGTATCCCTCGATCTCAGACAAGGGAAGAGAGGCGGCAACAAGGTCTGAAGAGAGCTTTTCGACCTGCTGCGCGAGATCCCTATAATCATCCGACCCGGCAACGCCACCTGCTGAGGAAATCGAATACTGAATGGCTTCACGGAGTGCCTTTAGAGCTTTGCTCAGGTTTCGGGCCCCTTCTGTTGTACCATTTTCAAATTTCTCCTCGCAGACGCGCAACTGTGCAGTCAATTCGGCCGGTCGCAATGACTGAGAGGCAACTACATCAGTCCCAGCTTGGGCGCTCGAACGGGCAACGAACAATCCGAGAAGCGTTACAATCAGCACAGCGGCCATTGCAACCTGAACGGCAAGATCGATCCTGATGCTCCATGGGCTAAAGATTGTCAGTACAAGGCTCGCAACGGCGAAAACGGCTAGGGCAATCCCCGCAGAGGGAATCATCCCTGCCCAACCGCGACTTGCGGTGGAACCGGGAAAAAGTGTCACGACAAGCCAAGGGCTCCACACCGATATGACGAGAATCTCGGCCCACGCACATTTCCACCAGAAATATTGCGAGCGATCGGCGGGCGAAACAACCAGAGCGGCGATCGCAAGGACTGCGACAAGCGTCACTAGGAGGCCCGCCAAGATATACCAACTTGGTCTGCGATTCTGCTCAGACATGGTTATTTAGAGTGTATCGAGAACCTGGCGTTTCTTGGCGTCAAAGTCCTGTTGACTAATTAGGCCGGCATCCAACAGCTGTTTCAGCTTTTGCAACTTTGCTACAAGGTCCTCCGGAGCCGCGCTGCTGGCCGGGGCCGAAATCGCCTGGGCCACTTTTTGCCCAAGTGGGACTCCTGCGCCAACGCCAATGCCGAGTCCGATGGCTCCTGCAAGTATTCCTCCAGCCGCGCCCCCTTCGTTTCCAGCAGCTTTTTCCATCACATCAAATGAACGGGCCGCTGTATAGCCCGGACCAACCTGCGCCTTGCTAAGCTGATCAATCTCCATCCTCTTGCCCAAAACCTCCTGAAACTTCCGCATGTCGTCTTCTGGGAGACTTACCCGCTCGACGTTAAAATTAACTATCTCAAGGCCGAAGCGTTTGAACTCGGCTTTGATTGCAGCCGCAGTCGACTCTGAAATCAGGTTTAACTTTGAATTCGCCTCGAAGATCGAAAGACCCTGAGCGGTGAACCAATTCGAAAGAATGTCGGAAATCTTCTGCAGGATTTCCCCAGCAAAATACGCATCCACCTTCTCGCTCGAAAACGCCGGCAATGTTCCGACGAGCTGCGTCACTAGACTTCGGCTGTCTTCAACTCGAAACCCCCATTGACCATAAGCACGGACATTGACTGGAAACTTGTAGACGGGGTCTATCAGTGGGATCGAAGATTTTGTGCCCCACCTCAAATCTCTCTTCGCAGTGCGATTCACGAACCACACTTCGGCCGTAAACGGCGTATCCCCGCCAAACGGCAGGTTGATCAGCTTCGAAAGAAGCGGCAGGTTACCGGTGGTCAGCGTGTGCGTGCCAGCGGTAAACGTGTCCAGAGCCTGGCCGCCCTTGAAGAATAGCGCTTCCTGCGATTCGTTGACGACTAACTGCGCTCCGAGACGAATATCGTCTCGATTGTATTTCCAAACGATCCAATTATCGGACGGTGAATCAAACTTGATTCGATCAATAATAGCCATAGCCGTCTAGTTTTGATGGGGGTGGGAGACTGGATACCGTCCAACAATCGGACGCTCGCGAAGCCGGGAAAGACCCGCCGATGGTAGGCAGCCTATTTGTTCTGTCAACGTGCAACAAAGTTGATCGTCATCGAGAAACCAAGCGCTTCGCACGGTGTCAGGGCAAAACTCCCGCATTTTGATGTTTGAATTCATATTTCGACGGGCGCGACTGCGCCTTTTACGTGATTCTATGCGGTACCAAGAGATGTGGCAGATCAATTTCCGGCCTAAGGCGACGGGGGGCACCGGATCGAGCGCAAGAATCGGAGGCCAGGCAGCATGCCAAGCTCGCTTGTCCTCTGAGGTCCGGGCGAGCCAGCAAAGGAACCGCTCGAGGCAATCGGACCATCGCGAAGACACCGGCGATTCATGGGTAGAAATAGACTTCCATCAGTATGCTACCCGCGTCGGACGACAATTGTCCCGAGGCGACTACTGTATATGGCCCGGGAGGCAAAGTAATCACGAGAGCTGAGTCAGCGCTCCCATTTGTCAGCGAAAATGCTCCAGTGGCGGCAAACGCCTTCGTCAGGGCCTGAGCATTTGAGGTGCTTGAGCTCCAGCCCGCATTCGTCGCCAATACCTGGCTGCCTGAATACACGCTCATTGTCGTAGCGCGAATGGCGTCAGTGACGCCAAAACTGCTGAGTGTAGGGCCAATTGCGCGAACCAAGACCGTCCGCGGGATCGTGCCACCTACCACAAATCCGGCAATGACACTTTGCCCCGATGTGACGCCAACACGGGTTGACAGATTGATCAGGGGACCGGTCGTATCATTTGCCCCCAGCGCGAACACACCAAATGCCGTTCCGGAACCGGCGACGGCAGAATAGGTGCCCCCTAAGGCAGTGGTAAATGTGAGTGTCATCGTTTCATCCGGAAAATTTGCCTGACGATAAACAACTGAAGCCGTGGTTCCGTTCACAACCGCATATGAATAGGTTCCATATTGGCCTGGGGCGACCATGCCCGTAGCATCAAGGAATGCGAAGCCCCCTGAGGGGGTAAACGTCGCAGTCACAGCTCCGCTTACAGCCAGTTCCAGTCCATTGCCTCCAAGAATCGTGAGGTCCATATCCAGGTTTCCTATGGATGAAGGCGGCAGTCCCTGTGCCCGCGTGGAGCACGCAAGGATAAGGCCGAGAATTATATAGGGTAGAGCCCTCTTATACGTCTTAGTTTTCATGTTTAGTGGTTTAAGCAGTGAATTGATTCGTCGTTATCGAGCCGGTCTCACAAAAATCGGACGGGGTTCGCAGCAGATTCCCTTTAGCCTTGTTCTAGAACGTGATCACTTCGCCCGGACGAACGGATGACGGGCCGCAAGCTTGAGCGTGCCCTCAGTACCGCCTGAGCTGAGGCACGCTGAGGGCGGGATTCGGTAAGAACATTCATCGAAACAACAGTTCGTTTCATTCCAACCACTATACGGAGCCCGCCGGTGAATATTGCAGAGGTCAGTTCTTGGGCCGGGCTTGCCAGCACAGTCGGGACCATTAGTCTTGGATTTCCAGCGCCTATGTCATGCGCGACCGACTTATCGCGCCCTACGTCGGCACCTCAACACCATGCCCGCTACAGACCCCAAAGGTTCGCTGTTTCCGCGTACCGAGTGGACACAATTGGCATGCGCCGCGACTATGGACCCTGTTCAGTTGGACGGATTGATCCGCCTATATTGGGCTCCATTGCGAATTTATCTTGTTGCACGATTCCCAGGATTGCGGGACCGGGCGGATGAATTGCTCCAAAACTTTTCCGAGGACAAAATCCTAAAAGAAGGTTGGCTCAAAAGGGCGGATCGGAGTCGCGGCAGATTTCGAGACTTCCTGAAAAGGAGTTTGAGGAATTTCGTTTTGGACCACCTGGACAGAGTGGAAATCAGGAATGCCCCAGTCTCCTTGGAGCAGTTCGATCAGGATCTTCCCGAACCGGAGGCCCCATCGGAGCAATTCGACCTAATGTGGGCTCGAACAGTCGTGGCTGAGGCGCTGCGTCTCATGGAGGCCGACTGCAAAGACCCTGGCACGGAACAGCCTCGACGAGCTCAGATTTGGGAGATGTTCCGAATTCGACTTCTTGATCCAATCTTCAATGAAACGGCTCCGGCGCCGTATGAGCTTTTGGTAGAACGATTTGAACTCCGTTCGCCAATGGACGCCTCAAACATGCTGCTGAGCGCAAAGCGGATGTTTAAGACACATCTAGGAAGAGTTGTCGCGGGTTACGCGGGAGCCGACCGGGCAACCGCGGCGGAGATTCAGGCTCTGAACAAGTTTCTTCTTGGGCTGGAGAAAAGTGGCTGAATCTCATGGAACGGGCGCAAGATCGGCTCCGCATTTCCGTATAGCCTGTAGAACCCTCATGTCACAATCAGACTATCCCTCGGCCGCGCTTACGAAAAAGCCAGGCTCTCTCGCCGCCTTGATAAATTCGAGCGTCGAGGATGCGCGCCTGTGGCGACCCGACGAGCTGGCGGCCATATTCAGGCACCAGCTGGCTGCACCGGTATTCATCGATCTTGGCCAGCTGCCGAAGGGTGCTGCAAGACGCGTGAAGCACCTAAGCGAAGCCCAAGGCCTGCTATTGAAGAATTTCTCCGAGCTCTTCCACCATCCTACTCCCCCGGTTGAGCTGCTCGAGCTGACAAAGGACTTCGCCAAAGCTAATATGTACCATTCGGAGGGCACCCTCCCCACCGAGATCGGAACGGCACTATACTTTTCAAGCATAGCGGCGGCATATGTTCACCTAGGGGTAAGGATCTCGAAGCTCAACGACGAGGAGCTTCGCCGCGGTTGGCTCTGGACTAGGGACCAGGCGTGGGTCGACGATAAGACTAAGGCATTGCTGATTGACGCTCTTACAAAGGTCCCGCCCTCTTCAGGCGGAACAAAGGCGCCGTTATGAATAGCGACACACCTAGGAACGAAGAATCTGTCGCCCCAATTTCGTCCTTTTGCGGCCCCGTGAGCGAGCTGATCGGCGGCCATCTGCTCTCGCCGCCACCATGTCCTGGCGTTTTCGCTACACTGGGTCGGTTTGAGATCCTACGCATCTTAGGAGGCGGTGAGATCGGAAGAGCACACGTCTGAACTCCAGTCACTGACCAATCTC
>OCTA010004819.1_pt1 | contig 11794 bp, 7 predicted proteins | sample 1538991 | NCBI WGS metagenome assembly OCTA01 (sample SAMEA3539302, study PRJEB22396) | soil metagenome | biome: tundra; feature: field; material: soil | place: USA | collected 2010-05 | depth 0.15 m | reverse complement strand
TGTACGACGATCAAAGCGGCACGGTGCTTTGCGAGATATTGCAAGATGACGGGGAACGCGCGCAACTCGTAGCGCATGAGGTTGGCCATGCCCGTGTCCATGCGGGATCGTCGTCTTGCGTGCCGAATGATATCGATGCAACACGGTCGACCGAGGCGGCTCCGGTCGGCCTCCAGCGGGTGGAAGACTATGGCGCACGCGAACGGCGGGAACTCCAGGCCAATGTATTTGCCCGTGAAATCCTCCTGCCGCGGGCCTTTGCGAGGCGGCTGCACCTCGATGATGGTCTGACATCGGTGGCGATTGCGGAACGGACCGGATTGCCGAAAAGCCTTGTGCGCCAGCAGCTGTTCGATGCTCTTCTCCTGCCGACCATCCCGGAACAGGCGCTGCCGGAAACGGCTCGGCCGGCGCGTGAGGATCGGTCGCAAGATGTTGCCGTTGCGCATCGGGGTTCGGCGTTCCAGCTTCAGGCAGGTCCGGGGACCGGCAAAACCCGGACACTGGAAAAGCGGGTCCGTTCGCTGCTCGATGAAGGCGTCGATCCCGCAGCGATTCTCGTTCTGACCTTTTCGAACCGTGCAGCCGGGGAACTCGCCACGCGGCTCGCCGCCGCGATGCCGGAAGCGGCTCCCCGCATCTGGGTCGGTACGTTCCACGCGTTCGGTCTTGACCTGGTACGCCGTTATCACAACCTCCTTGGGCTTCCCGCCGATCCGGTGCTGTTTGATCGCAGTGACGCGATTGAGGTGCTTGAGGAGATGCTGCCGACGCTGCCGCTTATCCATTACCGGAACCTCTGGGACCCGGCGATGGTGCTGCGCGAAATTGTGGCGGCGATTTCGCGGGCGAAGGATGAGATGGCCGGCCCGGAACGCTATCGGACTCTCGCTCAGGCCATGTTCGACAAAGCCAGGGACGAAGATGAGCGGGCCGCGGCTCAGAAATGTCTCGAAATCGCTCAGGTCTATGAGCTTTATGAAAAAGCAATCCGCGATGGTGGCGCTGTCGATTTCGGCGATCTCATCATGCGGCCGGCCCTCCTTCTGGAGTCGAATCCGAATCTCCGGGCGGCCGTACAGTTTCGTCACCGTCACGTTCTGGTTGACGAGTATCAGGATGTGAATCGCGCCAGCGGCCGGCTGCTGAAGGCGATTGCTGGCGACGGCAAGCGGCTCTGGGTTGTCGGTGACGCTCGACAGTCGATCTACCGTTTTCGAGGGGCGTCGTCCAGCAATATGACGGCCTTTCTAAAGGAGTATGAGGGGGCGGCCGCGAAGCAGCTCGGCATCAACTACAGGTCGACGCAACAAGTAGTCGACTCTCTGGTGGCCATTGCGCCGCACATGGGCGCGTCGAAAGGCATGCTGCCGCTCGCATTGACCGCCGACCGGGGCCGCGGTACGTGCAAGCCCGAAATTCGTCGCTTTGAGTCGCTTGATGATGAGGCCGGAGGTGTGGCCGCGAGCATCCGTCAGCTCGAAAATGCCGGTGTGCCCCTTCGCGATCAGGCAGTCCTTTGCCGGTCGAACCGGCGGTTGAACGAAATTGCCGAAGCGCTTGAAGCGCGGGGAATACCGGTGCTGCATCTCGGCAGCCTATTCGAGCGGGAGGAGGTTCGGGACCTTCTCGCCCTGTTAAGCCTGGCGGTTGACCGCTTCGGCGACGGGTTGACGCGGGTCGGCGCTATGCCGCGTTATGGTCTCTCCTTGCAGGACGTGTATATCGCTACACGCCAACTGCGCGCAAGCGAGGGCAGGGCGCTTTCATCCCTTACGGGGCTATCTGAAGCACCCGGTCTATCAGAGGCGGGCGCGCAGGCGATCGCGCGCCTAGCCGGCGATTTTGAAGGCCTCGCCGTGTCGAGTTCGGCGTGGGAGTTTCTGGCACATTATTTACTTGATCGCTCCGGGCTGTTGCGGGAAAGGGCGGGGCGCGAGTCGGTTGTGGAAGTGATGCGCGGCGTCGCTCTTTGGCAGTTCCTGAATTTCGTGCGCGAGCGGAGCCCGACAGGTTCCGGACTGCCGATTCAACGAACGCTTGATCGGGTACGGCAACTTGTGCTGCTGGCGGAAGAACGGGATCTGCGTCAGGTTCCGGCTGGAGCGTTGCATATCGATGCCGTGCGTCTGATGACGGTCCATGGAAGCAAAGGCCTCGAATTTGAGGCCGTGCATATTCCGGGTCTGACCGCCACGAGCTTTCCTGTATCGCACCGGGGTCAACGGTGCCCGCCGCCCGAGGGCATGATCGAGGGAGCGGAAGCGCTGACGGTATCGGAAGAGGCGAAACTATCGCAAGAGCACGAGGAGCAGTGTCTGTTCTTCGTCGCATGCTCACGGACGCGATCGCGTCTGAGGCTGTACCTTGCTCGGCGCCAACCGAACGGCAACAAGCGGACGCCGTCCGCCTTCCTGGACTGGATTCCGGACAGGTTGATTACGGAGATTGCATCACCCGCGATACTGCCGCTGGCTGACGGTGGGGCGCGCACCACGAGGATCGCCGTATCGTCGCCGGTGCTGTCGGCGCTCACAGACAGCCAGCTCGGCTCCTATGAAAAATGTCCCAGGCGGTTCTTCTACACCCATCTCTTGGGTCTGGGAAACGCGAGAAAGCCCACGGCCTTCACACGCACCCATGACTGCCTTCAGAAACTAATGATTTGGCTGACTGAAGCTCGCGCGGGTGGCCGACCGAGCGTCGCCGAGGCCGAAGCGGAATTTGAAAAGATCTGGACCGAACGTGGGCCTGCGAAGCACGGATTTGCGGCGGAGTATCGAAGGCTCGCGTCCCGGCTGATAACGGCGCTCATCAACGCCGGCGCCGACCGTCATTTTCGCAACGCGGAACCGCTCGCGATCGACTTTCCGAACGGCCGTGTGATCGTGAAGCCAAATGAAATGGCCGAACTCCCGAACGGCACGGTCATGCTGAGGCGGGTGAATACCGGGAAAAAGCGCAAGGATGAATATGATCGGCTTGACTACACGCTTTACCAATTAGCTGGTGAAGCGCATTTCGGGAGCGGGTTCGTCGTGGAGGCCCTTCACCTGACCGACGAGTCCATCGACACAGTTGTCATCACGGCTCAGAAGCTCCGCAATCGTCGCGCAAATAGCGATGAAATGTTACGCGACATTGCCGCCGGCCTTTTCCCTATCGAAATCGACCCGGTGACCTGCCCGCGCTGCCCGCACTTTTTCGTGTGTGGCGCCATTCCAGAGGGTCCCTTAAGCGCACCGTCAAAATAGATGGGCAGCGCCCTTTCCGCGTTACTGCCGCACGTCGCATTAAGGACGTAGAGGGAACGAACAGCCCTCCGGAGGTCAAAACAATGACAAGCATCGATGTTTTCTACCAGGGTGAAGGGGTTCGCGATGTCGAGCACATCGAAGTCGGTGCCGACCACACCTTTGCCGTGCTGAAGGCGCGCCTCATCGAGAAGCATGGTCTGGCGGCGGACGTCTACGTCTTCCTCGAAGATTCGGACGACCCGATTGACGAAGTTCTCGTCGTCGGCGAATACGTGGGGCCAGCCGGTTTGAAAGCCCATGTTCACCATTGCCGTCACGTCGAGGTGGCGGTGACCTTTAACAATGAAACCGTACATTACAGGTTCGGCCCTGGCACGACGGCGGCCCGCGTCAAGCACTGGGCCGCGGTGGACAAGTTCAAGATGACGGAAGCCGAGGCGGGCGAGCATGTCCTCCAGATCGCCGGCACCCATGATCGGCCAGCCCCCGGAACGCATCTGGGCGCACTGGTAGCATGTCCGAATTGCCGGATCGAGTTTTATCTGGTTCCGGACCAGCGGGTTAATGGGAACGAGGCCGGAGAAGAACGGTGACGCCGCCCGATGAGCGTGCCTTCCAGGCGGATATCGCGAAGCCGCGTTTCCGCCTGGCGGAGGCCGAACGCCGGTGGCGGCTCGTAAGCGTTTTGTGGCCGTATGCACTGATAGGAGTCACAGCGAAGGATGTCCACGAGTACGTGCTCCGGTTCGAATGCACAGGTTATCCTCAGAATCCCCCGACGGCAGGGCCTTGGGATGTGGCGCAAAACAGGATTCTTCCGTTCGACCGATGGCCGCGCAGCCGTGGCGGGCGGTTAGGCATGGTGTTCCGCACGGCATGGAAGAACGGCACCGCTTTATACCTTCCGTGTGATCGCGAGAGCATTGTCGGGCACGATAACTGGTGTACCGAGATGCCCTCGAAAATCTGGAATCCTTCCAAAGGGATCGTTCAATATCTGGAGCTTGTACATGAACTTCTCAATTGCGGAGACTATGTCGCGCCTCTTTGCGCCGCGGCATAAGCTCTCGTGTTCGTGGTTGCTGTGGACCCGCCTGGTGGCGGGGCTCCGGAGACGCGGGAGGAATCGAAGCCGGGAAAGCGGGGCGTTTCTGCTCGGCAATCGCCGAAACGACCACGCCCGGATTGTGGGTTTCGTACTCTACGACGACCTTGATTCGCATTGTCTTGATACCGGGATCGTCCGCTTCGACGGCCGCTACTTCGGGGCGCTTTGGGAGTTATGCAAGCGACGCGGACTGGCGGTCGTTGCCGATGTCCATGTTCACCCGGATGGCCCGCAACAAAGCGGGTCGGACCGGGCAAATCCCATGATCTCCCGCTCCGGCCACATCGCGCTTATCGTCCCGCGCTTCGCCGGGCCGCCAGTGCGCCGGCGGGAACTCGGGATTTACGTTTATGAAGGCGGAAAGCAGTGGCACTCGATCGAACCGGGCGACCGCCAAACTTTTTTCCATATCGGACTTTAGGGGATCGTCATGGCGACGTATTCAATGGCCGAGAACTTGCACCGGCTCATCAAGGAAACGCTCGATAGCGGGGTTGCAGCGAGCATCGGCGAAGCCGAGGAAATGTTCAGGGGTTTCCGCCTGGGATTCGAGATCTCCGAAAACGATGCGCACGATAGAAACCATCAGGCCGCTCTTCTAACAGGCGTCGCCCTTGCCCGGCGCGTCTTTCTCGGTGGGGTGCGCGTTTCGTGTCCGGGCGCGGTGCCGCTGAAGCTGGCTCTTCCCGCCGGCAAGACGATCGGTGAAGCTGTCGTTCGTTTGGGCGGCACGTTGACTGAAAACACAGGCGACGATCCTCTTGTCACGATTGGTGATGAACCCCGAAAGCGGGCGAACCGGTTCAACATACGGACGGTGTTCGAAGGATGGCGCGGGGGGATCGTGCCGGCGCATTCGAAGATAACGATGTCCGGAGGAGCGACTGTTCCTCTGGCGGCGATGTTATCCGCCGCGCTCGCCGTCAACGAGTCGTTCGCGTTCGTTCGAACTGGGAGTACGATTTTCGGCAGGCGCCCGGTGGGCTTGTCGTTGTGGCGTTCTTCGCCAGCCGTCGATTGGTTGGAGAAGGGATCGGACGAGCCGACGCTGCGGTACCTGCCGGCCCGGCTCTGGCTGATAGGCCTCGGCCATCTTGGGCAGGCATTCCTGTGGGCGCTCGGCTTGCTCGATTATCCGACGCCATCCGGTCTTTCTTTGGTTTTACAGGACGTGGATGTGATTACGCCCGCCAGCCTGAGCACGTCGGTACTGACGGATTCCAGGCTGGTGGGCCGGAAGAAGACCCGCGCCGTGGCGGACTGGTGTGAGGCACGCGGCTTTGATACGAGAATTGTCGAGCGCCGATTCAGTGCCGATTTCAGTCGCCAGCCGGAGGAGCCTTCGATTGCGCTCTGCGGTGTTGACAATGCTCTGGCGCGCCAGGCCCTTGACCAGGTCGGTTTTGATTTCATTGTAGAAGCCGGGCTTGGCCGCGGTTACCGCAACTATCGATCAATGCGGCTCCACACCCTGCCGGGACCACGGTCGGCCACCGCGATCTGGAAATCCGAGGATGATGTGGACGATGTCCAAAGCCGCCCGGCTTATGAGAAGTTGCTTAACGATGGTGATCTTGATCGCTGCGGAATCACCCTGTTGGCCGGGAAGGCGGTCGGTGCGCCATTCGTCGGAGCAGTTGCGGCCTGTCTAGCGATAGCCGAGGTCTTGCGCTTGCTTCATGGCGGGACCGTGCACGAACTCATCGATCTCGATTTGCAAGCGGTCGAACATCGATCCGTGGTGCCTCATAATTTCGATTTCAGCAGCCTCAATCCAGGTTATGTGTTGGCGAATATTGCATAATCATACCTGGAATAGGAGAATAGCGCGGCGGTGACATGGACACTTTTTCGCCCCTGGATCTGATTCGAGCACATCCGTGGTCGCATTCGTTTTTCACGACCTATGCCCTGAGCCTGTCGTTTTTCGAGGCCGTAGTACTTGACGCGCTCGTCCGGCAAAACGTCGAACGTACGTTGATTTTGGCGGACATCGACGGCGTACGCACGGCTGTCGCGGAATATGGCTCAAGGTGTGCAGGCCGGGTTTACGAGGTTGAACCGGTGGCGGTGGACCACGGGTGTTTCCATCCAAAATTGATGGCGCTGACGTCCGCCACGGAGGCCCACCTGGTTGTGGGTTCGGGCAACCTCACCTTCGGCGGTTGGGGATCGAACCTCGAATGTGTTGAGCATCTGCATCCGGGCGTAGCCGGCGACGCTTTTGATGATGCCGCCGATTTCCTGGAGTCGCTGGCGAGCGCGCCTGGGATAAAGCATCACGTGCAGGAGCCGTGCAGCGCTCTAGCAGAAGAACTTCGGCAGTTTGCGTCCGCCGGTGACCGGAGCGGAAACATTCGACTCCTACACAGCCTTGACCGGTCCATTCTGGAACAACTGGGCCAATTCTCCGAGGAGCTTGGAGGAGCGGAACGGCTGACTGTTGCCTCGCCCTTTCATGACGGGACTGCGCTCGACCGGCTCTGCAGTCAGCTTGGGGTCGACCATGCCTATGTTCATTCGCACGCCGCAGGTACTGTCGCGGGTTCGTTCGGTTCAAATTGGCCAGGAGGAACAAAAGCGAGGCCCGTCACAATCGCTTCGTTTGCCGGAGACCCCCGCCGCTTACACGCCAAGGCCTTTGAGATTATCTGCCGCAAGGGGCGCATCGTTCTATCGGGAAGTGCAAACGCGACTCTGGCGGCCCTCGGTTACGGTCACAACGTGGAGCTCTGCGTCGCCCGCATGCAACGCAATCCTGTAGTCGGCTGGCTTGCTGCACCATCTTCCGCTCCGCCCAGCTCCGCGCTGGCTCCGACGGAGGAGACGGAGCATAAGGAAGAAGGGGTGCTTCGCGCCATCCTGGAAGGGGATGTACTCAACGGTTGGATATTAACGCCTTTCCCGGCGGGCAGCGCGGCTGTCTCGCGTGTAACGGCCTCCAGCTGCATCCATGTCGGCGAAACTCTTGTCACCGGCGAAGGCAAATTCACGATGACCGGGCGAGACATCGAGCGGGAGGCATGGACGGCCCGCCGGCTGATCTTGAAGGTGACATCCGCCAGCGGCGCGACCGCGAGCGGATTCGTGTCGTTCTCTGCTTTCGCGGAGATCAAACGGCACTTGGGCGGCGTATCGTCACGTTTGTTGGCGGTTCTGGGGGGGACTGAAACGCCTGACGATGTGGCTGCGGTGATTATTTGGTTTTCCGAACACCCGGAGTATCTTTCGGCTCCTTCGGGAGGAGGGGGCGGCCCGCACCATCCCGCCCCGGCCCAAGGCGAGGTTTCTGTTTCGACGCTGTTGAATCCGAATGGCTTTGAAATGACCCACAGCTATCCGGGTGATACTTCCGGAACGGAAAGCTGGCGCCGCTTTGTGGATTTGATCTTGGCATGCTTCCGTCAGCCGAGAGGCCCGATCGGCGCTGAGGATGAGTCCGAGGAGGGCGGGCCCGATGATGACGGTGCCGGTCAGGATGCCTCGAAGCGTCCGCGAGTCGAGCCGAAACGGGAGCGGCAGTTCAACTTTCTTGAGAAGCTGCTGGACGATATGTTGGGAGGATCGTCCGCCCAGCGCAGCCACGCTTTCTGGTTGGCCCATTTTGTCTGTGATCGTGTGGAACCCGATCCCGTCCAGGTGAAATCCTATCTCTACCGGTTAATGTCGGCGTTCGTTGACGAGCCGCCTTTGGCCGCTGACCGGGAGGCCACAGCCGCCGCCGTTTTGGTTTGGTCGACCGATTTGCCGTCCCGAGACGATCTTTTGCGCGTACCTCGCGTTGTGCGCCGTAGGTTGCTGCGGATGGGAGCCACAGTTGACGGGCCAATGCCAGACATGCAGCTGGTGCAAGGCTTCACGCGAGCCCTCGCCCCGAATGTCGATTTTGTGGATCTCTGGGACAAAATCCGTTCCGTCAGGACGGCGCAAGAGGAAATCAAGTCTTTCCGCCTAGCCGGCGCAGGCGCATCGTTAGGCCCCGAGTTTCCATTTTTGATCGGAACCCAGGAGTTGAGTAAGATCACGGCGTCGGAACACAAACAACTCATGTTCATGACGCGCTTCGACCCCTTTTGTCCCCACTGCCATCTCGCCCTTCCGCTCGGACAAGCCTCCCGCCTTCGGGAAGTCGGCGTCGCACGCGCATTGAACTGCTGCGGACACATAGTTCTCTGCGAGGAAATCTGACATGGCGAGCCCATCCTTGACCGAGCTGAACGAGGTAGCGATGACGGCGCGGGAACCATCGCTCAGCTCGCCCTTTACGCCGAAACCTGGCGGTGTCGATCCACTCGGGCTTCGCCAGATCAACTTCGATCTGATGGACCTTGTTTTTCCGGGGTTGAACAATATCGCTCGGCATATCCGGCCGTTCACGTTGGTGACCTGGGCCTGGCGGCGCGCGGCGATCTGTGCCCGCGATCACGGACAGGAACGCGCGGCTGTCGCGGATCTGCAGGATTTTGTGGACCGGATCGAGGTGATCTATGTCTGGTCGCAGTTGATGCGCGCGCAAGGCACCGATCTGCCCGGACGTGATGTGCTGGCGCCTCTGATCGCGACGGGGCAGTACACGTTTGGCGGAGAAGACTGGCGGGTCAAGTGCGAGCGGCGGAGATATTCAACGGCGCTGAGCGCGCCAATTAACTACGGTCCAGGCTTGAAGACCTTGGGATGGCTACGGCCAGACGCCGAAGGGAAAGGGGCTCTGGTCCCGACACAGTTGGTTTATGAAGCGATCGAGGCATTTGAGAAAGAGATTTCAAGCTATCTCGGGCTTCCGGCGTTTTCCCAATTTGGCGCTGTCACCGTCACGAATGCAGACCTGGAGACGTTGAGGGAGGTTTGGGCATGGGATCGGCCAACCGCAGCTGAACAGCAAGCCATGGCTGAAACCTTGGCCGGCGACCACGCGAACAAGTACCGCCGCGGGGGAATCAAGCTGGCTGTGTCCGCTGCGAAGCATTTAAACGACGGGACGGACCTTCTTGCCGTTCGGCGGACCATGTGCGGGTCTCCGACGGATTTCGTGCCGCCGCCGGAATTGCATGTGGCTGCCGAAGCGTGGCGGACCGTTCAGGTCCGGCAGGCATTCCGTTTGGCGCTTGAGGCCTTGCTTCATTGGATACTGCGCCGCCTCGATGGTGGTCCGATGACGACATCGGCTTTGGCCGAAGCCTTCCTGATCGGCGCAGGCGACGGACCGACCACAGAGAAGTGGCTCACGCCGACCGGGAGCGACGGCACCGGACCTGCGGACTGGGTTGACCGTTTAGAGAAGAGCCTCGCGCCGCTCGACGACGAGATCGAGCTCCTGGGTACGATCAGGACCGCGCTGGCTAGAAGCCTGGCGGAAGCTCCGGAAAATGCCGGAAGCGAGAGAGACGACCGGCTTCCACTGGTCCGAGCAGCGAAGGAAGCAAGAGAGTGGAAGGATCACGCGCCACAGGCGTTCATCGAACATATTGTTGAAAGCTGGATTTTTGGACAGCACGTTTATTGGTCAATTGGGCGTGGCCTCGCCGATGCACGCGGCAGAGGCAAGACGATCCTCAGGCTGAAAGCTACTCTTGAGGATAGCGGCTGGACCCTAGCACCGGGCGCGAACGTGGCTGACAGGAACGCACCTCAGGCGACGGGCGACCGGTTGGAGACGGCGATCACGTTGCTCCGTGAAGCGGGCCTGGTCACATAGATCGCGCCCCCGGCCGATATTTGTGAAGTGGCCGTTTCAAGGTTTCTCCGGTCCTTGCGATTCGAGGGCGTTCCTTAGACGAGCTTGACCACCTTTCCTTCCGTATTCTTGCGTTGGGAAGGACTCAAATTCCTCAACAACGGGTCGGGACTTCCCCTTCGGACCAGATCACACTCTTGGTCGGCCTGAAGTCGGAAAGTTGGACCTCTTGAGGAGGTATTGGGCGACCCGTTCAGGCGGTGTCACGGCCAGCATGCCGGCGATTACATGCTTGTCCACATGTGCCTTCAGTGGGCCCGCACCTGCTCGTCACAGAGAAATCGTGCGACCCTCAGCAGAGCTTCCGCCGGCAAACCGGCGCACCATCGGCCTTCGTCTGGAAATCGTCTTGCAACGGACGCAGATCCTTCAGGTTAATTTCGGCGCCATTGCTGAGGGCGATCGAGGCGCGAATGCGAAGCCGCCGCTTGCACTCATCACTTGACGGTAAGGCAACGCGCGCAATGAGAAGAGAGGAGGTTGAGCAGCATATCAACGCATTGGATCTAGGGGAACGGGTCATCGATCATCTGGCGATCCTTGTCGGCATGCGGGCCCGGCGAGATTCTCGCGCTGCAACGCAGGCATGTCAGCGGAGATTGCCGGGCGGTTGTGATCGAGCAGCGCCTTTACCGGGGCGATATCGATACGCCGAAGACGACGACATCGAGACGCACAGTCGCCATTCCCCCGAAGACAGCCAACCAGCTGCGAGAATGGATGACGGTCGTTGAGAGAAATCCCGATTCATGGGTTTTCGCGTCCGAGAACGCGTAGCGGCCCATGCAGCGGGACAACGCCTGGTATTGCTACATGAAACCGAAGCTCAAGGAAGTCGAGCTGGGCTAGTTTTCAGGTGATGAGGCGGACGCATGCGAGCTTGGGGCCTGCCGCCAAAATCGATCCCAAGGCATCGGCCGATCAGCGCGGCCACGGGATCGGCGTGGCGATTGACGTTTACACCAAGACAGAGCTCGACAAACGGGCCGAGGCGGCAGAGAAGCTCGAAAACGGCGGGTTTGCCGCTTGACGGAGTGAAATGGAGTGGAGGAAGTGGCTGGATTCGCCTAAGCTATTGAAAATATGGAGCGAGAGACGCGACTCGAACCCGCGACGTCCACCTTGGGAAGATGACATTCGACGTAGCGGACCTCGAAACGCGCCTTGGACCTTATTTGGACCTTACGCCCCCGGCCGGAGCGGGCCTCTTTGGAACGGTCTCTTTCGGAGAATCAATCATTTGGCACGCTCCGGACGGCTCCGGAACACCCGAAATGCGCTTGAGGTGCTAGTAATCGCAAGATTGTGGGGGTTCAAAGTCCCCCTCTCCGCACCAAATTCAAAATAAGAGACTTACTGGCCCGCCGAAACAACGGTGGCCATCGCACTACCTCGAAAGCTTCCGGTGCCCAGTGCATGCCCGACAACGTGCAATGGAGATACGGTCACCTCTACAGCGTCGCGGCACGCTCATCGCACACGGCGCCGAGGTATTTCGCTGATTCCTTGAGGTTTATACAGATGAAGACTGATCGGGGTTCAGTCTTTACTAGGCGTCCCCAAGCCATTACGCACTGAGGGTAACCACCGTCTTGATTCCGATCGCATCCAGAATCTCCTGGAGCCGCGCAATCGCAACTGTCTGATAGTCGCTCTCCTCATACCGGCTGATCACTTGCTTGCTCACCCCCAACC
>OCTA010004817.1_pt1 | contig 11794 bp, 10 predicted proteins | sample 1538991 | NCBI WGS metagenome assembly OCTA01 (sample SAMEA3539302, study PRJEB22396) | soil metagenome | biome: tundra; feature: field; material: soil | place: USA | collected 2010-05 | depth 0.15 m | reverse complement strand
CAGGAGGTGGCCAGGTTCGACGTGGACCGCCTGATCGACTACCGGTCCCGCAGGCCGCCGATGACCTTCGAAAGGGATCACTGGGAGCACTACGATGCTCCCGAACTGGCGATGCACCTGATGCGGGACGCGGCGGGCACGCCGTTCCTGCTGCTGAACGGGCCAGAGCCGGACCACGAGTGGGAATGTTTCGTCGCAGGCGTACGCGACCTGGCCAGGCGGATGAAGGCCGGGCTCACGATCGGATTCCATGGCATCCCGATGGGCGCCCCGCACACCAGGCCGCTCGGCGTGACCGCGCACGGGACCAGGCCTGGCCTGACGGCCGGCTACCCGCCGCTGGTGGACCGGCTCCAGGTACCGGGCAGCGCGGCCGCCCTGCTGGAGTTCCGGCTGGGTGAGGATGACCACCCCGCGGTCGGTTTCGCGGTACACGTCCCGCACTACCTCGCCCAGGCGGCCTACCCCACCGCAGCGGTGACCCTGCTCGACTCGGTGGCCAGGGCCACTGGGCTGCAACTGCCCGACGAGGCCCTGCGCGAGGCCGCGGAGCAGACTGACGACGAGATCCGGCGGCAGGTCGAGGGCTCCGAGGAGATCACCGAGGTCGTCCAGGCGCTGGAGCGGCAGTACGACGCCTACGCCGAGGGAGCCGGCCGCGACGGCCTGCTGGCCGATGGCGACGGCCGGATGCCGACCGCCGACGAACTCGGCGCCCAGTTCGAGCAGTTCCTGGCTGAGCAGCAGGGCCGCACCGACTCCCCCGACGCCTGATCTCCGGAAGCGGCGGGGCAACGACGTCAAATGCGTTCAGGCCACTTCGCGGAGCTTCCCGGTGGCCACGTCGAAGACGAAACCGCGGACGGAGTCCTTATGCGGGACAAACGGGCTGGCCTTGATCCGCGCGATCGATTGGCGGACGTCCTCATCGAGGTCCGGGAAGGCCTCGGCCGCCCACTCCGGCTTGATGCCGGTCTCCTTCTGGATGCTCGCCTTGAAGTCGTCGTCAGTGAACGTGAGCATCCCGCAGTCGGTGTGGTGGATGAGGATGATCTCACGGGTCCCGAGCAGCCGCTGGCTGATGGTGAGCGAGCGGATCTCGTCGTCGGTGATGACGCCACCCGCGTTGCGGATGACGTGCGCCTCGCCCTCCGCGAGCCCGAGGATGGCGTAGACGTTGAGCCTGGCATCCATGCAAGCGACCACGGCCACGCCCTTGCCGGGGGGAAGTGCCAGGGGGCCCTGGAACGTCGCAGCGTAGCTTTCGTTGTTGGCGAGCAGTTCGTCAGTAGCGGTCATCGCCAGTCCTCCTGGAGTGGTGCGGCACTGCGTGGTGCGGCTCCTGAGCGTGGTGCGGCTCCTGAGGGTAACCCGCGCAGGGCAAAATGCCCTCCCATATCCCTTTTAATCCAATCGGAATAATCAAATTCTGGATCAGCCCGCTCCCGGACGGACGCCACAATGAGCCCATCACCCCCGTCCGGCGCGCCGCCATGCTGCGCCGGGCGGACGGCTGATCTGACATCCTGGCTGCATGCTCTTCCCCACCTCACTGGTTGGCAGTTACCCGCAGCCGGACTGGCTTATCGACCGCGAGCGGCTGCGGCACCGCTTCCCGCCCCGCGTCCGGGCCACCGAGTTGTGGCGGGTGGCGCCCGAACGTCTGGAGGAGGCGCAACGAGACGCGACCGTGCTGGCGATCCGGGCCCAGGAACTGGCCGGCCTGGACATCGTTACCGATGGCGAGATTCGCCGGGAGAGCTACTCCAACCGGTTCGCGACCGCGCTGGACGGCGTCGATGTCGACAACCCCGGCACGGCGCTGGACCGCAGCGGGCACCCAAACCCTGTGCCGCGAGTGACCGGGCCGATCCGGCGGCGCCACCCGGTCGAGGTGGCGGATGTGACCTTCCTCCGCGCGAACACCAGCCGAACCATCAAGATCACCGTGCCGGGGCCGTTCACGATGGCACAGCAGGCGCAGAACGAGTTTTACGGCAGTACTGAGGAACTTGCGTTCGGCTATGCGGAGGCTGTCAACGAGGAGGTCCGGGATCTTTTCGCGGCCGGGGCGGACATCGTGCAACTCGACGAGCCCTACCTGCAAGCCCGGCCGGACGAGGCGCGCCGATACGGCGTCGCAGTCATCAACCGGGCGCTGGACGGGGTGACCGGGACGACCGCAGTGCACCTGTGCTTCGGGTACGCGGCGATCATCCACGACCGTCCGGAGGGCTACTCGTTCCTCCCCGAACTGGCCGGGTGCAGCTGCGATATGGTGTCGATCGAGACGGCACAGTCCGGCCTGGACTGCGGTGTGCTGGCTGACCTGTCCGGCAAGACCATCATCCTGGGTGTGCTGAACCTGGACGACCCGACGGTCGAGGCGTCCGATCAGGTGATCGCCAGAGTCAAGCGGGCACTGCCGTACGTGCCGCCGGAGCGCCTGGTGCTGGCGCCGGACTGCGGGATGAAGTACTTGCCCCGCGAGGTGGCCTTCGGCAAGCTCTCCGCGCTGACCGCCGCCGCCGGTCAGCTGCGCGGCGAGGCTGGCCAATAGCCACGGACAGGTCAGGACAGCGGTCGTGCGTGGCCCCTACCGTAGGACGATTGCCGGGTTCCCGGACAGAAGATGGCAAACAATCCGGCCGTAAACCGGCGGCCAGCGGTGGCTACAGCGCCCTGAGGAGCAGCCCCATCAAGGAGACCGCTCCAGCCGCTCAAGCCGGGGAGGGTGAAGGCGTGGGTGACGTCGAGGTGGGGGGCGGCGAGGTGGGGGGCGGCGAGGTGGGGGGCGGCGTCGTCTTCTTGACGGGCGGCGTCGTCGTCTTGACGGGCGGCGTCGTCGTCTTGACGGGCGGCGTCGTCGTCTTCGCCGAGCTCCCGGTCTTGACCGTGACCGTGACCGCTGGCGCGGGCGAGGGGGCGGGGGTGGAGCCCTTTAGTGACGGGGCGAGAGCGAGTGATCCCTTGGCCGCGCCGGATCCCTTCGGCCCAGCCGTCGTCGTGTGCGCCCCGGCGACGGGCCCCGAGGCATGGTTGGAGCTGTAGTCGACGAAGAACATCCCCCCGCCGAGCAGGACCAGCGCCGCGACGGCCGCGACGGCCGCCAGCACGTAGCTACCCTGCCAGCGCGGCACTGAGGGCGTTGCAAGCTGCACAGGAAAACCTGCGGGGCCCATCAGCCGCGCGTTGTGCACCACCCGGGCCCGGTAGGTCAACGCCCCCGGGGAGACATCGGCGGCCAACTGGACGGTCCGCGCCCTGAGACCGGTCGGAAGTATGGCCAGCGGCAGCCGGCTCAGCATCGTCGCCGAGCGCAACTCACGGCGCATGCGCTCCCCACACACCGTGCAGCGCTCGATATGCCGGTTGACCCGGTTGGTCAGCCGCGGGCTCAACGGCCCGTGCGAGCCGTCCAGCATGCTGGCCAACTCCGGGCAGTACTCGTCCCCGGAGCGGGCCACCAGCAGCACGCCCAGCAACGCCTTGAAGCGGGAACTGGCCCGCGAGGCCAATCTCTGTGCCTCGCCGGGCGGCACGCCGAGAATGTCCGCCAGGTCGGCGCCTTCTGTCTCTGCCTGGTTGTGCGGCTCGCCAAGGATGTCCGCCAGGTCGGCGCCCGCGAACTCGTGGCGCAGGTTCAGGTCAAGGGCTTCGCGCTCGGCTGGTTTCAGCCCGACCAGCGCGGCTCGCACCAGGTCACGGGTTTCTGTGTGCTTGGCGGCGAACTTTTTCAGGCTTTCCATGGTCTCGGGCGGCCGGGCCGACGGCGGAGAGAGCCCGACCCGCAGGCGGCTATGGCATTCGTTGCGGGCCACGGCGAACAGCCATGCCCGCAGGCGCTCGGGGTTACGCAATTCCGAGAGCCTGGCTGGCGCGACGATGAAGGTGTCCTGCACTGCCTCGGCCGCTTCGGGAGGTTCAGCGAGCAGCGACCGACAGTAGTCATACAACCCCTGTGCGTACTGGTCGAAGGCCGCGGCCAAGGCTGCCGAGTCGCCTTCCACGATCGCGGCCACAATCTCGCGGTCGTACATGGTTCTACGGTAGGCGACCTTCAGGGTGCTTTGGAACGCGGATGACCAACAATCCGGATGCGCCTTGAGCTCATTCAGCGACAAACCACCCGGTACCGTGCGACAGCGCTCCGTTGCACCCTCCCACCGACCCCGGGGATCAGGGCTCCAGCACCCCGTTCGTGACCACTTGTAGTTCCCCGATGACGGTGTTCGTGATCAGGGCGGCCGATGTGGACGGGGCGGGCGCCGAGGCCGACGGCTAACCGTCGTGGACCACAGCACGGTCCCGCCGTTGCGGCGGATCTGCAGCAGGACGGGGCCGACGTTGAACCGGTCCCCGTTGATCTGGAAGTCCGGGCCTCCCCACCCGCCCCCGCCGGCGGCGCAGACCCCCGCTGAGCAGTTCTGCCGCGGTGGCCGGGCCGGTGGCGTCCAGTCACTGAGCCACAGGCTCAGCGTTGCGACCCGGTAGCTGGCCCAGGGATCGTCCATGGCGGCGGCGGGGCTGGGCAGTGAGTGACCACCGGGGACGGGGGAGGAAGCGACGGTGCCGCCGGCCGGGGCGAGCTGGCCAGCTCCGCGTGGTGACGGCGGGTGGACCGCTGGCCAGCCGGCTTGCCCCCGGCGCTGGACAGCCTGGACGGGCTGCCGGTTCCGCTCACCGTGAGCCGCTGCACGTGCTCGCTCGCCGATGCCACACTGTGCGGCCCGTGCCCGCCGGGCACGGTGGCACCCGAGGTGACGACGGCGCCACCGGACGTGCTGACCGTGGCTTCCGGGTATTGAAGCTGGGCGCGTCCTGGCAACAGCAGCAAGATGGTCGCCGTCGCGGCCGTCAGGGCACTGACCGCCAGTCCTGATACCCGGGCGAGCCTGTTCATGGTCGATCTCCTCCCGCGGCACCTGGTCCGCTGGATGCGGAGGGATGCCGGTTGCTGTCGTTACACAGGTAGGAGTCCTGGCCCCCCGGGCGGCCAACAACTTTCCGTGCGCTTTTTCTGGTGGGGTTCCTGGCACGGCCCCTCGCTCTCACATACGCAGCGCAGGGCCCGCCCGTTCACGCCGGGCGGCACGAAGCACGGGCCGGCCGCTCTTCGGGCCGGCGCCCGGCGCAGCCGAGGCACCCCGGGCCGAAGCCAGCGGCACGGGCCGAGCCAGAACGGGCCGAGCCAGAACGGGCCGAGCCAGCAGAATGGGCCGAGCCAGCACGGCGCGGACTGCGCCACTGTCCCCCCGCCTGGCGGCCTGCTGCGAGATCGCGATGGGCATCACCATGGGGTACATGCTGATCCACACGGTGTCGGCGTTCCGGCGACCGCCCAGTGACACGCTGGAACAGCAGCGGAAGGCCTGCCCGCTGGATCTGGGTGACCGACATTCCATCGTATGTGCGTGATATCGCGGTGAATTTCTCCCGCATATATTCGCCATGGGAGTGGTAACGAATAATAACATGAGATCACTAATCCGTGAATACATACCGAAAGGGGCAGATACTCTCGGGGAACAGGAATCCTAAATCTTATCGTCGATTCAATGAACACTCAGCCGCGAAAGCTGCTAGTGTCTACGTCTAGTAGCAAAAGATGACTGAGTTTCCCCCTCCTATGTGATGCATCAGCTAAATGAATGCAGCACTGTCCGTCTACTGCTTAGGCAACAACGGTAACGGTTGGCTCGGCAATGTCGTCGCCAGCGAATGCGGCGGCCGGCGGCCGGAAGGACCCTGACCAGACTGGCCCACCTGCAGATCTCCATGCCAAAGCAACCTGCGCTGACTGGGGGCCACCGATGGATGAGTACATTGCACACGGGGAGAATACTATTCGCCTTCACCGGATCTGATGTCCTCGCGAAGAGAAGCCGGGAAGACCGATTCGCGTCAATTGCTCCGGCGACGCGTGTCTGCAGGAATGTCGGGGCTAAAATGTACCCTCTAGACGAAATGCCAACTTAGGGGGTATCGCGGAGCACGGAAGTCCCGTGCTTTGTCCTCAAAAGGGGAGGCAGGATGAAGGGCAAGTTCGTTTCCGCGCTCGTGGGGCTCGGAACAGCGGCACTGCTCGCTGTTCCAGGGGCCGCGTCGGCGTCAACAAGCCACGCCCAGCCCGCGCAGGCCGGGTATGGGCCGGGGGGCAACTCGTGTTACTTCAGGCCGGTGCCCTGGCGGCTCCACGGCCGGTACCACTGGGTCCAGGAAGGTTACGGCTGGAACGCCCGTTGCGTGCTGGTGCCGATCTGGGGTGGCGGTGGCGGCGGCGGTGGCGGCGGCTGGGGTGGCGGCGGCGGCGGCGGAAACCAGCACAGTCACCAAGGGTGACGGGCTCAACATCAAGATCGACCTTTAGGGGAAGGACACCGCCCCACGCCATGGCGAACATACAGCGAGCTGATCGCTCGCTGACCATGGCCAGCGGTTAAGAAGTAGCGAAACGTGCTCCCTAGGCCGCCAAGAGGCTCCATATCGAAGCGGCCTAGGGAGCACAGCGCGTGATCCAGGTGTTGACGACCAGCGGCGAGGTCTGCGCGCCTGTTAGGCCGTGTCTCGTAGATCTCCGGCCTGCTGCGCGGTATTTGGCTGCACAGTCGCCGGCGGGCGCCTCGCGGCGTTGTCGTCGTCGCCAATAGCTCCGCTATTGGCTCCTCCTCCGCCTTGCGAGCCATCCCTCCGGACGGCCGCTCGCGACGGCCAAGATCCACGAGACACGGCCTAGTCGCCTAGCTCGGCGCGGCGGCGGGTCACGTACTCCTCAAGTCCGGCGCGGATCGCGTCATCGAGCGGTGGCTGCTCGTACTCCTCAAGCTTCTTGGCGTAAATCTCGGCCGCCCGGGCGGTGGTGTCCTTGCCGCCCATCCGCAGCCAGCGCTCGTAATTGGACGTGGAGGACAGCAGCGGCCGGTAGAAACACTCGCGGAACCGCTCCATCGTGTGCTGCGCGCCGAGAAAGTGGCCGCCATGGCCAACCTCCTCGTGGGCGCCGAAGGCCAGAGATGCCTCGTCAATCTCCAGCGGCGTGAACCCCACGCGCAGCATCCGGAGCAAGCGGCTGGTCGCTGAAGGCGAAGCTGACTGGGCGGCGGGGTGACGGCGATGCCGCGGCGCGGCCTGATGAGCTGGACGTGTCCGAATCTGTCCGAGAGAAGCCAGGTTAGTTTAATTCTGATGCAAAATTGTTTCTCGTGGAGCACTCTTGAACTATGGGGTGGATTGCTGTATTAAGCGTTCTGGCTGGCGGGGGTTACCTGATGTCACTGCGGTGGCATCCGTTCCGCGGATGCCCGGCGTGCCAGGGGCGTACTTCCGCGCGGCACCACGGCAGCGTGTTCACGTATGCGCACCGGAGGTGCCGCCGGTGCGGCGGCACCAACCGGCAGGAACGGCTGGGGACACGGCTGGGTCTGGGTGGTCCGCGGGAGCGGCTGCCGGGGCGTGGCAAGGGAGGTTGGTGACGGCTGGCCGGGGAGCATACCGTTGCATGGCAGGTTTCACGACACCGACCAGGCACGTTCACCTAGCGTGAACACCGCCGGTGGCCGCGGGTGGCACGATGTAACTATGGGGGCCCGGGCCAGGACGCGCAGCGCGGCGGCCCTGGTCCGTCAGCCGGACGTGGCCGGCGCCCCCGCGCCTGAGCAACTGCACGTCCAGTTCGGCGCCGACGCCGCCACCCAGATCGCGGTCTCCTGGGCCGCACCTGCCTCCGTGGCCAGGCCGCGGCTGCGGGCAGGCCGGGCCGGTACAGGCCTCGGCCTAGAGGTGCCGGCCGAGGAGCGCGTCTACACCGAGGCCTTGACCGGAGAGACGGTGTACACCTACCACGCGCGGCTTGGGAACCTCGCGCCGGACACCGCGTTCGTCTACGAGGCGCTGCACGACGGCGCGGAGCCGGTGCCGGGCACCTTCCGCACCGGGCCGCGCGGCCGCTCGGCCGGGTTCCGGTTCACCAGCTTCGGCGACCAGTCCATTCCCGCCCCGGTCGGCCTCGGGTTCGGCCCGTCCGGGCCGAACGCCGGGTACATCGTCGACGCCGTGGACGCGCTCGATCCGCTGTTCCACCTGATAAACGGCGACCTGTCCTACGCGAACGTTAGCGACGCGCCGGTCGCCACCTGGGCCTCCTTCTTCACCAACAACATGCGGTCGGCACGGCACCGGCCGTGGATGCCCGCGGCAGGCAACCACGAGAACGAGGCAGGCAACGGACCGCAGGGATACCTCTCCTACCAGACCAGGTTCGAGTTGCCGGACAACGGGTCGGCGGATTTCCGCGGCAACTGGTACGCGTTCACCGTGGGGCCGATCCGGGTCGTCTCCCTCAACAACGACGACGTGTGCCTGCAGGATGGCGGGTTCAGCAACTACCGCCACGATCACGTGCCCGGCTACCAGCGCAGCGGCTACGACGCCTATATCCGCGGATACAGTCGCGGCCTGCAGCGCGCCTGGCTGGAGGCCGAGCTGGCCACGGCGCGGCAGACCGCGGGCATCGACTGGATCATCGTCTTCATGCACCAGCCGGTCATGTCCTCGGCGCACTTCAACGGCGCGGACCTCGGGATCAGGCAGGACTTCGTGCCGCTGTTCGACCGCTTCGGGGTGGACCTCGTGCTCGCCGGGCACGAGCATCACTTCGAGCGGACCTTCCCGGTCCGCGGCGTCCTGCCCGGCAGCGCCCTGCTCACCCCGGCCCCCCAGGGCAGCGACCCGCTGGAGATGGACACCAGGGATGGCTTTGTCCACATGATCATCGGTGGTGGCGGGAACGCGACACCCACCGCGCCGAGCAAGTTCGACGACCCAAATGACGGGGTCCTGATCGTGGGTGTGGGCCCCGGCAGCCCGCAGAGCCAGCACGCGAGCGTCAAGACCACCGAGCCCGCGCCCTGGTCTGCCTACCGGAACCTCGCCACGCCCTACGGGTTCGCCGCGTTCGATGTGCTGCCCGCCGAGCCAGGCGGAACCACGTCGATCACCGTCACCCACTACGGCGCCGCCGCCGGGTCCAGCGGGTACGCCCCGCTCGACACGTTCGTCATGCGCAAGCCGGTCCGTTCCGGGCATGAGCCCGCGCCGCGCGAGCTGGCGCTGAGCTGACCAGTGATCCCCCGGCACCGCCGGCCGCGAGCCAGGCTTGACATGTGACCTTTTGGTCACCTATCTTGAAGTCGTGGCCGACGACGACCGGGTGTTCAAGGCCCTTGCGGACCCGACACGCCGCTTCCTGCTCGACCGGCTTTTCGCCCGCGACGGCCGGACACTGACCGAACTCGAGTCGGAGCTGGAGATGACGCGTTTCGGGGTGATGAAGCACCTGCGGGTGCTCGAAGACGCGGGCCTGGTCGTCATCCGCCGGTCCGGCCGGGAGAAGCTGCACTTCCTGAACCCGGTGCCGATCCGGCTGATCCACGACCGGTGGATCGACAAGTACACCGAGCGCCAGGTATCGGCGCTCGTGGACCTCAAGAACGACCTGGAGGGTACGGCATGACAACGACGACGGAGACAGGCGTGGCCATTCATGTGAGCCGGGTGTACATCAAGGCGACGCCCGAGGCGATCTGGGAAGCGATCACCAACCCCGAGTGGAACAAGAGGTACGGCTACCAGTCGCCGAGCGAGTACGACCTCCGGCCAGGCGGCGCGTTCCGGGCCTTGGCCAACGCCGAAATGCGGGCGCACGGCTCCGGGGACGTCGTCCTCGAGGGTGAGGTCGTCGAGGCAGACCCGCCGCACAAGCTTGTCCAGACCTGGCACGCCCTGTTCGGCCCGGAAACCACCGCCGAACCGTTTACCCGCCTGACCTGGGAGATCGAGGCAGGTGACGGCGGCATCACGAAGCTGACCGTGACCCACGACCTCACCGGCGCGCCGACGACGGCAGCATTCGTCACCGGCGAGATCCCCAACGCGGGCGGTGGCTGGAGCTTCATGCTCAGCGACCTCAAGACCCTCCTGGAGACCGGCCAGCCCTTCAGCGGCTGACCTTCTTCATCCCGACCAGTCAGCGCGGTGCATTGTGCGCACATGAGAGTCACAATGCACCGCGCTGATGTGGTGCGGTGTCCCCGCGGTGCATTGTGCGCGCATGAGGGGCACAATGCACCGCGCTCCTCGGCTGGGTGGCGCAGCCAGGCGGACCGCCGGTGCGGAGGCCCGGATCCTCGTAGAGTGGCCGGGTGGCATTTCCCGACATCGGTTCCCGGGTGAGTGATGCGTCGGAGGTGCTGCACCGCGTCTTCGGCTATGACTCGTTCCGGGCCGGGCAGCAGGAAATCATCGACCATGTCATCGTCGGCGGCGACGCCCTCGTGCTCATGCCGACCGGCGGCGGCAAGTCGCTCTGCTACCAGATCCCCGCCCTGGTGCGCCCCGGCGTCGGTGTCGTCATCTCACCACTGATCGCGCTGATGCAAGACCAGGTGGATGCGCTGACCACGCTCGGCGTGCGGGCCGGCTTCCTCAACTCCACGCAGGATTCCATCCAGCGCCGCGAGGTCGAGTCCGCCTTCCTGACCGGCGAGCTGGACCTGCTGTACCTGGCGCCGGAGCGGCTGCGCACCGAGTCGACGCTCAGGCTGCTGGACCGCGGCACCATCTCGTTGTTCGCCGTGGACGAGGCACATTGCGTTTCCCAGTGGGGGCACGACTTCCGGCCCGACTACCTTGCCCTGTCCGCCCTGCACGAGCGCTGGCCCGCGGTCCCCCGGATCGCGCTGACCGCGACCGCCACCAGGGCCACCCACGCCGAGATCGCGTCCCGGCTGAACCTGGAACAAGCCCGGCACTTCGTGGCGAGTTTCGACCGCCCGAATATCCAGTACCGAATCGCACCCAAGAACGATCCCAAACGGCAGCTCCTTGAGCTACTGCGCACAGAGCATGACGGGCACGCGGGCATCGTCTACTGCCTGTCGCGGAACTCGGTCGAGCAGACCGCGGAATTCCTGGCCGGGCACGGGATCGTGGCGCTGCCGTACCACGCGGGACTCGACGCGCGTACCCGTGCCGCGAACCAGTCCCGCTTCCTGCGCGAGGATGGCGTCGTGATGGTCGCCACCATCGCGTTCGGCATGGGCATCGACAAGCCCGACGTGCGCTTCGTCGCCCACCTCGACCTGCCCAAGTCGGTCGAGGGCTACTACCAGGAAACCGGCCGCGCGGGCCGGGACGGCCTGCCCTCCACCGCTTGGCTGGCCTACGGCCTGCAAGACGTGGTGCAGCAGCGCAAGATGATCGAGACCTCCGAAGGCGACCAGGCCCACCGGCGTCGGCTGGGCAGCCACCTGGACGCCATGCTGGCGCTCTGCGAGACGGTCGAGTGCCGGCGGGTGCAACTGCTCGGCTACTTCGGCGAGCAGAGCGCCCCGTGCCGCAACTGCGACACGTGCCTGTCGCCGCCGCAGACGTGGGACGGCACCGTCGCCGCCCAGAAGCTCCTGTCGGCGGTGCTGCGCCTCAAACGCGAACGGGATCAGAAGTTCGGTGCCGGCCAGATCATCGACATCCTGCTCGGCAAGTCGACGCCCAAAGTCGTCCAGCACGGCCACGAGTCACTGAAGGTGTTCGGCATCGGCACCGAACTGCGCGACACCGAATGGCGTGGCGTGGTCCGCCAGCTGCTCGCCCAGGGCCTGCTGACGGTCGAGGGGGACTACGGCACCCTGGTGCTGACCAAAGCCAGCGACGAAGTCCTGTGGCACCAGCGCGAGGTTTCGTTGCGCCGCGAACCCGAGCGCGCCGCCAAGGCCGCGAAGCCGCGCCGCGCCGCGGC
>OCTA010004812.1_pt1 | contig 11801 bp, 9 predicted proteins | sample 1538991 | NCBI WGS metagenome assembly OCTA01 (sample SAMEA3539302, study PRJEB22396) | soil metagenome | biome: tundra; feature: field; material: soil | place: USA | collected 2010-05 | depth 0.15 m | reverse complement strand
TAATGATGTTCCGCAGCAACACCACCGCGTTGTTGGGTGACGTTCCGTTCGTCGGCACAGCGTCGAACGGAAACGACATGAACACGACCCGGCCGGGACTATCCACGCCGTTGTCGGGATAGCTCATGCCGCACGTCTTGCCGGAAACGGATTCAAAAATGATCGGCGTGGCGTCGGCGGACGGCGTGAACGTGTCGGAAAAATCCGGCCCGTAAATGTCGCCGAAGCCGTCGTCGAAACTCGGATAGTTGTTGTAATTCAGCGTCTGGTTCAGGCCGTTGGCAAACGTGCCGGGCGCGCCGAGAATCGCTGGCACGCCAAAATCTTCGTCGCCCGACGGGTCGGGCGCGGGCGGGTCGGGATTCTGCACGAACCCGGACACTTGAAACACATCCCGCACGAACGGCACGTTGCCGAGTTGCGTGAGGATGCTCATCGAAGCCATGAAGAACGAGCCGCCGCCGTTCAAATAGGATTGAATCATGAATTGCTGCCCGGCGCTCAACGTGTTGTTGGTGGCGGTCGGGTCGGGCAGGCCGAGGTCGTCCACGCCGTAGTTCACGATGTCATCGGTGAGCCGCCAGATGACCACGGGATACGGCTGCAAGTCGGTGAGCTTCGGCCCGCCGCGCGCGGTAACTTTCCAGAACGCGTAGCTGACGCCCGCCGACGAAAGCACGTTGGTGTAGGCGCTGTCGGGAATCACCGGCGAGCCAACGGCGTCTTCCGCCGCGTTGTCATACGCATCCACCAGCAACACCGTCGGCGTGGCCACGCCAACAAAAATGAAATTTGCGCCGCCGTTGTTGTTCGTCGCGGTGTTGCTGGCCGCGTCGGAGGAACTCACGGAAAAATAATACGTCTTGCCGGGAATGAGCCGGGTCAATTTCACGACATGACTTGTCACGAGCGACAAATTGGTGACGGCGAGATTCAAAATGGAACTGTTCGTGCCGTAGCGGACGATGGAGTTGGCCGGCTCACTGGTCTGCCAGGTGATGGTGAGGATGCCGAGATCGGTGGTGGCCGCCAAGGCGCTGATCACCGGCGGCACAAGGTCGCCCACGGCGGTCGCGATTCGCTTGGTGGCGGTCGAATCAAAATAGTCCGCTTCCAAATTGTCACCATTGGCAATCTGTATTTGCCCCGCCCCAGCCACTCCGGTCACGGTGGCCACCGCGCCGGTGAAGGCACCATAGTTGCCCAGCGAATGCAGCACGTTGGTGACTGACTTATGCGCGGTGAGATTGGTGACCAACACGCTCACGGTGTTGCTGGCGGCGCGGGCGGCATCGAGCACTTCAAGCTGCATGACGCCCGGCGCGGTGTAACTCGGCCGGTCCAGCAGGATTAGTCCCACGCCCGGACGCGTGAGATTGCCGGACGTGACCAGCGCGAAATCCTGGTCAATCGCGGGCGTGTTCGAGACGGCATCCTGCACAACTTTGCTGGCGCGCACGCGCACCAGATAGTCGCCCGGCATTGGTTGCGTGAGATAAACACCCTCCACGTTGTTGAGCTTGTCTGGCGTGGGCGGGTTCGGCACGGATTCGCCCGCGCCAAATTGATTGCCGCGATAGAGCGTTCCATCCGGGCCGACGACTTCCAAATCAAGATCATTCACCAGCGCGGGTAGCGCGCCGGGAAATCCCGGAACGTCGGTGTAGGCCAATGTGACCTTCAACGGTTGGTCCGAACCTTGGACGAAGATGTGCTGCGCGTAAACTTGGCTGTTCGTCAGCAGCACCGTCTGATCCACATATTGGTAGTAGCGCGGCGCGGCGTTGATGTTGGTGGTGATGATGTTGACCAGATTGATGCGTCCCCAGCCTTCGTCGTTGTTCGGCACCGGGCCGGGGCCGCCATTCGCTTCGTCCAGTTCATCCGCCGAATTGATCAGCGCCGCCTTGACCAGCGCCGGCGACGGCACCGCGTTGGTGTGCGTGCTTTTGTAAAACTGCACGAACACCGCCGCCGCGCCCGCCGCGTGCGGACCGGACATGCTCGTGCCGCCCATGAACACATATAAATCATCAATCGCCGTCCAAGCAATCGCCGCCTCGTTCGGCGCGGCGGATGACGCGGCGGAAGCGATCCAGCTTCCGGGCGCGACCAAGTCAGGTTTGATGCGTCCGTCCGCGCACGGTCCGCGACTGGAGAAATCGCACATCGTGTCCGGGCCGTCGGCGTAAAGTCCGTAAGTCATCGCCAGCGTGCCTGGAACATTTTCCGATGCGCCGGTGGCGATCACGTTCTTGGCTGCCGCCGGACTGCCCACCGTCTGGGAACCCGGCCCGGCGTTGCCGGAGGAGAATTCCAAGATGTAAGGCTGGTCGCCCGCCGTGCCCGCGTCCGCGTCGCGCACGAGTTCGTCAAATTGCGCGCAGTCGGTGTCATACTCGCCCTGCACGTCGTTGCCCCAACTGTTCGAACCGATCTTCGCGCCGTGCCGCACCGCGTCATGCGTGAGCGTTTCGTCGCTGGTGAAATTGACCTCGTTCGCATCGGCGTCAAAGATGCGTTCGACAAACAGATTCGCGCCGGATGCGACACCGAGACCGTAAAGCGCGCCGGTGTCTGGATCTGTCTCGCCGGTCGCCGCGTTGCCCGCGACAATGCCCGCGCAGTGCGTCCCATGACCGTAACCATCCGACCCATCCAGCAACGGCGGATAAAACTGAAAGCCTGTCACGCGTCCGCGCATATCCGGGTGCATCGTGTTCGTATTGCCGGAATCCAGTCCCGTGTCCGCCACGCAGACCGTCACGCCGGCACCGTTGAAGCCAAGTTGCTGCGTGACTGTGGGAGTGGCGACCTGGCCGTCATCACCACCGACAATCTTCGAGGCCAATTCATCCACCAGTTTTCTTTTTGGCGCACGCTCGATCCAAAGCACCGCGCTTGATTGTGCGAGCGCGTCCAGATGGCCCGGCGACAATTCGCCATGCACGATGGTGCCCTGGCGCAAATGACTTTCGTGATAAGTCACCGCCAGATGGGATCGCACGGCGGTGATTTCCACCGCCGTTGCCGACGCTGACAGCAAAATGTTGACGCGCACCGTCTCGTTGGTTTGTGCCGCCAGGCCGGCCGCCGTGGCCAGCCGTGGATGAATCTTGTGCTCCGTTCGATACGGCCCGACCCAGGTGACGTCGCTCATCACACCAACGCTCGCCGGCGACACGTTGTTCAATTTGGCAATGAAGGCGTCATCCGGCACATACTGAATCAGTTCCACGCCCGCCTTTCGCAATTCCGCCCGGCGCACTGGTTCCACTGGACCGCTGAACTGGACGAGATACAGGCCCGACGCAGCCGTCTTGGCGCGCATTTGGACGGCCATCACGGCACGGTTGGTGCCGGAATCCGTTTCAATAAGTTCATTGCGCAGCCGGATGCTTTTGGCTTCGCTGGACACAACGCATTGAAAAAAGAGAAGTGCCGCTGCAAGCAGCCGGCAAGAGTTGAGACTACGGGAATGCACCTTAAACCGATACCCTCACTTCGCGTTTAAGGCAATGTCAAACTGGCGGTGGCGAGGGTATTTGAACTTGCTTTGATTGTGCGGCTGGGCGTCCGGCAGATGGATTAGCCGGCGCGGGACGTGATTGGCGAAGGCAGATGGATGGTCCGGCCCGCGACCATGAACACGCCTTCGCCTTGGTGATGAATCGTCCTTGGCCGTTTACGTGCCGGGTCAATCCACGCTTGGATTACCTCCAGCACGAAGAAGTTGTATTTGTTGACCAGCTTGCCATCAACCACCTTGCATTCGAGACTGGCATAACACTCGGCGATGAGCGGGGCCTTGACGCACGTGGCGGCCACGGGCGTGAAACCAAAGGCCTGAAACTTGTCCACCCGCCGGCCCGAAACGTTGCCGCACGCCACCACTTTTTCCGCCAGCTCCACCGTCGGGAGATTGATCACACATTCCTTGGTCGCCTTCAAGGTTGCAAACGAGTAGTTGCGGTTGCTGATGATACAGCCCACCAGCGGCGGCTCGAACTCCATCATCGTATGCCACGACATCGGCATGAGGTTCGCCCGCCCGGCGCGAACCGTGGTGACCAGCACCACCGGTCCGGGTTCGAGCAGGCGATAGACTTCAGCCAGGGGATAAGTTGTTTTCTTCATCCGGGATTTCACCAAGTTCTACACGCAGGCCACATCCTATACCACTTGCACGACGTTGGAAACTTTTTAAGCGCCGACAGCTTGGCGATTGGAAAAACATCTTTCAGCGGATTGTGCAAAACCAATGATGCCTTTACGGCCCTGTTTTGGAAAAGGGTGATTGACAATGGCAACCGTCAGGCGATAACACGGGGATGATATTCGCTCCCTCCGGGAACACCCCATGAAAACGTTCTTCCTGTTTTTGCGCGTGACCACCGGAATGCTGGTCACGGGCGCGTTGCTGATCCTGCTGGGAATTGTGTTGTTGCGCAGCAGCGCGGCGTTTGCGAAGGAGAGCGTGGGCGCTTTAGGTTACGTCGCCGCGCTGTTCACCTCGGGATTCACCAAGGGCACCGCGCCCAAGGCAGCCGGCTGGGTGGTCTCGCTGCCGCAAGCGGGTCTGGCCCTGCTCTTCGCGGCGATGCTGGTTTCGCTGTTCCTGCCGGGCGCGAAGATTTTTCTGCACGTCGTCGCGGCCTTGGCCGGGCTGGCAGTGGTTTGGTATGTGCGGATGATGCTGACGGAAGTGAAGCTGGAAATCCTCTGCCTGCCGCTGCTCGCGGCTTGGTTTGTCTATTATTTGATGTGCCTTTTCTGGCACGCGCGCCAGGCCCCTGCCGCTCGCAACGGTGTCTTGAGCTTGGCAGCTTTTGACGCCGGATAATCTAAGACAGTAGGAACAAAGCCTGCATGTCTTCAAACCGCGCGCGAGTATTTATCTGTTGCGCGCCAGGATACTTCAATAGCCCAGCAATAGCAGGCCAATTGCCTTAACTGCCGCCCCCGCCGCCGCCTAAACCCGGATCCTCCATGATGATAATCAGCGGCCAGAACATTGCGATCACGATGCTGCCGACGACGACCGCCAGAAAAACAATCATCACCGGTTCAAGCAGCGACGTCATGGCCGTGACGGAGTTGTCCACTTCCTCGTCGCTGGTGTCGGCGATTTTCAGCAGCATGTCCGGCAGGGCGCCGGTTTGTTCGCCCACGTCCACCATGCCGCCGATCATCGCCGGGAATATCCGGGACGCCTTCAGCGGCTCGGTCAGGGTTCCGCCTTCCTTCACATTTTCGTGGATTCGGGAAATCATGTCCCCCACCACGACGTTGCCGGCGGTTTCCTTGCCGATGGTCAACGCCTGTAGGATGGGCACGCCGCTGCCGAGCAGCGTCCCCAGCGTCCGGGCAAAGCGGGACCGCCCCACAACCCGCCGTCATCGCCGCGATCAGCGCCAGCCGGCCAGTCACCGCCTGGCCGCGATAAAATCCGCCGCTCTGGTAACTGCCCCAAACCGCCGTGGCCAAAATCAAAACCACCAGCGCAATCAAAGCCAGCGACTGCCAGAATTCCATCGCAGCAAATACGGATGCCGAGCCGGCAATGGCCAGCCCCAGACCAAGACCCCGGCTGCCATACCAGCGCGCCTGTCGTAATCCGGTCAGCACCCCCGCAAAAAAATAAGCTCCGCCCGTCAGGGAAATTGAAACCACCGGCCCGAGCATCGCCCATTCAAACGGTGCAGCGACGTGGCCTGGAGTTCGCACCACCGCCACCAACACGACCAGCGGCAGGCCGGCGCCAAAAAGATAAAGGCCCAGTCCCGCAACAGTTTTGCCCCAGAAAATTCCGGTGCGCGTGATAGGGCGATGAATTAAAAACGCCCATAAATCGCGGTGCGCTTCATTCCGGGTTTGCAGCCAGCCCACCGCCGCGCCGAAAAGGCCGCAAAAGAACGTGGTTTCGATCAGCAGGCTGTGCGCCAGCAACGGTTGCAGGGCGTTCATCTGCCCCGACATGTTGCGGGTGATCAGGTTGGTCAGCGTCGCCAGGCGCAACGACAGCATCTATCCCCGCCAACAGTGCAACGCCGAACTGGATTTCCCCTTCTGGATGAAACACCGCTGGGCGTTTTAACCGGGGATGCCAGTTCAAACCGCATCAATTGCCTCCGATATAGTCTTTTCCCTTTGGCTCAAGCGTCAGTTCAAACTTGTTCGTGGTGCCCGGCGAGAATTTCATTCGGATGTGCCGGTCGCGCCAGCCGTTGGGCTCCTGCAACGGGACTTGAAATTGAGCGGCCTCCACCTCCATGCCACGGGTTATGGCCGGAACATTGCGGATGACCGCGCTGCCGTTTTTATCCGTGATGGCGGAATAAGGTATGTGCGGCAGCGCCACCGGCGTTCGGAACGGCTCTTCATTGGAAACACGCACCTGCCCAAAGATTCCCGTCTGCATCCGCAACACATTGGGATTGAGATAAACGGTGGCCCCTTCAACGGGTTTTCCCCACTTGGTTTTGGCCGTCACTTCCAAGGTCGCCGTCGGTTCGGTCACCACTTCGATTCTTGTCATTGGTGCGGTCAGCGGAAAAGGCTGCGGGATTCCGATGGCAGGACCATTTACCAACTGAGAGTTGATCCGGTTTTGGACCTGGCCGATGCTTTTGGAGACAAAACCATCACCGTGGACGATCACATCCACCTCACCCGGCGGAATGGATTCAAAGACGAAACTCCCGTCCTCGTTGATCGGCCGATAAGTCTTCCAAAAATAGAGATACCCGTATTTTTTGGTCAGTTCGCTGTAATCTTCCGGCACGAGAAACGCGGGAAATTCCTTGGGCCGGACACTGATCAAAACCCGGCCATTCGTCACCGGCCTCGGCACTTGGTCGTCAATTCGGCCCTCCAGACGGATGCCCGGCTTCATCTCCAACGCGAAATTACATTCCTTCCCCTTTTCGGCAGTGAAGGCGAGGCATTCACTGTAAACAATCGCCCCCGAAGATAGCCGTCCCATGAGTTGAATCAAATGCCCGCCCGGAGACAGCTTATGAAATGCAATAACTCCATCTTTTTTCTGCCAATCGTCCGGATGAATGCCCTCTTCGTTGAGATTGGGAACCAGCTCGGTCACTGGCTGATGATCGCCGCCGAAATATGCTGAAACTTCCAGATGAATGCCGCGCGCCAGATGGATCGGTTTCTCTGGGCTGTCCACCGAATACTCCTGTGGCCGAACGGTCGCAAATTCCGGGTGGAACACCGAGAAGATGAGCTTGCCTGTCAATTCCTTTTCCTCGGGAATCCCAACCACGGGATATTTCACATAGGCTTTGCCATCGCCATCCGTGACGGCCTTTTCCGGCGGGCCAAACAGTTTCTTGTTCCAGCCATAGGCATCCGCTCCATGAATGCCTTTCACCCGGAAACCATCAGGCAAAACCGTCGCCCCCTCAATCGGTTTGCCGTCTTCGTCCTGCACCACGACCAGCACTTGTTTGAATTCAACGGTTGCCGATGCTTTTGCCCCGGCTGGACTTGATTTTGAAAACTGGCAACCGGCAGTCAGCAGGAACAACAGCCCGGCGAGGCCAAATCCTGCCACCGAATGCCGCCAGTTCCAAACGCCCGTTCGTTTTAGACCAAGGTGATGCAACCGCCGGACAATTTGGGAACTCCCGTTCACCGTCAGCCTCGTCTCCACCGCCGGCAACGCCAGCACTCGCAAGGCGAGCCGGGCCAGCAGTTGCGCATACGCAGCTTGATCCGCCAGTTGGCCAGAGGCGATGCGGTCGGCTTCCTGTTCACAGGCGAGGTTGTGGACGGCGGGAACATTCCACACCAGCGGATGAAACCAGCAGACCGTTTTCATCCAGCGCCAGGCCACACACCAGAGCAGATCACGCTGGCGCAGGTGCGCAATTTCGTGGCTCAACAGCGCGGACAATTCAACTGGGGAAAGATGTTGCGTCAGCCTTCGCGGCAGGATGACCATCGGTTTCATCAGGCCGCAAACGAAGGGCGAAGTGACCGCATCTGAAATTTGAACCTCAACCTTATGCCGGAGGTTGAGCCGGATCTGGATTTGTTTCGCAAGCGGCTCAAGGTCGGGAGTCGGTTTACAGGCTTCTCTTCGCAGCCGGGAAAGTTGAAACTGCAGGCGGATCAGCCGGACCGCCCCAAAAAAGCAGCCCAATGCCCAGACTGCCACGAGAATGATTCCCCATGAAAACGACTTCAGCGGGGCTGGTTGACGTGAAATTGATTTATCGGAGGTCGGGCGGTTGGCGGCAGATGAACGTGGCGGCTGTGCTGCTGCCGCTGTCTGGATTTGCGCGGTGCCAATGACGGGCGAAAGTGAGCCGGTGATTTCAGTCACAGAATCAGCGTCATGGTTGACCGGAATCTTGATTCCGGGAACTTCATAATAATTCAGCAGTGGCAGAACCAGGCCGAAACAGAGAAGGCTGCGCCAGAGAATCAACCGCCAGCGGGCATGTCGGTGGCGCAACATCCAGTGAGCCAGCCAGCCCAGCGCAAGCAGGCCGGTCCATTTGAACAGGATCACGAATCCCGGCGAGGCAAGAAGCAGTGGCAGATTCATTTTGATTTTCCTTTCGATTTCTTGGCCGGCAGTGACGCCGTCTGGCGGATGAGTTTGAGATCCCCGGGCTTGATGTCCGATGTCTCCATCAATTGCACGACCAGCTCCTGACGGGAGCCGCCCGCGAAAATCCGCGCCAAGGTCTGCATCGTGGTCGCCAGCAGGGTGGCCTTGGGAACCCGGGCCGCGTAAAAGAACGCCTTCCCCTGCAACCGGCGGGTGATGTTCTTCTTCCTGACCAGGTTGACCAGCACCGAGCGCAGGGTGGCGTTTTCAATCGGCCAGGCGAAGCGCGCCTGGATCTCCGCCGGTTTCAGTTCGTCCTGCTCCCACAGGATGCGGAGCGTCTCCAGTTCGTTTTGATTCAAGGAGGTCATGGTTATGTGTGAGACTTTCACACATAACCCGCCGTCCGTCAACCCAAATGTGTGAATTGCTCACACATTGCCGGCCTGCCGCCCACCGGCAACGCAGCCCGAACTTTTTATGCACAAATCCTCCATCGCACCCTCGGCCGTTCAAACCTTATTCGACTCCGCCGCCAACGCGGCGAGCAAGGGGCAGGCCCAGTGGTTCACTGCTGTAAGAACCCTCTGGTGCGTTGAAGAGCACCGGGTCGTAGCCCCAGTCATACCAAGAATATTCGTCAGCCTTCTGCCTTTCGTCACCGCCGGCATAATCATTCACTGGCAGGAGATGAACGTGCGTGATCCCCAGCTCTTCCAAGTGATCGAGGCCGCTTTTCTCGCCTTCCGGAGTTTTGGCGCCCGCTTCAACCATTCCCAAATATTTGCCCCGATTCGAAATGCCGGAATTGGGGTTGATGGAAAAGTCGCGGATATGCACTTCATACTCGCACCGTGGTTGCGCATCTTGGCATGTCGTTGATTTTCCACGGTGCAGGTGAATGGAATCTAAATGAGCAAGAACAGTTTTTGGACGAGCGGCAACGCGTTTTGGTCGTGGAAAATTCCGTTGCCAAGCTTTACCTTTGGCTTATCCTGCGATTCAACCACCATGGAAAGGACAAGCTTGCATGCAAACTCGAAGAGAATTCACTTTGTTTTTTTTGGCCGCTTTGACCACCGCCGGACTTGCTGTGCTGGCGCAATCTGGTAAAAAGTCGGTCATGACCTCAATCGCCATTGAATGGAATTCCGTCGAACCCAAAACGAACGCGACCGGTTCCAGCCGAAAGTTTTGCGAAGGCCCCACCGCCACGCTCGAAACGCTGGAGTGCCACGCCTCCACTCTCAATCCGGGCGCCACCAACCATATCATACTCAAGCGTCCCAACGATGAAGTCATCATCGTGAAAGAAGGAACCATCGAGGCGTTTGTGAATGACAAGTGGGTCCGTGTCGGGCCGGGTTCGGTCATTTTCAATGCGGCCAACGTTCCTCAGGCAATGCGGAACGTGGGCGATGGCCCGGCCACTTATCACGTCGTCACGTTCCGTCCAGCAGCGACGCTCCAAAAGCCGGCCGCCGAAAAACAAAATTGACACCCTTGACGATCCGCCCGGTCGCGGCGAACCTTTGGCCCATGCCAGCCCAACTTCCCAGCCTTGTTGTTCTTGCTTTTGCTTTGATGATCGCTTCCAGTCTTCGCGCCGCGCCGGCCATTGCGGACAAGGGCGTCAAGGTCGTGCCGAACGAAGCCTCCAACCGCGTGGATGTGCTTGTTGATGGCCAGCCGTTCACTTCATACATCTGGCCGGACACGCTGAAAAAGCCGGTGCTTTTTCCGCTGCGCGCGGCCAGCGGCACAATTGTCACGCGCGGTTTCCCGCTCGAACCGCGTCCGGGTGAGCGGACGGATCATCCGCATCACGTGGGGCTTTGGCTCAATTACGAAAACGTCAACGGCGTGGATTTCTGGAACAACTCAACCGCGTTGCCGGCGGAACAGCAGGCGAAGATGGGCACGGTGGTGCATCGGCGCATTGTAAAAACGAGCAGCGGCGCGGACAAAGGCGAGCTCGAAGTCGAAATGGACTGGATGATGCCCGACGGCCAGCCGATTTTGCACGAGGCAGCGGATTTTATCTTCCGGGCGGGACCGGGCCGGCGCGTAGTGGATCGGATTTCCACGCTCACCGCCTTGGACAAGCCGGTAGTGTTCAAAGACGAAAAGGATGGGATGTTGGGTTTGCGCGTGCGGCGTGAACTTGAGCAACCCTCCACCGATGCCGTCACATACACCGACGCCAGCGGCAGGCCTACCACGGTGAAGGCCATGGACACGAACGGTATGAGCGGATTGTATCGCAGCAGCGAGGGCAAGACCGGAGACGCGGTTTGGGGCACGCGCGGACGCTGGACGATGTTGACGGGCAAGGTGAATCAAGAGGAAATCACGCTCGTCCTGCTCGACCATCCGCAGAATGCCGGGTTTCCGACCTACTGGCACGCGCGAGGCTACGGCTTGTTCGCTGCCAATCCGCTCGGCCAGGAAATTTTCAGCAACGGGAAAGAGAAATTAAACTTCACCATTCAGCCAAAACAGTCGGCCAAGTTCCGGTATCGCCTGGTCATTCTCAACGACCCCACGACGCCGGACCAGATGGAGGCTCAATACCGTCAGTTCGTGGACGAAGTGAAATATTAAGTCTCGCATAATGAGTAACGCCATTTCATTAACACCGGGCTTCAGCCCGGTGACGGCCGGTAAAACATTTCAAAACCGTTTCAACGGTTTTCTACGCGCAGTCAAGCCGTTAAAACGGCTCTCTTGCCGACGCCCTTTCCTCACCCGGCTGAAGCCGGGTGTTAATGAGAGCGATAGATATGTAAATCATTTGTAAGAGCCTCAATAAATCATCAGTCTTTTTTGCCCATGAATAAAATCCCTCGTCGCCAGTTCATCCGCAATTCTCTGCTGGCCACCGCCGCGTTCAAGGCTTGGCCGCTTTTCGCCCAATCTTCCGTCAAGTCGCGCATCATTGGCGCGAACGATGACATTCGCTGCGCCGTCGTCGGCTTCAATGGTCGCGGCAAGAATCATATCGAAGCTTTCGGCGCGATGAAAGGTGTGAGGCTGGTCGCGTTGTGCGATGTGGACAGCGCCGTTTTAGGAAAAGAATTGCAAAAGGTGACTGATGGCGGAGCAAAGGTCGAAGGTTATACCGACATCCGAAAGCTGCTGGAAAATAAAGACATTGATGCGGTCACATTCGCGACGCCGCATCACTGGCACGCGCTCGGCGCGATCTGGGCGGCGCAGGCGG
>OCTA010004811.1_pt1 | contig 11805 bp, 13 predicted proteins | sample 1538991 | NCBI WGS metagenome assembly OCTA01 (sample SAMEA3539302, study PRJEB22396) | soil metagenome | biome: tundra; feature: field; material: soil | place: USA | collected 2010-05 | depth 0.15 m | reverse complement strand
GGAACATGCCTTTCATCAGAGCTTTTCCAAGTCCGTGTCCCTGTTCTGTTTTGTCGACCGCGAGGCGAGCCATCTTTATAACAGGTACGGGATAGCGCGAGGGCATGGCATCCCTTATCCTCGGTGGACATTGCTCCAACGAAACCTCTCCATATACCAAGGAGTAGTAACCCACAACGATTCCTCGCCGGTGAACAACATAAGTTTGGGGCGAGTTCACTGTGGATTGGTTCGCCCATGCGTACTTGCGGAGCCACAAATCCAGAGTGTGACTCCCGCAGTTGAATGCTCCCACGTCGTGCGCCGCAGTCAGCTTCTCCACTCCGGAAAAGTTGCCCGAGTTCTCGATTCTGCTGGTCGTCGTCATCTGGTGCTAGATCACTTCTGACCGTGGGTAGCGTCCTGATGCTCGGTGGATAACGGATTGCGCCTTCCTACGAGATGGATCTAGTGTAACGCGAGCACAAACGAAAGGGTTTGGGATGAGCGCCTTGCGTCCCCCTTCCTGTCTGGCAAATGTCGGCGTACAATGTACGTACATGGCCAAGAGAGTCACAACCCGGCGGGTCAAAGGGCAACGGACCTCGATCGGTTCTTCGAGGCGGACGCGGCGCCTCAATATCCGCGCTTCCGTGGAGCAGGAGAATCTGATCCGCGAAGCGGCGCAGCGGCGCGGCGAAAATCTGACGGACTTCGTGCTTCGCAGTGCCTGTGTTGAGGCCGAGCTTACCCTCAGCGACAAGCGCAGTTTTGCACTGCCTCCGGAAAAGTGGAAGGCATTCCTTACGGCCCTGGATAAACCGCCCGTGATCAAACCGCAGTTGAAAAAGCTATTTACTGAAGCAAGCATCCTGGAAGCACAGCGCTGAAAGGGATCGTAATCGCGGTTCCTATTGCTAGAGTCTTTCGCCCGTAGCTATTTGGCTTGCGAATACAAGATTGTTGGTGTGGTCCAGGGCTACAAGGAGGACACCGCAAAGGTTCTTGTTAACGGTGAGCATGTAGATACCCGTGTGCTGGTGAACTCCGGCATTCTGGTCGGATACCACATCGAACATGCGATCCAGGCTATCGAGAAGGATGATGCCAGCGGCAAATAGCGCATCGTTCCCTCGAAGACAAGAACGGAGCAAAGTTACTAAGATCCCAAGAGGTGCGCTTTGGTGGAATCCCACCCTTGCGCAAAGAACGCGCAAGGATGGGGCACCCGCAAGAACAACAGCAAAGTCAAAGGCGGCGGACAGGAGTGTCCGCCTTACACGATTATTGCCTAATCCTCGGATTGACCGCCGAGTACAGCAAGTCGGTCAGAAAGTTCACGGCTACATAGGTCAACCCTATTGCCAAGATGCACCCTTGGACCAAGTAGTAATCGCGGTTGGCGATGGCTTGGATGGTTAGGCGTCCTATGCCGGGCCAGGAGAAGATGGTTTCGGTTACGATGGCTCCGGCTAGGAGCGCGCCGAATTGTAGGCCCAGAACCGTCAGGATTGGGATCATGGCGTTGCGCAGGGCGTGACGATAGACTACCGTGCGTTCGGGCAGGCCTTTGGCTCGGGCGGTGCGGATGTAGTCCTGGCCTAACTCTTCTAACATCGACGTGCGGACCATTCTAGTTAGGATCGCGGCTAAGGCTCCGCCCATTGTTATCGCGGGTAAGACTAAGTGGTCGATGGCGCCGGAGCCGGAGACGGGGAGCCATCCTAGTTTGACGGCGAAGACGAGGATCAGCACTGGTCCTAGCGCGAAGTTCGGGAAGCTGAGGCCGAAGAGACTTACTACACTTAGGGCGCGGTCATCCCATTGATTACGACGTTGGGCGGAGCGGACGCCGGCGGGGATCGCCAGTATGATCGCGACAAATAATGATGCCAGAGTTAGTTGCAGCGTAAAGGGATAGCGCTTGGCGATGAGGGTAGTTACTCCCTGATTGAAGCGCAGCGACTTACCTAAGTCTCCGTGGAGCACGCCTCGCCAGTAATTGAGATATTGCTGAGTAAGTGGTACGTCGAGGCCGTAGGCGTGGCGTGTAGCTTGAATGTCTCCGGCGGCGGCGCCCTCGCCAAGCATTTGTTGGATGGGGTCTCCGGGGACGAAGTGGATTAGGAGGAAGACGGTGGAGACGACGAGCCAGATGACTGGCAGGGTGTAGAGGACGCGGGTGGTGAGGTAGCGCAGCATTAGGAGTTGAAGCTCTCTGCAAATAATTCATCGGCCGCGATTCGTCGCCCCTCAGAGCGCGCGCGAGAACTGGGTCGTCCCTCCGGGACTCTGGTCATTTTCCTGCGCTTTCCCCAGCGCTGAAGCGCTGGGCTATGTTTGATTGCCCCTCTGGGGCGACGAGAGCTGGCGAAATCAGTAGCTCGGGCGAAGCCACGGGTTCAATTTTTACAGTGGCTACGCGATGGCCTTCCATCTTTTCTACTACAAAGCGGCGGCCCTCGTAGTCGAAGGCTTCGCCTCCTGTGGGCATTTTTTGCAGGCGCGACAACAGGAAGCCGGCAAGAGTTTCGTAGCCTTCGTCTTGCGGAAGCTTGAGGTCGTACTGACTCTCTAAGTCGCGAATGTTGACTGCTCCGTCGAGAACTAGGGGCGCGTTGGCGTCGGTCACTGCGGGCTGTGTCGAGGCCACGTCGAATTCATCTTCCAGCTCTCCGACTAGTTGTTCGAGGACGTCTTCGACGCTTACTACTCCGGCGGTCGAGCCAAACTCGTCGACTACTACGGCGAGGTGGCGTTTGCGCTGCTGGAATTCTCCCAGCAGATCGAGGAGCGATTTGGTTTCGGGCACCACGAGCACGTCGTGCATGATCTGGCCGATTTTCATTTGAGATATGCGTTGGGCGGCGGGCGGAACGGCGGTCATACCGAGGCGCAGGCGCGTCCAGCGCATAAGGTCTTTGGCATAGAGCACTCCGATAATGTGTTCGGGTCCGCGCTGCGGATCGTATACGGGAACGCGCGAGTGTTGGTCATCGACTACGCGCGAAAGGGCTTCGTCGAGCGTCATATCAGAGGGCAGCGAAAATATTCTGGTGCGCGGCACCATGACCTGACGCGCTGTGATGCTGTCGAGTTCGAGCGCGTTGAGCAGCATTTCTTCCTGACCAGAGGAAAGCTGGCCGGAAGTGCGGGCGGCGGTGACGATGAGTTTCAGTTCGTCGGGCGAGTGCACCGAACCGTGACGGACATCACGGGTACCGAAGGCGCGCAGAACGAATCCGGCGGCGCGACTCATTCCAATGGTCAGCGGGCCGGTAAGAGTTAGGAAAACGTCCATGGGCGCGGCTACGGCTAATGCGACACGCTCGGCACGTTGCAGGGCGAGCGACTTCGGAACCAGTTCGCCAAGAATTACGTGGAGGTAGGTGATGCTGACGAAAGCTACGCCCACAGCAACGGCATGAGCGTAGACGGCGGCGTGGGAGACGGCTCCGATCCAAGTTTCGAAGAGGCGCGCCAGGACGGGCTCGCCGAGCCAACCTAGAGTCAGGCTGGTGATGGTGATTCCTAACTGCACGCCATTCACTACGCGACCGAGTTGCTGGTGCAGCTTGAGAACGGTGCGGGCGCCGGCGCGGTGGGCTTCGATCAGTTGCTGGATGCGGGTTTCGCGAACGCTGACGAGCGCGAACTCGGCTGCGGCGAAGAAGGCATTGGCCGCTACCAAAAGCAGGATGACAAACACCCGCAGCAGCACGTATGCAACCATGGAACTCTAATTCTAACATTCCAAAGGGATATCACTTTGCGGGGCGACAGGGCTGATGGGTCTTTTGGTCCGGAGAAGAAGAACGCATCGCGATACAATTGGAACTTACCTTATAAATTACTGGGCTAAGTGATCGCTTTCTTTTTTGCGTTCGGGTGGTCTAAGGCAGTGTGAGACGGGCGAGCTCAGTCTCTACGGGACGTGTGATAGGTGGTCGGAGTTTTCAGGAAGTATTCCCGGAACTATTTCGGATCGTCCGTCGTAACAACAGATGAATGGCAGTTCTCAGTTTCAAGAATAAGCAGGAGGCAGTCGTGGAAGGCAACGGAAACGGCAAGAAAAAGCGGCGCAAGCGAATCATTATCTGGTCGTCGGTAGTTGTCACCCTCGTGGTTTTGATTGTTGCCGGCGCGTTGATTGCATCGAGCGGCGGCACGAAGATTGATCCGTCGAAACTGGCCAAGGTGGAAAAGGGCGATTTGGCGAAGAGCGTGGTCGCTACGGGCAAGATTGAGCCGATCACCAAGGTTGAGGTGAAATCGAAAGCCAGCGGCATCGTCAAAAAGCTCTACGTAGAATACGGGGACAAAGTAAAGAAGGGGCAAGTGCTCGCCGAACTTGATCGGGAAGAAATTCAAGCTCGGGTCGATCAGGCGCGAGCGCAACTCGAGGCTTCGACCGCCAGTTTGAGCGGCACGCGTGCCGATCTGGAGCGCGCCAAAGTTGATGCTGAGGGTCCGGATGTTCCGTTGTTGAAGCGCGCTTATGTACGCGCTCAGGGGATGGCCAAAGAAGGCGTCGTGTCGGCTTCCACGCTCGATGATGCGCAGAAAAATTATGAGATGTCGTTGAACAAACAGAATGTGTCGAAGGCGCAGTTGCAGGTTTTGCAGGCGAAGATCGGGCAGGCGCAGGGGCAGATGGCGCAGGATCGCGCGAACCTGAAGCAGTTGGAAGAACAACTAGGGTATACGACGATTGAGTCTCCGCTGGATGGAATTGTTTTGTCTCGCGATGTGGAGATTGGGGATGCGGTGAGTTCGATTCTGGTGCTTGGTTCGACGGCAACGCTGGTGATGACGCTTGGCGATACGAGCGAGGTTTACGTTAAGGGCAAGGTGGACGAGAGCGATATCGGCAAAGTTTATTTGGGACAGCCGGCTCGGATTAAAGTTGAGTCGTTCAAGGACAAAACTTTTACTGGCAAGGTGACAAAGATTTCGCCGATGGGCGTGGAAAAAGATAACGTCACGACGTTTGAAGTGCGGGTTTCGATTAACAATCCAGAGGGCGTGTTGAAGGCGATGATGACGGCGAATGCTGAGATCATCCTGGACGAGCACAAGAACGTGCTGCAAATTCCGGAAGGCTCGATCATCTACGACAAGGATAAGAAGGCATCGGTAGAAATACCGGATCCGAAAGCGAAAGATGGAAAGAAGAAGCTCGCGGTGAACATTGGAATATCAAACGGGGCTAAGACTGAACTGCTTTCTGGTTTGAAGGAAGGCGACCAGGTAGTGCTGCAGTAGGGACGGCCTTTGGCTCTTAGCTATTAGCTGTTTGCTTCTTAGCTTTTCGTGTTTTAGAAAATTCACTGACTTCGTTACGGAGTGGACTTCGATGAACTGCACCTTCTTGATTCGACATCGCGCCTTGCGCGCCCTGATTTTTGTCTTGGCCACATCACTGGCGGGCTTCGCTTCGGTGATTGGGACTTTTGACCGATCGTTCCAGGTGAACGGAAATGTCGACCTTGAGGTGCTGACTCGCTCCGGGGATATCACGGTTCGCAATGGAAGTGCCGGCACGGTCTCGATTCATGCCAAGATTCATTCGGGGAACACGTGGTTTGGCGGCGACCATAAGGCCGAGGTGCAGGAGCTGCAGAATAATCCTCCGGTTCGGCAGAACGGCAACAGCATTCGAATCGATTACATCAACCTGCACGATATTTCCGTCGACTACGAGATTTCTGTTCCTGAAAATACTGCGGTGAGGGCGCATACGGGCAGCGGCGATCAGATCGTCGAAGGGCTCAAGGGAAACATAGATCTTGAGAGCGGGTCGGGAGATTTGAAACTGGCTCGACTGGCGGGCGAGATGCGCTTTCAAACGGGATCGGGCAATGTGCGTGGACGCGATCTGGCGGGGCCCGCGCGGATCAAGGCAGGAAGTGGCGATATCGAGATCGAGGAGACGGGCGCGGGCGATGTGGAGATCCGAACGGGATCAGGAAATATTACCGTCAGCGGCATTAATGGCGGGTTCCACGCAGAAGCGGGAAGCGGTGACATTCACGGCAAGGGCCTGCCGAAAAATATGTGGAGCGTTCGCTCCGGCTCGGGAAATGTGAATCTGCAGGTTCCTTCGGATGCGGCGTTCGACGTTGATATATCTTCGAGTTCAGGGAGCGTCACGCTGGGGCATCCAGTGAATACGACGGTGCAAGGGCGAATTCAGGAGTCGCGAAAGAGCGTGGTTGGAAAAGTACGCGGTGGTGGGCCCATGATTTCGGTACACACTGGGTCGGGTGACGTGCAGGTTAACTAAGCGCGGCATTTTCAAAAAATACCGCTAACAGTTTGGTGGCCGGGCGAGGACGCCCGGCGCTCCATTGTTTGTTCCCATTCTGTTCATCTTGGTCTCGATTTTCATCCCGTTCTACATCCGATCTACTACTCCAACGTCTGCCGTCACCTTGACGCGCCCTCCTGCACAGACCGATACTTCGATTGGGTCTGAAATTTAGGGTTCAACGAGGTTACGATTTGGCGCATCCCCCGATCATCACGCTTACCACTGATTTTGGACTTAGCGATCATTTTGTTGGCGCTATGAAAGGGGTGATGCTTGAGATCGCTCCCGACGCGCAAATTATCGACATCAGCCATGCGGTGCAACCGTTTGACATTCTGGATGGGGCGTTAACGATTTCGCAGGCCTATTCGCACTTCCCTTCCGGCACCGTACACATGGTGATTGTTGACCCGGGGGTGGGAACGGCGCGGCGTCCGCTGATTTTGACGGGCGAGCGCCATATGTTTGTCGCGCCCGATAACGGAGTTCTCTCGCTGATTTACGATCGCGAGCAGCGAATCTCGGTTCGCCACGTCACTGCGGAACATTATTTTTTGCAGCCTCGCAGTAATACTTTTCATGCGCGAGATATCTTTTCGCCGGTCTCCGCTTATCTTGCGAAAGGAGTCGAAATCAGCCGCTTTGGCGACGAGATCAAGGACTATGTTCAGTTTGGAGCGCCGCGTCCCAAACCGATAGATGAGCACACGCTGCGCGGGGTGGTCCTGAAGGTAGATCACTTCGGCAATCTCATTACGAATATCACTCCGCAGGACGCACCGTTGCTTTTTGGCGCGACACCACCGGCGTTTACTATTTCGGTTGGAACCAAGGGGCACGCCAATCGTATCTGTACCAGTTACGCTGACGGCACTCCTGGCGAAGTGTTTGGGATTCTTGGCAGCATGGGATTCTTAGAGGTCGCGGCCAACCGGGGGTCAGCTCATCAATTGCTGGGAGCGGGCAAGGGGAGCGAGGTTAATGTGGTGATGGAGAGCGCGTGATCCAAAAGTTGCCTCGAAGTTCGCTCGGGATGACAATTTAACAATTAAGATTCTTCGAAGAGCTATGGGTTTTTCGCGCGAGGATGGACGTAGCGATCCATGGTTGCTGTCCACTTTAGAAAACGCCACAGGTTGGCGCGTTCGGTCCATGCGAATCCCCAAAATTCCAGGAATCCAATCTGCGTCATTTTCACGCCTGTATATGTCTCCAGGCGCCAGAGCAAATAGGGACTGCGCCACGGGGCAATCCTGTGTCCGCGGGTGGAGTTCCAAAGAAAACGCAGCATTGGGCGCATCGTTTTTCAGTATAGCGGAGACGGGGGTGAACCCCGTCTCTACCTTCGTTTCGACGTTATTTTGTGATTTCTACGCTGGCTTGCGTGTTCTCCCACTCGATGCGCAATGTGCATTTGCTGCCGCCCTGGTCGAAGGCGATGGTGAAGTTTTCAACCGGTGACGCCGTCTTCGAGACCTTCATGTCGACTCGTCCCAGTTCATCGGCTTCGTACTTATAAGGAATGCCCCATTCGGCGGTTTTCTTGTTGATGATCAAAGTCCACTTGTCGGCTTTTGGGATGGTGAAGAGCGTATAGCTACCGGCAGCGACGGTTTTGCCTCCCACCGTCACATTCGTATCCGTGACAAACGTAGTGGCTTTGTTCGCGCCGGTACGCCAGATCTCGCCATAGGGAACCAGAGCCTTGTCGCTGGCCTCGCCGAAGATCTTCCGTCCCTTGGCGCGCGGGCTGGAGTAGTCAATCTTGATCGTCTTGCCATCGGAGAATTTGCATTCCGCATTGGCGGGCGGGCTAGCGGGCCCTTTCGATTTGTCCTGCGACATTCCCATCTGGGCTGTGGCGAAAGTAGAGATCGCGAAGAGTGATGCGATTAAAGCGAATTTCTTCATAAGTTGTTCCTCCTAGAGTGCGGCTGTTGGCTGTTGGCTCTTAGCCTTTGGCTTTGGACGAACCAAAGATTTTGTGTTCTGGCTAACGGCTAATCGCTAAGAGCTGAAAGCTAATTGAGCTGACCAACCTCGGGAATTATACGCACTTCCGCGTGACAATCTGCCGTTACAATTTATTTATGGCGGTCTTCAACGAAAAGCAGGAAGCACTTGAGCACTTCGAGATGCGCATGGGCGTGCCGCGTGGACGCCTTGCTGTCACGATGGATTTGGTCACCGACGCGATGGCACTGGTCGGGCAGCATGGCGTTTATTGCCAGAGCCAGCGATGGCCGGGGAAGCCCGTCATGGATATACAGCTCGTCATGAAGAATTTGACGGACGCGAAGGAACTGATCCAGAGCGTGATGGAAGAGTTGCGGCCTAAAACCTGATTTTCGCTGAGTGGAGACGGGCTAGACTCATCTCTACGTTTGAAGTCACGATGAATAGAAACCGAAGTTTTCCCGCCGGCGGTTATGGCGATTCGCACTTGGCATTAGAGACATACAATCGAAGGATGGAGCGCAAGGTTTTCTGGGGAGTATTCACGGTGCTCGGTATCGCCGCTGATTTTGTCCTGCCGCTCTGGTGGGCGTTGTTTGCCAGCATTCCGCTCGTCTTTATCTCCTGGTGGATCGCGTATCGCAGCGGTTGGTTCGACTAGGCCATTTGCACTTTCTGTTGTGGCCGCCGATAATTGCCCAGCCGCAATTCCGATCTCATAGGGGAACACATGAAAATTCACGGAAAGATTTCTGCCATGCTGTGCCTCGTCCTCGCGCTGGCTGTGGCGGGGATCGCACAAACCATGCCCGCTCCGGCGGCTACTCCTTTAACACCCGCCGAACGCGAAGCCGCTTTGAAGAGTCTGCAGGCCTCCCGCGACGGGTTCCTGAAGTCGATCGATGGATTATCGGAGAAGCAGTGGAAGTTTAAGCCTGCTCCCGACCGCTGGTCTGTGGCTGAGGTTTCCGAGCATATCGCGGTGGCGGAATCCTCAATTTTTGGGCTGGTGCAAAAGCAGATCATGATGACACCGCCTAATCCAGAGAAGCGTGGCGAAGTAGCGGGAAAAGACACGATTGTTCTCGAAAAGGTTCCGGATCGCAGTCACAAGGCGCAGGCTCCCGAATTTCTGAAACCGACCAATCGCTTCGCGACTCGCGAGGACACGGTGAAGGCGTTCGAAGAAGCGCGCGGCAGAACAATGGATTATGTGAAGAACACGAACGACGATTTGCGTGACCATTTTGGTCCGCATCCGATGCTCGGAACGCTCGATGCTTATCAGTGGATTCTGCTGATCTCGGCGCACTCGGAGCGGCACACCAAGCAGATTGAAGAAGTGAAGGCCGATCCGAATTTTCCGAAGGACTAGACTGTTGCGGGACGGGCTGCGGATCACACGGCTCGTCCCGCAAAAAAATTACAAATGCTCAATCAGTTCTTCTGCGCGACGCGACTTGGGGGGAACTCCTCCAAGTACATTTCAGTCGCCTCTTTGAGGTTGGCAAGAGCTTCTTCGATCGACTTACCTTGGCTGACCGAGCCAACTTCAGGGCAGGCGGCTACAAATAAGTCGCCTTCTTTATGCAAAACCGCAGTGAATGTGCCGCTTCGCATACTACCCCAGCTGATACTTCCCTGCCTCGATTGTTTTTTGTGCAATCTGCTGACGCAGGGCAATCGTATTGAAGGGGTCATACTTCGCTAACCGCCGAACGATTGCCAGTTGTGTGCGCAGCATGTCTCCTTCCGCTACGTCGGCAATTACTTTTTTTGCTGCCGCTTCGATTTTTTCCTGGGCTTGTGTCAGATAGACTCTCGTCATCGCAATCGCGAGAGCGGCCGACGATTCACCTTTCTGCTCGACCATTTTCTGCGCGCGCAAAACAGCGGATTCCATGGCGTAGATTTCGATCGTCATATCGGCGATCGCGCCCATGACTTCCTGCTGGTCTTGAATCGACTGCATGTATTTCTGCGTGGCCGACCCTGCAACGAACAGACCGAGTTTCTTTGCTTGCGCGACCAGTTTGCGCTCTTCCGCCAGCGGGCCTTCGATCTCTTCGCCAACGGACGGACCACTCAACACTTCGTCCATCAACTTCTTGATCGCGGGCATCAGTGGCAACTGGCCGTTCATAGCGCGCTTCAAGAGGAAGCCAGTGATGATGAGCCGGTTGATTTCGTTCGTGCCTTCGAAGATGCGGTTGATGCGGGCATCGCGATAGGCGCGCTCCGCCGGATACTCTTCGACGAACCCGTAGCCAGCGTAGATCTGGAGGGTTTCGTCGACGACATAATCGATCATCTCCGAGCCCCAGACTTTCAAGATCGAGCATTCGACAGCGTATTCTTCGATGGCCTTGCGCCGGTCTTTATCGGCAGTCGGGCTCGCGGAATCGATTTCGCCTAGCAGCGTGTCCATCATGCCTACGGTACGAAACACGAGCGATTCACCGACATAAATCAGCGTGGCCATGTTCGCAATTTTCTCGCGGACCAAGCCGAAATCGCCAATCGTTTTGCCAAAGGCCTTGCGCTGCTTGGCATATGCCACGGCGCTTTCGATGGATACTCGCGCTCCACCAACGCACATGGCTCCTAGTTTGAAACGGCCGATATTCAGAATGTTGAACGCGATGATGTGTCCCTTGCCGACTTCGCCTAACAGGTTTTCGACCGGGACATGGCAGTCATTAAGGATGATGGGGCAGGTGGACGATCCGCGGATGCCCATCTTGTGCTCTTCGGCACCGTGGGAGATTCCGAGAAACGATTTTTCTACGAGAAAGGCAGAGAATTTTTCGCCGTCTATTTTCGCGAATATCGTGAAGAGGTCGGCGAAGGCGGCATTGGTGATCCACATTTTTTCGCCGTTCAAGATGTAATGCTTGCCGTCGGGCGAAAGCACGGCACGAGTACGGCAATTGAGCGCATCGGAGCCGGAAGTCGCTTCTGACAAAGCGTAGGCGCCGACAATGTCGCCAGAAGCCAAGCGGGGAAGATATTTTTTCTTCTGCTCTTCGGTGCCGAAATAAACGATGGGGAGCAGGCCAATACCGCTATGGGCGCCCCATGTGGTAGCAAAGCCAGCGTACTTGGCGATGTGGTCGGCGATGATGGCGGCTGTGACTTTATCCATTTCGAGGCCGCCGTAGGCCTCGGGAATTTCGACTCCGCTAAGGCCGAGGTCGCCGGCTTTTTTGAGAAGGTCGCGCGAAATTGCGTAGTCTTTATGCTCGATTTTCTCCGCCTGCGGAAGAATTTCGTTTATGGCAAATTCTTCGGTGGTCTGGCCGATCATCTGCTGTTGTTCAGAAAAATCTTCTGGGGTGAAGACATCGGCAGTCTGCCTCTCTTCAAGCAGAAAGCTGCCGCCGGAAATCTTCGTCTTAGGTATTGCTGTGGTAGCCATGGATTAATCCTCTGGATTTTGACTGCTATTTACGGAACAAGATGAGAAACGCTGAGTGAACATAAGAGAATGCGACAACCACATTCTAACGCGGCAGGGGCTACGGTGCAGGCAGTTTTGAGTCGAATGCTAGTTGTAG
>OCTA010004810.1_pt1 | contig 11806 bp, 10 predicted proteins | sample 1538991 | NCBI WGS metagenome assembly OCTA01 (sample SAMEA3539302, study PRJEB22396) | soil metagenome | biome: tundra; feature: field; material: soil | place: USA | collected 2010-05 | depth 0.15 m | reverse complement strand
ATAGCGCGCCCGCCGCTCCTGGATAGGATTCAGAATCTGTACCAGGGCATCCGCCGCCCAGCCCTTGCATTCGATGCAGCCGATTCCCGCCGACCGGCAGCCTTCGTACACCTTCTCCAGCGTCTCAGGCGTCGAAAACACCTTGTGCAAATCGCCTACCGGGCACTTGTCGGGATCGCCGGGGTCGGTGCGTCGGACGCGGGCCGGATCCGTCACCATTGTCTTCAGTTTTTTGCGAACTTCAGGCTCCGGGTCGGTCATCAGGATCGTGTTCCCGTAGCTCTTCGACATCTTGCGTCCGTCCGTGCCCGGCAGTTTCGGTGAGGGTGTCAGCAGAACCTTGGGTTCCTGCAAGACTTCTTTTCCGTTCAGCAGGTAGAACTGGTTAAATCGCCGCGCCACTTCGCGCGTGAGCTCCACATGTGCCTGCTGGTCCTGGCCCACCGGCACGAAATCCGGTTGGTAGAGCAGAATGTCCGATGCCATCAACAGCGGATACCCTAGAAAGCCCAAGTTCGACAGATCCTTGCTGCTCAGGTTTTCCTGCTGCTCTTTATAGGTCGGTACGCGTTCCAGCCAGCCTAGCGGCGTGATCATGCCTAGCAACAGCGTGAGTTCTGCGTGTTGCGGAACCTTGCTCTGCAAAAACAGCACGCTCTTCTCGGGATCCAGGCCGGCGGCCAGATAGTCCAGCATTACATCCTGCGTGTTCTGAACGATTTTTGAAGTGTCGGCATAGTCGGTTGTCAGCGCATGCCAGTCGGCAATAAAGAAATAGCACTCGTACTGGTCCTGCAGCTTGACCCAGTTGGCCAACGCGCCCATGTAATTGCCCAGGTGGAGCTTGCCAGTGGGACGCATGCCGCTCAAGACGCGCGGGCGGGAATCGGAGCTGGTGGGTTCTGCCATTGTGCCTGTCGTTTCCGAGAATGATTGCTAAGAGAAATGCCCTCGCACTCAACGATTTCTGCGCTTCGAGGGCTCGCACCATTGTACCGGGCGCAGATCGAGGCGGGGACCGTGGGAAAGTTGATTAAGGGCTCTATATGTGGGTCAGAACAAAGAACACCAGCGCCAGCGCTGGCCCAATTAACATGCGCAGAATGTAGCCGCCCACCAAGATCATCAGCAGCCAGCTTGCCCACATGGGAATCCGGTCGTAGACCTGCACAGCGTTATAAGGCAGCGTATTTCGCAAGAGGTGACTGCCATCCAGCGGCGGAATCGGCAACAGGTTGAAGAAGAAGAGCGAGAGGTTGATGAGGATGGCCAGGACGCTGAGCAATACCGTGGCCTGTAAACCGGAATTCACGCCTTGAAGCAGCCCGCCGCGCAACGTAAAGATCACGATTTCGTGGCCTCCCGGGACGGCATGTTCGATCACAATCAGCACCACCATCGCCAGTACGACCAACAGCAAGTTAGAAACTGGACCGGCGAGCGTGACCGTATTGCCGTCGCGCACAATCTTGCGAAAATTGCGGGGGATGACCGGCGTCGGCTTGGCCCATCCAATCAACATTCCGCTGAACATGCCCAGCCCGACGAAGGGACCGAAGATCGCAATGGCTGGAAAGAGCAAAGTGCCGAAAGGATCGATGTGATACATGGGATTGAGTGTCACGCGGCCCTGCAACCGGGCCGTCTGATCGCCCAGCCTCGAAGCCATCCAGGCGTGCGCGCACTCGTGCACGCTCAATGAAAAAATGAGCAGCACAAACTTAAACACTGCAATGACTAAACCGCTTTCTGCCAACACACTCTCCAGCCGGAAACCACAGGTTAGCACGGGGATGCCGTGCCACGGGTCGGCCTGTTCCGATCAGGCTGAAGTGAGCGCTAGAATGGCGCACACTTCGATCGTGATCGCTACAGCGCTTCTTCTTCCTTGAATTCGAAAATGGGACTAGATCCTGTCGGCCGGGAAGCTGCCCACTGCTTCGCCGTCCGCCACCTTGGTTCCTGCCAGCACGATGGCATGGCTACCAATGCGCGCACCCGCTCCGATGACGGTCGGTACAAGCGTGACCTTGTCATAATCACTGGGAGAATGCGTGTGCGAATAGACCCGTGCAAATGAACCGATCACAGCACCTTTGCCGATCGTGATGCCACCTCGATCGTTCAACAGAGCTCTTTGCCGGATCGTGACGCTGTCTTCAATTGTGAGTTTGTAGCCGTAAGTCAGGTCGACTCCATGAAAGATCCTGACCCCCGAGCCCATGTGCGCAAACAGATGCTTGCCGAGCATGGAACGGAAGCGCAGCCCAAGCCAGTGATTTAACCCGATCGGCGAGCGGTCGAACATCTGCCAAAACCACAGCAGGGGTTTCCGTTTGTTGAACTCCTCGCAATTCGCGTCGGCAAAAACTTGCGCTTCCAGGGTCACATTTTCTGGATCCAGTGACAGGCTCAGCACGTTTCCTGGCAATTCGCTGGTCAGGGTCAGGTTCAGCTTTCCGCCATGCGGGCGGCCCAGGTAGATCTGGTAAAGCTGATCACGCACAATCTCCGCGCGACGCTCCGGCGCCTGATGCCGCGTAAACTCATCGTCCAGAAACGTGATCCACCGGCGGTAAATTTCCTCTGCTTCCGCCGCAGGATGCGGGGCGCTCACTTTGTTGTCCATACGCATTGGACGATATACCAATCGAGCCGGATGCACTTGCACCGCACGCGAAGTTTTAGCAGCTCGCGGTATCCTGATAGGTTCGGCAAAGTGAGTCCGGCACGTTCATTAGCACCGTGGGGGTTCAGCCCGGCGAGCCAGCCCCGTTTCTTGAGCCCCAGCCGATTGTTCCGCAGCCCTTACTCCGGAAGGTCAGTCACTCGCCTTTGCCGCAGGAAACGAAACATTATGCCCGACGAAATCGTCACCACGCCTCAAACGACCCAATCCTCCGCAACCGCTGCATCACAGCCATCTACGGCGATGCCCGTCCCATCGCAAGTGGTGGCGACAATCGCCACGCTGGGCAATTATGAAGGCCAGTCCGTCACCCTCAAGGGATGGCTCTACAATTCGCGCGAGAGCGGCAAGCTCCTGTTTCCCATCTTTCGCGACGGCACCGGCACGGTCCAAGGTGTAGCTCATGTTAAGAGTGTTCGCCCGGAAGTCTTCGAGTCGCTTAAAGGTCTGACCCAGGAGTCCAGCGTCATCGTTACCGGCAAGGTCCGCGCCGACAAGCGTGCCCCCGGCGGCTTTGAGCTCGATGTTGAGGACATCCAGGTGATTCAGCGCGTGCCCGAAAGCGATCCCTACCCCATCACCCTCAAAGAACATGGCGTCGACTTCCTCATGGAGCACCGCCATCTCTGGGTGCGCTCTCCGCGCCAGGCCGCCATCCTTCGGATCCGCGCCGAGATCATGCGCGCCGCGGCAGAGTACTTCGATTCCAACGGCTTCATCCGCACCGATCCGCCCATCCTGACGCCGGCGGCCTGCGAAGGAACTTCGACCCTCTTCCCAGTCGACTACTTCGGCGACCCGGCTTATCTGACTCAGTCCGGCCAACTCTACATCGAATCCACTGCCCTCGCGCTCGGCAAGGTCTACAGCTTCGGACCGACGTTCCGGGCGGAAAAGTCCAAAACACGTCGCCATCTCACCGAGTTTTGGATGATCGAACCGGAAGTCGCCTACTGTGATCTCGACGGATTGCTTGAATTGGCGGAGAACTTCCTCTCTCACATCGTCCAAAGCGTGCTCAAAAACCGCGCTTCGGAACTCACCGTCATAGGACGCGACGCGGTTAAGCTTGAGGCCATTTGCCCGCCCTTCCCGCGCCTGCGCTACGACGACGCCGTCAAAATGCTGAACGATGCCCATCAAAAGGGAGAGCTCGAGCAGCCGTTTGAGTACGGCAATGACTTCGGCTCCCCAGATGAAACCTGGCTGAGCTCTCAGTTCGATCGGCCCGTCATGGTCCACCGCTATCCGGCTGATGTCAAAGCCTTCTACATGGAGCCTGATCCTCTAGATTCCCGCTATGCGCTCTGCGTCGACGTCCTGGCGCCCGAAGGCTACGGCGAAATCATCGGCGGCTCCCAGCGCGTTTCAAGCTTTGACCTGCTCAATGCCCGCATCGAGCAGCACAACCTGCCTAAGGAAGCCTTTCAGTGGTACCTCGACCTGCGCCGGTACGGCAGCGTTCCCCACTCCGGCTTCGGGATGGGCATAGAACGTGCGGTGGCGTGGATTTGCGGACTTGATCATGTCCGCGAAACCATCCCCTTTGCCCGCACCCTGCATCGCATCTATCCATAGAAATCGGGCGTACGACGGGCGCAAACAACCGTTGCGGTTCGAGCTGTAAAGCTTGCTGCTAGTCAAAAAATTAGGTTAACTAGTCAGCGAGCCGCGCATCGGCAACCTCGCGCAAGCTCGAGCTCCTATTCCGGCGCGCGCCTTGGAAAAAGGGGTCGTGACTCTGGAGGTTCACCCGAGGTTAAATGCATGTTGGTCATCAACAAAGGGACGAAATGCGTGGTTTCCGGGCCAATGACTGGATAGAATTGGGAAACCTGCCGATGGATGTCATTGGACTCCAATGGCAGATCAACCCTATATTCGCGAGACGACCGCCCGGAAGGTTGGCGACTCGGCGGCCGAGTATTCGGTGGGTGGGCATTTGAGCGCAGAAACAAGCAGATTTTGCGCCTATAACCAGACTCGCGAACGCTTCCTATGCGCTGACGTCGAAGCTGCCGATTTCACCGCTTCCAGCCTCGACTTTCGCCTCGGGTCACTTACGCCCAAATCCGGCACTGCCTTCTGGCTTGTTCCCTTTCGCGGTATTTCCCCCACCAGTGTCCGCGTTCCCCTTGATCTTCTCTATCTGGACGGGAACTGCAACGTACTGGATGTTGTTGAATCTTTTCCACTTTCGCAGTCCACACCTCCCAGTCGACCGGCCGCCAGTGTTCTGGTTCTGGCGGCGCATACTATTAGTTCCTCTGGAACCATCGCCGGCGATCGCCTGATCGTTTGTCCACCCGGAGAAATGAAGCGCCGCCTCGAGAAGGTGGCTGATCTTGGTCCCGAACTGCAGGCCCAGCAAAATCACTCCTCCTGGCAATCGAGCGGAACCTTTCGGGATCGGAACACCATCAAAGCCAGCGGCAATGTCCTCGAGTGGGTCGACCGCTCACGCGTCCACCCCGCTGAAGATCATCCTTCCGTCGACCTTGCCGCAGAGACGTTTTCGCCTGCTCCTGTGCCCGGGCCTGCGGCACCGCCTCCGCCCGAACCTGCCCCAAAATTCGTTGAACCGACACAGAAAAAGGCCAAGTCTTCCAAGGGTTGGCTGCAACGCCTCTTCTCTAATGAGCCTGCCGATCCGCGTCAGACGCCTCGCGAAGCCCTGTCCTGGCTCGCGGCCTATTTCTTTACGGGCGGCACGCCGGTCGAGCATGGCATTCGCGATATCAGCCTCTCGGGCTTCTACGTCTTCACCGAGGAGCGCTGGTATCTGGGCACCGTCATCCGCGTCACCCTGCTTGACCGCCGCCATCCCACGGCTAACCGGTCACTCACCGTCAATGCTAAAGTCATGCGCTGGGGCAACGACGGAGTTGGCCTCCAATTCGTCCTCACGGACGCGAAGAATCAGCGCCAGAACCGGTCATCCGCAGTCGAAGACATGGTCATGGGCGTAACCAAAGAGCAGATCGAAGAATTCCTGCAGCGTTCCCGCTGAGGCGTCCGTCGACTGCCTCTCGAAGGCTTTTGCGACTTTCGGATCAAATGTCCTGGCGCGGCGCTCACTCCCGGAGCATCCCGGGAAGTCGATAGATCGAGCATCGATCCGATCTCACTCCAAACACATCGGCGGCCGCATCCTCCTCGCCGAAGGCAATGTCCGCGTCCGCGAGCCATTCCATCCGAGGCGTCTGCCGCACCAGGTTCCCGTAGTCAGGATGCACATACAGCAGATCAATCGGATCGGCGCGCGTTGCGGAGATTTCCACCAGTCGACGCAGCAGCGCTTGCACCATCTCCCGTTCGAAGGAGTTGAACAGATACACCAGCACCGGCCCCGTCGGAAACGCAACCGCCAGCACATCGCCATTCACTACTTGGGCCTGACTGGCGCTGCGACCCGAGGCGACCCACTTTCGAAGATTTCTGCTTGCCACTTTAGCCAGCCAGGGATGCAACTCAACGCCCACAACCTGGCGGAAATCGTACTGCGTGGCCATCATAAGCACGCGTCCCTTGCCACAGCCCGCGTCGAAGAACGCATATTGCTGCGTCGTATAGTTGGTGGCGGATAGGGTATCCTTCCACAGCGAGATTCCGCTGTGAAACAGCGATGGCGCGGTTGCGTAATAGCCGGAACTGAGCCGGTCATGGGGATGCCCGGTATCGAGACCATCTGCGTACATCAGTCCGCTCGTATCCACCCCATGCCTGAGATCGAACGGGTGCATTCGAGGTCGCGGAGAAAGTCGCCGTCCGGGGAGCGCGCCCAACCAGCCACCTACCGTGTCGCGTACCCGGTCCCATAAGCGAGTCTTGCGGCCGGAGTCCAATGTTCGCGTTTGAGGATCGGTCTTCGACACGGTTCGACCTTAGCAGAATTCGCGATGACGCTCGGTCCTGAATCGGCACCTCTCGCCCTTCCCGTCGCATATCGAAATAATCTTCGCTCGGCGTTCATTGCTCCAGAGGCACCGCTTCAAACCAGACCTCGGAGCAAACGCGATTCGGTCGAAGCAGGGCTATTGCCCATCCCACTGAAGGAGCAAATCAGCAATCGGGAATCCCGGACAGCCCCTGCGTAATCCAAACACCAGTTGTGCTAAGGAGCTGTACGAATGACGCAATCTGCTGCTGAAGTGAATTCACTGAAACATGCCCCACCCGTGGATAAAGTCCTCCCCATATTCCTGCAGCGCTGGAGCCCTCGCTCCTTTGCCGATCGGGAAGTCAGTACTGCCGATCTTGAAACCATCTTCCAAGCCGTACGTTGGACAGCCTCCTCCTACAATGAACAGCCGTGGCGGTTTCTGATCGGTAAACGCAACACCGACACCCACCAGAAAATCTTCGCGTCCCTGGTGGAGTTCAACCAGAAATGGGCGCGCACTGCCCCGATCCTCATCCTCGGAGTGAGCAACACCAAGTTTTCCCATAACGGCACCCCGAATGGCAGCGCCCTCTATGATCTTGGAGCCGCAGCCGCCGTTCTCTGTCTCGAGGCTGCTTCGCTCGGCATCGCTACCCACCAAATGGCCGGATTCGACAAGGAAGGTGTGCGCAAGTCCCTAGGTGTCCCTGAGGATTTCGCTGTCGGCGCGGTGATTGCCCTGGGCTACCAAGGCGAGCCAACAGCCCTCTCCGACCCGCAGATGCTCTCGCAGGAGACGGCGCCGCGACAGCGTAAATCCTTGAAAGAATTTGTTTTGGAAGCTTGGGATCAGCCCTTGAATCTATCCTGACCATCGTGACAAGACGATCATGATGGTGGGCGATGCGCGTACGGTTGACTTGAAAGTGACCTTCCGCGCACCGCCTCGGTCGTCGCGGTAGAGTGGAATCAGGAGACCCTGATTGCCCAGCTCCCCCACACCGCACCCGCTACGGCGGCAGGCTCCCAGTCGCCCTTCTCGGCGCCGTCCTGTCTATAAACGCCGACAACCAAATTGGCGATTACGCCTGGTTTTAGCGGCCATTGTTTTGATCGTCGGGACGGTGGCGTGGGCGATTATCGCGCGCGCCCTCGCACCCACCAGCAATACGGCCCGCAGTCACTTCGACACCCTCATTGTGCTGGGCACGCCGGCTGACAGCGAAGGTTATCCCACGCCCGACCTCCTCGCCCGTGTTACGGAAGGCGTTCGCGAATATGAGCGCGGCGTTGCACCGCGCCTGATCTTTACCGGCGGCCCAGCGCACAACCGCTTCGTTGAGGCCCAGGTGATGGCCAGTGCCGCTGAAGCACTGGGTGTGCCGCAGTCCGCTATCTTCGTTGAGCCACAGGCCAAGGACACGATCCAGAACGCCTGTTTCGCAGATCGCATTGCGCGCGACCACGGATGGACGTCAGCAGAAGTGATCTCGTCCGCCGCTCACCTGCCGCGCGCCGCTCTCATCTTCAACCGCCTGCCCTTACAGTGGCGCACTCACGCGGTACCCGTACTCACCCCGGAGTCGACCCAGCCGTCCTCCGCTACCGTCATGGAAACCCTGAAGACAGTGCGCTATCTCGTCTATGCCAACTGGGCCGAGCGTTGCTCACCCTAGCGTGTCAGGCCGGAACCGCCGGACTATGGCAGTTTCGGAATTGGCGTAGACCGGAAGCACGCCCCGAGGGGCTTTCTTGCTCGATTGAAGCGACATTTCGACGACTCAAAAAGTCGGCGTGTATTCCACAACTGCTCTCGAACGGCAGGACCGGACCCGTGTGCCTGGTTTAGCTCGACCAGATTTGCTCGCTCAGAATTGCTCACCTCGGACGCGATTTTGCGTCGCAAGTATCCGCAAACACAATTGCGCGAAACGCCCTGAAATCGTAGCCTTGCGCGTTGTCCCACCTCGGCGCGGTCCTGTAAGCTTGAGAGGATGCGTCTCCCAGTAAGTCTTACCACTTCTGTTGTTGCGATTGCCGTTCTGGGTCTCTTTGCGGGAGCCTCTGCCGGAGCCCAGGACCAACCTGCTCCCAGCCAGCCAGCCCAGCAGAATCCGCCCGCCGCGACTACGCCTGCCCCGACCAAGGCCCCCCAACTCGATACCAACGGCAACTACATTGCCGTGGATCCTCTCGCCGGCGTGCGCTATGACAATCGTTACGATCTGTCTGTAGGCATGGCGTATGCGCACATCAAAGCGGGACCGACGTTGATCCAGGGTTCGAACCTCGGAGGCCTGGATGTGTCCGGGTCGTACTGGTTCAGCAAGCATTGGGCTGTTGAGGGCAGTGGCCGAGGTTATGTCGGCACCAGTGGAGCAGCTCCCAATCCTGACAGCATCAACGGACCGTTCGTGGGGCAATACATCTTCGCCGCCGGTCCCGAGTGGCTCGGTCCTCACAATAAGCATGGCGCGCTCATCGCGCACGTCCTTGCTGGTGGAGCCTACGGGGAATTCGAGCGAGATCTTCGTGGCAATTCTCCCTCGGTCGTGGGTTTCTACAACAACCAGGTCGCACCGGCCATGGTGATGGGCGGACACTTCGATCTCAACCGTTCCGCACGCTGGGTGTTCAGGGTTACTCCGGATGCCATCCTCACCCGCTACGGCATCAACTACGGCTCCAAGATCACGCAGACCGACATCAACTTCGGCATCTCGGTGGGTCTCGAGTACAAGTTCAAGAAGAAGCGGTAGTCTTCCTCGACTCGGGATTACCCCGTTGATATTCAGGTTGGATTTCGGCCAAGGTCTTTCGTCGATAGACATATGCGCCGTTGGAGCGCTCCCTCCTGACCCAAATCCAGTAGACACAACAGCGTGGTCAATCTCCTGCGCGCCTAGTTTCATCTGTCTGTGGTATTCTTCGCCGTCCGGTGCCCTCTGTGGCAAAGGAGCACCGGAAGGTTCGATGTACCGGATAGCGGCACTGGCTCTGTCGCAGCAGCCGAGTCCCTACATCAGAAGAGTACGAAGGCAGGTCATAACTGACATGAGAGATACGCTCGGAGTCTTGCTTGCGGGTGGAGCCGGAGAGAGGCTCTTCCCACTTACCCGCGATCGCGCCAAGCCGGCTGTTCCCTTTGGGGGGCATTACCGGATCATCGATATCACCCTGTCCAACTGCATCAACTCAGGTCTGCGCAAGGTCTTCATCCTCACCCAATACAAAGCTCTCTCGCTCAATCGCCACATCCGTGAAGGCTGGACCGGCATTGTGGCCCAGGAACTGGGCGAGTTCTTTGAGCTGCTGCCGCCCATGCAGCGTACCGGCGCGAACTGGTACATGGGCACCGCGGATGCCGTCTACCAGAACATTTACTCCATCGGTAGCGAGCAGCCGACCCACATGATCATCCTCTCGGGCGATCACATCTACAAGATGAATTACAGCCGCATGCTCGAACACCACTGCCAGACCAAGGCTGAAGTGACGCTGGCAACGCTGCCCATTCCGCCCGATGAGGTCTCGCGGTATGGCGTCGTCGAGGTGGGTTCAAAAGGCGAAGTGCTCGGGTTTCAGGAGAAGCCGGCGTCCACAAGTTTCCGGTCGCCCTTCAATCCCAACTCCGTCGACGCCTCGATGGGCATTTACATCTTCAATACTGAAGTCCTCTTGAAGGCACTGATCGCCGACGCCGAAGATCCCGACTCGAAGCATGACTTTGGCCACAACATCCTGCCCGCGCTTCTGGGCAAGAAGAAGATGATTGCCTACAGCTTTGTCGATGAGAACAAGCAGCAGGCACTCTACTGGCGCGACGTAGGAACGCTCGATGCCTACTATGACGCCAACATGGATCTTTGCTCGGTGTCGCCTACCTTCAACCTCTACGACAAGAACTGGCCCATCCGCACCCGGGTGCGCCAGTATCCGCCCGCTAAGTTTGTCTTTGGGGAGCCGGGCCGTACGGGATCCGCCACCAACTCGGTCATCACCGCCGGTGTCATCATCTCCGGTGCCTCGGTGTCGAACTCTGTTGTCTCGCAGGACGTGCGCGTCAATTCCTATTCCGATGTCGACTCAAGCATTATCTTTTCGCATGTCAATATCGGCAGGCACTGCCGCATCCGCCGAGCCATTATCGACCGCGATGTGCATATTCCCGAAGGCACGGTAATTGGCTATGACCAGGTGGAAGATAAGCGGCGCTACTTCGTCACGCCGTCGGGCCTTACCATCGTGACTCGCGATGCGTCTTTGTTTGAGAACCCGGTCGATCCGGAATTTCTGCAGCGGTACTAGGCCTATTCTCCTTTGTGCCACATGTTTGTACTTGAGAGGCTCTCTCCATTGGAAAGAGCCTCTTTGTTTTGACCGTAAATTTCAGGTTCGTAGAATTTGCGCGGTCTTTGTAACTAATCATTCCCCCAACGATCCAATGGACGTCCGTCGTCGTACCTAATGCGGGAGCCGATCATGCCTACAATCCCCTTTTCCGAACCTCCAAGCGTCGATGAGTCCGGTCGCATACAGCGAATCGGTCGCCGCGCCTTTATTCTTTCGGCAGCCGGGGCGGTCAGCGCGGTGGCTTTCTGGAGCCTGCGCCGTGGTACGGTCGCCGCGGCCAGTCCGCTCGCCAAGGATGATGGACCGAAGATGGTCACCATCATCCAGTTCGGGGCAGATGGCAAGAAGATTGGAAAGGCGGCCGTTCCTCGGCTGGTCAAGCCCGATGCCGAGTGGCAGCACCAACTGTCGCCGGCGGCCTATTGGGTCACCCGCCATGCTGACACCGAACGCCCCTTCACAGGTGAAAGCCTCAACGAACACCGCCACGGCATCTTCCGGTGTATCGGGTGCGATCTGGCGCTGTTTAGTTCCGAGACCAAATTCGATTCGGGAACCGGCTGGCCCAGCTTCTGGCAGCCCATCGCGAGAGAAAATGTGCTCGAGACTTCCGACGGCAGCATGGGGATGGAGCGAACCGCCGTCTCATGCCGCTTATGCGACGCTCACCTCGGTCACGTGTTCGACGATGGTCCCCGGCCCACCGGCCTGCGCTACTGCATGAACGCGGTATCCATGCGCTTCGCGCCCATCGCTTATTCTAGTTCGCTTTCAAGTTGAGACTAACTATCCAGAGCCATGCCGTCAGGCTTCGCAGCGTTTGGGCGTTTGCCGCCATCCGCGGCAGGCCAGCTTCAAGTTGACTCACAACCCCCTTCATT
>OCTA010004809.1_pt1 | contig 11806 bp, 10 predicted proteins | sample 1538991 | NCBI WGS metagenome assembly OCTA01 (sample SAMEA3539302, study PRJEB22396) | soil metagenome | biome: tundra; feature: field; material: soil | place: USA | collected 2010-05 | depth 0.15 m | reverse complement strand
GTCCCCCCGTTCTGCGCCTGTGACGGGACGTTGTCGCCGCAACCGGCCGCGAGCCCAACGCCCGCGATCAGCGGAAGCAAAAGCGAAAACGAGGCCAGTCGAGCGCGCGTATCCCCCATGAGGTCTCCCAGATCAGCGTTTTGGCGCAGGATGTAAAGGAATTAAGAGCACACAGCTTAAATGTTTTTCCCTGACGCAGCCAGCCCTGTCTCTAGTCCTGTCTGTGGGCGCCCGCGCCGCCCGTCGTCAACTCACGCACGCACCCTAAGCATCCCGGACAGCCGAGGGAACCTCCCCGCCGCAACCGAGCTCTAACTAGACGCGTTCCGATCGCTGGTTGGCCGACCGATTCAGTTCCGCCGAACGGCGATCGGGCCTCGTCCTCGATCGGGCGAAACTCCGCCCCACCCAGCCCCCCGTCCGCCGCGGTGATATAATCGCCAATCGCTATGAGCACCACGGCCCTACCTCGGGAGCGCCTGGCGACGCCCGCGGATCTCGTCGCGGCCCTGGAGGCGAACATCGCCCGGGTGCTGCGCGGCAAGCCGGGTGCGATCCGCCACGCGGTGATCGCGCTGTGCGCCAGGGGGCACCTGCTCATCGAGGATGTTCCAGGCGTCGGCAAGACCACGCTGGCGCGGGCGCTGGCGCGGTCGATCGGGGGCAGCTTTCACCGCATCCAGTTCACCAGCGATCTGCTGCCGTCGGACGTGCTGGGGGTCTCGGTGCTCGATCCCAAGTCGGGCGAGTTCCAGTTCAAGCCCGGCCCCGTGTTCGCGAACCTGGTGCTGGCGGACGAGATCAACCGAACCCCGCCGCGCACGCAGAGCGCGCTGCTGGAAGCGATGAACGACGGGCAGGTGTCGATCGACGGGCGCTGCTTTCCGCTGGAGAATCCGTTTCTGGTCATGGCGACGCAGAACTCCGAGGAGCACTACGGCACCTACCCGCTCCCCGAGTCGCAGATGGATCGGTTTCTGCTGCGCATTCGCATCGACTACCCGTCGCCGGCCGACGAGCGGCGGATCCTGCTGGAGTCGCTGGGGCGGCCCGAGGACGAGCTGATGCGGCTCGACGCCGTCGTGAGCGTCGCCGACGTGCGGCGCCTGCAGGATGCGGCGGAGCGGGTGCACCTGTCGCCGGAGCTGGCCGACTACATCGTCGCGGTGGCGGGCGAGACGCGGCGTTCGCCGCACCTGGCCGTGGGCGTCTCGCCGCGCGGGCAGCTGGCCTGGCGGAACGCGGCGCGGGCGGCGGCGATGGCCGACGGGCGCGACTACGTGCTCCCCGACGATCTGAAATCGCTAGCCGGCGCCGTGCTGGCGCACCGGGTGATCCCGGCCTCGCCGGTCGAGGCGGTGGCGCGGTCGCGGCAGGAAATCGAGCGCGTCCTCGCCGACATCATGGACCGCCTCCCCTCCCCCGGCTGAGGCCATCGAATGAATGTGATCGCGTCGAGGGAGGGACGGCTTCGCCGGCCCGAGCTCATCGCGGGGGGCGCGGGACCCTCCCAGGGTCCCGAAGTAGATCGGATCGCGTCGAGGGAGGGACGGCTTCGCCGGCCCGACCTCATCGCGGGGGGCGCGGGACCCTTTGAGGGTCCCGAGTGAAAAGACGCCTTCCCCCCACCCGCGAGGGGTGGTGGTTCTTGATCGCGACGCTCCTGGTGGGCGCGGTGGCGATCGACGCCGGGATCAACCTCTTTTTCCTGACCTTCGGGATGATGGCCTGCCTGCTGCTGGCCAGCGTGTTGCTCTCGGGGCTGGGCCTGGCGGGGCTGCAGGTGCGGCGCATCCCGCCGCCGGTGATCCACGCCGGGACGCCGTATCTGATGGGGATCGCGCTCGAGAACCGCAAGCGACGCCTGCCTTCCTTTTCGATCGAGGTCGAGGATCTCGTAGACGAGCACCCGATCGACAAGCGCTGCTACTTCCTCAAGCTGCCGGCCGGGCGGACGCAGGAGACCTCGTACCGCCACCGGCTGCCGCGGCGGGGGCGCCACCGACTCTCGGGGTTCCGGCTGGCCACCAAGTTTCCCTTCGGGCTCATGCAGCGCGCGCGGACGGTGGTCGAACCGGCGGAGGTGGTGGTCTACCCGGCGCTGGCGCCGCTGCCGCCGGCGATCCTGCGCGGACTACCGTCCCCGCTGGCGCCTGCGCGTCGGCGGGCCCCCAACCGGCAGGGTGAGCTGGCGGGGCTGCGGGCGTACCGCGACGGCGACGATCCGCGCGACATCCACTGGCGTTCCAGCGCGCGGCGCGGGCTGCCGCTGGTGCGCGAGCACGAGGACGACGAGGGACAGCGGGCGCTGATCGTCTTCGACAACCAGGTCTCCGAGGACCAGCGCACCGAAAACCTGTCCTCCACCGCCGCCGATCCGGCCTTCGAGCTGGCGGTGTCGCGAACGGCGGCGCTCTGCGTGGAGCTGGTGCGGCGCGGGCTGGCGGTGGGGCTGGCCACCCGGGGGGGCGAGCTGGCACCGGCGGCCGGGCCGCGGCAGCTCACCCGCCTGCTGCACCTGCTGGCCTTCATCCAGCCCGAGGTGGGGGGCGCGCCGCTGCGACTGCGCGGCGACGCCGTCGTGCGCGTCCGTCCGGGCGCCGACATCGACCTGCCGGGCGCCCTGGGGCGGGACGCGACGGCCGGCGGGCGGGGCGGGCGATGAGGTTCCAGGCGGCCCACAAGCTGGTGACCTACTTGCTGGTGCTGGTGGCGCTGGCGGCGCTGGCCACCACGCGCGCGCTGGCCACCGGCAGCGCGATCATTTTCCTAATCGTCTGTGCCGCGTCGTACGGCGTCGACGCCGGCAACCGCAAGGCCGCCTGGCTGGACCGCGCCGCGGGCCCGATGCGCGCCGGCATGGGCGCGCTGCTGGCGGTGATCGTCTGGCGCATCTGGCGGCGGATGCCCGATTCCGATCTGGCCCCGGCCTTCGATCTGGTGCTGGCGTTGCTCGGCTACAAGCTCTGCTACCGCCGCAGCCACCGCGACTACGTCCACATCTACGCGCTGGCGTTCCTGCTGGTGCTGGTCGCCTCGACCATCACGGCGACCGTGGTGTTCATGGCGATCTTCGCGGTCTACGTGGTGCTGGCCACCTGGGCGCTGATCCTGTTTCACCTGCGCCGCGAGATGGAAGAGAACTACCTGGTCCGGCACTCGGCCCAGGCGCCCAGCCAGAAGGTCGGCATCGGGCGGATCCTGGGGTCGCGCCGGGTGGTCGGCCGCGCCTTCTTCGGCGCAACCTTCGCGGTCGCGGCGGCGGTGTTCGTCGGCGCCGTCGCGATCTTCACCTTCGTGCCGCGTCTGGGGGCCGGGTTCGTGCTGGGAGCGCGGGCGCCCGGCAACGTGATCGGCCTGTCCGACGAGGTCGCGCTCGGCCGCTACGGCGTCCTCGGCGCCGCGCGCCACACCGTCCTGTTTCGCGCCACGCTCCCGCGCCTGGGCGCGCTGGCCGACGACGAGGCCCGGCGCGCCGCCGCCGAGCAGCTCTATTTTCGGGGCGCGGTCTACGACAGCTACGATCGGGGACGCTGGATCCGCAGCCGCCGGCCCGAGCTGCGGACGGTCATCGACGGAGAGGCGGACCGGTACTTCATCCACGAGGTGGGAGACGGCGGTTCGCCCAACACGCTGGCGGGCACCGAGCGCACGGAGATCGAAGCGGTCGGGATCCCGGCGGCGGTGCTGTTCGCGATCGATCGGCCGATCGCGATCGAGCTCCCGGCGACCCACCTGGGCGCGGCGGGCAGCGTGCGCGTCGCGCCGCGCTGGTCGGGCGAGGCGGCGCTGCGCGTGGGCGGCGAGAGCTCCGACGGCTTCGTGACCCTCACCTCGGCCCACTACGTGGGGTTTTCGAGGATAGGTCCCGCCGGGCAAAGCCCGGCGGTACCCGACGCGATCGACATGGGGACCCTGAGAGGGTCGCCGCAGCTCGATCCCAAGGCGCGGGAGGATTATCTGGCGGTGCCGGGCGGGATGGGGCGGCTGGAGAGGCTGGCGTCGTCGCTAGGGACCGCGCGGGACGAGGCGGGCGAGATGGGCGACGTCGACAAAATCGGCGCGGTCACCGGCTGGCTGCGCGCCGGCCACACCTACACCTTGCGGCCGCCCGCGCGACCGGCGGCCGTCGATCCGGTGGAGGACTTCCTCTTCGATCAGCCGCTGGGACACTGCGAGTTCTTCGCCTCGGCGGCGGTGCTGATGCTGCGGGTGGCGGGCGTTCCGGCCCGCTACGTGACCGGCTTCCGGGGCGGCGAGTGGAACCCGATCGGCGGCTACGTCGCCGTGCGCGACGAGCGCGCGCACGCCTGGGCCGAGGCGTTCGTGCGCGGCGACGGCTGGGTGCGCGTCGACGCCACGCCGCCGGCGGCGGGCGTGACCCGGGCCGGCCGCTTCGCCGAGACCAGCGACGCGCTCGACTTCTTCTGGAGCCGCTGGGTGGTCGGGTACGATCTCGGACGGCAGCGGGATCTCGCGCACCGCGCCTGGCGGCATGTCGGGCAACTCGCCCCGGTGGTGGGCTGGCGGCGCGTCCTCGCGGCGTTCGGCCTCGCCACCGCGATGGTGGCGCTGGCGCTGGGCCTGCGGCGCGGGAGGCGCCGCCACGCGCACCCGGCGCCCGTCTCGGCAATGGCCGCCGGGGCCAGTTGGCGAGCGCGGGCGGCCGACGGCGCCATCGACCGCCTCTACCGCCGCGCGCTCGGACGTCTGGCGGGGGTCGGTTGGCCCCGGCGCCCCAGCGAGACGCCCCACGAATATGCCGAGCGACTGCGCCGCGCGGGCCTCTACGCCTCGGGCCCCTTCGAGGCGCTCACCGAGCGCTATGCGGCGGCGCGTTTCGGCGGCCACCTCCAGCCCGACGACGCGGTCGCCGAGCTGGGCCGGACCGTTCTGGCGGCGCTTTCGGTCGGTGACGCGGGCGGCGAGAAAACTGGCCGATCGCCCTGACAAAATGTCAGAGTCGGCCCGGGTCCCCCGCCAGACCGGCATCTAACCGCAAGGCCGGTGGCGGGGTCCAAGCGCCACTATGAAGGCATCCTCTTTGCAGTGTGGGGTCGGTTGGAGAATTTTGATGATGTTCCGCGCATGGCTCAGGTCCCAGGTCGTCGCGGCTTCCGTCGTCGGGTTGCTGGCGTTGCTGTCGTCTAGCCCCGCGCAGGCCCAGCTCCTCGGCACGGGTGGCACGGGCACGACCACCGGAACGGGCGGGTCGACGGGCAGCGGGGTCTTCAGCGCCAGCGACTTCTTCATCGGCGTGCAGCAGGTCCCGGGGGCCAACCTCACGATCGCCGACGCCGGTCGCTTCTTCAACAAGGCCCACTGCGACTGCACGACGCCGGTGCAGATCTTCGTCGCCCTTCAGCCCACCAGCGTCTCCAAGCGCCTGATGATCCCCGCCACCAACGGGAGCATGGCGGTCGTGCTGGGCACGAACTGCAACGACATCCTGGTGAGCGAGCTGGGGAGCTGCACCGGATTTCCCAACGGAACGGGAAGCGAGCACGTGACCACCTTCCTCAACGACACCTCGTTCACGATCAAGACCGACGCGCGTTTCCTCAGCACCGACCTCAACCCGACCCCCGGCGTGGACGCCAGCGCGCCGAGCGGCTGTGACTCCAACCAGGTGTTTCCCCAGACCGTCACCGCGCTGTTCGACTTCGACGGCGACGGCACCTTCGAGACCTCCGCCAGCACCTCGCTCAACATCGACCTGTCGCCGCCGCCGGCGCCGGCCGGCGTCACGATCCAGGGGGGCGACGAGGCGCTGAGCATCAACTGGCAGCCGATCGACACCTCGGTGATCAACGACCTGCTCGGCTACCAGATCCTCTGCAGCCGCGCCGACCAGTATCAGGTGTTCAAGGAATCGGGCACCGACGGCGGCGCGAACGGTCCGTTCAACTCGGGCTTCCTGACCTGCCCGCAGACGCAGGCCGCATCGGGGCTCACGGGCGTCGAGGGGTTGGATCCTACCTTCGTCTGCTCGCCGCTGCTCTCGGCCGAATCCACCTCGTACCGGGTCAAGATCCTGCAGAACGACATCACCTACGCCGCCGCGGTCGTCGCCGTCGACAACAGCGGCAACGCCAGCGCGCCCATCGTCGGGTACGGCTCGCCCATCAAGACGTTGAGCTTCTACGAGGTCTACCGAAACGAGAATCCGCAAGACGCGGGCGGCGCCTCGGGGGGATTCTGCGCGCTCGCGACGGCCCGTCCCCGGCTGGCGTCGACGCTGGGTGGTCTCCTGGTGTTCGGTGTGGTGGGGATCGGCTTGCACGTCGCGCGTCGCCGCCGTCGAGGCCGGCGGTGAAGCCGAGCGCCCCGGGCCGCCGCCGGACGGCGGTGACCGTCGCGCCCGCGGTGCTGGTGGCCGGACTGGCGCTCGTCCTCGCGCCGCGCCCGGCACGCGCCCAGACGTTCTCGGACGAGGCCTCCATCGTCGAAGGCGACCACCCCTTCCGCTCGCCCCAGAGGTTCGCCTTCGAGCTGACCTTCGGGCCCTACCGCCCGGACATCGACGGCGAGTTCAAGTCGATCGGGGGCAATCCCCCGTTCCAGCCCTACCAGCAGTACTACGGCGACAGCCAGCACCTGATGACGAAGATCGAGCTCGACTATCAGTTCTGGCACCGCTTCGGCTCGATCGCGGCCGGGGTGGGCCTGGGGTACTTCTCGGTCACCGGCACGGCGCCGGTCGCGAACGGCACCGGCGCGGCCAGCGGCGATCAGTCACAGCTCAAGATCGTCCCGGTCACCCTCTCGGCGGTCTACCGGTTCGACTACCTCCTCGAGACCAAGAACATTCCGGTCGTCCCCTACGGCAAGCTGGGCCTCGACTGGGACTACTGGCAGAACACCGACGGGAACGGCGACATCGCCACCGACGGTCACGGCGGCAACGGCCGGGGCGCAACGCTGGGCTGGCACGCCGCCGCCGGGATCGCGCTGGTGCTCGACATGCTCGATCCCGATGCCGCGCACGACTTCGATCTCGACGTGGGCGTGAACCACACGGCGCTCACCTTCGAGTACTTCCATTCGGACATCTCCGGCCTCGGCGAGTCCAACCGGCTGCACCTCGGCGACACGAGCTGGACGCTGGGGCTGCTGCTCGAGTTTTGAGCCGCCGGCTGCGCCTGGTCGTCGAGTACGACGGCACCGACTTCTCCGGCTGGCAGCGGCAACCGACGGAGCGCACCGTGCAAGGCGTCCTCGAGGACGCCGTCCGCGAGATGACCGGCGAGACGGTCTTCATCCGGGGCGCCGGGCGGACCGACGCCGGCGTGCACGCCGACGGCCAGGTCTGTAGCCTCGACCTCGACGCCGACAACATCCCGACGCACGGGCTCCTGCGGGGCCTGAACTCGATTCTCCCGGCCGACCTGGCGCTCATCGACGTCGCCGAGGCGGCGCCCGACTTCGACGCGCGGTTCTCGGCGCGCGGCAAGGTCTACCGCTACACGGTCTGGACCCACCTGGTGCGTTCGCCGCGGCGGGCGCGCGACGCCTGGCACGTGCGCCACCCCGTCGACGTCGAGGCCATCCGCGCCGCCGCCACCCTGCTGGTGGGCGAGCACGACTTCCGCGCCTTCCGCGCCGCCGACTGCGACCGCCGCACCACCCGCCGGATCGTCCGCCGGCTCGACGTGGACCGCGACGGCGCCCTGCTGTCCCTCGAAGTGGAGGCGACCGCGTTCTTGAAGAACATGGTCCGGATCCTGGTCGGGACCTTGGTCGACGTCGGGCGCGGGCGCATCGGCGCCGAGGCCATCCCCCACATGCTCGAGACCGGCGATCGCGCCGCCGGAGGGATGACCGCCCCCGCCCACGGCCTCACCCTCTTGCGCGTGATTTACTGACTACCGATCGAGGGTCCAGGTTGCGTCGGGGTAGGGCTGGGCCTGGAGCGCGTTCCCGCCGGGCAGCAGGATTCCGTCCTCGGCCGTCACGCCCGAGCCGTCCAGATAGAAGACCTCGAACCCGACCGTGGCCTTGACCTGATCGAGGATGAGGGCGTGCAGCTCGTACCAGCCCGGCGAGCCGCACCCCGACCGGCAGTCGACCGCGTGAAACGGCAGCACCGTCACCGGATCGCCCAGAAAGTTGGCGCTGCCCGCCTCCGACCCCATCAGTTCGATGGGGGTCGATCCGGGCGGTGAGTCGACCGTGAAGCCGCAGGTGAGGGCGACCTTCCGGATGGTCTGCGCCGGCAGGTCGATGGTCATGGTCGGCAGGGTCCCGGTACCGACACAAGTTCCGGCCACGTCCACAAAGACGTCGCGATCGCGATCGGTCATCTCCCCGAATATCTTGGTCAGCCGGCCGTCCGAGCAATAGAGCCAGAACGGCAGCCAGGCTCCGTCGTCGATCGCGAGGCCGGCATAGAGCGTGGTCTCGGCCGCGTCGTAGGGAATCTCGGCGTAGATGAAGGCGGGCGCGGGACCGCGTCCGTCGAAGGCGACGGTCCCCTGGTTGCTGAGGATCGAGACCACGGTTCCGGCCGGGGCGGCGGTGGTCGCGGCGTTGATGGCCTCGAACGTTGGGCTCACCGTGGTGCTCGTCGCGGGGACGTCAATCTCCGTGTCGAAGGTGACCTCCGGACAGGTCGGCGCCCCGTCGCACCCGGCCAGGACGATCGAGCCCCCCAGGGCGACGGCGAAGCGCTTGAGACGCGAAGACGGCAACTGGGCTCCGGCTTTCAACCGGCCTGCCGGGAACCCTCGGCCGTGGGCTCGCCCAGCATCTCGGCGATCCGGGCGCGGACCCGCACGAGCAGCGCCCCGCGGTCGGCGGCGGTGAGGCCGGCGGTCGAGATCGGCGTGTCGATCTCCAGATGCACCACGCCCGCCCGGATGAGCGGTGTACCCGGCGGCATGAGCGCGTGGGAGCCGCGAATGGCGATCGGGACGATGTCGGCGCCCGCGTCGATGGCCAGGTGGAAGCCGCCCTTCTTGAAGGGCAAGAGGCGTCCGTTCCGGGTGCGCGTCCCTTCGGGAAAGATGGCCACCGACTGCCCGGACCTGATGCGCCGGGCCGCCTCGTCGATGCTCCGCCGCGCCGATACCGCGTTCTGGCGATCGATGAAGATGAAACGTCCGGCGCGCATCGCCCAGCCGAAGACCGGAATCTGCCCCAGCTGCTTCTTGGCGATGAACCGCAGCGGGATCGGGACGCCCACGAACATCGCCCACACGTCGACCATCGAGGCGTGGTTGGCCATGAAGACGTAGGGCCGGCCGGGATCGAGCGGGACGCGGAGGCTCACCTCGACCTTCACGCCCGGCGCCCCGAGAACGACGTTCGACCAGACCCGGCAGAGCTTGAGGACCAGCCCGCCGGTCCGGTCGATGACGCCGAGGACCAGCGAGATCACGGATCCCAGAATGGTGGCGACCAAAAAGGAGAGAACGGCCAGCAGCGCGCGAATCATGCAGAACCGGGCAACATGGTATCTTCTTTCGCCGTGGACTTCCGGAAGACCTACTACATTCTTCCGAACCTCTTCACGCTCTCCAGCGTCTTCTGCGGGTTCGTGTCCATCTCGCTGTCTGCGTCGGGTCAGGCCGGCAGCGATCTGTATCAGGCGGCGCTCGCGATCTGCTTCGGATTTTTCTTCGACACGGCCGACGGCCGGGTGGCCCGGCTCACCAAGACGCAGACCGATCTCGGCCGGGACCTCGACTCGCTGGCCGACGCGATCACCTTCGGCGTGGCGCCGGCGATCATGGTCTACAAGTGGGGGCTGACCAACTTCGGGCGGTGGGGCATCTTCTTCGCGGGTCTCTACGTCTGCGCGGGCGTGATGCGGCTGGCCCGCTTCAACGTGCTGGCCCGGCGCGAAGCCGCCACCGGCCACACGACCCCGGGCAAGTACACGCTGGGGTTGACCATCCCGGCCTCGGCCAGCGTGCTGGTGTTCATGGTGCTGGTGGCGCACAAGGTCGGGCAGTACCGGATGGCCAGCGAGGGGGTCGTCGCGACCGTGGTGCTGGTGCTGTCGTACCTGATGGTCTCGCGGGTGAAGTTCCGATCGTTCAAGGATCTGCGCCTCAACCGCCGGACCATCGAGCTGGTCTTGCTGCTGGCCGGATGTGGCGTGGTGGTCGCGCTGAACGGCGTCGACAAGTCGCTCATCTTCCTGGTGATGATCCTGGCGTACATCGTGCTCGGCATCGCCGAGACTGTCCTGCAGATGCAGCGGCGCTTCGTCGAGCAGCGCAAGGACAAGAAGGCGGCCTCTGCGGAGCCCGAGACGCCGCCGGACGATGAAGTCCTACGCGAGCTCGGCGCCTTCGACGCCACCGACGACGGCTAGCGGATCGGCTTGGGCTTGGCGGCGGGCTTGGCTTTGTCGCCGACGCTGTCGTCGATCTCGACGAAGATTCCCCACAGCGCGCCGATGAGCGGGCCCAGCAGGGCCGGCAGCTCGACCACCGGGCGATCGGGCAGGCCGAGGCGACCGGCGATGCCCAGGTGCGCGCCGCCCAGCAGCTTCCGCGCGGCCCAATAGAGGGCGCCGCCCACCAGCGCGCCGAAGATCCCCTTGAGCGCGGTGGTCCAGATGGTCTCCTGCCGCCAGGGCGGCCGGCCCGACACGATGCCGGCCAGGCCCCCGATGAGCGCGTAGGCCACAACCGCCAGAAATCCGCCCGCGATCCCCAGCTTCAGGGCCGCGGTCCCGACCGCCGCACCGACGAGGCCCCCTTTTAGAAGCCCCAGTAAAACGCGACCCATGCAGAGACTATAGCAGGACGGATCGCCCCGGGCCGCCCTGGCCTAGAAGCCGTAGGCGACGCCGATGTTGATGTCGACGTTGAACGTGAAGTTCGGAAGCCCGATCACCGAATCGGCCTCCCCGACCAGCGACAGGCTGTCCGTGAGGTCGTAGAAGATGCCCCCACCCGGCCCCAGGAGGATCGGACCCGCCGCGATGGTGTCGACGCAGGCTTCGTTCATCGCCTTGCCGCAGGTGTTCTTGAGCTGCTTGAGGGTGACGACGTGGCGAATCTGGCCACCGCCTCCGGCCAGCGAGAAGAACGGGTGGAAGCTGCTGCTGTCCTCACCGAACTTCCAGGTCGCCTTCCCCATCACGGCGAAGGCGTAGTTCGCGGTCTTGTAGTCCTTGGTGCCCACGAAGACGTCGGTCGTCCCGCTGATGTGCTGATAGCGGAGCTGGAGGGAAAACATGAGCGACGAGGTCCACCAGTAGCCGAACTCGGGCGCGATCTGAAAGACCGACGCCGGCGCCAGGCCGGCGGGGTTGATCATGACGTCGTGGTTGGTGTCGCCGACGCCCGTCGCCCAGCCGAACCCGGTGCCCCCCATCAGCGCGGCGAAGTACTGGTGGTCCGGCCCTTCGTCTTCTTCATCTTCGTCGCCTTCTTCGGCCTTGTGCACCGCCGCGTGGGCGCCACCCAGGTTGATGACGAGGGGACTGTCCACCGACCCGCTGGCGGCGACCGCGTTGCCGTCGCTGTCGTCGGCCTCGACGTAGTAGGCGACCGACGCCCCCAGCGTCGCCGTGGTCGGAATTTCGGCGCCGTAGCGGCCCTCGGCCACCTCCTTCATCTCGCGTCCCAGGAACTCCGTGGCGCCTTCCGGACGGTAGGCGAGGACCATCTTGTCGAACTTCAGGTCGCTCGAGATGCCGACCGTGATCGAGATGGCGCTCCCCTTCTTCCCTTCCGTGACCGGCTCGTGGACCAGGCCATTGCCGGAAGCCTCCGGTCCCCCCTCGGGCGACGTCGCGGCGGGCGGGGTCGCCGCCGGCGGCGTCTCGGGCGGCTCGGTCGGCGGCGGC
>OCTA010004808.1_pt1 | contig 11810 bp, 12 predicted proteins | sample 1538991 | NCBI WGS metagenome assembly OCTA01 (sample SAMEA3539302, study PRJEB22396) | soil metagenome | biome: tundra; feature: field; material: soil | place: USA | collected 2010-05 | depth 0.15 m | reverse complement strand
ACGCGCATCTCGGCAACCTGGTTTTCGACTGGCGGCCCCAAGATGCGATTCGTCATTACGAAGCGGGGTTCCGGATCGGTGAATTGTCCCTTGGAGAAGGCTTCGATGGCCTGCTGCCGTGGGGCTGGATTGACAATCGGCCGTTTCTGCGATGCATGAACGGATTCGGGCTGTGCCTCTGGCGTCTGGGCCGGTTCGAGGAGGCCGGGCGCATTTTCGACCGCATGCTCTGGCTGAATCCCTCCGACAATCAAGGCGTGCGGTTTCTCATCGACGAGATTCGGACAAAGGTGGCATGGGAGAACAGTAGACATAAGTAAAGGAGGTCCGCGCGCCGAGAAAACCTACAACCCACCGCCCCAACACTAGTCCTTTGCAGGCGTCGATTACATCCGAATGCGCCGGTTCGAGATTCAGGTCATGGCAACTGGAATCAATCCAGCCTTAATTCCCTACGGCGAAAAGCATCGCATCGTTGATGGCGTAAACCGTGCCATCCACGCCGATGACAGTGGGCGTGTAAGCTTCTCCGATGCCTGCCGTGAGGGCCACCGTCTGGCTTAAGGTATTGGTGGTAAGATCCCAGCGGTACAGGTTACCGTCCTCGCTATTCGCCATGATGGACTTGCCGGGGATGTCCACGGCAGCGGAGTTGATGCACCACTCCTTCACGCCCCCGGAAGGGTTGGGGGTGGGTCCCAGAATGGTAAGAACTTCGTTCATCACCGTAACACCGGTGATGGGGTCCGTTTCCGTGGCATTCGGATCGAGAATCGCAATCTTGTTCTCACCGTTCCCGCTGCCTGAGTCCAAGTAGTTGTTGTACTTCGTCATCAGAAGATAGCCGGACGTGCCGGTGTACGACGGAACCATCGACGCCGGGACCAGCGAAGCGGTCTCGTCCCACCCGAAAGCGCCGGGAGTTTTGGTCTGGGAAAGGCTGGCGTTGAAATGCAACAACCAGCCGCGGTCGTTGTTCTCCGGAAACGGGTTTTCGAGCACTCCGTAATATACATCTCCGTTGGGCCCGGTGGTAGGGGACGCCGAGGAGTCGTCAAAAACCCAGGCGTCCTGTCCGGACTTCGGATCTTTGAGTCGCACACTCGCCACGGGCGCCAGCGTGGTGCTGTTCAGGGCTACCAGATAACCGGCGCTGCCGTTGCTCACGGCGATATAAAGTGTCGTGCCGTCCCGGCTCAGGGCAGGAGCGCAGTTGTAGGGGACCTCCGTCATTGTCGAGTCCGAGGCGGCAGTAGCCACCGCGATCCAGGTCCCCTGCCCGTCGCTGCCGATTCGCGCGATCCCGCTGGTCAGGCCGGCTAAGGGGCTGGCGCCATTCACCAGGAAGCCAAAGTAGACATCCCCCGTCACATCGGTAGTCAGAGGCGTGTTGATGTAAACGCTGCTGCTGAAACCGGTCGGGTTTGCCTGGTAGTTGGCCAACCCGTAGAAAGCGAGGCGGCCCTCGGTCCCGGTGGCCGAGTCGGGGCTGTTGCGAAAAACGATGGTGCCACCCGCGGCTGGAAAGTAAAGTCGTTTCGCGTTTAGGGCTGGGCCGAAGACTGGCGTCCATCCGTGGTTCGGGGGCAGGATGTAGTCTGTCGGCGTCCTCCACACCAGGTTTCCGTTGCCGGCTATATGCGCCTCCACGCGGAAGCCTCCGCTGGTCCCGGTCTTCACCGGGACGATGACCGTGTTGGCAGCCGTAATCAGAGGCGAGCCGTAGTGAATGAGCAGTTCGCCCGTCCCCGGGTTCAGATCCACCGGGGTCTGCCAGTGAATACCGTTCAACGCCTGGGACGCGGTGGTGGACGCCGCATTGTGATGCGCGTTCTTCGCAAAGTTGGTCCACGCGGTCTGGCCGAAGGCCGTTGGCAGGAAAACGAATACTACCAGGGCGAGAGCACCGGCGGCGTGTGCACAACACGACTTGGACCGCCGCGGTTCGGAATTGCGCATGATCATAATTAGGTATCTTACATATCTTACATCGATGTCGACTGGGACTGGGCTGCCCTGCATGTCCAATCACGCCGCGGTTGCGGCCTTGACGCGATGGGCGGAGTACATTCACCCGCTGGCGGAGACGGTGCGGGGGCGATGGAGCGGAGGAAAGCGGAGGATAAGCACAGCGAAAACACTATTGCTCTTGTCGTTCACAAAGCACGCTTTCCGATGCAACCCAACTACCGAACAAAGCCGAGGCCGGCGTCACCAGCCCAAGTGACGGCATTGCAGCAGACGATGAGTTTGTATCGGCTCGGAAGGGTGGCTCACGCTTCGGGCGGCGTATGGCTGGGCTTGACCGACTCGGTTTCCGGCGATGCACAGGCGCAGTGGCCCGGAGCCGAACTATACAACTTCAGCGACTCGCGGCGATCGCGACGGAGCAGGCGTTACTCCCTTAACATCGTGAAGTAGACCGCGGCGGGGACTACGAGGAGGATGGCCGCCATCCCTACGAGCAGGGCGCCGTGTTCGGCGACGAACGCGGCGGCGAAGGGGAGCAGCGCCTGAAACTTGATGGTGGCCAGGCTCGACGCGATCCGGTGCAAAGCCGACTGAAACCAGGCCGAGGTGGCTCCGAAGCAGGCGCCGAGCAGGCCCATGGCGCAGGCGAGAGCGATCACCTGAGCTGCCGTGATCGGACGACCGGCGGCTTGGGCGGCTTCGCGGCGGGCGCGCATCTGGGCGAGCCACCACACGCGGCCAGAATCGGGAACCACGGCGCGCGCGCGCATTTCTTCGCGGGCGTCGTCAATGGCGCCGGCGATGGCCACCACATCGGCGCAGATTCCGCAGGCCGCGACATGCGCGCGCATGCTGGCATCCACCCGCTCGGGCCAGCGGTTCTGGAGAACGGCGGCCAGGACCTCGGATTCCAATTCGCAATCGATGGGTTTCATGGTTTGCCTCCGCTGGGCGCGCGGCCCAACAATTCGGCCAGCTTTCGCCGCGCGCGAAACAACATGGGCTTCAAGCTGGCAGGACGCAGGCCGAGGACATCCGCGATTTCGCGGTGCGAAGCTCCCTCGGCGTACGCCAGCCATAACATCGCCCGTTCGCGCGGCTTGAGGCGCGACATGGCACGGGTGAAATCCGTCATGCGCTCGGTGGCGCCCGCGTCCTGGCCGGAGGGAACCCGCTCGATGTCGTCGCCGGCCGGGACAGAGGCCGCGCGAGCCAGACTTCGGCGGCGGACATCCCGCGCCAGATTCGTCGCGATGCGATATAGAGAATTACGGCGGTGGGTCTCGCTGTCGTAGGTGGCGGCGGCGCGCAGGAAGCGATAGAACGTTTCCTGAAGCAGGTCGTCGGCGAGCTCACGGTCACCAGTGAGGCGGGCGAGGTACGCCCATAATCCGCGCGCCGTCCGCTCGTAGAACGCGCGGAATGTATCCTCGTCCATCATGAAACCCGCAGAGGCGTCATCAAGGGCGCTGTCGCGCTGGATATCGGTAAAGGCCGTCTCACGAAACATAAGAGAGCGATTCTGCCCGGAATAGCGGACTACCGGGCGCCTGGCATCGCGGCGCGAGGCGCGGAAGATGCCGGTTCGATCAACCCCAGCCGCTGGGAGATCACAAATGAGATTATCGCCGAGATCACAAAGCCCAGGCCGAGCGCGATGCCGATAACGCCCAGAGCATGGAGCGACTGCGAAGCGGGGGCGTCGGACACTCGTCCGCCGACGATGTGCAGGCCTATGCCGCCGGCAATCAGCACGACGCCGCCCTGAACGGACCAGAGGATGCGGCCGAGCGGCGCGCCTACGTTGCGAGGGGCAGCGTCCAGGGAGATGGGCGAAGATTCGAGGAACTTGGCTCCGGCTGGCGACTGGATGTAGGCGAGCAGATCCTCGTTTGCGGTAAAGCGATCCAGGAGTTTGGTGTGGGCGTCGGTCTGGACTTTGGCCAGCCGGCTCCACCTTCTGTAGTCGACCAGCGTGCGGATGAGCCAGACGAGCAGGCCGACGGCCATGCCGAAGCCGGCGAAAATTCCCAGGCCGTTCAGCACTTCCCGCCACATATCCAGGATCTGGGAGGCAGGGTCCTGATGAGAGCGGGGGAGGGCGCCCTCGCCGACGAAGAATGACGGATCGCGCGCGATTTCGGGGTGGGTGTTCAGAAAGCTGACGAGGGCCGGGTATGGCGCAAGATAGGACTGATTGCCGAGGAGACTTGGGTCGAGGGCCAGAACGCCGCGCAATGAGGGCGGATAGTGTTCCAGGAGGGCGGACAGCTCGTCTTTGGCCCGTTGAGCGTCGGGCTGCTCGACCGTCAAGGTGGTTGGCGGCGCGCTCTTTGGTGTCTGCGCCCAGGCGGGCGACGACGGCAGGGCGGCGGCACACAGCGCCAGCACGGCAACTCTCAAGACGTGGCTGGTTCGGGTTGGGGTGATCATGGCATTCCTCTCTACCGGATAGTTACGCGGGGAGGGGGAGCAGGTTAACAACCTTACGCCCTGTAAATCCTGGATGCCGGCGCCTGCCGCACGGCGCGATCATTTTTGAGCGAGGTAGCGCTTCCAGGGCGCCCAATAGTATTTCTCCCAGCCTTCGCCGACTCCCTGATAGTCCTGTTCAGGCACGTCGATATGGATCAGATCGATCCGGCCATCCTTGCCTTCCGGAGCGAAGGCGAGAATGAGGGTGGAATCGGGATCGCCATCTCGAAAATTCGTCGAACGCCACGACTGGACGATCAGCCTGGGCGCGATTACGGAGAGCATCGTGCCGCTGATTTGGCCATCGAAGGCTAGAAATGGCGCACCCGATTCGGCGCCCACCGTCACGGGTGCGCCTGTAACTGCGGCATGCAAGGCCGGATCCAGATATGTCGCGTACAGATGTTCGGCCGGTGCAGGCAGGATTACCGATTGTGTGATCAAGCGTCTCACGAGAATTCGCCTCTTCAGTAGTAGTGTCCCACGAGCGTTTGGGATCGCGCGAGTCCACCGCGTATTACCGCGTATATGCCATTCCCAAAGCACACCCGCGGGCCCTCGCTCATCTTCATCAGTTCTCGGGGCACGCGGCGTTGAGTACATGGCTCATACGGATCGTGATCGACGAAGCCCTGATGCGGCGATGGCGGCGAGCACCCTCGGTCGATCTCGATGGGATCAATCTTCAATCCATGGTTCGCGGGATCCAGGTCTTGCCGCGAAGGCTCTTCTTCGAGAACATCTCGGTTCGCAGCTAGCGCAGCGCCATACCGATGCCGCACTCAATGCGTCGTTTTCATTTTTGGGTTTTTCGTTTGCGACGGGTTCCACCAGACTTCCGCGAGCATCGCCGCCGGCCCGACGATCGTCAGGGCAAAAAACGGCGCGTTGACGACGTGCGCCAGGCGTAGAACGAGTTCCCCTACCGCCGCGAGGCCGGCCACCAGGATCTGCGCCCACTTCGGCGCGACCGTGGTCTTGGGATCGGTAATCATGAAAAAGATGAAAAGCTGGTACATCGGGCCGGTGATGGGCGCGACTTCCGCCAAGAACGGGTGCCCAGTGATCAGCGTTCGCAGCACCGCGACTATCGCGAGTTCAACGAGGAGCCGAGGGCCGGAGCAATGGTTTGGTACACAGTCACGGACGCCGATAAGGCCGAAGACCGATCTCCTCTACCCAGATGTCCCCGCGCAGGATTCCGAGCGCCTGGGCCACTGCCTTGTACAGCGACCCCGCAATAGCTACGGGAATTCCGCGCGCCGCCGTTAGCAGCACCTTACCTTTCCGATCGACGTAGTTCAGAACCTAAGGAGCCGCCTCCATCGCCAACAGGATTATCCGGGCCGCCGCGTCGGACTGGTTGTGGGAGTTGACCATCAGGTCATAAAGGTGAGGATCCAACCGATTCTTGCCATAATGGTGGCGAACGTATTCCAGGCGCTGCTCGTCTATCGCATGAAGCAACTTGTTCGCATCGGTGCCGGGTGGGACGCGCGCTTGGACGCGGCGAACCCTGTCGGTCCATCCCGCATACACGAACGCTTGAAACACGTCCCGCTTGCCGTGCAAAACGCACTGCGACCCCCGTCCCACAATGACGCAGTTTCCCACGGAATAGGCCTCCTCGATTATCCGCTGCGCCAGAGTTGCCTCCGCATCGGCATCGAAGAGATCGACTGGAGCGATGGGCGAGATTCCATCGCCGCCCCTCCCCCACAGCGGGCGCGTGATGCGGTGCAGCCAGGGATCGACCTTTTCGTCCAGCACAGCCGCATCGGCGACCGCCACTTTCGCCCTGCTGCTGATTTGGCTGAGCAGGACCTTGTCGATCAGCCTCCATCCAAGACTGCCTGCCGCGATGCCCGCGATTTCCGCTCCACCACTACCGTACTCTCTCGCGATCGTCAACGCTCTGTATATCATTTGAGTCTGTCCTTATAAATCGCAATTGCAGTTGCTCCATCATGCTCGCCCTCAGTGGAGAGCCACGCTCCCCTTGGCGGCGACCTTTTTCAGCAGCCACACGTCTGGCAGGCACGACGCCTTGATTAGCGCCGTCCAGTAGAACATGTCTACGTATACATTCAGGTTAGCCTGCTGCAGCAGGATCGTGCGAAGCAGCCCATATGCCTGCATGTGGGCCTGCGGTCCTGCCGAGTACCGGCTCAGCCCGGCAGTGAGAGCCGAGAGCCGAGCCTGAAACACCGGATCGTATGGCGTCGTGTGACTGACAAGATTCGCCTGGTGGGCTCGGGTCATGCGCGGCAGGAATGTCGTGGAGACGGATATGCCGATACTGCCGCCGAGGTTCCGCATCAGGTTGAAGATTCCGCTTCTCCTTGGGAGGCATTCCGACCGAAATGGTCATGAGAGGCACCAGTACAAGTGCCATACCCAACCCTTGTAGAATGTTGGGCCATACAATGCTGGCCATCGAGACATCGAGCGTAAGGCTTCCAAGCATCAACGTCGATGCCGCGTGGCGCTGTGGCAAGGCCGGCGTGTTGAGAAGTGTAGCCGAGCAGCGTCTGCAGGAACAGGGGGAGCACCGTGAGAGAAACTGTACATTGCCGCCGAGATGAGCGTCGTCACGACGGTACCAACCCAGAAGTTCCGGTCTCGAAAAACACGTAAGTCAACGATGGGCCCCGATGTGCGCAATTCCCGCACGATCAGCACTGAAAGAGCCACCACCGAGATGATGCTGAACCAGGCGATCCAGGTGCTCGCGAACCAATCCTGCTCTTGTCCCTTGTCCAGGACGATCTGGAGAGTGGCCAGCCAAACAGCCTGGCTGGATGAATGCTGCCTTTAGCGCGGCAGTCAGTTGAGACGGTTCTGCCGCGGGTGCCGCATCCAGCGTTCGTAGGACGGGCTCGGCAGCCCCGACGGGAATGTCCCAAACCGCGAAACTGCCTGTCAACCATTCGGCGGCGCTATCCGGTTCCGAAGTCTGGTGCGCTTGGTAGGGGGTCAGAGTGGCCGGCAGCGATTGCCCATCCAGCCAGAGGGTGCAGATCTGACGCTTTGCGGCCACCGCGATGGTCCATTCCAGCTCTACGAAATCGGAGCGGGCTGCATGCGCGGACCAGATCAATACGAACGTCTCGCAGGCAGTGACCGCATCGCCCAGCCTGCGCGGCCAGCGATCCTCCGCCCGGAGGCTGTGTACATCCCGCCAGACGCTCCAGCCGACGCTCTGTAACCGTTTCGCCAACTCTGCGGCAAAAGGACCGTCGTCGCGCGAATAGCTTACAAAAGCGCTCGGCATCGTTTCCAGGCCCGTATCGCGACATACATGATACTACCGCGCCGTGCGCGAGCCGTTCCTCATCGCCTTCTCCACCGCATCCAGCGAAGCCGCCCTGCCGGTGGCGCTGTAGAACATGGAGCAGTTCGGCGTGCCGAAACATATCGTGGCCTTCGTGATTCCCACCGGCTACAGCTTCAACCTGGATGGCACCACGCTGTATCTCTCGCTGGCTTCTGTTTTCGTAGCGCAGGCCGCGGGCGTGAACCTGTCGTTTGGCCAGCAACCGTTCATGATGCTGACGCTGATGCTGACCAGCAAAGGCGTGGCCGGAGTGCCGCGCTGGGAGCAGTAGGTTACGGCTGGCTGGACGCGCTGCCCGTGCCCGGATACACACCCATAACGCTCAAAGTGTCGCCGGCCGCGATCAGGGCTTCTAATTGAGCTTGCGTATAGAGCGCGTTAGTATCGCTGATATAGTTGCTGGCCGAGGGTTGGTACAGAATCCCGTGTACCTGGCCCTTGAGGGTGCCTCTGGCGATCAGATCGATGTTGCCCGCACTGGCCTGCGACTGCAGCGTCGTCCAATTGGTCAGGGCCGTAGAAGAGGCGACAGTTGCCGCCGTCAACGTGATGGTGTACCCCACCGCGGGAGCCGTTCCCGTATCGAAGCACAGACTGTACGCAGTTATATCGGTTTTCTCAGCCGCGGTGTAGCTCTTGAAGATCGAGCTTGACAAAAACGCCGCAAGCCCGGGGAAGCTGCCGTCATGCCCCAGCCCAAAGCCATCGATCGTGGTGGCGGACGCGGTGAACAGCAGCTTCTGATAGACGTTCCTCAACTCCGGCACTTTCATCGGCTGTGGGGCCAGCGGATTCGACTGGATGATCCGGTTCGAACCCGGGCCGAAATTGTTGGAGGTGTGGCACTGGTTGCAGGTCCCTACCTTGGTACCCGCCCCTGTGCCCGCAATCGTGAGGAAATCGGTCTGCCCATTGACGGGATTCCCCCCATTCAACGAGGTCGGCAGAGAACGGTCCAGGTTCTCGAAAGGGTTCGGCAGGAACAGAATATTGCTGGCGAAGTTGGTGTAAAGCGACATATCCACATTCGAAAGCTGGGAGCCGCCCATCAACTCGTTGAAGGCCGGGTTGAAAGCCGCGAAGTTGGCCTTGTCCCCCCTCCAATGATAGGGCGAGAGGCTCCTCAGACCGCGCAGAGTCTGTGTGGTCATGGGCCCTTTCATGGGGTGAAACTCGATGGTGACTCCGTTCTGCACGGTACTGGCCATACTGCCAGCCGGATTGCCCAGATTCCACGCCAGGTGGTCCATGTCTCCGTCTACGTGACAGGATGCGCAGGCCCCCGTGCCGTTGCCGGAAAGCTTGGCATCGTACAGAAATCCGCGTCCGGCTTTGAGCGAGGGCGGCGTGGGGTCGGTCCCCACCGCGAGTTCGCTGGTCACCGTTCTTGCCACGGTGTTAATCACCGAAATGCTATTGGAAATCCGGTTCAGGGAATACAGCGTCTGGGCAGGCGCGTTGAGCGCCAGCCCTCTGGGTCCGCGTTTGTGCGCGGGATCCACATTCGAGCCGGACCCGGACGGCTGGGACACTTCCACAAACCAAAGCACGTTTCCGTTGGTGTCCACCTGCGCCACCCGGTCCGTGCCAAAGGACGCCACGTACATGAAACTCCCGCTGGGATCGAAGACCACGCCGGCCGGTTGCGCCAGCGCCGTGCTCAAGGCTTGCGGATTGGGCAGGATGGAGTAGTTGATGTTCGGATTCAGATCGACAGGCGTGACCGTCCCGGACGCGATTTGAATGCGCGTAATTTGGTTGTTCACCCAGTGGCCGTCCAGGTTCGGCTGGAAGGAAGTAAGGTTGAGGGCAGCCGTGTTGGCTACGTACAGATCCCCGGTGACCGGGTTCACGGCAAGTCCCAGGTTGATGGTGCCGACACCCGAGTAATAGCCGGCGATGGAAGGAGTTGCGCCCGTGTTGATGGCTACCACGCCGTTGTCCGGCATCTTGTACTTGATATTCGAGCTCCAGTTCGGGTCGGTGGCCGCGACGATTAGCGCCACTTTCGGCGGTAGCGGCAAGGCCGTATTGAAGGCGGGAACGCACTGAGCACCGTTAAACTGCGTCTGGCCTTTCACTCCGCATTGCACCGGCGCCAGATTCGGCGGGATGATCGTGGTGGCGTTTCCGGAAAGAGCAAAGGCGGCGTAGACCTTACTCCCATCCGGACTCACGGCCAGCGCACGCGGGCTGCCGCCGAACACCGGAAGCATAGCGACCGGACTGTGCGTAGTCGAGTCGAACACCGCGATCGCATTGTCGCGCGAAACGCTGACGTAGGCCTGATTGCCCGCAAACACGACATCCATCGGCTCGGTACCGACGCCGATGGTATCCACGACAATACCCTGCGAGACCGAGACTATGCTTACGCTGTTGGAAACCTGGTTGACGACCCATACTTCGTCGCCGGTGCGCGGATTCACGGAGACGGGTCCCAGTCCGACTGGAATCTGGGCAAGCAAACTGGGACTGGCCGGCGTCGTTACATCGAACACGGAAAGCGACGCGTTCGGCGTGTTCACGGCAAACAGGCGCGTGCCATCCGCCGAAAGGCGCACCGGGTTGGTCTGCGCCTCTTCGAAATTGGCGAAGACCGGTGGCGGCGCCTGCGCCCGGGTGGTCATGCGGGACGATAGAGCGGCGAGCACCGCGAGAAATATCGTTGCTCCCACAGCCTGTCTGACGAATGTACCTTGTCTGAAAAATGACATTACTTCTCCTCTGTCTCATCGATCCTTAGTGAGCACAGTGGCTAAGTGGCGGCTAGCCTGCTGGGTTCCTGGCATTTGTCCCGCTGCGGGCGGCAGAGTGCCAGAAATTACTTGACGTTACTATAGGACAAAAACGAGTGGCTGTCAAGCGAAAGCAAAAAAGCGGTACTAGGATGTAGTCGGAATGGTGAAAGTTTACCAGAGTTAAGGCCCGGACCATTTCCAGGCCTGCGGATCATACCGGAGCGGTACGACCGGGACAAGCTCTGGCTCGCCCGAGAACGTGTGTTTTGCCGGCTTGAGTCGGAGGGGCGGTTGGAAGATCAATGGCATGTGGCACGGGGTCGGCCTCGCGCGCGGCGGCGCGGGACGCAGGCCCAACACGTTCGCTCGCAGCGATCATGGCGTTGCATGGACGCCAGTTTCGGGGCGCAGGTCACCGGGCGGCCCGACAGACCGCGGCCGGCCGCGGCAGTTGCGCAGGCCGCGCGGACACGGTAGATTGAAGAAGAACGCTCGCATGCGCCCGTAGCTCAGCTGGATAGAGCGTCTGGCTACGAACCAGAAGGTCAGGTGTTCGAATCACCTCGGGCGCACCACATTCTAAGGGACTTTATCGTTTTAGTCAAAAGTTGCACTCCATCAAACCCCATCAGAATGAATGAGATATTTGCTCGAAAACACGCCGGAGGCTCATTCCGTGGCATTCCCTGGGATGCAGGTTCCGGCCACGGTTTCGGTTGAATCGATGGGGTGTAAACATCAATTCACCGCTGGACTGATTGGCAGGCCAAAGCCGGAAGTCCGCTCGAACCTGTCTGCGGCCAACTTTACGTCGGCCGGAATCGACTTTTGGTGGATCCTCAAAGTTATGCTCGGATCGGCGTGGCGCATTTGGGCCGGCGTGCTCTTGGCATCCCCGGAAGCGCTGCCGAACAACGTGGTGCAGGTCCGCCTGAGAGCGCCGAAGTCAACGTCAGTCTTGAGGATAGCCTTCCCTGCCTTATCGAGCTTGCCGGCTTCGCTGACCCCTACTCCGGCGCGGATGGCCGCGGGCTGAAGGATGCGATTCCGGTAGTTGATCGAGAAGGGCTTGGTGAATATCGAGGCTCATGTGATCTCCTCCCAGGCGTATGCCGCTCTGAAAAAGCCAGAGAAGGCTCAGTTCCATCATGATGTCGCCGCGGCGCTCCTTCACTCGATTCTCAGCACCGGCGATGGCAAGACAAAGGAAACCGCCTTCCGAGGTGATCGGCACTTCCGAGGAACTCACACGGAAGTTGTTGATAAGGTGGATTAAGCGGCGTCCT
>OCTA010004807.1_pt1 | contig 11811 bp, 6 predicted proteins | sample 1538991 | NCBI WGS metagenome assembly OCTA01 (sample SAMEA3539302, study PRJEB22396) | soil metagenome | biome: tundra; feature: field; material: soil | place: USA | collected 2010-05 | depth 0.15 m | reverse complement strand
GCGCTGGGCGAGCGACCGACGCGGCGGCAGGCGCTGGGGATGGCGACGGCCGTGCTGGCCGTAGCACTGATTGCGATGTAGGGGTGTGGACCTTTAGCTTGGCAAAAAAGGCGGGTGGGACGGACCGGAAGGGTTCACGACCGTCCGGGAAGCGGTGCGGTCTTACTTGATGACGACTTCGTTCTCGCGCGCCTTCTGCTCGGCCGCGACACGAGCTTCGGCGGCGACTTTGGCTTCGGCGGCCATCTTGGCTTCCTGATAGGCCTTGGCTTCCAGGTCTGCGCGCAACTTCTGCTCGTCTTCCTTCTTCTTCTCCTCCGCCGCGTCGTCGTCGCTGAGGCCTCTCATTCCGTCCTTGAAGCCGCGCAGGCCTTCGCCGAGTCCTTTACCGAGTTCGGGCAGCTTCTTGCCGCCGAACAGCAGGACCACGAGGATGCCAAGAAAGATGAGGTGCGGTGCTGTGAATAGATCGCCCATAGTGGATTCTCCTTGCAGGCTTTGGGCGTGCGGAAGACACCCGGCTGCACAGATTATTGTCGCACATGTAGGCGTCGGCTTACAGGTGGTTCCGGGGGTTCAGGTGACGACCGTCACTGGGCGTCGTATTCCCATGGTCGACGCGATGCAGCCGCGTCGAACATGGGGCACCCGGCGCTCAACTACACTGATTCCGTGCCCATGGACAGCCCGCCGAAGTTACGGTTCTCTCAACGCATTGCGCTGGCGCTGGTTCCACCGCTAGCGGTGCTGCTGATCCGGCTGCTGGGGATGACGCTGCGCTACCAGGACCGGGCGGAGCCGGGGGTAACGCCGGGCTATACGATTCCCGGGCCGGTGGTGTTCGCGTTCTGGCACCGGTCGCTGCTGGCGTGCGCGCACCGGTTCAGGAACCTGGATATCGCCATCCTGATCAGCACGAGCTTCGATGGAGAGCTGATTGCGCGGACAGTGGAGCTGCTGGGGTTCAAGGCGGTGCGGGGGTCGAGTTCGCGGGGCGGTGCTGCGGGGCTGAGGAATATGCAAGTGGCTTACGCGGAGGGGCATCGCTGCGCGTTTACCGCGGATGGGCCGCGCGGGCCGGTGTTCATCGCCAAGCCGGGCACGGCTCAGCTTGCGAATTCGGTTGGACCGATGACCGCGGAGGGTAACCCGTCGGGAACATGGGTGGGTTGCTTTTATGCGCTGCCGGAGCGGGCGTGGGAGTTGCGGTCGTGGGACCGGTTCCTGATCCCGAAGCCGTTCTCGCGGGTGGTGCTGACGTGGCCTGCGCATGTGCCTGCGGGCGAGGTAACCACGGCGAGCGTGCAGGCGGCGCTGGACCGGGCGGTGCAGATGGCCGGGGAACGCAAATAGACTGGACTGAAGTGCGCGTCTCCGATTTTCATTTCGATCTGCCGGAAGAACTGATCGCCCAGCATCCGCCGGCGGAGCGCGGGTCCAGCCGGATGCTGGTGCTGGATCGGGCGAAGGCAAGTGCAGGGCACAGGGAACAGGGAACAGAGAACAGAGGAGATATCTCACGGGCGATTCGGGACGCGATGTTCGCCGACCTGCCGCAGATGCTGCGGCCGGGGGATCTGCTGGTGCTCAACGACTCGCGGGTGCTGCCGGCGCGGCTGTTTGCGACGCGCGCGGGGCTGGTGACACAGGCGAATTCGCCGCGGCCGGCGGGGCTGATCGAGGTGCTGCTGACGGAGGAGGTTGAGGATCGAGCAAAGGAAAATGCGGGGATTCTTCCCCTTCGCGACGCTCAGGGTCAGAATGACAAATCGCTGGTTTGGCGGGTGCTGGTGAAGCCAGCGCGGAAGGTGCATCCCGGCGAGACGCTGCAGTTTCACGCAGCGGGCGGGGTTTCGGCACTCACGGCTGAGGTCGTCGGCGCGGGCGAGTTTGGGGAGCGGACGCTGCGGTTTGCGCCGGTGGAGGATTTCTATGGGACGCTGGCGCGGATCGGGCACATGCCACTGCCGCCGTACATCCGGCGCGAACAGGCGAGGGAGATGGATTCGACGGAGGACCGCGAGCGCTATCAGACGGTGTACGCGCATGCGTTGGGGTCGGCGGCGGCGCCTACGGCGGGGCTGCACTTTACGCCGGAGGTGCTGGCTGCGCTTGCAGCGCGCGGGGTGGAGATCGCTTACCTGACGCTGCACGTTGGGCTGGGGACGTTTCAACCGGTGCGGGTCGATCGCGTCGAGGATATCTGTTTGCATTCAGAACGCTACACGCTGCCGGCCGCTACGGCCGACGCGCTGAACCGGGCGCTGGCGGAGGGACGGCGCGTGGTAGCGGTGGGGACGACCACCACGCGGACGCTGGAACATGTTGCGGATATCGCGGGAGGTGGGCGGATCGAGGCACATTCGGGGTCGACGTCGATCTTTATCGGTCCGGGGCATAGGTTCCGGATCGTCGACGGCCTGCTGACCAACTTCCATCTGCCGGAGTCGACGCTGCTGATGCTGGTGAGCGCGTTTGCGGGAGAGCGGGGACGGGAGACGGTGCTCGCCGCGTATGCGCACGCGGTGCGGGAGCGGTACCGGTTCTATTCGTACGGGGATTGCATGTTGGTGGTGTGAGACGTCGTTAGCCGTTGCGGGGTGTTTTTCTTTTATCAGCTACATCAGCTACATCAGCTACATCAGCTACATCAGCTACATCAGCTACATCAGCTATATCAGCTATCAGCTATCAGCGGGCGGGGCGATTAGAGTTCGCTTTTCCACTTTCCCACCCGTATCCACAGTGGGTGCACCAGTTCTGCGCCTTGCAGCGGGGGTGAAGCGGGCCTAATCTCAATTGTTGGCGGATGTAGTGGCAGGCGAAGTGCGAAGTGTCACGAAAGTTGTAGAACTGCCGCGGAGGGTTGCGGACGGGGCTGGAAGCAAGGCGGGTTCGGGAGGAGCGTCAAAACCCGCGTCAATTGCGGCCTGGAGAAGAATTCCACAGGATTTCCCCGGGATTTTCAGGTCTGTTACTTTGTAACCCTTTCGTAACTGGAGTATTTGCATCGGCAACACAACATGTTGTGCTTTATACTTGACACACCCCACAGAGGGCGGTACTTTCACGACTGCGTAATAAAAGCGTCGAAGCGAAAAGTACAGGCAAGTCCGGTCGGCAACCCGCACTACACACCTTCGGTCGAGTCTGAGCGCTCGACCCGGTGCCAGCGGCTAAGCAGACCCCTTAAAAGCCAGGTTGAAACGGGAACGGCTGAGAAGTTGAGCCGGAAGGGAAAGGCCGTTCGGAAAACCGGCCAGTACGCGCCGTCCCCCGGAACTGTTATTGCGGTAGAGGCTAGGAACGGAAAGACTTAAGCAGAATTGCTGGGCTCGGAAACAGCAGCATCAGATATAGAGAAGAAAAGAAGGAGATCCTCCCCCGATGAACCCGATTCAGACCGCCGCGAACAACTTTTCCGCGACCCAGGCCGACACCCAGACCGGCGCCAGCGCACGTCGTACTGCGGGCCTCTCCTTTTCGCGTCACTTTACGCGCCCCGGTATCTCGCCCTTCGACGAAATTACCTGGGAACTGCGCGACGCCATCATCCAGGACTACAAGGGCCGGACGATCTTCGAGCAGAAGAATGTGGAGGTTCCTGCGGACTGGTCGATGACCGCGACCAACATCGTTGCGTCAAAGTACCTGCACGGGCAGATTGGCACGCCGGAGCGGGAGTCGGGAGTGCGCGCGCTGATTGGGCGGGTGGCGGAGTCGATCCGCGACTGGGGGATTGCGGGCGGAAACTTTGCCACGCCGGCGGATGCCGCCACCTTCTACGCGGAGTTGAGCCACCTGCTGCTGAATCAGAAAGTGGCGTTCAACTCGCCGGTGTGGTTCAACGTGGGCTGCGACCGGCTGGAGCCGAACTCGGACGCGCAGAACTGGCACTGGAACCCGGCAACGGGGCAGGTGGAGTTCTCGGTTACGGGCTATTCCAAGCCGCAGTGCTCGGCGTGCTTCATCAACTCGGTGAACGATTCGCTGGACTCGATCCTGACGCTGGCGAAGACCGAAGGCATGCTGTTCAAGTGGGGTTCGGGCGCGGGCTCGAACCTGAGCTCGATCCGCGGCTCGATGGAGACGCTGAGCGGCGGCGGGACGGCGAGCGGACCGCTCTCGTTCATGCGTGGGTTCGATGCGTTCGCGGGCGTGATCAAGAGCGGCGGCAAGACTCGGCGCGCGGCGAAGATGGTGATTCTGAACATCGACCACCCGGACATCGAGGACTTCATCGAGTGCAAGGTGAAGGAAGAGAAGAAGGCGTGGCACCTGGTGCAGGCCGGCTACGACGGGTCCGGTCCGGACAGCGAGGCGTACAGCTCGATCTTCTTCCAGAACGCGAACAACTCGGTGCGCGTTACCGACGAGTTCATGCACGCAGTTGAATCCGACGGTACGTTCTACACGCGGATGGTGAAGAGCCGTGAGCCGGTGAAGGAGTATCGCGCGCGCGACCTGATGCACAAGATTGCCGAAGCCACGTGGCAGTGCGGCGATCCGGGGATGCAGTACGACTCGACCATCAACCGCTGGCACACCAGCAAGAACACGGCGCGGATCAACGCATCGAACCCGTGCAGCGAGTACATGTTCCTGGATGACTCGGCGTGCAACCTGGCGAGCTTCAACCTGCTGAAGTTCCTCACGCCGGGCGGGCAGTTCGACATCTCGGCGTATCGCTATGCGATTGCGATTGTGACGACGGCGATGGAGATCATCGTGGACGCTGCGGGCTACCCGACCGAGCAGATCAGCCGGAACTCGCACGACTACCGGCCGCTGGGCCTGGGCTATGCGAACCTGGGCGCGCTGCTGATGGCCTTCGGGCTGCCCTATGACTCCGACGCCGGCCGCGACTTTGCAGCGACGCTGACCGCGATCCTGTGCGGCGACGCGTACTGGCAGTCGGCGCGGATTGCGGAGACCTGCGTCTCGCTGGCCGCAGCTACGCCGCTGACCCAGCGCGCGGAGATTACGGGCGGCGCGTGCCCGGGATTCTATGTCAACCGCGAGCCGTTCCTGGACGTCATTCGCATGCATCGCGCCGAGGTAAACAACATCGGCAAGCCGACTCCGGCCAGCCCGCGCACCACGTCGGAGCCGTTCCACGTTCCGCAACTCGACCAGCTGATCGCGGCGTCGCGCCACGCGTGGGACGGAGCGCTGGCACACGGCGAACGCCACGGCTTCCGCAACTCGCAGGTGACCGTGCTGGCACCGACCGGGACCATCGGCTTCATGATGGACTGCGACGCCACCGGCGTGGAGCCTGACCTGGCACTGGTGAAGTTCAAGAAGCTGGTGGGCGGCGGCATGATCAAGATCGTCAACTCGACGGTACCGTCGGCGCTCATCAAGTTGGGCTACAACGAGGCGGAGGTCAACGCGATCGTCAGCTACATTGACGCGACGGGGACGATTGAAGGCGCGCCCGGGATCAAGCCGGAGCATCTCGCCGTGTTCGATTGCAGCTTCAAGCCGGCGAAGGGGACTCGGTCGATTCACTACATGGGCCACATCAAGATGATGGCGGCGACGCAGCCGTTCCTGTCGGGCGCGATCTCGAAGACGGTCAACCTGCCGCAGGACTGCTCGGCGGACGACATCGCCGAGGCCTACCTGGAGGCGTGGCGCCAGGGCATCAAGGCGGTCGCCATCTACCGCGACAACTCCAAGGGCACGCAGCCGCTGAACGTGAGCGCGCAGACGGACGCGGACAAGAAGGGGACGAAAGCTATGGCCGCCGCGCCAGTTGCTGCCGCCGAGGCCGCCGCGCCCGTACCCGCGGGTATCTCGCCGGAGGCCGCGCAGGCGCTGGCCACCGCGGCCGCTGCATCCGCTACCGCGGTTGCGCAGCAGCAGATCGCGGCGCTCGAAGCGCAGATGCGCGCGATCAACGAAGCTTCCACGCAAAATGCCGATGCGCTCGACGCCCAGGCGCCGCCGCGCGCCGTCCGCCACCGCCTGCCCGGCGAGCGCGCCTCGGTCACCCACAAGTTCGGGCTGGGCGGGCACGAAGGCTACATCACCGTGGGTCTGTATCCCAATGGCTCGCCCGGCGAGATCTTCATCCGCATGGCCAAGGAGGGTTCGACGGTCTCCGGGTTGATGGACTCGTTCGCCACGGCGATCTCGATCTCGCTGCAGCACGGCGTGCCGCTGCGTGTGTTGTGCGAGAAGTTCGCGCACACCCGCTTCGAGCCTTCAGGCTGGACGGGCAATCCGGAGATCGGCTACGCGAAGTCGATCATGGATTACATCTTCCGCTGGATCCAGATGCGCTTCCTCTCCGGACAGCAACTCGACCTCTTCGCCGGGCTGACGCCGCCCAGCAGGGTTCCGGTGGAAGGTACGGTTGCCGCGCCGGCAGCACCGGAATCCGCCATCCCGAGCGAGAGCAGGGAATCCAGAGACATCCACATTTCAACCGACATCCCTGAGCAGTCCGCGACCGCCGCCGGCGCAGCCCCGGAGGGCGATCTTCTGCCGCAGGCTCCGGTGGTGCGCAACCAGCACCACACCGTTCCCTCCGCGCTGGCATCGCTCGCCGATACCAGCCCGCAGACCATCCTGCAACGCGAAGCCCGCGGGCAAGCCGGGCCGGTGCATATCCCGCTGTCCGACCAGGACATCTTCAACAACAGCGGGGGCACCCCGTACGGCAGCCCTTATGATCGCGCGCGCACAATGCACGAGACCGCCCGCGACCAATTCGAAGGCCGCACACCGCCGCGACAGGGCATTGCGCCTGAGCCGACGTCCACGGTGGCCCGCGACCTCGCTGCCCGTTCTGGACTGGCGAACCGGGGACAACGGATCACTGACAACGTCGTCGACCGCGGCCTGTACGGGGTTCCCGGCGGAGCTTCGTTCCATCCCTCCGATCGCATGAAGGAGATGTACGAGATGGGCGACTCGCCCTCCTGCGCCACCTGCGGAGCCATCATGACGCGCTCTGGCTCGTGCTACCGCTGCATGAGCTGCGGCAGCACCAGCGGCTGCAGCTAACCCCAGGGCGTGCGTGAGCGAGCTCTCTGTGTGGGTTTACGCATAAGCCTGAAGTTGTACCCCATAAGGCTGAAGTCGACACCCCATAAGAGAATAAAGTCGTTCATTCTAAATGGCTTGCTCTGACTTCGGCCTGTTCTCCGTCATTGCGGTGACGGTAGCCTTATCGAACGTCAACCCATTGCCGGCGTTTGTCAGACGGTGAGGGCGCGGACCAAGATTGCAGAGCCGGCGGCCTACCGTCTCCGGACTCAGCTTCGGACCTTCACCCCGCAGTTCCAGAAGGCGGTTCTCGTGCGATCGGTGGAGTCGATTAGACGTCCTCAACGCACAGAAGCCTGCGAGATGGCAACGAACTCCTGAATCTCCTCAAGGCTCTTGCCGCCGGTCTCGGGCACGGACGTTTTCACGAAAAAGAAGCCGGCGAGACAGACGATCCCATACGTGACAAACGTGCCGGAGGAGCCAAGTACGCGGTTCATCCAGGGAAAGGTGTAAACGAGGATGAACGACGCGGCCCATAACGCAGAAACAGCGGCCGAGACTCCGATGCCACGGATGCGGTTGGGGAAGATCTCCGAGATGATGACCCAGGTGATCGGCGCAAGCGACATGGCGTAGCACGCGATGGCGCAGAGGGTGAAGACGAGCACGGGCAGTCCATGCAGATGGAGATGGTACGCGAGAGCGACCAGCAGGTGCGCCACCCCGACGCCGAGGCAGCCGAAGAGCATCAGCGAGCGGCGGCCGATGCGATCGACCAGTGCCATGGCAAGAAGTGTAAACAACAGATTGATCGTGCCCGTAATGACGATATTGAACAGGATGTCTCCAACTCCATAACCGGCGTCGCGGTAGACCTCCTGAGCGTAGTTGAAGAGGACGTTGATGCCGCTCCACTGTTGCAGGACGGCGAGGGTCACGCCGATCAGCAGCGGACGGCGTAACGCGGGCGAAAGCAGTTCCAGCGCGCTGGCCTTGGCGAGTTGCGATTCGCTGGCGATGGACGCCTGGACTGCGAGGACTTCAAGATCAGCGTAAGCGGTGTCGGCTAGCCGAGTAAGCACGCGGCGCGCAGCCGGTATGTGGCCACGGGCGACAAGCCAGCGAGGGCTTTCGGGCACGAGCAGCGCGGTGATGAGGAATACGGCGGAGGGAATCGCGACAGCTGTGAACATCCAGCGCCAGCCGTATTGCACGGCCCACGAATTCCACGCGAGCACGGCTGCCGTGTTGGACGCTCCACCGAAGACGGCGATGCGCCAGTCGACGATCTGCGCGAGAAGAATGCCCACTACAAGTGCGAGTTGGTTGAGGCTGACCAGGCGGCCGCGCCAGTGCGGTGGGCTGATCTCGGAGATGTAAATCGGCGAGACATTAGATGTGAGCCCTATCGCGACGCCACCAGCGATGCGCCATACAATGAAGCTCGCAAACACGTGCGCCCAGCCGGTGAGGATGGATGAAGCCGCGAAGAGCACTGCCGAGGTGAGCAGAACCGGGCGGCGGCCGAAGCGGTCGCTGAAGGCTCCGGCGACTGCCGAGCCCAGGAGGCAGCCGACTAGCGCACAACTTGTCGCCCAACCAATGAGCTGGTCAGAGTTTGGCGCCGAAGCGAGGTGAAAGAAGACCTCATAGAACGGCTTCGCTCCGCCGATGACGACCCAGTCGTACCCGAACAGCAGACCGCCGAGCGCGGCGACAAATGCAATGACTCCCGTGTAGATGGGACGAAACGGAACGGGAGAAGTGGACTGGTCTACGGATATAGGGATCGAGATCGCCATTTAGACTGCTCCGTGTGCGCATACCGCACGCTGCTCGGTGGGGCGATGCAGGAGGTCGGCGGCTCCCGTGTGGCTGGGGTCGAGGGTGAGCACTTCGCGGGTGAGAGCTTCCGCTGCTTCGTGCCGATGAAGTCCGAGTGCGGCCTGGGCGCGCAGGAAAAGCGATTGAATACGATTGCGCAGGGCGAGATTCTCGTCAAAGAGGAGCATCGTGGGTAGTGACGTTGCAAAGTAGTCGACGACGGGACGCTGATGCTCAAGTTGCAACGCAAACTCATGGATCTTGTGGAAGATGGCTATGGCAGCTTCAAGTTCGCCGAGCGCCTCGAGGCAAGCGGCGACCCAGTAAGTATTTGCGGAAACTTCGGCGACCGCCATCTGCTGGAAGTCAGCCAGGCTACGTGCACCACGCTGCCAGAGTCGGTGGGCTTCGGCAGCATCGCCGTCAGCGGCGGTGGCTACTCCGAGCCAGTAGAGTGGTTCGCTCTGACTGGCAAGCAGGTGATAGGACTCCCCCAGCGAGTGAGGTGGGTCGAGCGCAGCGCTAAGCAGGCCGCGGGCGCGCTGCGGCTCGTCGTGCGCAAGAGCGTGTTGCGCAAGCAGAATGCTGGCGCGAACGAACTGCGCTAGCACCAGGACTTCCCCGCCCTCCCACGGCTGGAACTGCCGGCTGAGCAGTAGATTGAGCGCCTGCTGCGGCTGGCCCGCGTGATTGAAGAGCGTGGCAAGTTCAACGGAGAGGTCGTCGCGCTGTGCGGGAAGATCGGGGTGGCGCAACAATTCAGCGAGGCGTGTGGCGGGCGCAACGCCAGTGCGCTTCCAGAGCTGGTCGCGTTCAAAGAGAATACGCGCGCTGGCCGGGTCAGCGGCGAACGCGCGGTCGAAGGCCTTAAGCGCGGCAGCGGTGTCGTGCTGGACATTGAAGTACGCGATGCCCAGGTCGCGTTGCGCTACTACGCAAGCAGGCTCAAGCGCAGCGGCGCGCTCCCACTCAACGATCGCCTCTGCATGACGGCGCCGATCATAGAGGAAATTGCCGAGGTAGAGCGGCGCACGTGCGTCGCTCGGATTGGCAGCAATGGCAGCCTCGAGGACGAGCATCTCTTCGATGCGGTCGGGAAACACGTACGCAACGGGGAGCGCAGCGGCTTCGGTATAGGCCCGCACACTGGCGTCGCGCTCACCAACTTCGTCGAGTAGCACAGCACGCGTGTAGAGACGCATGGGCGCAGAGCCGTCGTTTTCAGCGGCAAACGCGGGAACCTCCAGCACCTCGATGGTCTCTGCGAGCAGCCCGCAGCGCTCGTAGTCGTACGCGAGATCGAGGCGATCCTGGCCACTCTCGGGCAGTGCGCCCGAAAGCAGATGGCGACTCCACGCATGCAGCGGATCGAGTTGCAGCGCGTCGGATAGCTGAGCTTGCGCTTCCGCATCGCGATCCAGACGACGCAGCGCGAGCACGCGAACTGCCTGCGCATTGAGATTATCAGCGTCGGTGCGAAGGCTGTGCGTGACATGCTCAAGGCACTGCTGCCAACGTGCGGCGCGGGCATCAAGCTCCGCCAGAGCACGGTAGGCAGGCGCCTGCCACGCGGCATTCCAAGTGGACTTGTAGAACGCGGCGTAGGCCTCGTCAAAGCGGCGTTGATAGCGCAGTGCAACACCGAGTTGATAGTATGCCTCGCCGTCGTAGGGGTTTGGATTGCGTTGCGTGAGACGAGCAATGGCAGCTCGTAGGTGCGCTTCGGCCTGCGCAAACTCGCCGCGCTTCAGGCGCCACACGCCGAGCGCGGTGTTGCAGCGAGCGTCGCCCGGATCGCGACGAATTCCTTCGCGCCAGTAAGGCTCCGGGCAGCGCATCGCATGGCGATACTGCTCGAGGTGCAGACCTGTGAAGTAGAGTTCGTCGTTGCTCGCGATCTCCTCCGGCGGCGGAGGCTCGGTCGCGGCTTCGGGCGCTGGTGCAGGCTGTACTTCGCAAGGCGCATACCGCAAAATGCGGCGGCTGTTGTGTTCCACAGTTGCGCAGAGGGATTCTTCCGTGACGCCGGCGGAAAGCGGAACGCTTACGCACAACGGCTCAGCCACCGAGATGCTCTGGCGCCACTCTGCAATAGGAATGCCTTTGCTGCGAAGGGCCACGCACGCATCCGCGAGATTTTCCGTCACGCACACACCGAGGTGGGCTGTATTGCCTTCAACACGCAAACTGAGAGCCGCCCGCAGAGTCGCTGCTTGTGGCACACCGATGCTGCGAATCGGGTACCAGAACTGGCTGAACGTCCTGGTCTCGCCGGGCGCGAGGAACGAAAAATCCGGCTGGTTATCCGTGTACACGCCCGCCATCAACTCGATGTAGGGTCCATCATCGTCGGTGAGGCAGCGGTCCCAGTTGTAGCCAAACTCGTGATTGCCCCAGGTCCACTGCTTCTTACCCGGGGAGATATGGTGGTTGGCGACGTGGACGACGCCGGCCTGCGCTGCATGATCGTAACCGCCAAAGAAATCCCCCTCAGTGGCCGTGATCATGTAACTCGTCGGCACGGGGATATTGGCGTACCAACTGAGGTCGTCTGGGGGGTAAGAGCCGTCAGGCCGGAAGCACCGCGGCTGCTGCTCCTCCGGAACTCCGCGGGCGGCCCGCGCAGGATAATCGACGCCATAGTACGCTCGATCGCTGCGCGGGAACGAGGTGACTGCGCGTTTGGCGTGATCCGCGACGAAGCGTACGTCCGGCGGATAGAACGACTGGTAGCGCTCATGCACGCGCGTCGCGACATTCGCCCACCACAGGAAGGTCTGTACCTCTTCCGTGCGGTTATACAGCCGGGCCTTGAGTTCGATCAGCGCCTTGCCCGGATGCAGGCAAACCCCATGCATGCCCTTCATGTGCGACAGTGGATCGTGCTGGCTGCACCACACCGTGGCTGAGCCGTCGGCGTGCCGCTCGATCGAGACCTCCGCCGGCATAAACGTCGCGGGGCGATGATGCTGCGGCCAATTGAAC
>OCTA010004805.1_pt1 | contig 11813 bp, 6 predicted proteins | sample 1538991 | NCBI WGS metagenome assembly OCTA01 (sample SAMEA3539302, study PRJEB22396) | soil metagenome | biome: tundra; feature: field; material: soil | place: USA | collected 2010-05 | depth 0.15 m | reverse complement strand
TCGTGCTCGCCGTGATCACCCTGCTGAAGGGCAAGGTCTGGACCGGGCTGTTCGGCGTGCTGCTGCCGCCGCTCTTCATCGTCGGCGCCATCCGGCTCGCCCGGCCTGGATCACCGTGGGCCCGCTGGCGCTACCGGGAACGGCCGGGGAGGCTCGTCAGGGCCAACCGGCGGGAACAACGCCTGCGGCTGCCGGTGATCCGCGCGAAGATCCGCGTCCAGGACCTGCTCACCGGCCGGCATGACCAGCCCTGCATGGTGACCGAGCACCATGCGCCGCCGGCCCGGCCCGGGCCGGCGGTCACGCTCGGCCGGACCGGCGCGTCCGACGAGGTGCTTGATGACGTGCTCGATGACGTGCCCTGAGGCGCCCTAACAGCAATCAGCGCAACCCGCCGGGTAACCCGGAATGATGTGGCTCATGGGTGAAGATGAATCATTGCTCGCGCTGGCCGGCGAGCTGACCGTCGAGCAGAAAGCCGCCCTGTGCCTCGGGTCGGACTTCTGGCACACCGCCCCGGTCGAGGCCGTTGGCGTCGAGCCGATCATGGTGTCGGACGGGCCGCACGGGCTGCGCAAGCAGCCGCGGCGTGCCAATGACGCTGGCCTGCGCGACAGCGTGCCGGCCACCTGCTTCCCGACGGCCTCGGCCCTGGGTTCCTCGTGGGACCCGGGCCTGGCCCGCGCGGTGGGCGCGGCGCTGGGGGCTGAGGCCCGTGCGCAGGACATCGCGGTCGTCCTCGGCCCAGGGATCAACATAAAGCGGTCGCCGCTGTGCGGCCGCAACTTCGAGTATCTCTCCGAGGATCCCCACCTGGCCGGGCGGCTCGCCGCGGCGATGGTCGAGGGCCTGCAGTCGCAGCAGGTCGGCGCCTCGGTCAAGCATTTCGCGGCCAACAACCAGGAAACCGACCGGATGCGGGTCAGCGCCGATATCGACGAGCGGACGCTGCGCGAGATCTACCTCCCGGCGTTCGAGCACGTGGTCACGACAGCGCAGCCGTGGACCGTTATGTGCTCCTACAACAAGGTCAACGGCGAATACGCGTCCCAGAACCGCTGGCTGCTGACCGATGTGCTGCGCGGCGAGTGGGGTTTCGACGGGCTTGTCATGTCCGACTGGGGAGCGGTCCACGACCGCGTCGCCGCGCTCGCGGCCGGACTGGACCTGGAAATGCCGCCCAACCTCGGTGTCAGCGATCGGGCGATCGTCGAGGCCATCGCCGGCGGCCACCTGGACATGGCGTTGCTCGATCAGGCCGCCGCGAGGGTTCTGCGGCTGGTGGAGCGGGCACGACGCCGTGAGCCGGCCGCCATGCCCGGCGACGCGCACCACGCGCTGGCCCGCCGCGTCGCGGCTGACTGCATGGTCCTGCTCAAGAACGACGGCGGTGTGCTGCCGCTGACCGATTCGCCGGACCTGACGGTCGCGGCGATCGGCGAGTTTGCCCGCACGCCCCGCTTCCAGGGCATGGGCAGCTCTCAGGTGAACCCGACCCGGGTCGACGTGCCGCTCGACGAGCTGACCGCCGCGCTGCCGGAGGCGACCATCCGCTTCGCGCCCGGCTTCGGTCTCAGCGACGACAGCGCGGACGCGGATCTGGCCGCTGAAGCGCTGCGCACCGCGGTCGGCGCCGACGTCATCGTGGCCTTCCTGGGCTTGCCAGCGGCAGACGAGTCCGAGGGCCTCGACCGCAGGCATATCGACCTGCCCGCCGCCCAGACTCACCTGGTGGCCAGGCTGGCCGACGCCGTCCCGGACACGCCGATCGTGGTGGCGCTGTTCAACGGGTCCGCGATCCGCACCAGCACCTGGGACCATGCGGCCTCGGCAGTGCTCGAATGCTGGCTGAGCGGGCAGGCCACCGGCGGGGCCCTGGCCGATGTGCTGACCGGTGCCGTCAATCCCTCTGGCCGGCTGGCCGAGACGATCCCGCTCCGTCTGCAGGACTGCCCGTCATTCCTGAACTTCCCGGGGGAGCAGGGCCATGTCCGGTACGGCGAACGGGTGTTCGTGGGCTACCGGGGCTTCGACGCGGCCGATCTGCCGGTGGCCTACCCCTTCGGCCATGGCTTGTCCTACACCACGTTCGAGTACCGTGACCTGCAGGTGAGGCAGGCGGGCTCGGCCGACACGGATGATCTCGTGGTGACCGTGACCTGCACCGTCGCGAACACTGGCACGCGGAGGGGCCGCGAGGTCGTGCAGCTGTACGTGGCCGACCCCGTCAGCTCGGTGGCCCGCCCGCCGCGGGAGCTGAAGGCATTTACCAAGCTGGACCTCGTGCCGGGAGCTCAGCAGCAGCTGACGTTCACCCTCACCGCCCGGGACCTGTCCTACTGGTCGGTGGTCCACCGGCGCTGGGTCCTCGAGCCCGGCGAGTTCCAGGTCGCGGTCGGCGGGTCATCCCGCGACATCCGCTGCCTCCGGACCCTCGGCATCGAGGCGGAGCTGCCGCCTCAGCCGCTGACCGACATGTCGACGCTGGAGGAGTGGCTGGCCGACCCGGTGGGCGGGCCCGCCCTGCGCGACGCCATCGGCCTGGATCCCGATGGCCGGCCAGCAGGCATCCTCGGCCGCAGCGAACTCATGAGGATCATCGCCAACGTCCCGCTGTCCGCGCTGGCCGCCTTCCAGGGCCTGGGAATCACCCCAGAGCTCATCGAGAGGCTCACCCACACCGGACGCTGACGGCTGCTGGCCCGGGCCGGCCGGGGCGTTTGCGTTGGAGTGCACTCCAACGCCTAGTGTCAGTGGAGTGACAAGCTGGACGACGAGGCAGGCGGCCGAGAAGTGCGGGCTGACTCAGCGCACCCTGGTATGGGCGGCTGGAACTGCTGCAACGGCACCGGGACCGGGTCAGCCAGGCGCTGCTCGAGCAGCAGGAATGCCTGCACCTGCTGGACACGAAGATCGGAATCTACCGCTGCCACGTCCCCGCGGCGACGCCGGGACAGGCGACTCAGGGATAGGACACTGACGTGCACAAGGTTTCACTGGGCGAACTCACCGTGTCGGCGCAGGGTCTTGGCTGCATGGGCATGAGCGAGTGGTACGGCAGCGCCGACTGGGACGAGTCGATCGCGACGATCCATCGGGCCCTCGATCTCGGCGTGACCTTCATCGACACCGCCGACATTTACGGAGCGGGCCACAACGAGGTCCTCGTCGGCCGCGGGATCAGCGGCCGCCGGGACGAGGTGCAGCTCGCGACGAAGTTCGGCATCGACCGCTCGGCTGGGGACGCGACGCGGACGGTCCGCGGCGAACGTGCGTACGTCAAGAGGTCGTGCGAGTCGTCGCTGCTGCGGCTGGGCGTGGACGTGATCGACCTCTATTACCTGCACCGGCCGCCGCAGACCGCGGAGATCGAGGAGACCGTCGGCGCGATGGCCGAACTGGTCACCGAGGGCAAGGTGCGCTACCTCGGCCTCTCCGAGGTGGACAACGACCTGCTGCGCCGGGCCTACGCGGTGCATCCGATCACGGCGGTGCAGAGCGAGTACTCGCTGTGGGCCAGGGACCCGGAAACCACGGTGCTGGACGCGCTCCGCGAGCTTGGCGTCGGGCTGGTCCCGTACTCGCCGCTAGGCCGCGGCTTCCTCACCGGCACAGTGGACCTGAATACGCTGGACGCCAAGGATTTCCGGGGCCACAACCCGCGCTTCGCCGGCGATGCCGGGGCGGCCAACCAGGCGATCGCCGACGCGGTCCGCGGGGTCGCTGAGGCCAAGGGGGTCACGCCCGCGCAGGTGGCGCTCGCGTGGGTGCACGGGCAGGGTGAGCGACTGGGCGTCCCGGTCGCCCCCATCCCGGGCACCAAGCGGGTGAAGTGGCTGGAGCAGAACGTGGCTGCGCTCGACGTCACGCTCACGGCAGACGAGCTGGCCGTGCTCGACCCGCTGGGCGATCAGGTCGTCGGCGCCCGCTACTGACGCCCCCACCGGCCGTCAGCGGACCCGGACGGCGACCAGGCATGCGTCGTCGCCGGTATCGGATGGCGCCTGGCTGAGCAGGTGGTCGGCGTAGTGCGTGACGCTGCCGATCGGCCGGCTGGCGAGGCTGAGCAGCGAGTCCATGCTGTCGTCGATGGATTCGTGCCGGCGTTCGATCAGCCCGTCGGTGAACAGCAGCAAGGCGTCGCCCGGCTCCAGCGAGGTCGTCACCTCTTCATAGGTGGCGTCCGGGTCCGCGCCGAGCAGGATCCCCTGAGGGAGGCTGAGTTCCCGCGCTGCACCGTCGCGCACCAGGACGGGCGGCAGGTGACCGGCGCGTGCCCAGCGCAGGGCCCGGCTTGCGGGGTCATACAGTCCGCAGACGGCCGTCCCGACGATGCCGTCCGTGAGATGGCACGCGACACCGTTCAGCCAGCCGAGCAGCGCCGCGGGACCGGCCCCCGTGATCGCCAGCCCGCGCAGGCAGTTCCGCAGCGCGACCATCCCGGTGACCGCGTCTATCCCGTGCCCGGCGACATCCCCGACGACCAGGAGCACCTCGCCGCCCGGGAGGGGGACGGTGTCATACCAGTCGCCGCTGACCAGGCTCCCTGGTCCGGCAGGCCGGTACCGGGCGGCGATCTCAAGGCCGGCCACGTCAACCGGCTGTGCTGACCGTGGCGTGATGGCCTGCTGCAGGCGCAGTGCCAGGAGGTGTTCCTCCTCGGCCCGCTCCTCGGAGTCGGCCAGCTGGTCGCGTGTCGCGGCGAAGGCAACCTGGGTGTGGTAATCAGCGGACACATCCTGATAGGCGCCGCGCAGGGCGACCAGAGTGCCTGCCTGATCCGTGACGGGTTCGGCGAACACGCGCATCTGCCGCACACTCTGGTCGTCATGGCGGATGATCCGGAAGGCAGCGGCGGTTGCCCTCTTCTCGGTCAGCAGCGTCCCGAGGAAACGCTCGACTCCGGCCACGTCGTCGGCCGGCACCCGGGTGTGCAGGTCCGCGACCGGAACCGGCGCGCCAGACTGCTGCCCGAACAGGGCGAACATCCGCTCGGTCCAATGCACGTCCCCGGTGCGCAGGTTCTCCTCCCAGCCGCCGATGTGTCCGAGCCGCTGGGCGTGCTGGAGCAGCGCCGCGAGGCGCTCGACCTCGTCGGCCCGACGCCAGGCGATCACGACGCCGTCAAAGAGGCGGACGATGCGGACCTCCATCACGGGCGCTGCTGCGTGACGCAGCGGCATGCTGATGACCTCGCCCGACACGTGCTGCGGCTCGCCTGTAGCCAGTACCTGGACGGCCTGGTCGTACAGGCCGCCTGGCAGCCCAACGGCCGGATAAACCTCCAGCAGCGGCCGCCCGGCCAGGTCCGCAACCTTCCGGCCGGCCGGATCGCGGAAGCCGCCGCTCAGGTGGCTGAGGCGGAAGTCGACCACGTGCCCGTCGTCGTCGCGGAGGGCCTGCGCGAACATGACCGACTCCAGCAGGTCGTCCAGCAGCCCAAACGCCCATGCCGCCCGGTGGTCGGCAGCCAGGTCACCCTGCGGAAGCCGGGCGCCGAGGGCCTGCGCGCAGACCTCCGCGAGCGCGGTGAGCTCGCGGCGTAGCGGGGCCGGAACCTCACCGGGCTCCGGCCAGCAGATCTCCATGGCACCGAGCGTCAGGCCATCACTGCGCAGCGGCAGCACCGCGCGGGACCCGGAGGCCCAGCGGCCCATCAGGGGCGTGCCCTCTTCCCCGGCGGGGCGCCCGGCGGACCACCAGGATTCCAGGCCGTCGTGTGCCGCCCGCTGGGCGAGTGAGCGCATCTCCGGGTGAATACGCCGCCAGCGGCTGGCGTCGCGCGCCCCGAAACCAGCCTCGCCGGCGAGCACGAGCCCGCCGTCGGGTTCGGTCAGCCAGAGCGCCACAGCCACCGCACCAGCGGGGGCCAGGGCTTCCTCGAGCAACGCGGACGCGATGCCAGCGCCGTCGCAGGACGTCTCCATGGCGGCCCCCGCCAGGGCCACTCGGTGCATTCCTGGCTCGGCCGTCCCGGGCTGCGGCAGCGGACCGGTGATCTGCGCGGCACTGGTGATCTGCGTGGCCAGTTCTGGCACGCTCGTGCCGGATTCCGCCGAGAGATGGGCGAGCTGGGCTTGGGCTTCGGCAGCCGAGCAGGCAAGCCGCTCCATCAGCATTCCCCGGGCCAGATCCACGACCGAGCGCGAGGCAGCCTCGGACTGCATCCGGTCCAGCTCGCGCCGCTGCCGTGCTATCAGACCACTCAGCGTGGCGAAATCGCTGCTGCTCGCTGCCGTGACCGCCATAGCCCTCCCGGGACCGGCTCACCAGCGGCCCGAGTAACACGCTACCTGCCACGCTCCATCCATACTGGCAATTATTCTCCTAATAGCAGCCGCGGCAGCCGACGTGTCGCAGAGCGTGATCGGTCTGTCGCGGAAAGTACGGTGCGGCAGCACATGCCTAGCGGCCGGATCCTAGGGAGCATTGATGACAGAGGCCGCGCAACCGGGAGGCCAGCCCGCGGACCCGCGGTTGCAACTGTTGCTGGCGGGCCTGACCGCAGTGCGGGGCGGGGACTTCAGCACCCGCCTGCCACCCACAGGTGATCCGCTGATGGACGAGATCGCTGCCGTCTTCAACAGCATGACTGACCAGCTAGCCCTGTTCACCTCGGAGGTGACCAGGGTGGCCCGCGAAGTCGGCACCGACGGGAAGCTCGGCGGCCAGGCGCAGGTGCCGGGCGTTGCGGGGACGTGGAAGGACCTGACCGACTCGGTGAACGCCATGGCGGGAAACCTCACCGGTCAGGTCCGCGACATCGCGCAGGTCGCGACGGCGGTCGCCAGGGGTGATCTCAGCCAGAAAATCACCGTGGACGTCAAGGGCGAGATGCTCGAGCTGAAGGGCACCCTTAACACGATGGTCGACCAGCTCTCGGCGTTCGCCGACGAGGTGACCCGGGTGGCCCGCGAGGTGGGTACCGAAGGCCGCCTGGGCGGCCAGGCGCAGGTGCCAGGGGTCGGCGGGACCTGGCGTGATCTCACCGACTCGGTGAACTTCATGGCGGGGAACCTCACCAGCCAGGTCCGCAACATCGCCCAGGTGACCACCGCGGTCGCTCAGGGGGACCTGTCGAAGAAGATCGACGTGGACGCGCGCGGAGAGATCCTGGAGTTGAAGACCACCATCAACACGATGGTCGACCAGCTGTCATCGTTCGCGGCCGAGGTCACCCGCGTGGCCCGGGAGGTGGGAAGCAAGGGACGGCTCGGCGGTCAGGCGGAAGTCGAGGGCGTGTCCGGCACCTGGAAGCGGCTGACCGAGAATGTCAACGAGCTCGCCGGAAACCTCACCCGGCAGGTCCGGGCGATCGCGGAGGTGACCAGCGCAGTCGCGACCGGTGACCTGACCCGCTCCATCACCGTCGAGGCCGAGGGTGAGGTCGCCGAGCTCAAGGACAACATCAATGCCATGGTTCAGTCCCTGCGGGAGACGACCAAGGCCAACCAGGAGCAGTACTGGCTCAAGACCAACCTGGCCCGCATCGCCGGCCTGCAACAGGGTCACCGGGATCTCGCCACCGTCGGCGAGCTGATCATGAACGAGCTCATTCCCCTGGTCGGCGCGCAGCACGGGATGTTCTTCATCGCCGACGACAGCACCGAAGGCACCATCCTGCGCCTCATCGCGGGCTACGGTGTGGTCGCCGACAGCGCGGTGCCCACCGAGTTCCGGCTCGGCCAGTCGCTGGTCGGCCAGGTAGCGAAGACCAAGAAGGCCATCGCGGTGACCGACGCCCCGGCTAGCTATGTGAAGATCGCCTCCGGACTGGGGGAAGCCGCACCGCTCAATCTCATGGTTTTGCCCATCGTATTCGAAGGACAGGTCCTCGGCGTGATCGAGGCCGGCTCGTTCAGCCCGTTCACGCAGGTGCACCAGGACTTCCTCGAACAGCTGATGGAAACCATCGGCGTCAACGCCAACACGATCATCGTGAACTCGCGGACCGACGACCTGCTCGCCGAGTCGCAGCGGCTGGCGGCGGAGCTACAGTCCCGCTCCGGGGAGCTGCAGGCCAGGCAGGAGGAGTTGCAGCACTCGAACGCCGACCTGGAGGATAAGGCGGCCCAGCTGGCTCGCCAGAACAGCGCCATCGAGACCAAGAACGCCGAGATCGAGCAGGCCCGGCAGGAGATCGAAGAGCGGGCCAAGCAGCTCGACCTGGCGTCCAGGTACAAGTCGCAGTTCCTCGCGAACGTGTCGCATGAGCTGCGCACCCCGCTCAACAGCCTGCTCATCCTCGCGCGCCTGCTCGCGCAGAATCCGGCCGACAACCTCACGCTCAAGCAGGTGGAGTACGCCAATGTGATCCACTCGTCCGGGACCGACCTGCTGCTGCTCATCAACGACATTCTTGACCTGTCCCGGGTGGAGGCGGGCAAGCTGGACGTCCATCCGGAACGGTTCGCCCTCGCGTCGCTCGCGGAGGACCTCCGGACCGTATTCGAGCCGCTGGCCGCCGAGAAGCGCCTGAACTTCGCTGTCGAGACAGAGGCCGATGTCCCCGCCGAGGTGCTGACGGACCGGCAGCGGCTACGCCAGATCTTGCACAATCTGCTGTCAAATGCCGTCAAGTTCACTCCGGAGGGCCGGGCGGAACTCCGGATCGACCTGGCCCGGCATCGGGCTCCGGACGAGGAACCTGTGATCACCTTCTCGGTCACCGATACCGGTATCGGCATCACCGACGACAACCTCGAGACGATCTTCGAAGCCTTCCAGCAGGGTGACGGCACCACAAGCCGTCGCTACGGCGGGACAGGCCTGGGCCTGGCGATCAGCCGCGAGGTCGCCGCCCAGCTCGGCGGCAGGATCACCGCGGAGAGCGAGCCTGGCCAGGGCAGCACCTTCACTCTGTACCTCCCTGTGGCCTATCCAGGTGCCGTCGACGTGCCCACCCCCGACCGGACGGATGATCTCGCGGACGCCACAGCAGGCTCGCCGACCGCGCTCGCGGGGGGCGACGCGGCGGCGGCGCCGCAGTCGCCAGGAGCGGATCGCCGCCCTGCCCACCACGCGGCGGACACACCGGCCGCGGTCACGGCCCGGCCGGTCCCCAAAACCGGAGCACACGACAGCCTGCGCGGCCGGAATGTCCTGGTCGTCGACGACGACCTGCGCAACGCCTTCGCGATCACCAGCATCCTCGAGCTGTACGGGCTCACCGTCATCCATGCGCCCGATGGGCAGCAAGGCATCGGGATGCTTCAGTCCAACCGGGACATCGATCTCGTCCTGATGGACGTGATGATGCCGGAGATGGACGGATACGCGACGACTGCCGCGATCCGCGCGATGCCGGAGTGCGCCGACCTGCCCGTGATCGCGGTAACCGCCCGGGCCATGCAGGGGGATATGGACAAGAGCCTGGCCGCGGGGGCCAGCGACTACGTGACCAAGCCGGTCGACACGGAGGAGCTTCTCAGCTGTATGGAGCGCTGGCTCAGCCCCGCCGGTGCTCGATGAACAAGGCCCAGCTGGAGCGGGCCCTCCGCTGACCGGGTCAGCTAGCTCGTGGTTAGCTGGCTGGCACGACGATCCGGTACTCGTGGATCTTGCGGTAGATCGTCGCCCGGGACATGCCCAGCGACTTGGCCGCCTTGACCTTGTTGCCCTCATGGTCCAGCAGGCTTTGCACGATGGCATCGCGCTCCATCGACTCCAGCGGGCTGAGCAGCCGGCGGCTTACCGTCCAGCACTCCGGCGGCAGGTCGTTGGGGTGGATCGTCCCGGTCCGCCGGTGCTGGACGACCTGCTTGAGGATGTTCCAGAGCTGCTCGGTGTTACCTGGCCAGCTCGACCTCAGGAGGAGCTGCATCGCCTCGGGCGAGCAGATCAGCTGGCCGGGCCGGTTGAGCTTGGCCAGGAAGAACGGCACGAGCTCATGCAGGTCCTCGCTGTGATGGCGGAGCGGCGGCAGTTCCACGGTGCTGGGGAAGGACCGCAGCAGCTCGGCGAGGTCCTCGCTGGCACGGGGGGTTCCGGGGGGCCGCCCCCCCGGGTCGGCAGAGCTCTCACTCAGCGTGACGGCGACCCACAACGAGTGCTGCCTCCCGGCGGCCAGCGCCTCGTCCAGCGCTGTCGTCAGGGTATCCAGCCGCCGGATCTTGAGCCTGTCGACGTGCCTGATCACCACGTCGCCCTCGCCGTCGAGCAGTTCGGCGCGGACTCGGGCCGGCCAGTCAGGGTCGCCGGCATCCGCTGCGTCAAGCACCTGGAAGTGGCGGGCGGGATTGCGCCGCTGGTGCACCGCCCGGATCAGGGCGAGCTTGCCGGTTCCGCGTTCACCTTCGAGCGCGAGCCACTCGGACGCCCCGTAGACCGCGTCCACCTGGTGGCACGCGCGCAGCCACAGCGGCCCGGTGCCGACCAGGCCAGGCAGGAACATCCGGGCTTGCGGCCCGGTATCGACGCCCTGCCGGGTGCCCCAGTCCACGAGCTTCACGTGCACCACGCCGCCGGCGGGCCGTCCTTCGCGGCCGACGGGACGGCAGTGCAGCCGCGCCTTGATGCCGGTAGGCAGTTCGACCGTGACCGGGCCGGGCTGGCGGCTGGCCAGCGCATCGGCGGCCTGCCCGAGCAGGACGACCTGGTCACCCGGGTCGAGCACGTGCCGGGCGTAGTCGTTCATCATGACCACGTCGTTGTTGAGCGCCAGCACGATCCCGGCCGTGCGCTTGCAGGCCCGCAGATACTCGGACAGCAGTTCAAACTCCCGCGCGCTGCTGTCAGTCAGCAGCGCCTGGGTGATCTGATCCGCGGTGGTCTTGGCCAGGGCGACCAGCAGCGGGTCGGCGTCCCTGCGCCAGCAGGTGAGATCCACCGCGCCAATCGTCTTGCCGGACGTCGGGTGATGGATCGGCACCCCGGCGCACGCGAGGTCTTCGAGGTTCTCGGCGTAGTGCTCGTGGCCGAACACGTGCATCGGCCGGCCGCCCTCCAGTGCCGTGCCGATCCCGTTGGTACCGACGAACTCTTCCGCATAGCTGAAACCGGGCGCGAGCTGGACGCTGTCCAGGTGCCGCTCAAGATCGCGATCGCCGGTCAGCCTGACCAGCACCACGCCTGCGGCATCGGTCAGGATGACGCTGATCGGCTGGCCATCCAGATTGTCCCGCAGGTTCCGCAGCACAGGCAGCGCATTGCGGGTCAGCGGGGTGTCCAGGTTCGGATCCCGGATGTAGTTGAGCTCGATCCGGTCGGCGGCGACGTTCCAGTGCCGGGAACGCCACCAGGACGCCAGGATCGTGTCGCGGACGTGATTTGGCTCGAAGGAGTCGGCAGTCAGGAACCGCTCGCGAGTCTTGGCGAGCCGCTCGCCGTCAGTGGCGTGGGGTCGGGGCATGGCGCCTCCCTGTACCGTCTCGCAGGCGACCCTGTCTGCGAGGTCGGGTTCGAGATTGCGTCGTTACCTCCCAAGATAAGCCCGGCTTGCCCAATACGTGTCTCATGTTGAGACCCCTATTTTGGGCCAGCGGCCATTTGATGCCTTCACGTAGGCTCGCGGGAACTAGGCGGGAACTAGGCGGGAACTAGCGGAACTAACCGGGAGGCGCCCGATGGACCGGCCAGATGACCTGCCGGAGGAGACCTACAACCCGTGGAGCGTCGTCAACCTGGTCTTTCACCATCTGGCGGAGCAGGGCCTGCACCCCACGCTGGGGGACGCGGGCGACCCGGGCCGGCCAGCCGCGGATTTGATCCGGGCGCTGGGAATCGAGCCTGCCGCGGAAGGCAACCGGCAGGTATCACGGGATGTTCACGACCATCTCGCGCAAATCCGGGCCGCCGTATTCGGCGAAAGCTGA
>OCTA010004804.1_pt1 | contig 11816 bp, 7 predicted proteins | sample 1538991 | NCBI WGS metagenome assembly OCTA01 (sample SAMEA3539302, study PRJEB22396) | soil metagenome | biome: tundra; feature: field; material: soil | place: USA | collected 2010-05 | depth 0.15 m | reverse complement strand
TCGCGAGCTGCTGCGGATCGGCCTTCTGGACGGCATCGAAGTTCGCCATGTCCGCGCCCATGGCCTTCACCACGCGGTCTAACATTTTGCGCCCCGCCTCCGGCCCAAACGCATTGATCAGAACGCTCTTGGCGTAATCCATACCCCCGGAAACAACATAGGTCTTGGCGCTTGTCATGGTGTAGAACTCTTCCAGAACGGCCTCCCCCTGCTCCGGCTGAATCTTCTTCATGCGCGCGATTTCACGGGTAACCAGCTGCACGTCGTCCTCTGAAAGGTGCTTGATAATCTCGGCGCTCGCCTCGTCGCCCAGCATAATCAGCAGGATCGCAGCCTTCTGCGTCCCTTTCATCTGTGCTATCGGCTCGGCTCCGGGAGGCGCGTTGGTAATCATTTCTTCACCGCGTACGTGCTAATCGTGCAACCAGGTCTGTAGAGCATTGGCCGACGTGATGGAATCTTTCTGGGTGCTTTCACGGAGTTCCTTCGTCAGGATGTCCGCCGTCTTCGTTGTGACAGTCGGCAGTTTCAACCGCGGCGAGAGCGGCCGGGTCGGCATTGTGCTGTTCTTCCGTTCGCCCTTCGACTGGCAGTCCCGTGCGCGTCCGCTGCTCATTCATGCCCGAGGCGCTTGCCGAGAGAGAAAAAAAAGAGGCTCGCGCGCCTTGTCCTTCGTGAATGGCGGACTTGATCCTGCGGAGCTGGCCTTTCATTAGATTCGTGGCGGCATTGAAGCGTATGGAGTTCTTCGAAAGCAGCCGCGCTTTCCGGTCGATGTCGACGTTATTGCCGTCGTTCTTACCGCGCAGCCCGATCACTTCTTGCGGAGTAGCCGTTCCGGCGCCGCGTGAAAGGTTGTTAAACCCGCTCTGTCGCGTTACCGGCACGTCCATGTACTTCTCAAGTGACTGCGAAACCGAATCCACCATGCGGTGTAAGCCACTGCACCTGCCGAACCAAAGCGGAGGAAAGACAAGAAAGGAGTTAGCGGCAGAGACCCCGCCGCCCTGTCAATCCATCGCCGTCGAAAGGTTGACGGTGCGCTTCCGCCGAGCCGGCTTTGCTCGCACATCCATCAACGAAAGATGGAAAACCGGTTATCATGCGAACGCCAGGAACGACCGGGCGAACATCGATCCACTCCATAACACCCGCCCGCCCACCACGGCCCACTCCACCAATCGTCTGCGATCACGCTACGACGGAAGTCACACCAATACACGGGTTCCGTTCCGTTTTTAAGTCGTGGAACACAGAAGTTGTGACCTGGCCGGGTGAGTTGGATTTGGCGCCGGACGCCATGTAATGTAAACAGAACTGCAGAAAGACGGAGAGTGGAAGATCAAATGAAAAAGGGTCAGCCCAAAAGCCGGCATTCTTGGATAGTCATTGCCATTCGCTGGTTAGAGGGCAATTGTTATCCGAATCGAAAACGTATCGCGGAGTAAGACTTCGCCTGCCAGGGGCTCAGGCAAGACTAGTGTGTCTTGTTCCATGAACTCGATCGAGTGAGGGCGCGGCTGTTCTCCCGCTACACGGTCTGTATGTGATTCACGATATGCCGCTTTGCATTCGATTCCGCCGCCGGAGCAAACCAGACGCGAATTTCGAAAGTGTCGTCGCCGCATTTGAAAGGCATTACTAGCCAATCGTTGTTCCCAAGGCTCTTGGACATGAAGTTTCTTCCGTAAATGACCGTTGGAACACTGAGGCCGAGCGGTCCCACCACTGCTTCCGCAGCCGTCTTGAAGTTCCCGATGATCATATTGGTGAGTTCGCCCACGGCATCCAGAACTTCTTCGTTCACCGCGCTTGCTTCCGTCATTAAGAAGAGTTCGCAGATACGGCAAGCAAACGAAGCGCTGCACGAGATCACACCGCTTCCCACCCAGGTGCCGCCAATCCCGACAAACGCCATTACGCCTTCGACAATCGCTGGATTGGAGCTGTCGGCGTGAACGGGAGAGGGTTCGACTTCCACGCCCAGCATCGTCGAAAACACTTCCGCCGTGGCGGCGTGAACCGCCTGAATGATTTCTGATCTTTGCATTTCTGTTCCGTCCTTGGTTTAGAGAATACCGGCGAGCTTTTCTTTAATCTGATCGGCCGTGAAAGGCTTCCGAACGTACCCAATGGCGCCTAATTCAATGGCCTCAAGGACTTTGGGCTGACTTCCTTCCGTTGTCACCATAACAACGGGCACATGCTTCCACTCGGGAGTGTTTTTGACTTGGCTCAGAAACTGCAGACCATCCATGTTCGGCATGTTGATGTCGGAAAAGATCAAATGTACGGGCTGTTCCTTGAGCCGCTGAATGGCTTCGAGACCATCGCTCGCCTCATACACCTGGCCGGTGGGAATCTCCGCCTGCAGCAGAACGCGCTTAAGAATCTTCCGGATTGCCGCCGAGTCGTCTACGATCAAAACATCCATTCAGTGTCACCTGTTCAAAACTCCTCTTCGGTCAATCCGGGCTTTTTTCCAGCGAATCCGATCAGTTTCCTTCTGACGCCGGCTTCGTTATATTCATACCTGACCTATACACGGCTGCTGAAATGATTCTTGGTTCGTGATCCTCGGGCCAGCGGGCGCCCCTTGAGAATCCCGCGGTAAAACATAGGGTCTGCGAAGTCCGCGCTTCGCAGGTCGATTCTCAAGGAGAATCTCACAGCGTACGGTGGTCTGTTACCGGTAGTGCCGCTCTCCCAAGCGGCTTGCCGCAACGGGAGCGGAAGCGCCAACCTTGCGTGGAGAAGAGAACTATCTAGCTCTATTCCTACTTTCAGGTAGATGCCGTTCTACGAAAACTTGGCAAGGAATTCTGAGCAGTCCTGCGTGGCAAGCTTCGCTGACGACTTGCTGCTCCTGGCGGTCGAGGTGACCCAGTGAGTTTGCTCAAGAAGGAATGGCGCTTAGAACTCCCCCCGACGCTCGAGGCAATCGAGAAATTCTGCGTGGAGTTCCGGCTCTGGCGTGAGAAAACCTGCGCGGGCTTGGATGCTTTTTCGGGAGAGTTGTTGCTTCGTGAAGCGCTGACGAACTCCGTGGTGCACGGGTGCTCGGAAGACTCGAGCAAGCGCGTCTGGTGTGTGATACGGGCCAAAGTCGGTCGCGTGGTCATCGCCATCTGGGACGAAGGCGAAGGCTTCGACTGGCGTGCAGCCTGGAATCGCGAGTCGGATCTTTCGGACGATCACGGTCGTGGGCTCGAGATCTTCCGGTGTTATGCCAGCTCTGTCCGCTTCAATCCGAAGGGCAATGCGGTTGTGTTGATCAAAAAGTTCTAATGGGGGAAACGAATATGAACGACGGATTGGTTTCTCAAGAAGCCACCGCTGCCGTGGTGCAAACCGGACTGGTCGCGGCAAGATTGCCCGCTCCGCGGTCTAAATCGCGTGAGATGTTCGACGCCGGAATCCTCCAGCTGACGGTCGACTTAGCCGGCACGCAGATGGTCGATTCGGCCGGTATCGGTTTGTTGATCTCTGCGCATCACTCGGTGAAGAGCCGCGAACATCTCGCGAACATTGAGACGGATCTTCTTTCCATCGAACCGGCTCGGGCTGCAATCGATGAACAAGTCGTCCATCGCGCCGTCAAACAGGGTGCTGCAAAAAAAGCACTCGCTCACGCGTACGGCGCGGAACGATGCCGCAAATTTACCGAGCCCGCGACTGTAGGGGAGCGGTCCCGCCGAGTCTTCTTCCGAGCACGCGCGTTCGCTTCGGTCGGGCCTGAGCGTGTACATAAACAGGGATAGAAACAAACAAATGACGTCATTATCGAACATGAAAATCGGAAAAAGAATTACGTTCGTGCTTGGGGGAACCGTCCTCCTGGTTGGGGGCCTGGCCGGTCTGGCGCTCTGGTCCGTGCAGGCGATTCATGCGGCGATGAAAAATTCGGAAGGACAGAGCCGCTTGATGACACTGACCGAGAAGATCTCGGCCGACCTTGGCGCGATTGCGCAGCGTGTGGCCGTCATGACGCTGTCCAAGGAGGCTTCGCCGGAGACGATGGCGCAGTTTCTGCCGATACGCGCCGATTACCTGGCCGCCCTCAACGAACTCAAGTCCAGCGCCAAGACCGAACAAGACAAGCGCCAGTTGGGCCAGATGGAGCAGGTAGTCACTCCGTGGCGCGAGGCGGACAACCAGCTCATTGCCTTGCTTAAGGCCCACAAGCCCGCCGAGGCAGCCAATCTCCACCGGGAGCAGGTGGTGCCCCGCTTCCACGAATTTGTCACTGCCGCTGCCGGCTACATGAAGTTCCGCGAACAGATGTTGGCCCAAATCAATAACGAGACGGAAACCGTGGTCTCGCGGATCACAGTCACCCTGATCTGTTTTGGGCTGATTTCCTTGCTGGGGTCGGTGGTCCTGGGTGTTTTGCTCGCCCGCAGCATCGCAAAGCCGCTCGCGGTGGTTGTCACCAATTTGGAACAGATCGCCCAGGGAGACTTGTCGAAGGAAGCCCCGCTCGAACTCCAGAATCGGGAAGACGAAATCGGAACCTTAGCGCGCGCCATGCAAACGATGACCGTCGCCTTGCGGCAGATGGTTCGGGAGATCTCGAGCGGAATCCAGGTGCTGTCTTCCTCCTCGACGGAACTGATGACCAACTCCACCCAGATGACTTCCGGCTCGCGTCACGCCTCCGATAAAGCTCACTCCGTTTCCGCCGCCGCCGAGGAAATGAGCTCGAATATCACCTCCGTGGCCGCTGGGATGGAGCAGACCACGACCAACCTCGCCCATGTCTCCTCCGCCACCGAGCAGATGACGTCCACCATCGGCGAAATTGCGCAGAACTCCGAAAAAGCGCGCCGGATCACGGATGAGGCAACTCGCCAGGCCGCCCGCATCACCGAGCAGATCAATCAGCTCGGCGTGGCCGCTCGCGAGATCGGCAAGGTAACCGAAACCATCACCGAAATCTCCTCGCAGACGAATCTCCTAGCGCTCAATGCAACCATCGAGGCCGCGCGCGCTGGAGCCGCTGGAAAAGGATTCGCGGTTGTCGCGACCGAAATCAAAGCTTTGGCGCAACAAACTGCCGCCGCCACCGAGGACATCAAGGGCCGGATTGCCGGGGTTCAGTCCGCTACCGCCGGCGGAATCACGGAAATCGAGAAGGTATCGCATGTCATTTCCGAAGTGAGCGCCATCGTGGCGTCCATCGCCGCCGCCATCGAAGAACAATCGGTCGCGACCAAGGACATCGCCCGCAACATCGCTGAGGCCTCCGTTGGCCTAAACGACGCCAATACAAGAGTGGCGGAGACCTCGCATGTCTCGCGCGAGATCGCCAAGGACATCGTAAGCGTGGACCACGCCGCCGGAGAAATGGCCAGCGGCAGCGATCACGTTCGCGGCAGCGCAGCGGACCTTTCTACCGTCGCCGAACAACTCAAGGTGACCGTCGCCCGTTTCCACGCCTAACGCCCGGTCCAGGAACTCAGGAGAACTGTAATGATTGAGACGAAAATCGAGTCTGATACTCCGGAAATCCGACTCTGCGATGGTGGAAACGCCGGCATCATCGAAGCCCGGTGAGCGCCTCCATCCTACTCGTCATTATGGAATTGCCACATCCGTAAGGCAGAAGCCGAGACGCGGCACAGAGTCAGTCTTATAAGGCTTCTCAAGAAATCCTGAGCGGGCCGATAAGCAGAGATGAGTCTTAACTTCATTGAGGTGCAGCGTGGAAAGTGACAGGATCGAGCGGGCCGGCTTAGTTGCGGCCGTAGAGCAGGCTGCGGATGGGATCGTGATCACCGCCACCGACGGGAAAATCCAGTACGTGAATCCCGCGTTTACGGCGATGACAGGATACAGCAGCGAGGAAGCCGTGGGGCGGTACCCACGCATTCTCAAATCGGGACGCGAGCCCGTGGCGTTTTACGAAGAGCTCTGGAACACTATCCGCTCCGGGCGGATCTGGCACGGCGAGCTCGTCAACCGGCGCAAGGATGGAACCTTTTACAACGAGGAGATGCAAATCTCTCCCGTGCGGGTGCCGAATGGCGAAATTTCCAGCTACATCGCGATCAAGCGCGACGTGACCGAGCGGCGGGCCGCCGAGGAAGCGCAGAATTTCCTTGCGGCGATCGTGGAAAGCGCCGCGGATGCCATCGTCAGCTTCACACCCGCAGGGCTCATCCTCACCTGGAACCGCAGCGCGGAAGCGATTTTTGGCTACTCCGCCCGAGACGCGGTCGGGAAGCCCATGTCCATACTGGTCGCGCCCGAAGGGCTGCCCCGCCTGCCGCATTACACCGAACGGGTATTGCAAGGCAACACCGTCCCCCAATACGAAAGTGTGTGCCTGCACCAGGACGGACGGAGGATTCACGTATCCATTACCGGATCCCCCCTCAGAAACTCCGCCGGTAAAGCGGTGGCCATCTCCCTCATTCTCCACGACATTACGGAGCGCAAGCGGGCGGAGGAGGCGCTGCGCGAGAGTGAAGATCGGTTCCGCATCATGGCGAACAGTTGCCCGACTGGGATCTGGGTGACCGACGCACAGGGCGGGGTTCAATTCATCAACCGAAAATACCGGGAATTCCGCGGTACCACCTACGAACAGGTGGAGGCAGACAAGTGGCAGTTGGTGCTTCATCCGGACGATGCGCCGGAGTATGCCCGGGCATTCCACCGCGCAGTGCGGGAACATACGCCTTTCAGGGCCGACGCGCGCGTCAGGCGTGCCGATGGCGAGTGGCGGTGGGTGGAGTCGTACGCGGAGCCGCGCTTATCGCCGGGTGGCGAGTTCCTGGGGCTCGTCGGCACCAGTCAGGACATCACCGAGCGCAAGCAATCCGAGCAAGCCTTGCAAAGCAGCGAGGAGAAGTTTCGGCAATTGGCGGAAAACGTTCGTGAAGTGTTTTTTATGTTGTCCCCGGCAACCAAGGAGATGCTCTATGTCAGCCCTGCCTATGAACAGGTTTGGGGCAGAAGCCGCGACAGCCTCTACCAGAACCCGATGTCGTGGATGGCGGCGATCCATCCCGATGACCTGCTACAGGCCCGTTTATTGGCCGCGAGGCAACTGCAAGGAGAGCCTGTCGAATCGGAATACCGCATACGAACACCGGACGGGGTGGAGAAATGGATCCGAGCTCGAGCCTTTCCCATTCACAACCAAGCCGGGCAACTGCTTCGCATTGTCGGAATTGCGGAGGAGATTACCCAGCGCAAACGCTACTTGGAAGAACTGATCCACGCCCGGGAGGACGCCGAAGCAGCCAACCAGGCCAAGAGTTCGTTCCTGGCCAACATGAGTCACGAGATCCGGACCCCCATGAACGGCATTCTGGGCATGGCCGGGCTGCTATTGAACGGCGACCTGGAACCGCGCCAGCGCAAGCGTGCCCAGACGCTTTGCGACAGCGCCGAGGCGCTGCTGGGTATCCTGAACGACATCCTCGACTTCTGCAGGATGGAGGCCCAAAAAGTGACGCTGGAGGAGACGGCCTTCGATCTGCGCAACCTGGTCGAGGGGGTGGCTGACCTGATGGCCGTGAAGAGCCAGGAAAAGGGAGTGGAACTGCTCTGCTTCATCGAGCCGGACGTGCCCACGCAATTGCTGGGCGACACCAGCCGCCTGCGCCAAGTGCTGGTCAATCTTACCGGAAATGCGGTGAAGTTCACTGCCGCCGGCGAAGTCTCAATTCGGGTGAAATGTGAAACCGCCGGCGAACCGGGAAGAATCCGTTTTGAGGTGCGTGACACCGGCATCGGCATCCCTGAGAATAAGCGCACCGTGCTATTTCACCCCTTTTCCCAAGTCGATACTTCCACCAGCCGCCGGTACGGAGGAACCGGTCTGGGCCTGTCGATTGTGCGGATGCTGGTGGACATTATGGGCGGCAAGTTTGGCCTCGAAAGCGTGGAGGGCAAAGGATCCTGTTTCTGGTTCACCGTCGCACTGGAACGGCAATCCGCCGTGCAGCGGCCGAAGCCGCTTTCCCTGGCCGGGTGGCGGATCCTGGTCGTAGATGATAACGTAGCGAACCGCAGCCTGCTGATGGAACTGCTGGCGCTGTGGGAAGCGAGCGCGGTGCAAGCCGACGACGCGAAAGCGGCGCTCGACCTGCTGAGGGGAGGGGATGGCGGTCCCTTCGATGCGGTACTGGTGGATCTGGAGATGCCGGGAATTGACGGCGAACAGCTTGGGGCTCTGATCCGTGAGTATCCCGAGTTGACCGACACCGCCCGTGTGCTGATGACACCCCTCCGCCTGTCAGCGGATGCGGAGCGGTGGCATCGGCTGGGATTTGCCGGACACGTCAGTAAACCGGTGAAGCAGGGCGAGTTGGGCACGTGCCTGGCGTCCATTCTGGGCTACGGCCCGGCCCCCGCGCGCCCGAGCGCAATGCCGAAGCCGTCACGAACGAGTCCAGAACTGCGGGCACAGCTGCATCTGCTCGTGGTCGAAGACAACAAAGTCAATCAGGAGGTGGCGCTGGGAATTCTCGAGAACCTGGGGTATCGAGCCGATGTCGCCGCCGATGGCTACAGCGCCCTGCGCGCCCTGGCAGAAAAGGACTACGACCTGATACTGATGGACTGCCAGTTGCCCGAGATGGATGGGTACGAGACCTCGCGGCGAATTCGTCAGCTCGATACCGCCGTTCGCAACCATGCTATACCGATTATCGCCGCCACGGCCCACGCCATGCCTGGTGATCGCGAGAAGTGTCTAGCCGCAGGCATGAACGGCTACGTCGCCAAGCCGCTCAGACCCGATGCGCTGGAGCGGGCAATCGAGGAATGGACTGCCGACATGCCGGCTCCGGTGGAGCAGGCGCCGGTTCCACCGCAGTCTCCCACCCGGGACGAGGCCGCCACGTTCGACCGGGAGGATTTTGTCGAGCGGCTGATGGGGAACGAAGATCTGGCGCAGCGGATCATCGGCGGATTTTTGGATGAGATGCCCCGGCAGCTCGCGCTGTTGGCCCAAGCGCTGAACAACCTCGATGGCAAGGCCGTAGGATTGGCGGCGCATTCCATCAAAGGGGCGGCCGCCAACGTGGGTGGACTGGAGATGCGAGAGATCGCGTGGAAGCTGGAGCAGAACGGCAGCGCCGGCGATCTGACCGCTGCGGCGGCTGCTTTGCCGGAATTGTCGGCGAGCTTCAAACGCGTGCGGCCGATCATGGAGAAGTTCTGCCACGAAGATCCAAGCAGTTAACACCGTGGTCGCGGTAGGAACAGTTGGGAACAACGGTTGGCCCTGGTGCAAATCCGAAGCTCAGCCAGATTGGGTCGGTTTCGTTTTCTTCGATTGAGCCCTATGGATACCGGGGCTGGCTAGATTCCCGCTCCCTCTGAAACTTGCGGCACTACCGCCCCGTGCTGATCGTAAACCTTGTCGACCGTCGGCGGCGAAATCACCGCCGTGTTTTCTCGAAAGCGAAGGGTGGCTGGATCTCAGCGAGTTCGAGATGTTAAGTCGACGGCACTACTCATGCCGAAGTGCCACGCTTGGCTCGATGCGAGACCCGCGCTCATGACCAGGGTCGGATTGCTTCAAGGGCTCCCGAGGATTCTGCGGCAAGGGTCTTTTCACATAGTTGCGCTATCGCCTGCATGATCTCACCCGTTTGGATCGGCTTGGAGACGAAGCCGTCCATGCCGGCGGCGAGACAGCGCTCCCGATCCGACATCATGACGTGGGCCGTCAGCGCGATGATTGGTGTTCTGCCGCGGCCCGCTTCCAGCTTGCGAATCGCCTCCGTGGCCTCCATGCCATCCAACTCGGGCATTTGGACATCCATGAGGATCAGGTCAAACGCACCCTCTTCAAACGCTTTGACGGCCTCGCGGCCGTTGCAGGCAATGGTCACGGCATGCCCTTGTTTTTCGAGCACGCGGCGGGCTAGAGTTTGATTCACGCGGTTGTCTTCCGCCACCAGAATACGGAGCGGATGCGGCGACTGGAGCCGGCTTCTGCTTTCCGCCAGAGAATGCCGAGTGATTATGTCACCCGTCCCAGGCGCATGCCCTCCAGGCACGGGCGCGAACAAATTCGCAATGACGCCGAATAGGTCGGCAGCCTTGAGAGGCTTCGCAACACATGCAGCGCCAATCTTGAGTTCGCGGCATCGGGCCGCATCGCCCCGCGTTCCCATCGACGTGAGGAGGGCTATCTTGATATCGGATTCGGAGCAGCGCCGACGGATTTCCGAGGCGACTTCAAAGCCGTCCATCCCAGGCATTTGAAGGTCCAGCAGCACCAGATCGAAGGATTGCTTTTCCAGGAGTTGGAGCGCCGCCGGGCCGGAGTCGGCCGAGACATGCCGCATGCGCCAGCGCGCCAGAAGCAATTCGAGGAGACGCCGGTTGGTGGCGTTGTCGTCGACAACCAAAACGTTCAAGTCTTGAAGTTGGCGCTGGGACTCGGAGGTGTCCGCCAGTTCGACCGGGGTCTCGGCGATTCCGAAGCCGGCAGTGAAATGGAACGTAGTGCCTTTCCCGACTTCGCTGTCGAGCCAGATCCGGCCGCCCATCAACGCCACCAGTTGAGTGGAGATGGAGAGGCCGAGGCCGGTGCCTCCAAAACGGCGCGTGGTGGAACCATCCGCCTGAGAGAAGGCCTCAAAAATGGAGTGCTGCTTTGCCAGAGGAATGCCGATGCCGGTGTCCCGTACCTCGAAGTGCAGAGACTGATAGGTTTCGCTCTTACCTTCGAGCGTTACGCGCACCGCGACTTCGCCGGAGGCAGTGAATTTGATAGAGTTTCCGACTAAATTCAAGATGATCTGCCGCAAACGGCCTGGATCTCCGATGACGCCATCGGGCACATCGTCGTCGACCTCGTAGGCAAGTTCCAGTCCTTTCTCGGCAGCACGCATGGCAACGCTCCGTAGCGCATCCACCAAGGTGTCGCGAAGACAAAATTGGATTGGTTCCAGATCGAGTTTGCCAGCCTCGATTTTCGAAAAATCGAGGATGTCGTTAAGTACGGTGAGGAGAGCATCGGCGGAAGCTTTCGCGATCAAGACGTACTCGCGCTGCTCGGCCGTCAGATCTGTCTCAAGCGCGAGCTGAGTCATCCCGAGCACACCGTTCATGGGGGTACGGATTTCGTGGCTCATGTTAGCCAGAAACTCGCTCTTGGCCTGACTCGCGGCGTTTGCGGCGGTCATTAGTTTTCCGCGCACGCGGTACTGGTAGACGGCCAGAGAAAGAAGGTAGGCGATGGTGGCTAGAGAGCAGAACGTAAGGAGGAGGAATCCCGGCGTACCATACCAGGGCGCAACCACGGCAACTTCGAAACGCGCTGGCTTTGCGCTGAGATTGCCTTGATGGTCGAAGGCGACAACCTCGAAGACGTGTTTGCCAACCGAACGGTCGTGAAAGGTCACAAGCGTGTTTGTGGTGAGAGAACTCCAGGCGTTTTGGCCGAGCCGGTAGGAGTATTGGAGATCACCCGGTTGCGTCAGATCCCATTTGTCCCTGCCAGCGAAGACCACTCGAAACTCTCCGGAAGAAACGGCTTCCCTGAAGTTCTGATCCGTCCGGATGGAGACCCCTGGCGGATCGCGATCGACATTCGGCTGAAATATGGCCGGACCCCTGTCGGTGATCGCCCAAACGCGTCCGCGCGAATCCTCCAGAACGGCGTTTCCCGCGCTTATCGGCAAGCCATCCGCCACGCCGTTTAGAATCCAAGCTCGATCCAGGCGGATTCCGCCGGACTTTGCGGGAGACAGAGCGCGCCGAACGTCGAGGACTGTGCCAGCCCACAGGGCCCCGCTCCGGTCCCGGCCCAAGCGGTTAACTAACGGGGACTCCTGTAGGAACGG
>OCTA010004802.1_pt1 | contig 11822 bp, 9 predicted proteins | sample 1538991 | NCBI WGS metagenome assembly OCTA01 (sample SAMEA3539302, study PRJEB22396) | soil metagenome | biome: tundra; feature: field; material: soil | place: USA | collected 2010-05 | depth 0.15 m | reverse complement strand
CACTCGTGGTCTTGGTCGTCATGGTCCCAGTGCCGTTCGCCGCCGCGGCACTCGCCGGCCCCGCGACCCCGAGAACCAGTCCCGACGCCATGAGAAGTAGTGGGAGCAACCACTGGCCAAACGTGCGAAGCACCTTTGGACGAGGGTTAGTTGGTTCCATGATCGGACCTCCAGTTGTTCACGACATCGTCAATCTGACGATCTCCTTCAATTGCTTCATTCGCGGACAGTCCCTCGAGAATCTGTGCCATCGAGGGCCGTTCGCCGGTCCAGTTAGCCATTGGGTCGAGCGACGGATAACTCTCGCTACTCAACTGCAGTCGAAGAATGGGTGCTTCGGTGATTGCTGCAACCTCCTGGTCAGTCACTTCTGGTGCGGGACTACGCTTACTAGTGCGACTGCCCTGGATGCCAGACCACAGCGACGAGGGCTTACCTGCTCGCACGGGCGGCCTTCTCGAGGGTTATCTTCACGAACCGGATTCCATCTCAGCGACGTATAACCATCGCGAAAACCCTCGTGGTTGCAGGAAAACTCATCCTACGGGCGGTGCTACACGATAAATCGGCAGCGACGTGAGGTCTCAGACAATTCTCAATGTCAGACCAATGAATTCGGTCGTTGCGTCCGCGACACAACGACCACATTGTGGAACCGCCACTGTCAGGCGACGTGCGAGCTCGTGAGCGGGAGATCAAGCCAGAATGTCAAGCCATCACCGATGGTGGCGACAACGCCCACGGCGCCCCCGACCCCTTCCATCAACGAACGACTGCGCGTGAGTTCAAGACCGACGTCGCGCGACGTGCTTGGCGCGAGGTCACGTTGCGTCACGGGAGTGAACAGTTGCTCGAGCAGTAGTGGGCTGAGGCCCGAGCCCGTATCCGACATGGAGACTCGAACGTTCTCGTCTCGGATTTGCGACACGATGGTGACGACGCCAATGCGTCGGCTGTAGGCGATGGCGTTGGAGAGGAGATCGAGCATCACGACCTTGACCCTGCGCGGATCAGTGCACAGTTCCACGTCCGGGATGTGGCGAAGGAAGATGTCAATGTGTTGACCGTGAGCGAGCGGGGCGACGCTGTCGACGCAATCACGAACAACCTACTTCAACACCCGGAGTTATTTCGACAAGTAACAACCGAACGTTTACATATATTGGTGCGCCGGCCGGGACTTGAACCCGGAACCTGTTGATTAAGAGTCAGTTGATCGGCTTGCATTTGATGAGCAGAATTTGCGTATGCGCTGATCAGTTGGCACTCGCGCAGTGGGCGAGTGAGCAAGGTTTGCGTAGGTTTGCGTGCATTGAGCAGAAGAAGTGTTGACAAAGGTGTTGACATCCGGAAGAGGTGAACAAAACCAGCTTCTAAGGCTGAGGTTCGAATCCGGCGTGAAGCAACGCGAGCACCTATGTGTCCAAGATCCGGGGTCCACTTCAGTCCACCGGAAAGAGGGAGGAAGGGAGCGGGGGGAGCGGCGTTTCGAAGGACCTTCTCTAATAACCCCACTTTGTGTTGTGAAATCCACAACGCATCACGGTCTTGCTTCGTAAACCGATCTACTAGCAGCGAAAGTCCTCCGGACCAAGCGTCGAGGTTGCCGTCAGACGGCAAATGCCTTTCGCGGGGTCAGCGCGGCGACAGCGCCACCTTCGCAATCTCATCAGCTGTCATCGCAACACCCCGGGCGTAGAGCGACTCGAACTTGTCCCCCAGGCGTGTCCGCAGTGTCACCAAGTCTTGGGCCCTGACACGAGCTTCGAGCGGCTCCCAGACCTCGCCGAGCCCCGCTATCAGCGAATCGGCTCCGCCATGCAGTACCGCGGCGCGCTCCGGCGCGCCGAGCTGGCTCGCGCAGCAGGCGAGCGTCAAGACCAAGTAGACGAACTGCGCGAGGACACCGGCGAGGCGACACGACCGCAGCACGTCCAAGGTGAGCGACTCGGCTCGATGCGGGTCGCCCTCAAGGAGCAGCACCAACCCCAGGTTCCCGTAGGAGATGGCGGTCCGGGCGTTCAGCTCCGTGCCCACGAGCTGCAAGCTCTGCTCAATGTGGCGACGCGCCAAAGCCGTGTCGCCCCGCTCGAGCAGGACCAATGCGTAGTTGTCATGCAGGCGCGAAGCCGTGTAGTCATCGCCCGTTCGCTCGACGAGCGCGAGGCCCTCGAGGAAGCTGGCCTCGGCGCCGGGGTCTCCTCCCAAGATTTGCGTCGCCTCGTACTGCGCGAGGACCGTTCCGAGCAGCACCGGGTCGTCGATGTGCCGTGCGAGCGCGAGGGCCTCAGCACCGATGGCCATGGCCTCCTCTACTCTCCCATGGTTGACAAGGATCCTCGAATAACACGCGAGCGCATCGGCCTCGAGCGCCCGGTCGCGCGACTCGCGGGCCTCGTCGAGGGCGGCACCGACCGCCTCGAGCTGCTGTCTCCCATTGATGTGCAACAGGAAGAGGCCCTTGCAGTACAGGGCTCGTGTTCGGCCGTCGGCACCGATATCGGGCCCGACACGATCGAGTGCCCGCTCGAGCAGCGCGAGGGTCTGGGCGGGCTGGGGGGCGTCCCGCCAGTATCGCTGCGCAGCCCAGAACTGGCGCAGCACGCGCTCGGCACCTTCGTGCGCGTCGAGCGCGTGCTCGATGGCGGCTCGCAGGTTGAGGTTCTCGGCGTCGAGCCGTCGGAACCACACGAGCATCGAGCGTCCCTCGAGGTGGGGCGCGGCCTGCTCGGCGAGGGTCAGGTAGTAGTTCCCGTGGGCATCGGCGACCTGCTCCGCCTCGCCGACGTCGGAGGATTTCGGCGATCGGGCCAGACGATCGGATCCGTATTGATGAAGCGTCTCTTGCAGTCGATATCGGACCGACGTGCCGCGGGGTTCGGCGACGACCAGGCTCTTGTCCACGAGCGACGCCAGGAGGTCAGCGAGGTCCCAGACCTCGATGTCGCCCAGGGCGCAGACACCCTCGACCGCCTCCAGATCGAACGTGTCGACGAACACTGACACCCGTCGAAACAGCGCCTGCTCCGACTCGCTCAGCAGGTCGTAGGACCAGTCCACGAGCGCACCGAGCGTCTGCTGGCGCGGCAGCGCCGTCCGGCTGCCACCCGTGAGCAGGCCGAAGCGATGTTCCAGTCGTTCCTGCAATTGCGTGAGTGACATCGAGCGAAGTCGCGCCGTGGCCAGTTCCAGAGCGAGTGGCATGCCGTCGAGACGTCGACAGATCGAGGCGACGACCGGCGCGTCATCGTCGGTCAGGTGAAAGTCGGGCGCCTGGGCGACAGCCCGTTCGACGAAGAGCGCGACCGCGCCTGAACCATCGAGGTCACTGGCGGCGTCAATCTGTTCGGGAGGCAGGGAGAGTGAGGGGACGCGGTAGACGACCTCGCCGTCGATGCGCAGCGGTTCGCGACTGGTCGAAAGCAGTTTGACGTTCGGACAATGGCGCACGAGTGACTCGGCGAGCGTGGCACAGCCGTCGAGCAGGTGTTCGCAGTTGTCGAGTATGACGAGTCGACTTTGCGTGGCCAGCACGTCGACCAAAGTGCCGAGGGCGTCTCGACCCGGCTGGTCGGCAACGCCGAGGTCGCGGAGCACCTGCGCAGCGACCAGTCTCGATTCACTCACCGTCGCCAGTTCCACCAGCCAAACTCCGTCGGGAGTCTCGTCGAGCAGGGTCCACCCGATTTCGTTCGCGAGACGCGTCTTGCCGACTCCTCCCGAGCCCGCCAACGTGACCAGGCGCCCCTTGTTCAACAGTTCCAGGACCTCGGCCTCCTCGTCGTCGCGGCCAATGAAACTCGAAACAGGCCTCGTCAAATTCGTTGGATTGGAAAGCCTGACGGGAATGTCATCGTCATCGGAGCGCAATGGAGGGAACACGGCCGGCACGGCGTCGATGACCAGTTGGAACACCTCTTCGGGACGATCCAAATCCTTCAAGAGATGCGAGCCCAGGTTGATCAATTGCGTCCCGTCAGGAGGGTGGTCACGAACGAGTTCAGCGGTGGAGCGCGAAACGAGCACCTGGCCTCCGTGGCCGAGGGTCTCCAGGCGCGCTACCCGGTTGACGGCCGGGCCGAAGTAGTCGCCGCCTCGTTCCTCGCACTCGCCGGTGTGCAGTGCCATTCGCACGCGTAGTTGCGCTCTATCGGGCCACGCCTCGGTGTGCAGTGCACGCTGCGTCGCGCCGGCCGCGGCGACTGCGTCGCGGGCCGCGGCGAACGCCGCGCAGAAGGCGTCACCGACAGTCTTGAAAACGTAACCGCCCCACGACTCGATCGTCGAACGTAGCAGATCGTCGTGACGCTCCAATGCCGTGGCCATCGCCGCGGGCTCCTGCTCCCACAGGCGCGTGGATCCCTCGATGTCAGTGAACAACAACGTGACCGTACCGGTAGGCAGCGACGACATTGGCGCAACGATACCGCTGCTGAGACCTCCTTGGTTGGGTACGACGTCGGCTCGGGATTGGTGGATTGGTGGTCGAGCGTCGGCGACGCTGAGTTGAGGTACGCGATGCCGCGATTCTGTTGGCGCCGTGCACGGTCCAGCGACAGCGATCCCCTCGGCGAGATCCCCTGACTGCGGTGGCGTCCTGCGGTCGGTCTTCGTGGGACAGTGACGAGAGGAGTTGGCGGAGGCAGTCAGTCGCGCGAACGGCTCGGGTGAACCATTACCAAGGACTAAAAAGCACTTTTGTCAGCGTGACGGCGGACGGCTGGCTATATTTTGCTGTCAACCACCGTTTTCGCCGAATTGAGGTGACTTAGTGTGCAAGACCGCAACCTGGGCCGAGAAGTGCGGTGAACTCTGATGCACGGACGAATGCGCGTCGTCGTCTCGGTCTTTCGGTCGGCGTTCGAGAACCCGGTTCTCGTCAAAGTTGGTTTCGCGTACTTCTTCTTCTATGGCGCTGAATGTGGAATGTGGATCGCGCTGATCATATTCGCCTACGGTCACGGCGGTTCGACCGCCAGCATGGTGATGATGCTGGTCGAACTCCTTCCGTGCGTGGCGCTCGCTCCGTTTGTCGGCGCACTGGCCGATCGACGACGTCCCACGCGCATGCTGTGCGTCGGCTACGGCGCACAGAGCGCGGTGATGGTGGGAGTGTCCCTTGCCATTGCGGTGAAGGTCCCCGCTGACGTCGTGTTCGCCCTGGCGCCGCTGACGACTCTCACCTTCATGGTCACCCGCCCGACGCACGCCGCACTCTTGCCGGCCATCGTCCGTACGCCGGGAGAGCTCACGGCCGCCAACGTCATGGGTGGATGGGCAGAGGGAGGATCAAGTCTGGTTGGCCCGGTGGTGGTCGGCGTGATGGTCACGTGGCGTGGCGTCGCACTGGCAGTTCTCTCAATGGCCGGACTGACCTTCATTTCGATGGTCCTCGTCGTCAGCGTGATTGGACGCTCGACGGTCGTCTCGCCCAATCGAAACGCTGCGGAACTCGACACGACGCGGGACAAAGCGGGTGTCGTCCGTCGGCTCTCCACATGGCGAGCAACATGGGCGGCAGTGCGGTCGAGAACCTGGGCGACCGTGACGACGACGCTGCGCCACCCCCAAATGAGGACTCTCTTGCTTCTACAAACCTTCTACTTCGCCCTTATGGGATCACTCGACTTCCTCTGCGTCATATTGGCGGTGGAGTACCTCCACATGGGGCGAGGCGGCGCCGGATTCTTGAACGCGGGAGTCGGCGGAGGGGCGCTAGTGGCTGGATTCTTCACCGCCTTCCTCGTAGGTCGACGCTATATCGCCAACACGATGATGCTGAATCTCGCGCTTTCCGTCGCGAGTCTGGCGGTCATATGCGCGACGAGAAGATTGGGCCCGGTGATGCTTCTCCTCGGAGCCGTCGGGATGTTCGGTGCGGTGTTCAGTGTCACGGCGCAAACACTCCTACAACGATGCGCGCCTTCAGACTCGATCGCTGGGTCGTTTTCCATTCTTGAAGCACTCCTCAACGTCGGACTCGCCATTGGTGCCATCCTTGTGCGCCTCGCGTTGGCCGTCGGCGGCATCAAGATGGCGTTGTTGACGCCCGCGGTCATCGGGTTCGCATTGACGTTGGGACTGTGGCGTCAACTTCGCAAGATCGACGTCGCCGCAACGGTGCCTCAAGTAGAGGTGCGGCTCCTGCGATCGATACCGTTCTTCGCAGCCTTGCCAGCTCCTTCCATCGAGGCACTCGCGCGAGGAGTCGAGACCATGAGGGAGCCCAGTGGAACGGTCGTCTTCACCGAGGGCGATTTCGGTGACTGCTACTACGCTGTCGCCGACGGCGAACTCACCGTCACGCGCGCGGGTCGAGTTGTCCAGGAGTTGGTTCGAGGTGGGGGATTCGGTGAACTCGCGCTGATTCGGGAAGTTCCCCGGCAGGCGACAGTGACCGCGACGACCGACGTCTTACTGTTTCGAATCGCGAAGGAACCCTTCATCGAGGTCCTCACCGGTTACGCACGTGCGTCGGCGGCGGCTGAAGAGGTCATCATCGGCTACTCGAATGATGAAGACACTGAATGAAGAGTCCCTTGAGTGTCCGACGAAATTGACGCACGAGGCAGCAGATCGAAGGTTTCTCCAACGCGTCAGTTGCACCTTCCTCTGGTGCGCCGGCCGGGACTTGAACCCGGAACCTGTTGATTAAGAGCGAGTTCCGATTCGTTTTTAGGAGTCGTTCTGGTTGGTCTGGTCGTGAAAATAAAGGCAATCGTGTTGTTTTGAGTTGATCTGGTTTATCGGAGTTGCTCCGGTGTGTGGGATTTTCCGTGGGATTTGTTGCGATCATAAAATTGCTCACGGCGCTGAAACGAACGCTGTCGCCTCGTGCCGAATCGACCTCAATCTCAGTTATCGTGCTCCCCATTCCCGCCTCCTCGTATCGACCGTGTGGCACTCCGCTCTCGTTTCCCTCCGTCCATAACGGTGGCCGACACGACTGACTAGATTCGATGTCAGGCGTGGCTGGTCACATCACGGCTGAGCAAGTTACGGATACTAAATGGGGAGATCATGTATTTCCAGGACAGGTACTTGACAGAAGAACAGCGGATGATGCGTGACACGAGTCGCCAGTACGTGGACCACGTCGTCATTCCCTTCATCCAAGAAGACCGCACACGCGAGTGGCTGATGGACCCCCGGGACCGTCTCGCCCCCCACATCCTCGAGCAGGCCGACGCGGCGGGACTGCGGGCTCTCGGGGTCCCGGAGCGTTTCGGCGGAATCGCCCTGGACCCCTCGACCCAGTCCCAGACGCTAGCCCTGATCGCCACCGAACTGGCCCGGGGTGACTCTGGTTTGGCCGACAAATTGGTGCAGAACTGGAAGATCTCGGTACTGATCGCCCAGTTCGCTCCCGAACACCTACAAGAACACTGGTTCACCCGTTACATGGCCGAGCCGCAGTTCCTGATGGCGCACTGCTTGACGGAGCCGCGCGGTGCGTCCGATCGTTGGCTGCCCTACAACGTTCCCGAAGTCAACATGGACACCAAGGCGGTCCTCGAGGGCGACCACTGGGTGATCAACGGTCGAAAGCAGTTCATCAGTAACGGGTTCGACGCCTCGCTCTACGTGGTCTACGCCAATACCGACGACGCCGTGGGCGTGCAACAGGGAACCTCGAGCTTTCTGGTGCCTCGCGAGACGCCGGGGCTCGAAGTGACGCGATGCAACGAGACCATTGGTGGACGATTTATGAACAACGGTGAAATTACCTTCGACAATTGTCGGGTGCCGGCCGATCACCTGCTCGCTCTTAACGACGCCCTCGGCAAGGCCGGTATCTATTTCCGCCCCGGCAAGATCCTCGTAGCCGCGAAGAGTCTGGGTATTGGTCTGGGGGCGTACGAAGAGACCGTTGCCTTTGTCCACGAGCGAGTCCAGGGTGGCAAAGCGCTGATCAAGCACCAGGCGGTGGCGTTGCGAATCGCCGACATGGCCACTCGCCTCGAGGCGGTCGCCGCCTTACTTCGCCACGCGGCGCTGGCCGTTGATGAACACTCGCCGGACGCCGACGCGCTGTGCAACATGGTGAAGGTCTTCGCGTCACACGAGATCGTCCAGATCTGCCAACACGCCATGGAACTGCACGGCGGCTACGGTACCATGCTCGAGGTCGGAATCGAGAAGTACATGCGTGACGCGCTCATCAATCTCCACTCGGATGGAACTTCCGACGTGTCTAACTTCAAGATTGTCCGCGCGATGTTCCCAGAGACCGCGGGGCGTTACGCCGGTTCGGAGTAACTGACCGGCGCTTCTGCCCGAAACAACCCGCGCCCGGGCCCAATCTCGGTTGCGATGCACGAGTGGCCTTGAGTTGATCGAAAATATGGTCGGGGACACTTAGGTCACCACTACCGCTCAGCCACCAGTGCATCGCCCCGGATTTTTCATTTTTGAAGTGATCTTCTGGTGGGGATTGCTCTTCGACTTCTATCTATAACTTCCCCTGCCGGGAAGGCATTCCCGCGAACCGACGGTCGTAGCTCATGTTGCCTATTGCAAGACCTCGGCTAGTGCAAGTTTCCTCGTAAACCCCAGGAGGTTGCCTAAGCACCGAGCCAAACGACGTGACCCTCGACGCCGCGGGCGATCTATTAATCGCCGACACCGCCAACTATGTCGTGCGCTTCGTGCCCGTCACCTCGGGCACCTACTTCGGCCAGTCCATGAGCGCGGACGACATCTACACGATTGCCGGGACCGGCACGTCGGGCTACTCCGGCAACGGCGGCCCCGCCACCTCAGCCAAATTCGCCAACGTGCTGGACGCTACGTTTGACGTTTCGGGCAACGTTCTCATTGTCGATTCGGGCAACGATTACGTACGATTTCTGCCTCGAACCCCGGGCGAGTTCTACGGCCAACTCATGACCGCCAATGACATTTACACGATCGTCGGCGAGGGGCGTCGAACGACCTGAATCGCGACGGGTTTCGCGTTGACCAATGTTCTTCCATACTTTCGAATCTTCACGCCGGTGCCCAGTCGGCGCGACCGTTGGGATGCATGAGCCCGTAGAGCTTGACTACTTTGGTGCGCCGGCCGGGACTTAAACCCGGAACCTGTTGATTAAGAGTGGGTTCCATATCGTTTTGGTGTGTTGATCTGGTTGATTGTGTCTTGAAATTACAAGGAATCGCGTTGTTGTGAGTCGGTCCGGTTTATCTGAGTTGCGCTGGTATGTGGGATTTTGTGTGGGATTTTCCTGCCGCAAATCTCGGAGAGGCGAAGAGAGGGAGGCGTGCGGGTTCGCTTCGGTTTTTCGACACCAACAAACTCCGAGTGACTCTGAATCCATTCGCTGCTTGCTTCTTTTCTTTCTGAACTGAGCCACGCAGTTTGCGGGTGCTGTGATACGCACCCTGTGGACCGACGCCTATCAAAGAGTGGCCATCTACAATGGCTAAGAAGCGGAAAAAGACATGGGGCGAGAATGGTCCCTTCAACGCCAGAGTTACCGTCGAGTCGCGCTTTTTCCAATTCGACATTGATACTTCAGTATAGTTCGGTTAGCCTAACCGAATACCTCTACAACGAGTCTCTAGACGGGAACACAAGTGATTCCGACTTTTGTCATCTTCCTTCGAGAAGGCATCGAAGCCTCGATGATCGTAGCGATACTCCTCGCTTACTTGCAACGCATCGGCAAGCGGCGGCATTTTCGCGATGTCTTTTGGGGTGTTGCCTCGGCTCTATTGCTCGTGTTCGGTGGTGGCGTCGCAGCGTTCTTTCTCATTAAGCAGTACGAGGGTTCGAACGTGCAGACCTACTTCGAGACGGCGACTTACATCCTCGCGGCCGCGATCTTGACCTACATGACTTTTTGGATGCAGCGCCACGCGAAGGGACTCGCCCAGGAGCTGGAACGTCGTAGCGATCTCGCGCTCTCCAAGGGAACTCGGTGGGGCCTAGGGCTGCTCGCTTTCCAGGCCGTTGGTCGCGAGGGACTCGAAACGATGGTCTTCACTCTTGCCATTGTTTTTGCCAACTCTCGGCAAGCCTCAACCCCAGTCCATGGCAATCTCGTGCTCCTGGGTGCAGGACTCGGCCTGGTTGCGGCGTTGGCGGTCGCCTATGCCATCTACATGCTGGGCGCAAAGCTCAACATGCGAAAGTTCTTCCGAGTACTCGGCACCGTCCTCATGATCTTTGCTGCCGGACTACTCGCCGACGCCGTCGAGAACATGCAGCAACTGCACTGGCTGCCGTTCGGTGAACACGTGCTCTGGAATTCGTCGGGAATGGTCTCGGAGTCGTCGAGCTTTGGCGACGTCTTGCATTCTCTGCTGGGCTACGCCGATCATCCAACATTGCTACAGGCCTTCGTGTGGATCGCCTACGTTACGGTCAGCGTCGCATTCTTCATGCGCATCGGACGAGGCGGACCGCGTCGTGATAACAAGTCCAGCAAGTCGAGCCCGGCGTTATCGCCAAACGGCAATCCGACGCCCGCTGCAAGGGAGGTCTAGATGTCGAGCAACAATTCGGCAACTGTTGACAAGTATCTGGAAGCTATCTTCTACATCGCCTTCGAGGGCGAGGTCGTGCGTCCGGGACGTCTAGCGAAGTGGCTCTCGGTAAGTCCGCCGACTGTATCAGAGGCTCTCGGTCGTCTGCGACGCGACGGCTGGATAACGATCAAGAAGGACCGCAGCGCCGTACTCACGTCAGCGGGGCAAAAGGCTGCGTCGAACCTTGTGCGACACCACCGAATCCTCGAACGCTGGCTTACCGATGTGCTCGGTCTTGACTGGGCGACCGCCGACGATGAAGCCGACCGATTGTCCTCCGCGATTTCCGACTTCTTAATCGATCGGATCGACGCCGCGCTTGAGCGACCCCTAACCTGTCCGCACGGCAATGTAATCCCCGGACGTGCGGCCCCGTATGGCAAATTGACTGCGCTCGCGAACCTTGCCGTCGGCACGCCAGCGACGATCCGACGTATCTCCGAAGTCGCCGAGCACGACGCACGTGAACTGCTTTTGATGCTCGCCGGGCACGAGATGGCCGAAGGTTCTTTAGTGCAGGTTGTCGACGTAGCTGTCGCGCAGGACGAGATAGGCGCTCTTGTCGGAGGTAAGCGAGTCGCCTTGCCCGTGGCGGCCGCGCAACTGATTTGGGTGGAAGTCGCCACGTGAGTTGGACGCAGACTCCGCGAACGGCTCGCGTCGCGACGAAGTGTTGAAGTCGGCCCCCCGACACCAGTTAATCGAGTCTTTGAATCGCGACGGGATTCGTGTTGAGCAATGTTCTTCCAAATCTTCAACCCATTGCCCAGTCGGCGCGACCGTTGGGATGCATGAGTCCGTAGAGTATGTCTACATTTGGTGCGCCGGCCGGGACTTGAACCCGGAACCTGTTGATTAAGAGTGGGTTCCATATCGTTTTGGTGTGTTGATCTGGTTGATTGTGTCTTGAAAATCCAGGCATTCGTGTTGTTTCGAGTCGGTCTGGTTGGTTTAGTACGTGCTGGTGTGTGGGATTTTATGTGGGATTTTCTTGCCGTGGTCGCGTCTTCAGAAAAGTTTCATCGACTGCTAGAACTGATCGTGGTCCCTCTGAAGGTTGGACCTGAAGGAGCGTCGATGGACTGCCTAGACTCGCTTGGTGTGGGGCATGTCATGCTCGGGCAACCCGCGCAGACGATTGCCTGATGGCCAATCGATCGCTCGGTCCAGCCCACGTGGAGCTGCACGAAGAGCGATCGACTGATCTGGGCGACACTTTGGACCATCGGCGCTGGGCCGTTCTCGCGGTGCTGTGTCTGACGCTACTAATCATCAATCTCGACGGCACGATC
>OCTA010004801.1_pt1 | contig 11823 bp, 10 predicted proteins | sample 1538991 | NCBI WGS metagenome assembly OCTA01 (sample SAMEA3539302, study PRJEB22396) | soil metagenome | biome: tundra; feature: field; material: soil | place: USA | collected 2010-05 | depth 0.15 m | reverse complement strand
CATGGCGTCACCGAAGTCGACCAGTTGCCGGACGACGACTTGCAGATTGGCGTGCAGCTTGCCCTGTTGCAGGATGATGCAAAGAACCAGTCGTCGTATCTGACCTGGGGCGAAGGAAGACAGCAGCGCGAAGTGCAGGCCACGCTGCGGCGCGATTTCCTGGTCACGGAAGAACGCGCCGATAAGCTGTCCGGCGCCTGGGGGCGGCATCCCCTGATGGGCCGAATGTATCTTCCGTCATACCGCGCTGGCACAGAAAAGGTCGCTGAGCTCCGGCGAACTTACTCTCCGGGCCAAGTGCTTCCGGCAGTTTACGGATGCAACGGATTAGTTGACATTCAGACGATCGATCAGGTTCTGAAAAGCGAGGAGCCATCTGGCCATGTCGCATAAGCTAGTCGGTTGGCTCTTTCCTTTGCGGCCGTAACCCTTCTTGTAAACACCTCTCGCGAATCTCCCATACATGTCGTGTGCAAGCCGCCGCGCGCAGGGGCGAGATCGCCTCACCGAAATACTTCCATGTGACGACGAGCATCTGGCTTCAGGCCAACGCTGCTCAATCAATCGTGATGCTTATCACAGGCAACGTTGATAGCTAGGTGATATCTTTTGTTCCGAATTCGGCATACCGCTGCGGCGCGTGGCAGAAGCAGCTTGAGTTCCTGCGGCAGTTCAGGCTGCCAGCGCCCCTCCGGCAGATGGCTGTAGCCGGGCGCTTCCCGCAACCCAACACGCATAGCGCCCGCAAATAGTGCCATCCGGCTGTGGCCGGTGGCTCGGCAAGACGGCGGAGGGAATAATGCCGACGATAAACGATGCGACGCTCATTCTGGTCGCGCCTTGCTCGCTCCTGCTCGGCGCAGCGTTGCAAATCCTCATCGCGCGCCTGTGTTCCGCGCGCGCGAAAGGGATAGTCGCTGCACTCTCTTCGCTGCCGGCGTTGCTCGCCGTTGCCGGCACGGTGCGCTTGGTCCAGGCCGGCCGGGCGATTGACCTCAATCTGCTGCGGTGGGACGGGCCGCTCTCCCTGGTCCTCCATGTGGACGCGCTGAGTGTCCTCTTCGCATTGATGGGAGCAGGCCTGGGAGCCTTCGTGCTCCTGTACTCCGTCGCATACATGGCGCATGATCACGCCGCGACTCGCTTCTACTGCACCATGCTGATCTTCATCGGCGGCTTCATCTCGCTGGTATACAGTGCCAACCTGTTCCTCTTCTATCTGTGCTGGGAGGTGATCGGCCTCTGTTCGTTCAGCCTGGTGGGCTTCTGGTATACCAACCGCGAAGCGGTCATGGGCGCGCGCAAGGTGCTGCTGATGACCCACATCGCAGGATATTGCTTGCTGGCAGCCATCCTGACCATCTACTACCGCACCGGAAGCGCTCTCTGGACCGATCCGAAGGTGGCACACAGTTTCACCAGCGGCGTATTTCTGCTGATGTTGGTCGCGCTCATCGCCAAGTCGGTGCAGGTGCCGCTGCACACCTGGATTCCCGAAGCCATGGCGGCTCCATCCCCGGTCAGTTCCCTGCTTCACGCGGCCTGCTACGTGACCGCCGGCGTATATCTCGCCGCACGCATGCACAGCTTTGGCGTCTGGCCGGCCATGTGGGGCACAGTTCTTATCTGGGTGGGCACCATCACCATGGCCGTGGGCGTGATGTACGCCATGGTGCAAACAGACTTGAAGCGAATGTTGGCCTTCTCCACCGTGAGCCAGATCGGATACATGATGCTGGGCCTGGGAATCGGCACGCCGCTGGCCATTACCGCTGCCCTGCTTCATTGTTTCAATCACGGGTTCTTCAAAGGCGGCCTGTTCCTGAATGCCGGCTCCGTACAGCACGCCGCGGGTACGCGCGACATGAATGAATTGGGTGGCCTGGCACAGCGTATGCCGCGTACCACGCAGTCGTGGCTTATCGGCGTGGGCAGCATGATGGGCATCCCGCTGATGAGCGGCTTTGTGAGCAAGTGGATGCTCTATGCAGCGGCCTTGCAGGCGGGGTGGGTCGTGCCCGCCATGGTGGCTTGGGTGGTCAGCCTGGGCACGGTGTTCCTCTGCGCAAGGGCTACAAGTGCTGTATTCCTCGGCCCGTTGACTGAAAAGACCCGCGACGCCCACGAGGCTCCCCTAACCATGCAGTGGGGAATGGGGCTGATGGCCGCCGGCAGCATCGTTCTGGGTGTCGCGCCGCAGTTAGCCGTGAACTGCCTTCTCAATCCGGTCCTCGGCGCACTTGGACTGGGCGCCGGTGTGCAGGTTACGTGGTTTGGGCTGTTTGCGGGCGCGGGAAGTTTCTCGACCACCGGCGGCCTGGTGCTGGCCATAGTCTCGCTGGTGCTGGGCGGTGCAATCTACGCCATTGCCTACGTCGCACGCCCCGTCACCATTGCGACCGGCGCACTGGCTGGCGCGGGAGGTGGAATCTTCACTGGCGGAGAACCGCTGACGGACCATGCAAGGCTCACGGCCAGCGACTTCTCCCAGATATTTGCGCAGAACTGGCAGACATTCTTCCGTTGGTCCAACGTGGATCGCGTCTATCTCGCCATCTGGCAGGCGCTCGAGTCAACTTCGCAGGCGCTCGGGGCCGCGGTTGCGTGGATGGAGCGTCGCGCCGCGATTTTAGTCGTCGCATTGGCGGCTGCACTGTTGCTTGGCGTCTATTGGTTGGCGCCCGGGACCGCGGTCATTGGAGCTCATCCATTGCCCCTGGTCCCCGCGCTGCTGGTTGCCGCATGCGCCGTGGCGGCAGGCGCATTGATCCTGGTCGCTCTTGCGAGCGCTGCGTCGCGTCGCCTGGCTCCGTTGATGATTCTAGCCGGGGTGCCCGCCGTCGCCGGCCTGGCCATGGCCGATCCATGGCTTCGGCTTGGTCTCTTGGAACTCGCCGCTCTGCTGACCATCCCCTTGGTGTGGAAGAGCGCACGCACGAATCCCGCAAAGCTGGCTTATGTCGCGGCGGTAGCGATCTCTGCGTTGTCTCTGGTTGCAAGCGACCTGTTACTGGATCGTGGCGACTTCCAATGGGCGCGGGCCCTCTTCATCACCAGCGCATGCGTCAAACTCGCCGCAGTCCCGCTCTTTTTCTGGCTGCTCCGGCTGGCGGACGAGTTGCCTGCCCTCGTCCTTGGACTCATCGTTGCCGTGGTCGACATAGCCGCGTTTGGCGAATTGTATGTTGCCGCACAGGGTTCCCCAGCTCTGTTTACTCCCCGGGGACTGTGGCTTACCATCGCCGTCTCCACGTCGTTGATCGCCTCTTTTCTCATGCTCTCGCAGCGTAGCCTCAAGCGCCTGCTGGTCCTGTCCACCGTCGAGGACATCGGCTTCCTGCTGCTTGGACTGGCCTCCGCCAACGCCTTGGGGACCTCCGGCGCGCTGGTTGCGGCAACCACGCATGCTTTGGCCAAGGCACTGCTATTCGTTTGTCTCAGCGGCCCGGAGGCCGGAGGCGTATTGGACGGCAACCACACTGGGCTGGCGGTTCGTTACCCGGTCAGCACATTCGGCTTCATCTTCGGAATGCTGGCTATGCTCGGTGTGCCGCCAACCTTGGGATACATCGGTCGCTGGAGGCTTTACGAAACTGCCTTGCAGATCAAGCCTCTACTCCTGGCGGCGTTTATCGTCTCCTCCGCGTTTGCGCTCATCGCGTATGTATTGGCCTTGACGCGCATATGGTGGGGACCTGCCCGCAGCCCGGATTCCCCGCTCCCGGACCCGCCGGCCTCCGATCCACAAATCCCGTATCCGCCGGCAGCCGAGCCGCTTCTCTTGCAGATCGCCATCCTTGCATTGGTGGTGTTGTTGCTGATTGCCGGGCTTTGGCCGCAAACATTGCACGTGTTGGCTGGGGGTAGACCATGAATCTCTGGAATCGATTGATGTGCTACAGCCGGCGCCACAGCCCCTGGCTCTTTCACATGAACACGGGCAGTTGCAACGGCTGCGATATCGAATTGGTGGCCAGCCTCACGCCTCGTTACGACGCCGAGCAGTTGGGAGTCCGCCTGGAAGGGAGTCCGCGGCACGCCGACATTCTGTGCATCACCGGCCCGGTCACGCGCACCTCCGTGCAGGCGGTTCGAACCGTCTACGGCCAGGTGTGCGGCCCCAAGGCTGTGGTGGCCATCGGCTCCTGTCCGGCAACAACCAACGTCTTCATTGACAGTCGCGTGCTCGCCGGCCCGCTCAACCGGCATGTCCCGGTCGACGTGTTCGTGCCCGGCTGCCCGCCACGTCCTGACGCCATATTGCAGGGTGTGGCCAAGGCGGCCGAGATCCTCGCAGAGCGAGGCAACCATCCGCTTGCAGACGAGGAGAAGCAGCCATGAATCTGACAACTGCTCTGGCGCGCTTGCTCATCTTCCCCGGGCTCCTGTTCGCCGTACCCGCCGCCTGGTTCTTCCTCTGGGTGGAGCGCAAAGCGGTTGCCATGATGCAGCAGCGCATCGGTCCCCCTTTCATGCAGCCGTTCTTCGATTTCATCAAGTTGCTGGGTAAGACGCCTCCCGGCCGCAGCGGTATTGACGGCCTTCTGATGCGGGCCTGGCCGCTGCTTGCCGTAGCGGCTGCGGCCGGCGCGGTCGGGTTGCTCCCCGTGCTTCCCTCCTCCGGTGGCTTCGCCGGCGACCTGATCTTGCTGCTCGCGCTCCTGGAACTCCCTTCCATCTGCATCATCGCGGCAGGGTTCTCTTCGCGCTCGCTCTTCGGCGAGATCGGCTCCGCGCGCGAAGCTGTCTTGACCGTCTCCTACAACATCGTTTTTCTTCTGGCCATCGTTTCCATCGCCGCCTCGCAACACACGTTCCGTCTCGAAGCTTTGGCCCAGCTTCCCGCCTCGCCTCTCCGGTACCTTGCATTACTGGCGATCCTCGTCTGTATTCCCGCCAAGCTGCATATCAATCCCTTCTCACTGCCTAACGCGGAGCAGGAAATCTACTCCGGCCCCCTCACCGAGTACGCTGGCCCCGAACTGGCCATGTGGGAGCTGTCGCATGGGCTCGAGTGGGTTGCCACAGTCGGGTTGGTGGCCACGCTGGCGGTTCCCCACATCACCCTCTGGTGGCTCGGCGCCGCCATCTTCGTCGTGCTCTCGTTCGCAATCGTGCTGCTGTTATCCGTGCTCGCCGCCGCCACGGCGCGCCTGGCCATCGATACCACCGTGCGCTTCTATTGGCAGTGCACCCTTGTCTTTGCGGTTGTGCTCATCTCCTCCGCGCTCTTCATGAGGGTCCGGTCATGAACATTCTTACCATGATGTGGAGGAACGTACGGCGCGGCGCCGCAACTCTTCGGTTCCCCGCGCGGCCCCCAGTCACCACTGGTTACCGGGGACTGGTGCGCATGGATCCTGCTCTCTGCACCGGGTGCGCCATGTGCAGGTTCCGCTGCACCGCGCGCGCCATCACCTTCACCGCCGCCAAAACTGAATTCACCTGGAGCTACGACCCGGGCCAGTGCACCTTCTGCGGCCGCTGTATAGAAGGCTGCAAAACCAACGCACTGACCCAGGATTCTGCATGTCCGCCCGTGTATCTGTCCATCGGGGCATTGAAGACCTCCTACACCATCGCGCGCAAGCCGCCTGCTCCCAAGCCGGCCGCAGCGGCCTCGCCGGTCGTCGGCGGCCAACCACCTGCCCCGCTCAAGGAGGCGCAGAAATGACCGTGCTCGACAGCATAGCGGCAAAGCTCGGGACCGCCGAACCTTGGGTCCAGAAGGGCGGCGTGAGCTGGCTCGATCCCTGCCCGTTGAATGTGCGCAACCTCGCCAAGGCAATGAATGCCCTGAACGCCCGCTTCGTCACCATCACCGCCTATCAGTTGCCGGCCGGCGAAGGCTTTCGCCTGGAGTATCACTGGGACCTCGACGGCCAGATGCTGGGCTTTCCCTATCGCCTTTCCGGCAACTCGATCGAAAGCATCTACGACCTTTGCGAGGCCGCCGACTGGATCGAGCGCGAGGTCCACGAGGGCTTTGCCGTGGACTTCCTCGGCCGCGACTACGAGCCGCTCCTTCTGCGCCCAGGAGACAAACTCGGCGTGAACCTGCGCGAGGAGGTCGTCCGATGAGCTACAAGATTCCAATGGGCCCGTTCCACCCGGCGCTGGAAGAGCCTTACAAGCTGGACATGATCTGCGAAGGCGAGACCGTGGTCGACGCCAAACTGCATATCGGTTTCAACTTCCGCGGCATCGAGCATCTGGCCGAAACCCGCAACTACGTTCAGGTCATCGCCCTCATGGAACGCGTTTGCGGCATCTGCTCGAACATCCACACCCTGACTCTGTGCCAGGCAATGGAGCAGTTGACCGGCCTCAAGCCGCCTCCACGGGCCCTCTACATCCGCGTTGTCATGGCGGAACTGGAACGCCTGCACTCTCATGTGTTGTGGGCGGGCATCGCCTCCAAGCTCATGGGCTTCAAAACCATGTTCATGACCTGCTTCGCCCTGCGCGAAAAAGTCATGGACGTGCTCCAGGCGATCTCAGGGAACCGCGTCAACTACTCGATGAACCGGATCGGCGGCGTCAATCGCGACATCCCGGACCCGCTGGCCTTGCTCCCCGTCATCGACCAGCTCGAACGCGAGATTGTCCGCACGGTCATCCCCATATTGACGACCAGTGTGACCGCGCGCTCGCGCTGTGCCGGCATTGGCATCCTCACCCGCGAGAAGGCCGTCTCCTGTGGTGTTGTAGGGCCAACCGCAAGGGCCTCCGGACTGCCTCAGGATCTTCGCCGCGCCGCGCCGTACGCGGCCTACTCCGAACTCGAATTCGACGTTCCGGTCGAAACCGCCGGCGATGTGCGCGCTCGTTTGCTGGTGCGGGCACTTGAAATCCTTGAGAGCTGCCGCATCCTCCGCCAGGCGCTTGCCAAAATGCCGCCCGGCGAGTTTCACGCGGAAGACACCAAACTTGTCTTCACCGCCGGAACGGCCGTCAGCCGCGTCGAGGCCCCCCGCGGCGAGGTCATGTACAGCGTCTCGTGGAAAGAGAACTCGAGGAACCCCAGCAGAGTGCACGTGCGCACTCCCACGTTCGCAAATATGCCGGCCATCCGCTGGATGGTGGCTGGGGCCCGGCTTGCCGATACACCTCTGATCCAGGCGTCTATCGACCCGTGCTACTCCTGCACCGACAGGTAGTGCGGCTCAATCGGAGGACCTTGCAGGCTCGCCCCTTGGACCCGGGCGCCAAGACAGACAACTCCGAAAGACGGTACAATAAACACTGTCTGAGGAGATGCTTGAAGCTTTTTCGCCGCAAGGCATAGCGGCTCAAGTCCCATCCTCCGAATCAATCCAGGTTTTCGCCGGACACCTCCGGCGCCCGGCGCGCTAGACCGCCGCATCCCAGTTTTCCGAGGTCTCAAAAGCAATCCCGATGATCATCTTCCTCGTCGTCATTCACGTCATCGTCTGTCTGTTCCTCATCGGCGTCGTACTGCTGCAGCAGGGCAAGTCCGCCGACCTCGCCGGCGCATTCGGCGGGCAGGGCTCGCAGACGGCGTTCGGCCCGCGTGGCGCGGCCAATCTGCTCACCAAGCTCACCACCTGGGGCGCGGTGCTCTTCATGATGATCTCCATTTCGCTCACGGTCCTGCTCGCGCGAACCAACGGCGAGCACTCCGTCCTCTCCGGAAGCCAGCAGACCACCCAGAAGAAGTGACTTGGCGGGCTCATCCTGCTTCGATTTTCCGGGGATTCTCCGCGGTGGGATGCTTGCGCCTTTGCACACCTCCCGCGCCGGACGATAATCGACGAATGCAGATTTTGCCTCTGAATTGCCGCGTAGCCCGCACCCTGCTCCTGCCCCTTGCATCTCTCTTCAGCCTTCCCGCCGCAAACCAGGCCCAGACCTCAGCCACCACGCCGACCGCTCCGCCGGTCGCATCTCCACAGGCCGGCCCCCGATGATCCACGAAATCATTCCCGTCGGCATGCTGCAATGCAACTGCTCCATCCTCGGTGACGAAGCCTCCCGCGAGGCTATCGTCGTCGACCCCGGCGACGACATTCCTCGCATCATGACCCTGCTTCAACGCCACCGCCTCACCGTCAAGCAGATCCTCATCACCCACGCTCACATCGACCACATCGCCGGCGCCGCCCGCCTCAAGAAACTCACCGGCGCGCCCATCCTCTACAACCCCCGCGATCTTCCCCTGGTGAAGATGATGGATATGCAAGCCGGCTGGCTCGGCATGCCCACCCCCGAAGTCCACCCGCCCGACGACACCCTCGAAGAGGGCCGCGTCATCGCCATCGGAGCCGTTAGCAACGGACCGCCAGCCCTCACCGGCAACATCCTCTTTACCCCCGGCCACACCCAGGGCAGCGTCTGCCTGCATCTCCCCGCCCAAAACCTCCTCCTCGCAGGCGACACCCTATTCGCCGGCTCCGTCGGCCGCACCGACCTTCCCGGCGGCGACGGCCCCGCCCTTATCCGCTCTATCCACGAGAAGCTCCTCACGCTTCCGGACGCCACCGTAGTTGTCCCCGGCCACGGCCCCAAAACCACAATTGGCGAGGAGCGTGAGACCAATCCATTTCTAACTTAGTGAATCCTATATGACGCTCAATTACAACTATTTACAGAATATTATCGATGTAATTGATGATCTAAATGCCCGTTTTGTTTATTACTTGAGTTCATCCAAGTCTTGAACTTTCCCACTTGTGGAAAGCTCAGTTGTGGCACGCTGAATGCCTACCTCGAAGTCCCCTGCCGCCCCAATCAAACTCACCACCAACCGGTTCCGCTCTGCCATCCCATAGAACGCGCCCGGATGCACCACCACTCCCCGTTCGCGCACCAGTCTCTCCGCACAATCCACCTCCCCAACGCATCCCGGCAGCCCCACCACCGCGCTCCAGCCGGCGTCCACCTCCAGCACCTGCAGCCGCCCCGGCGCCTCTTCCGCTATTCGCTGCAACATGGCTAAGTTTCCCCGTGCCCGCGCCTGTATCTGCGCCTGCATCGCCCCCACTCCTGCCAGCCAACTCGGCATGGCCAACTGCACCGGCGCGTTCATCGAGAGGAACGTGTCCGCGACAATCTCCAGCCGCCCCAACGCCTCAGCCCGCGCCCGGTCCGGCCCCAGCGTGGCAATCCATGCCGCCTTCATCTGCGGCAGTCCGGCAATCTTGCTCAGCCCGCTCAGCACAAACGTCAGCACCGGGTGCGCCCCACAGGCAAAGCTCCCCGCCGCCGACTCCCGCAGCGGCCCGTTGTTCAGAGAGTAGTCCAGGAATACCTCGTCCACGATCAGCGCCAACCCATGCCGCGCGCACAGCGCCTCCAGCGCTTCCCGCTCGCGTGCGCCGGTCCAATGGCCTGTGGGGTTGTTCGGATGCACCACGACGATCGCCCGAGTCCGCAGCGTCACAGCCCGCTCCAACTCGGCAAAGTCGATCGACCACCCATGGTCGTAAAACAGCGGATATGGTCGCAGCCGCACGTCGTCGAGGTCCGCCAGAAAGTCGAACAGCGGATAACTTGGCTGCGCCACCAGCACCTCGTCCCCGGGGTCGCAGAGCAGCCGGAACAGAAAGCTGTAGCTCTCGCTGGTGCTCGTGGCCAGCACCAGGTCATCCACCGGAACTTCGGCCCCGTGCCCCGCGTAGTACCCGGCAACCGCTTCACGCGCACTCACCATCCCGCGCGGATCAGGATCGTAAACCAGCGCCCGCGCGTCAGCCAGCGGTTTCAGCAGCGCCTCTGCGTCATACGCAAATCCGCACCGCGTCGGGTTCGACACCGTCAGGTCGTACAGCCGCCCTCCCGACGCCCGCGCCTCGCGCACCGCCGCCGCATAGCTGCTCTCACCTGCATCCCACGACGTCCGTGAAGAGAATCGGCTCACCTATCCATGGTAGGCCATGCGCACCCGCGCACTACCTGCTAGGCGGCGCGATCCGCACCGAGCGCATCACCGCCTCCAGCTGCGCCCGCAAGGCCTTCTGCTGTACGCCCGTCAGCGGCGTCGGGTCGCTTGTATGCGCCTGCGCCGCAATCGTGTGCACAACCCCCTCAAACAGGTAACATCGGTCCGCCAGGTACCCCCCATACAGATCGTGGTACGCATCGTGTCCCAGCCCTGCGTCTCCGGTCCTCAGGTGCAGATACGTCACCCCGCCGATCGCCACGCCGGCCGGCGCGCGGTCGCCCTGGCTGGTGTCTCGCTCCCGCCGTACCCGCTCCTCGCACGCCGCGCGTGACCCGCCCGGGACCACAAAATAGACGAACTCCACTCCGTCCAGGTTTGTCCCCGCGTAAGGCCCAGTGCCGCGGTTTTCAAATCCCACCTTCATGATCGCCTGCTCCGCAACCCTGCCCACGGCGGTCGGCTCCAGGATATCGTCCTGCATATAGAACCCCAGCCCAGGGTCAGCCCTCCACTCAGCGGGATACGCAAAGCTCGCGCCGTTCGCGGCGTCACGATACTCCACCGTCTTTACCTGTTGCGCGTAAGCCGCGACCATCCACGCCCAAAGCAACGCGCCTGCGAATCGGCGAGTACGCACGATGCCCTCCGACTTACAGCCTGTACGCCTTGCGCACCAGGTTCACCGCCAGGTCCTTCACCACCTCAAACGCCTCCGCCTCATCCAGCCGGCCTTCCGCAACCAGCCGTGCCAGGAACGCGCAATCCACGCGCCGGGCCACATCGTGCCGCGCTGGAATCGACAGAAACGCCCGCGTGTCGTCGTTGAATCCAACGGTGTTGTAGAACCCCGCTGTCTCCGTCGCCGTCTCGCGGAAGCGCATCATCCCCTCCGGCGAGTCGAGGAACCACCACGGCGGCCCCAGCTTCACTGACGGAAAATGTCCCGCCAGCGGAGCCAGTTCACGCGAGAACACGGTCTCGTCCAGCGTAAACAGGATCAGCGTAAAGTTCGGCTCGTTGCCGTACTTCGAGAGCAGCGGCTGCAGCGCGCGCACGTATTCGGTCGGTGCGGGAATATCCGCACCCTTGTCGCGGCCAAACTTGTCGTATACCACCCTGTTGTAGTTGCGCACCGATCCCGGATGGAGCTGCATCGTCAGCCCATCCTCGACGCTCATGCCGGCCAGCTCCGTCAGCATCTGCGCCTGGAACAGCTCCACGTCGCCCGCCTGCATCTTGCCCGAGTGGACGCGCCCGTACAGTCGCTCTGCCTCGGCCAGCGGCAAATCGGCCGTCTGCGCTGTCAGGTGCCCGTGGTCGGTCGCGGTTGCGCCATTCTTCTTGAAGAACGACCGCCGCGAGCGCAGCGCCGCCAGGTAGCCTTTCCACGTCGAGACGTCCTCCCCCGACACCTCGCCCAGCTTCTTCAGGTTGTCATCAAAGCCTGCAAACTCCGCGTCGACCACCGCATCCGGCCGGAACGTCGGCAGTACCCGCCCCTTCCATCCCGACTCCCGGATCGCCTTGTGAAACTCCAGCGAGTCGTACGCCGCATCCGTGGTGGAGAGCACCTCGATGTTGAAGCGATCGAACAGCGCCCGTGGCAGAAACTCGGGCGTCTGCAGCTTCTTCGCGATGACCTCGTAGTACTCATCGGCGTTCGCGGGAGAAAGGCGGTCCGTCAGCCCAAACAGCGAGTCAAACGAGTAGTCCAGCCACAGCCGCGTGGGCGTGCCGCGGAACAGGTAGTAGTGCTTCGCAAAGATGCGCCATACCTCGCGCGGGTCGGCATTCTCCTTGCCATCCACCTGCGGGATTCCCAGCGACTCCAGCGACACTCCCTGCGAGTAAAGCATCCGGAAGATGTAGTGGTCGGGCTGAATGAATAGCGCAGCTGGATTGGGAAACGGCTTGTTCTC
>OCTA010004800.1_pt1 | contig 11825 bp, 10 predicted proteins | sample 1538991 | NCBI WGS metagenome assembly OCTA01 (sample SAMEA3539302, study PRJEB22396) | soil metagenome | biome: tundra; feature: field; material: soil | place: USA | collected 2010-05 | depth 0.15 m | reverse complement strand
CCATCTCGGAGGTCGGTACGGCAACCGCGGGCAACAACTACTTCCGCCAGATCGGTGCGTCACTGGGCTCGGCAGTTGTCGGAAGCCTCTTCGTGACGCGGCTGGCAGGCCTGCTTGCGCAGCGTATGCCGGGTGCTGCCGGTGCTGCGGCAGGTTCAAGTAACTCGTTCACTCCGGCAGTGGTCAGGAATCTTCCCGTGGCGGTGCGCAACGTTGTCATCGGTGCCTACAGCGGTGCTTTGACGCCCGTGTTCCTCTACATGGTCCCGCTCGTGCTGATCGCGGTGGTCCTGCTGTGTTTCGTCGACGAGAAGCCGCTGGCAACCACCATCGAGCGCGACATCCTTGCGGAGACCCTCGAGATCGACGGCCTCACCGTGGTCTCCCTCGATCCGGCCAAAGAACAGCTGGAGGTCGAAGACACACCCGATCTGGCGTTGACCGGAGCCCAAACCTGAGTCCTGGGGCGCAGTGGGCACAATTCTTGAATGATGTTGCTGCGCCATGCCGACAGTCGTTCGACAGTCAGGCCGACATTTGTGCTATGTAACGGTCGACGGAAGCGGAGTATCCTGCAGTCAGGACGATCGGGCATGAGCAGCAGTGACCAACCACCTTCGGGGAGGCGATCATGGCTCTGGGGCGAGGCGCCAAGTCCAGAGTTCCGTTGCGGCCGGCTGACTTTGTCAGGGATTCGGTCTCTCTTCCGCAAGCGCCGCGGCAACCAGGCTCGCTGGCTCTGGACCTCAGCTGTGACATGCACGGCGGACGGCTGATGCGTCTGTGGATGTCTCCTCAGGCTGGGGACGCCACGTTTGGCGGTGAGGGAGCCAAAGGAGCTTGGGACAGCGATCCCAGCGGTTGCGGGGCGGTCCTGGTGACGTGCGTCCGGCCGGGGTGCCATAACAGCGCACGCCTGACCAGTGAGTGGCTGACGGCCAGCTTTGGGCAGGTTCAGGCCGACTTCGAGGCCGGAAGGGGTCTGCCTATCGCGTGGTTCCCGCTCTCACAGGTGGGCCTGACGCCCAGCTGAATCCTTTACCTCCCTGGTTGCGCTTCGGGTTCGCCGCGCAAGAGGGTCAGCCCAGGGGCTCGAACGTCGCCGTGAAGTGGCGCAGGGCTGGGGGCTCGTCCACGATCCGGTAGCCAGTGAGCTCCCCCGCGTGTCGTGCAACGTGCTCGCAGACCTCGATGACGTAGTCGATGTGGCTTTGTGTGTACGTCCGCCGCGGGATGGCCAGGCGCACCAGATCGAGGGCGGCCGGCACCTCGGAGCCGTCCGGCTGGCGGCCGAACATCACGGTGCCGATCTCGATGCTGCGAACCCCACCTGCCTGGTAGAGAGCAACCGCGAGCGCCTCGCCCGGGTACTCCAGCGGCGGGATATGCGGCAGCAGGGCCCGGGCGTCCAGGTACACCGCATGTCCACCGATCGGGGTCAGTACCGGGACTCCGGCCTTCACCAACGCGTCGCCGAGGTACCCGGTCGAGCGAATCCGGTACCGCAGGTAGTCGTGGTCCACGGCCTCGCGCAGCCCCTGTGCCAGCGCCTCGAGGTCGCGCCCAGCCAGACCGCCGTACGTCGGGAAGCCCTCTGTGAGGATCAGCACGTTGCGGCACTGCCGTGCCAGCTCGTCGTCGTCCATGGCCAGCCACCCACCGATGTTGCCCATCGGGTCCTTCTTGGCGCTCATCGTCATGCCGTCGGCCAGCGAAGCCATCTCACGGACGATATCGGCGACGTCGCGGTCCGCATTCCCCGGCTCGCGCTCGTGGATGAACCAGGCGTTCTCGGCGAAGCGGCAGGCATCCAGGAAGAGCATCTTGCCGTACACGTCGCACACCTGGCGCACGGCGTGCAGGTTGGCCAGCGACACGGGCTGCCCGCCACCGCTGTTGTTGGTGATCGTCATGAACACCACCGGGACGTCCTCAGCGCGCTCGCGCAGCAACGCCTCCAGCGCCGCCACGTCCATGTTGCCCTTGAACGGGTGGTCGGCCTGCGGGTCGCGGCCCTCAGCGATGACCAGGTCGACGGCCGTGGCCCCCGAGGCCTCGACGTTGGCCCGCGTGGTGTCGAAGTGCGTGTTGTTCGGCACGACCTTCCCAGGGCCGCCCAGGACGCTGAAGATGATCTTCTCGGCCGCGCGCCCCTGGTGGGTCGGCAGCACGTGCTCGAAAGGGAACAGCTCTCTGACGGCATCCCGAAACACGAAGTACGACGGAGAGCCGGCATAGGACTCGTCGCCGTGCTGTATCGCGGCCCACTGGTCGCGGCTCATCGCGCCGGTGCCCGAGTCGGTGAGCAGGTCGATCAGCACGTCCTGGGCATTCACCTTGAAAAGGTTGTAGCCGGCCGTGGCAATGGCGGCCGTTCGCTGTTCGGGGGTGGTCAGCCGCAGCGGTTCCACGGAGTGGATGCGGAAGGGCTCGATGATGGTGTGGTAGATGGGTGCACTCATGTCCATGATGGTGCGCTCAGGCGGCGCCACGGTAAATAGCCGTCGCCGCTCGGTACGGGGCCTAAACCTTCTGTCAGCAACGTGTTCATGGCTGAACGGGCACCATCGCAAGGAGGGTCGCGGATTCTCGTTGAGCTGCAGAACGTGGCCCGGCTGTCTTTCAACGAGTTGTCCCGTTGGGTAGACCTGTCCGCACCCGCAGCTGCCGACCGGGCGCGCCGGTTGCAGGCAACGGGCGTGACCACCCCCGTTGACCTCGCCCGGGCGGGCCGTGGGGCCCGAGCCATCGTGGATGGAACTGCCACGGACCGACGTGCCTGCTCGGGGACCCCGCGGGTCAGTCCTCAGCTGGCCCGAGGTGCAGACCATGCACCGCGTCGCAGGGGTGACTGCTGAGTGCTGCTGGTCGTGGCCGAGGACGTTCCGGCCTTCGAGACGTTGCTCGACGGCTGCCGATCCCTGGGACGTCCACCAGCACCATGGTGCTGGACGACCTCCTGCCGTGGAGCGCAGTCCTGCCACCGGAAGCGATCGGGCACGTGCCGGGCAGCAAGCGCACCGGACCTGTCGGCACGATGGTCAGTCCTGGCGGCCGCAGACCTCGAGACTGCGGGCTGACCCCTGGCGGGCGAAGACCAGGATCGGCGAGTCGGTCGGCGAGTCGGTCGCCGCCTTCACGATGCTCCGGTAGGCGTTGAGCTGTGGTGCGTAGTAGGCCACCCGCGAGGTCAGCGCGGCGTCGGGGGCGTCATCGGTCTTGTAGTCGACGATCACCAGCGAACCGTCGTCCTCGCGGTAGATCAGGTCGACGAAGCCCTCCAGGACCGTTGCGTCTGGCTGGACCATCCCAACGTACGACTCGCGCCAGTGTTCTCGTGCTACAGCCCGTTGCACGACCTTTGAGCCGATGGCGGACCGGACCAGCAACGTCACCAGCGGAGCGAACTCGACGACCCCTTCGGCTATGCACTGGGCCGCCACGGCGTCCTGCAGGCCCTTGCCGGACGCCAGGTCAACGACCTGAAGAACGCCGTGCACAGCCCGGCCGATCGCAGAGCCGTAGCGGCCCTTCGACCAGGCCGGCAGCTCGATATCACGTCCGCCCTTGGCCACCCCCGATGCCACGTTGTCGTCAGTTCGCGTCACGGTGATCGCGACGTCGGCTGCAACGGCGATGTCCGGCAGCGGCCTCTCAACATCTGGCAGTGGTCCCTCTGCATCAGGGTCCGTGCCTTCCAGGCCCGACGCGCTGAAGGCCGGGTGGTGCCGGCTCGCCTCGGCGGATGACCGAATGGCGGCCAGCCAGGTGTCGAAGTCCGGCGGTGGAGACACGATGGGCGCCAGCAGTGTCGGAACCGAGCTGGCTGCGCCCGAAGGCAGTGGCACGGCACCCGCCTGCGCCGCGTCGACATCGGCGAGCAGTCGCGCGTTCGTGTCCCTGGTGCCTGACCGGTGCAGCGACACGACGAGGTGGTCGCGCGCCCGGGTCGCCGCAACATACATCAGGCGCAGCCGTTCGTAGGAGCTCATCTGCTCGTCCAGCGGTAGCTGGTCCCGGAAGTCTCCGGTCTGCAGGTCCTTGGACAGGCTCACGGCGTATCCGTGGCTCGACCACAAGAGGCGTACCCCGCTGCCCCGCAATGGCTGGGCCGTCATGCCAGACAGGACCACCATCGGGAACTCCAGGCCCTTGGCGGCGTGAATCGTCATGATCCGCACCGAGTCCACATCCGACTCGGGCAGCACCGACTCGGCGACCCGCGAGCCCTCGGCCGCCTGGGCGGTGGCCCACGCGAGATACGAGCGCAGTCCGCCATGCTCGATCTCGGACCACGCGCGGGCCTGGTCGATGACGAACCGCAGTCGGCGCCATGAGTCCCGCGCGCGCGGCCCGAACGCGGCCGCTTCGAACATCCGACGCTCGACCGCCAGCGCCCCCAGGACCTCTGAGGGTGCTAACCAGCGGGACCGTCGATACAGGTCGTGCAACGCCGAGATCGCCACAGCGACAGGGTGGCCCTGCTGGCCCTTGGGCGCTGGCGCCAGCAGGTGGAACGACCCGCGCGCCTGCTTCCAGGTCCAGAGGTCGTCATCACCACACCCGAACAGTGGTGAGCGAAGCGTGGTCACCAGCGCAAATGCGTCGGAGGGGTCGGCGAGTGCCCGCACCGCAGCGAGCAGGTCGCGCACCTCCCGCGCCTGGTAGACCAGCGAGCTTGACTCCGTCCGGTACATCACGCCCGCCTCATTGAGCGCTGCCTCGAGGAACGGCAGCGAGGTCCGTGCCGGGAGCAGGATCGTGATGTCGCCAGGGCGTAGCGCGCGCCAGGTCGTGGTCGGTTGTGCGCCGGGGGTTGATGGTGGCACGGTGACCTCGGTGGTCCAGCCCTGGTTGAGCGCTTGCACGATCGAGCGTGCCACGTCGGCCGCCTCGCGTTCGCGCAGTTCGCTTGCCGTGAGCTTGAAGGTGTGCTCGTCGGCGCCCAGAACGGTCACCGGCGCTCCCAGGGTCGGCCCGGCGCGGTACGAGCTGAGCGGCTGGTACTGCGGCTGCATGCCTGGGTCGGGCACGATGACCCGGTTGAACACCTCGTTGACCCAGTCGAGGATGGGTGCGACGGTTCGGAAGTTCGTGGTCAAAGACACCTGCCCACCGAGCATCTGCTGGGCCCGCAGATACATCGCGATGTCGGCGCGCCGGAACCGGTAGATCGACTGCTTCGGGTCCCCGACGACGAACAGCGATCCTTGGGGGACAGCGACGTCTTCCCAGTGGACCTGAGTCGCGCCTCGGCCACCCGCGATCCGGACGGCGATCTCAATCTGGATGGGGTCGGTGTCCTGGAACTCGTCGAGGAGCAGCCGCTGGTATCTGCCCTGCAGGGCTGCACGTACCTCGGCATTGTCCCGTAACAGGTTTCGGGCCAGGACGAGCAGGTCGTGGAACTCCAGCCGGCCCTCGCCTCGCCGCGTCTCGGCGGACTGCAGGACACGCAAACCGCACCAGTGGACGATCGACCGCAGCGTCGACTCCACGACCTGGGAGACCAGCCGTCTGGCCTCCTGCTGCCATTGTCTGCACTCATCTTTGAGCTTGGCGAGCAGCCCTGCCCAGCTGTGCGCCTTCCCCCAGGACCACTGGAGGTCGGCGGCCCCCCGCAGGACCGCCATCTGGGCGATGTCGTCGCCTTCGACCGACTCCAGATCGTCGGCCCACCCTGACAGCCGCGACAGCTTGTCGACGAACAAGTCGCCCGATCCGGTGCAGTGGACGGCCATGGCCGCGAGTCGTCGTGCGGTCGTCACCAGAGGTGAAAGGTCCGGCAGCGTCGGCTGGGCCGGCTGGCCAGGCGCCACGACACGATCCTTCACGAGGTCCCAGTCGGAGTTGAGCTTGCTGATCAAGGACCGCACCTGGTCAAGGGAGATGTGTGTCGCCTGCGCCATGTTGACGGTCGCTGACATGGTTGGGTCGTCGAGCAGTTCGGTGCGCAGCCGCGCCCAGCGTGCCTCGAACGCCACCGACGATCCAACTTCGTCGAGTACCTCGATCAGTGGCGGGATGCCGGCCTCGATCGGGTGCTCGGACAGGATCCGTTGTGCGAACGAGTGCAGCGTGCCGATGGCCGCGGTGTCGAGGTCGTCGAGGGCAGCTAGCGCGCGTTCGCGCTGCTTGGGGCCAGTGGTGTGCAGGGCCGCCTGCTCGAGTCGGGCTCGTAGGCGGTCACGTAGCTCGGATGCGGCCCGTTCGGTGAACGTGACCGCGGCGATGTTTGCGATCGGAATGCCGTCCTCGAGCACCAGCGTCTGGGCTCGGCTCACCAGGACGGACGTCTTGCCCGAACCCGCGCCGGCTTCGACGAACAAGGTGGCCGCCGTGTCGCTGCGGATGGTGCGCCGGGCGGCCTCGTCGGCGAGCTCGGTGCTGGGCGTCATGGGGCGCGACCCTCCTTGCCAGGGTCCCCGCGCGGGAGATCGTCTTCGACAGGCAGGGCAGGGCCAAGCAGTGCCTCGGGCTCGACCAGTCGTGTATAGCGGCGGAGCTCGGGCGCAAGCCGTTTGGCCTCCCAACGTCTTCGGACGTCGCCGTGGTCGAGGCCGTCAGGATTGCAGTACCGGCACTGGACCCAGCGGACATCGGGCTCTGAGGGGGCCCGCGCCGGGAACACCCCGTTGGCGATGGACCTGGCGATCAGGCCCACGGTCTGTGCAAACCTCTGTTCCACCACATCGGTGAGCGGGACCTGAACGCGCTTGCCACGGTCCCTGCGGACGAACCAGTACATCGCCTCTACGGGGGTGTCGGCGTCGCCGAAGCGGGCCCGCGCGGCGTGCGCATAAACCGGAAGCTGGAGCTTCTCGCCTCCCTCGACCGGGTTGTCCCCGGAGAGGTTCCTGAACCTGCTGGCGCTGCCCGACTTGAGGTCGGTGACCAGCAGGGTGCCGTCTCGGCGCCGGTCGACCTTGTCGGCCCTTCCCTGGAAGCGCAGCTCACCGCCTTCGACCGTGATGAGCACCTCGGGTTGCCCGTCGAGGCCGAATGCCAGCTCGCTAGCCAGGACCCTTGCGTCCTGACCGGCACGCCAGCGCTGGTCGTCGTCCAGCATCCAGTCAAGGGTGGCCAGCAGCGACATGCGCGCAGGCGCCCACAGAGTCCGGTGGCCGGTCAGGCCGGCTGCCTCGTACTCGTCGGCCTTGGTTGCGCCGATCTCAGCCAGCCGTTCACGCTGCCGGTCGGTCCACGGCTTGCCGAAGTCCGGCAGCTCACCACGGTCGCTGCACTCACGGATGAGGTCCTCGAAGCTCGCATGGATGAGGTTGCCGATGTCCATGGCGCTGATCTCGACCACCTCCTCGGGAGCCTCCACCGGCTCGACGTGGAGCATCCGCTTGACGAAGTAGGCGTGAGGGCAGATCGCATAGCGCTCGAGCGCGGTCGGCGACACCGGCCGCCCGCCGTGGGCGAAATCGGGCAAGCCGTCCAGGCTGTGCAGGTTGCCGTCGAAGCGGGTGAACTGGTCGGACTCGCGGGCCTTGCTCATGGTCAACGAGGCGCTGAGGGCTTGGTCGTCCAGATCGATGTGTGCCAACACTGCCCGGGTTCGCCACTCCTGGCCGGTGCTCGGCGCGTCGGTGGCCTGAAGTGAGCCCGCGTACGAAGGCGAGACCGACAGCCACTGGTCAGAGTTCTTGTCCATGCTGGCCTGCGCCCACTCGGTGGCGGCCAGCGACGGGTTGCCACTGAGCTGGCGCAGCGTGGGCAGCAGCCACCGGCTGGGCAGCCGATCGGTGTGGCGGCGCAGGTCGCCGCGTGGGAAGCTTGCCACCACCTTGCCCGCCGAGGTGAACGCGGCAAGCATGCAGCGTTGCTTGCGGTCCACGCCCGCCCGCGTCGAGGGAAGCTGGCCGGCCGTCATCTCGCGGACCCGCTCGGGCAACAGGCAGTCGTCGCGGAGCCGCCCGGGGAAGAGGTCCTCGCAGAGGCCGACGAGGTAGACAACATCAAGGTCCAGGCCGATGGCGTGGGTCACCGGGGCGATGAGAACACCCTCGCCGAACCTGCCCACCCGGGGCAGGGCCGAGTCGAGCTCGAGGGCGATCACCTCCTGGAGGCCCTTGACAGAGGGGGTGGACCCGGACTCGTCCAGGGCTGCCAAACCGCTCAGGGTGCGCTCGATGATGCTTGCGGCGTACTGCTCCTCCAGCGGCATCCGGGCCACGTCGCCAGGTGGGATCAGGGAGTGGAGGAGGCCCCGAGCCCAGGCTGCGAGATCGTCCCACGTCCCTGGGTCGGCGATCGCGGAGAACCACTCCCTCAGCTCGGTCATGAACTCCATCAGCGCCGTCGCCGTGTCCTGGTTCCGTTCGGCCCGGGCAAGGGTGGACTCGAACGGCTCGTCCTTGGCTCGCTCGGCCTTGATCGTTGCCTTCTGTGCGTTGACGTAGGTCTCGAGGCGCGTGTGCCAGTGCTCGCCAGCGACCACACCTGCCTCGCGCGATATCCGTTCCCAGCGGGAGACGCTGATGCGCTCTCCGGTGAAGTCGCGCGCACCGACCTCCCCGAGCGTCCGGAGTACGTCGGCCCTCCGGTAGTCCGTCAGGCCACAGTCGAGCAGACCCAGGACCAGCCGAGACACCGCTCGCTCGTTGACGGGGCGGACGCCCGGGCCGTTGGTCGTGATACCCGCCGAACCGAGGTGCTCATGAAGCAGACGCGCGTATGGCGACCTGTCAGAGTACAGGACCGCGATGCGGTGGGCCGGCACCGAGGCCAGCGACTGGACCACCTCACGGACGACGCAGCGCACCTCGTCGTCGGAGTCGGAGGCGTTGAGAATACGGCCGGCCAAGGGCTCGCTGCCTCTGGCGTTGGACTTGAACTCTGGCGCAAGTGAGGTCAGGATGGCGACGATACCTCGGTCCGCGCGCACATTGCCGGTGAACCCGGCGATGACCTGCAGGTCGCCGCGGTCGGCAAGGGACTGGGCGAACGCGGTCTCAGCATGAGTGAGGTCTTGGGGGAGATAGAGCATTACCGGTCCCAGTTCCTTTGTGGAAGAAGGCTTCTCGCGGACCAGCACCGTTGCCTCGGTCAGTAGGTCGGTGGCGTCATACCACCGCGGCGCCAGTGCGGTGACGGTCTCGCGATGAAGGCGGATGACGTCCTTGACCAGGCTGGAGGCGGACTCAAGGGTTGTCAGAGTGGGGCTGGAAACGTCGCGAAGGCTCGTCATCGCCTGGCCCAGCGCGCGGGACGTGGAGGGATGGCTGGCAACGCGCTCGAAGATCCCGGCGTCGGCGTCGAGGCGTTGTCGGATCGCGGCCGCGGTTACCGGACGCGTCGCGGGGCGCCGCCCTGCCGCGGTCAGGGTCGGGGCGGCGAGCTGCTCAGCGAGGCGGGGCAGGGTGGAGAAGTAGATGCCCGCCACGCCGTTGCCCTCGATGGTCAGGCCACCGGCCAGGAACCGGCGAGCGACGATACCTGCGATGTTGTTCGGTACCAGCACTGTGACCGGGGACATCGGATCATCGTTCTTGAACTGTGCGACCGCTGCTCTCAATGCTTGGAGAGCGGGCCGACCGTACGCCGTGGTCATCACCTCAACGGTCACTTCCTGGACCCCCTTCCGGACCCCCTGCCACCTGATCGCAGGCTACCGGCCCGCGAAGGACAAAGGGTGGCTCGACGCGGGGCGAACCCTCGACCATAGAGTCGGCTCGCAACCCGATGTCGGCTCAACGGTGCGGGAGGCGTCCCCGCGCGAAGTAGGCGATCGGGCCCAGGAAGTTCACCCCGATGATCAGCGCCCACACCGCCTTGCGCCCGTTGACGAGCTCCTTCGGTCGGGTCGCGAGATCAGCCCACGCCGTGGCGGCCAGTGAGAGCTGAACCGACGCCGCAACCAGAACCGCGGTCTGCTGCCGCTGGCTCAGCTCACTCCAGCGCTGTGCGTTCACGTCCCTTGCCCTCTTCACGGCAGAACGTTCACCTAGACGAGCGGGCCCGGATGAAGCGCTCTGCACGCTGTCGCGCTTCGAGCATCGTGAACTCGACCGCGTGATCCGGGGCCGTTTGACGGCTCTCGTCCAACACGGCCCGGACGATCTCGGCGACGAGTCCGGGCGGGACCCGGTCTTCAAGCTCCGCAGACAGGGTCGCGGTCATCTCGGCCCATACCTGCTTGCTGTCGCTGGTGACGTGGCTCGCCCGCAACGCGCTGGTGCGAGTCACGGCACAAAGGCGACTGTCCTCAACCAAGGTAGTTGGAGGGGTCGTTGTACGGACGCGAGTGAGCGTTTCGTGATGGACCCACCCGCGCGGCGCTGAAAGGTCGGGGTGGCATGGCGCACTCGCTGCACACGTGGCCCTGGACGGAGGTGTCGTCTTCACCGGCTGGTTTGTTGAGGGCGTCTTCAACCGGGTGGGCGAGGGTGGCAGCGTCCGTGAACCTTCCTGCGTCATGGCGTGACATCCGCGGCTCCTTCGACCTCACGTGGACTTGCTGCTCTGCGGGTGCTCCACGGATGCGTCCGCTCCCGGGAACACGAGTGCCTCGTGACCGTCGGGGTGGCGGACCAGATATGGCGGTGCGCCATCTCGTCCACGGATCTCGAGGATCTCCGACGTCTGGTCCGAGGTACCGACAACCCGTCCGTGAACGTGCAGGCGGTCACCCACTGCTGCGCGCATGCCTACTCCTCCCCTAGAGCCTTGGTGATCAGCATGTACCTTCCGGCGCGGATGCGGAAGAGCAAGGTGGTTTCTTGACCGAGACCTGACCCCTACAGCCGGACTGTTAGTCAGGCCAGCACCTGGGCGGGCGCGTCGTTGACGGCGGCGATCTGGGTCTGGGTGTAGTGCTGCAGTGAGCGCACCTGGGCGGGCTCCAGCCGGTCGCATACCCAGTCCCAGTGCAGTGAGCACCAGTCGCCCGGTGCGAGACCGCGACCCAGGCGCATGGCCCCCTCGCCGGTCACGGCCAGCTCTTCGCGGACCGCACCGAGACCGAGGTGATGACCGTCCCATTCAAGAGGCTGCGACGCCACGACGGCCTGGTCGTCGATCAGGGCGACAACCCGGCCCCATCGGATTCGGCAGCGGTCGAGCACGTGAAGCGGCTCGCTGACCACGCCGCTGCGTATCAGCCCAACGAACGGGTAGACGCCGAGCACGTGGAAGCTGTGGTGGGGCAAAGCGCCGTTGGGCACGGCGCCGGCGAGGCCGGGCCAGGACCGGCCGGCCCGACGACGGAAGCGCTCGTCCAGTGATCCGCCGAGCAGGGCTGGTCCCACCCGTTCGAGCAGCCGGCTGCCCAGCCAGTAGGCCTCAACGACCTGAGCATCCAGCGGGTCGTCCAGGTGGTTGGCCGCGGCGATGAGCTCAAGGTAGGGCCAGGCACCCTCGAACTCCTGCAAGGTCTGCCGCAGGCCCCCGTCCACGACGCCGGCGGAAGTCTGCTCGAGCAGGGCGCGGTGGTTGTCGCCACCGCAGTACCCCAGCTCGTTGGGTGGGTATGCATAGCGGGCGAAGAGCAGGGGACCTTCACTCGCGGGCCGGTGCCCACTCACGTCACACGCGTCCATGCCGCACCGCTCACGTCGCACCGGCGAGGGCGTCGTGACCGCGCCAGCCCGGCACACCCACCAGGACGGCGCCAACCAGCAAAACGGCTAGCCAGCCGAGCTGCGGCACCAGCGGGGTCCCGTTGACGGCAACGGCCAGCAGTGCGGTGATCACCGCTCCGATGACCAGTACCGCCGTGACGTCGACCGCCGGAGCCCGCGACAGAGCCGCGAACCAGGTCGAGACATACCCAGATCGGAAGAGCACACGTCTGAACTCCAGTCACTGACCAATCTCGT
>OCTA010004797.1_pt1 | contig 11831 bp, 12 predicted proteins | sample 1538991 | NCBI WGS metagenome assembly OCTA01 (sample SAMEA3539302, study PRJEB22396) | soil metagenome | biome: tundra; feature: field; material: soil | place: USA | collected 2010-05 | depth 0.15 m | reverse complement strand
CTCTTTCCCTACACGACGCTCTTCCGCTCTCCGCTCGGCCCGCCCAGCGGGGGGACCCCGACGTGCAGGCGGACGCCCAGCCCGGCGTGGGCGTCGGGGACCACCGGCTTCGTCGAGGCGACGAAACCGGCGCCGAGGTTGATGCCGCGCCCGAGAAAGTTGGTCTCCGCCAGATCGGCGCCGCCCCAGAACAGCGTCGCCCGACTGGTGGCCGGGAACAGCTCGTTGACTACGAGCGTGCCGCGTTCGTCGACCTCGACCACCAGCACGGCGCCGCCCCGCTTGGTCCCCCGGGTGACGGACAGGCGCACGTCCAGGAAGTACCCCAGGGCCAGCAATCGGTAGCGGGCGGTCTCGACCCGCGCATCGGACGCGTCGACGCTCTCGCCCGGCGCCAGCCCCAGCGCCGCGAGCTCCCGCAGGAGCAGCGACTTGGCGGTCTTCCGGTTGCCGCGCACGACCACGTCTTCGATGATGTAGCGGGGTCCGAAGCGGGCGTCCGGGAACGACGCGGCCCGGTCGTCGGTGACGAGGTCGTCGGTGGTGTCCCGGTCGGTGGCCGGCGCGGCGGGGAGATCCGCTGCGACCGCCCGCGCGCCCGTCACCACCACCACGACGGCGAGGAAGCGCGCGCCGGCTCGGCCGATCATGCCGGCAGGATAACCCGACCCGGGAGAACTGACTGTGATCAGACCCGACCGTCGCCCTCCGCGTCGGCCGAGGGGCCGGCGGCGGCCCGCACCAGATCGAGCAGGAGCTCGCCGTAGAGCTCCAGCTTCTTGGGGCCGATGCCCGAGATGCCGAGCAGCGCCTGGCCCGAGCGTGGCCGCTCCTCGGCGATGCGGGTCAGGGTCGCGTCGTTGAAGACGACGTAGGCGGGAACCCCGCGGGCGGCGGCCAGGGTCTTGCGCAGCGCCTTGAGGCGATCGAGGAGCTCCGCTGCCTCCGGCGGTAGCTCCGCCGCGAGCGCCCCCCGACCGGGCGAGCCTGTCACCGTCGGCTGGGTCGGGTGCCTCGGCTCGCCACGCACGGCGTGGCTGGCCGCCAGCACGTCGAATCCGGCGCAGGCGTCGCAGGACTCGCCGCAGGCGTCCATCTGCTCGCCCAGGTGCCGCACCACCAGCCGGTGGCGGCAGTCGCGCGCCGATGCGAAGGTGAACATCTCCCGGATCTGCGCGCGCTGGCGGGCGGCGGTGGCCGGGTCGCCCTCGTCGCCGTAACGGTCGTTCCCACTCGCATTCAGGTTCGATCGGTCGCTGAAGCGCTCGTACGCCACCACGTCGGCCCAGGAATAAAACAGCACGCAGTCGCTGGGCAGCCCGTCGCGACCCGCGCGTCCGATCTCCTGGTAGTAACTCTCCATCGAGCGCGGCATGTCGCGGTGGATGACGTAGCGGACGTTCGATTTGTCGATCCCCATCCCGAACGCGACGGTCGCGACCACCACGTCGATCTCGTCGCGTGAGAAAGCGTCCTGCACGCGGGTGCGCTCGGCCGGCTCCATCCCGGCGTGGTAGGCCGCCGCCGCGATGCCGCGCTCACGCAGGAACTCCGCCAGCCCCTCGCAGGACTTGCGCGACAGCGCGTAGATGATGCCGCTTCTCCCGCGCCGGGCCCGCACCAGGCTCAAGATCGCGGTCCGCACCCCCTTGGCCCCCGCGCCGCGCGCATTGTCCGCGCCGCCCTCGGCTTCTCCCTTGCGGTAGATCGAGATGCGCAGGTTCGGGCGATAGAAACGGCCCCGGAAGCAGGCCGGGTCCGCCATCGCGAGCTGGGCGATGATGTCGGCGGTGACGGCCGGGGTCGCGGTCGCGGTGAGGGCCAGCACCGGGACGCCGCCGAACCTCTTCTTGAGGCCGGTGAGGTTCCGGTAGGCCGGCCGAAAATCGTGCCCCCACTGGCTGATGCAATGGGCCTCGTCGACGGCGATGAGGCGCAGGTCGAGATCGGCCAGCACCCGGCCCACGGAGGCTTCGATCCCTTCGGGCGCCGCGTAGCAGAGCTCGTATTCACCCGCGGCCAGCGCCCGCACCCGCCGCTGCCGTTCGTCGGATTCGAGCGACGCGCTCAGGTAGGTCGCGCGCAGGCCGACCTCGTTCATGGCGTCGACCTGATCCTTCATGAGCGCGATGAGCGGCGACACCACCAGCGTCGTCCCCCCCAGCACGCGCGCCGGGATCTGATAGGTGAGCGATTTGCCTGCCCCGGTGGGCATGATCCCCACGCAGTCGCGGCCGCTCAGGACCGCGTCGATGATCTCCTGCTGGCCGGCGCGAAACGAGGGGTAGCCGAACACGTTCTGGAGAATCTCGATGGGGGGCGGGCCCGAGATCGGGTAGGCCGGGCGGCCCGGGCGGGCCGGGCGCGCGGCCACCTCGCTCGCGATGGTGCGCAGGGAGGCCACCGTCTCGGGGCTGAAGGCGTCGGGGCGCAGTCGCCAGATGCCGCGAAACTGGGCGAGGGCGGCCGCGCAGGCGGCGCGAAAGGCGGGATCGGCCCGGTCGCCGTCGCGCCAACGGGCGCCCAGCAGCCGGGCCTGGGTGTTCATATCGCCGTCGTCTCCCAACGGCACAGCTTCGGTGCTCATGCGCGATTATCGGCGGCCACGTTAGCGAAGTGGCTTGTTGTCGTCGAGGGAGACCTTAGGTTTTTGCTGAAAGCGAGGAGCACCATGCGTCAGACAGCGTTCTTGGCCGGCAGGGTCCTGCTCGGGGGTTACTACCTGATGGGCGCGTTTCACCACTTCGCGGGCGTCGGGACGATGGCGCACATGGCGGCGGCCCACGGTGTGCCGATGCCGGAGGTGGCGGTCGTCGTGGCGGGCATCCTGCTGGCGGTGGCCGGCTTCTCGCTGCTCCTGGGGATCTATCCCGGGGTCGGGGTCGCGTCGGTGGTGCTGTTCCTGGTTCCGGTGACGCTCAGCATGCACGCGTTCTGGGCCGACCACGATGCGCTGATGCGGCAGATGGACCTCATCAACTTCGGCAAGAACGTCGCGCTGCTGGGATCGTCGTTGATGTTCCTGGCCATCCCCCGCCCCTGGGCCTACAGCGTCGAGCAACACGTTCACCTGCCCATTCGGGCTCCCGTGGTTTAGCTACTGGCGGACGTATAGAGGGCGAGCGCGCGCCGCCAGACGCGTCGGGCGATCGCCGCAAACGCCAGGCCGCCGGCCAGGGCGGCGGCGGCGGTCTTGCCGTCCAGACGGCCGAGCAGCGCCATGGCCGGGTAGGTGGTCAGAATCGCGATGGGGAAGACGAAGGTGAAGACCACCCGCAGCGCGCCGCGAAAGACGGTGATCGGCCAGCGGGCGGCGTCGAACAGCGAGCCGAACAGGTAGGAGAGGTTGTCGACCTTGATCACCCAGAACGAGGCGCTGACCACCAGGATCCAGATCGAATACAGGATGATGATGGCGAGCCCCAACGACGCCACTCCCGTCCCCAGATTGAGCAGCGACGGCCAGCGCCCGATCTTGCTGAAGGCGTAGATGAAGATCGCCAGCGAGCCGAACACGTCGACCAGGTGCCAGGGCTCGATCTTCGCGGTGGAGACCAGGAACTGCGCATCGGCCGGCTTGAGCAGCACGAAGTCGAGCGTTCCGTGGCGGACGTGCTCGACCACGGCGGTGAGGCTGGGGCTGACGGCGCCCTCCAGCACCGCCCGCAAGAGGGTGAACCAGCCGACGACCACCAGCGACTCGGGGAAGGTCCACCCGGCGACGGTCTTGCGTACGCCGAAGACCACCAGCACCGGCACCAGCGTGACGGCCATCCAGAGCACCGCGATCAGACCCTTCACGACGAAGTCGGCCCGGTATTGCATGGCCGTGAGCATCGACATCGACAGCTGCACCCGGAAGAGGCCGGCGTAGCGTCGCACCAGCGCCGCCGGTCCCGTCCGGCGGGGTCTGACCTCGTTGGCGGCGGCGGTCATCCGTCAGCCCCCATAGGCCGAAAAATGGCGGACGCCCACCCGCCAGACGCCCACCGCGGCGGCGCCGAAAAACGCCACGTATCCAAACTGCGCGGCGAGCGCGACGAGCGCATCGTGCCGCGACAGCAGACCGACCAGCGCTTCGACCGGGAATCCCAGCATGAACCGGAACGGCAGCACGTCGGCCGCCGATCGCGCCCAGTGCGGCAGCGCCTCCAGCGGGACCAGGTACCCCGAGAGGATCGCGTGCACGCCCAGCCACAGCTCGAAGATGCCCAGCGAGCTCTCGATGAAGAACGCGATCGCGCCCATCAGGATCATGGTGAAGAAGATCAGCAGCCAGGCGCCCACCAGCGAGGCGAGGAACACCAGCAACAGCACGCCGTCGTGTCGCAACAGGCGATCCCATCCCACGTACGCCAGGATCGCGGCCGCCGGCGAGATCACGAGCGCCCGCATCGGGACCGCCGAGAGGTGGTCCGCCGCCAGCGCGTAGATCGGGTGGATCGGACGCAGGAGCTTGGCCGACAGCGTGCCGTCGCGGATCTCCATCGAGAGCTGCCAGACCACCCAATTGCTGGTCAGCAGGCGGACCGCCAGCACGCCCAGGTAATAGGTGGTGAAGGCGCGCTGATCGAAGTGACCGACCGGGCCGTCCGCCGCGACCGCGTGCCAGATGGCCAGCATCACCAGCGGCATGTTGGTGGTCAGGATCCAGACCAGGAACTCCGCCCGGTAGGCCACCACTTCCGAGACGCCGACCCGCAGCAGGGTCGGAAACGCCTTGGCCACGCGGGCCAGATCCGCCGCGAAGCCCGGGCGGGCCGGGACCGCTTCGCCGCTCACCCGTGCGCGCGCGACGCCTCGCGCGCCTCTTTTTCGCGGGCCCCGAACAGCTCGCGCATCACCTCTTCGAGCGGCGCCTCTTCGATGGTGAGGTCGACGATCGGCAGCGCCGAAAGCGCGCTCTGCACGACGGCCGACAGCCGCGCGTGGGGCACCGAAAGCACCACCTGCGCGGCATCGGCCGAGACGACGGTTCCCAGCTTCTCCAGATCGGCCCGGTCGACCAGGCGCGACAGGCGCAGGGTCATGCGCTTGTCGGGCCGCACGCGGCGCGCCAGCTCCTGCAGGTTGCCGTCGTAGATGAGGTGCCCGTGATCGATCACCACCACCCGCGGGCAGAGCGCGACGACGTCATCCATGTAGTGGCTGGTGAGCAGGACCGCCGCGCCGAAGCGCTCGTTGTAGTCGCGGATGAAGTCGCGCATCTTGGCCTGCATCGACACGTCGAGGCCGATGGTCGGCTCGTCGAGGAACAGCACCCGCGGCCGGTGCAGCAGCGCCGCCACCAGCTCGCACTTCATCCGCTCGCCCAGGGACAGCTGGCGGGTCGGCTTGTCGACCAGGTCGCCGATCTCGAGCAGCTCGACCAGCTTGCGCACGGTTTCGTCGGCCTGCGCGCGCGGGATGTCGTAGATGGCGCGGTTCATCGCGTAGGTCTCCGACGGCGGCAGATCCCAGAGCAGCTGCTGTTTTTGTCCCATCACCAGCGTGATGAGTTGCAGGAAGCGCGGGTCGCGCTCGTGCGGCACGTACGAGCCGACGCGGACGCTGCCGGAGGTCGGGTGCAGCAGGCCCGCCAGCACCTTGAGGGTGGTGGTCTTGCCGGCGCCGTTGGGGCCGAGGAAGCCGACCCGCTCCCCTTCCGCGATCTGGAACGACAGGTCCTCGACCGCTTGCACCACCTCGTACTTGCGCCGCAGGACCGACCGGAGCGCCGCGCCGAGGCCGGGTGCGCGCTTGTGCACGCGGTAGCTCTTCGAGAGGTTGCGGACGTCGATCATGGCATTTTCACGCATAAGCGAGGGGGGCGGGGGGCTGGGGTCGGCCTGGGTAGCCTTCCCGGATCTCAATCGTACACGGGTAACCGGAGGGTGGGCGTGCGGTTACGTCGGTGTAACGGATCGGGGGGCTGCCCGCAATGATTCCAGATTCGGTGGCGGATCGGCGCCGTCTTCCCAACGGGTCTCGACCTGGTTTCTTTCTTGCAAACCCCCTCGGTCATGAAAACGAACCCAAGAGTCGCGGCGCCACAGAAGGTCGTTCTCAAACGGCGATACCGCATTCTGGTCGTCGACGACGATCAGGACGCGCGCGAGCTGGTCGCATCCGCGCTGATCGCTATGGGCTACGCGGTCGAGGTTGCCGCCGACGGATTCGAGGCGGTCGCCAAGCTTCAGGAGACGATGGCCGATCTGGTGCTGACCGATCTCATGATGCCCGGGATGCATGGCGTGGACCTGGCCCAATGGATTCGCACCTACAGGCCCGGCCTGCCGGTGATCGTGATCACCGGCAAAGAGACCTACGGTCTTCGCACCGACGCCGAGGCGTACGGGGCGATCGCCTGCCTGGTCAAGCCGGTCAATCTGGAAGAGCTGCTCTGGACGATCGATCGCGCGCTGGCCCAGAGCGAGGCAGAGCGGCCCCAGATTCCGCCCCAATATGCTTGAGCCGCCTTGGCGGCGGACGGGGCTAGCGGGTCGCGTGCTGGGGAACGATCAGGATCGGGCAGGGGGCATGTCGGACGACGTGCTCGGCGACGCTGCCCATGAGGGCGTGGGCCAGGCCGCTGCGGCCGTGGGTTCCCATCACGATCAGATCGGCCTTGGTCGCGGTGGCGTGGGCGACGATCTCGGTGTCGGGCCGGCCGAAGAGCGTGGCGCTTTCGCAAGCCAGGCCGGCGGCCCGCACCCGGGCCTCCTCGCGTGCGAGGCCAGCGTTGGCCTGCTCCAGCGTCTTGGTCATGTCGATGGGAATGGTCGCCAGATCGATCGGCGGCGGCAGCACATAGGGGCTGGCGAGCGCGACGTGGACCAGGTCCAGCCTCCCGCCGAACGCGCTGCCGAAGGCCATTGCGGCGGACAGGGCCTCGTGCGAAGGGTCCGAAAAATCGGTGGGTACCAGGATTCGCTTAATCGTACGTAGCTCCACAGGGTAAAGGTAGTCACGCGCTGGCGAGAGGGAAGGGCCGCTTGACGCCCCGCCGTGGGTTTGGCAGGAAGGCGCATGCCCAAGCAGATCGTCAGCCCGCGCATCCGCAGCTTCATCTGCCTCAACGCCCACCCGGCGGGGTGCGCCGCCAACGTCGACACGGAGATCGCCACCGCCACCGACGGCGCGCCGGGCACGGGTTTTCGCGATGCATTGGTAGTCGGCGCCAGCACCGGCTACGGCCTGTCGAGCCTGGTGAGCGCGGTGTTCGGCTACGGCGCCCGCGGCACCGCCGTCTGCCTGGAGCGGCCTCCCCAAGGGGAGAAGACCGCGTCGGCGGGCTGGTACAACCTGGCCGCGGTCGAGCGGCGCGCGCGCGAACGGGGGCGCCAGGTGTCGGTCGTCAACGGCGACGCCTTCAGCGACGAGATTAAACGCGAGACCTTGGCGCGTCTGTCGCGGGCCGGGGCCAAGCTCGACTGCGTCGTCTACAGCCTGGCCAGCCCCAAGCGCCTCGATGGGGCGAGCGGCGTCACCTACGGCTCGGCGCTCAAGCCGATCGGCGCGACGTTCCGGAGTCGGAGCATCAACCTCGGCAACGACCAGGTGACCGCCGTCGAGATTGGGCCGGCGACCGAGGCCGAGATCGAAGCGACGCGCAAGGTGATGGGGGGCGAGGACTTCGCGGCCTGGACCCGCGCGCTCGCGGAGGCCGATCTCCTGGCCGAGGGCTGCCGGGTGGTCGCCTACAGCTACATCGGACCGGCGCTGACCTTCCCCATCTATCGATCGGGGACCATCGGGAAGGCCAAGGAGGATCTGGAGACGACCGCCCGGACGCTGTCGGTGGAGCTCGGGGCGCGGGTCCACGGCGCGGCCTACGTGAGCGTCAACAAGGCGCTGGTGACCCAGGCCTCGGCGGCGATTCCGGTGGTTCCGCTCTACATCAGCCTGCTCTACAAGGTGATGAAGGAGGCCGGGACGCACGAGGGAACCGCCCAGCAGATAGCGCGGCTTTTTCGCGATCACCTCGGTCCCGGGCGCAGCCCGGTGACCGATGAGGCCGGCCGCATCCGCATCGACGACCGTGAGATGGAGCCCGCCGTCCAGGCCCGCGTCGCCGCGCTTTGGGAGACCGTGACGACCGAGAGCCTCCACGAGGTCGCCGACTACGCGGGCTTCCGGACCGACTTTCGCCGCCTCTTCGGGTTCGAGGTCCCCGGCGTCGACTATGCGACGCCCGTCGAGACGGACCTCCCGATCGCCTCTATAGCGGCGGTATAATCCCCCCATGCAGCGGTCGGTGTCGCTCCGCGTGATCGTCCACTGCCCCCACTTCGGGCGGCCGGTGACCGCCACCCGCAACCTGGCGATCGACAAGCTGGTGGCCTGCGCCGACAGCGAGCGCTGTCGGGATCCAAACCCCGATCCCGCACCGTCCGAGCACGCGCGGCCGTTTCCGCGCGGCTGCCCGGTGTTTCCGTCGCTCGCCAAGTAGCGAGCGACCCCAGTCCCCCCCGCGAGCTGCGACGGGCGTTCGGCGACCGGCGTTCGGCGTTCTACTTGGGCATCGGTTCGTCGTCGGGCGGCGGCGCGGCCACCTTCTTCTTGCCCTTGGGCTTGTCGGCCTTGTCGGCGGCTTTGTCGGCCTTGCCTGCGGCCTTGTCGGCCTTGCCCGCCGACTTGTCGGCCTTGCCTGCGGCCTTGTCGGCCTTGCCCGCCGACTTGTCGGCCTTGTCCGCCGACTTGTCGGCCTTCTCGGCTTTGTCGGCGGCCTTGTTGGCCTTGTCGGCGGCCTTGTCGGCTTTGTCGGCCGACTTGTCGGCCTTGTCGGCCGCCTGGTCGGCTTTGGCCTTGCCGGCCTTGCCCGCTTTGCCCGCTTTGCCGGCCTTGCCGCCGCCCTTGGTCTTGCGATCCGGGGACGGATTGATGTCCTCCGGCTCCGGCTGGGTCTGGATCTTCTCGCTGCCGGAGAGCAACCGGAACTCGATGCGCCGGTTCTTCTCCGTGCCGTCCTTGGTGTCGTTGTCGGCGATCGGCTTGTCCGGGCCGTAGCCGATGGTGCCGATGCGGCTCTCGTCGATGCCGGCCGAGACCAGGAACGCCTTGACCGCCTCGGCGCGCTTGCGCGACAGCTTCATGTTGAAGTCGCGCTTCCCCTCGGTCGAGGTATGGCCGGAGATCTCCACCCGCAGGGCCGGGTAGTCCTTGAACACGCTGATCGCCTGCTTGAGCAGCGGGAACGAGGAGGCTTTGATATCGGCCGAGTTGCGCCGGAAGTTGATCCCTTTGACGACGCCGCTGAACTGCTTGATCGCCACCGGGACCTCGTCGGGGCAGCCGTCCTCGTCCTGGTATCCGTTCTTGGTCTCGGGCTCGTTCGGGCACTTGTCCTTCTCGTCGAGGATGCCGTCCTTGTCGTTGTCGGGATCGGGGCAGCCGTCCGCGTCCTCGAAGCCATCCTTGTCCTCGGGGTCGTCGGGGCATTTGTCCATCGAGTCGACGATGCCGTCGTGGTCGCGATCTTCCTCGGGGCAGCCGTCGCGCTCCTTCGGGCCGGCCTTGTCGGGGCACTTGTCGAGGCGATCGATGACGCCGTCGCCGTCGCTGTCCTTGTCGGGGCAGCCCTTGTTCTCGCGCGGGCCGGCCTCGTTGGGACAGTTGTCCTTGTCGTCGGTGATGCCGTCGCCGTCGGTGTCCTTGATCAGCTGAACCACCGGCAGGGGCGGCGGCGGGGCGTGGCCGCCCAGCGTGACGCCGAAGCCGAGCGTGACCTCCCAGTCGGGCGAAAAGCCGTTGTTCTTGGTGTTGGGCGCGGCCAGCGCGCGGCCATCGAGCCGCAGGTGAAACAGATCGGTGAGCGCGTACTTGGCGCCCAGGCCGGCGTAGAAATTCGCGTCGGTGTCCTTCTTGATCGCGGTGTAGCTGCCGTCGCCCTTGGTCGAGAGCACCGAGGTGTTGCCCACGCCGATCAATACGAACGGCGTCACCGGTCCACCGAGAATGATGTTGTAGCGAAGGTGCACGCGCAGGGCGCTCAGGAAGAGGGCGTTTCCCTGCTGGTTGTCCTTGGTGGGGAACCCCAGCGCTTCACCTTCGATCGCGAGCATCGGGATCGGCACCAGGGCGGCGCGAATGCCGAAGGCCACCGAGCTCTTGGGGCTGGGCAGCGTCGGGTCGTCGGCGACGCCGAGCTCCAGATCCTTGGCGAACCAGTGGTAGCCGCCCGTGACGCCGAGCTCGACCTTGATCCCTTCGCTTTTGTCGCCGTTGTCCTGGGCCGCCGCGGTGCGCGCTCCAAACAGCGTGCAAACACCCAGCGTCGCCAGCAGGGCGACACGCGATCTCCACTCCAGGATCTGTGCCATGGCCGGTGACTATAACGCGTTTGGCCCTCGCCGAAAATTCCGCCGCGCCGTCGGGCGAATATTTTGTCCGGGAGGGTTGTGGGGAGCTGGGTGGCCGAGCTATAAGCTCTGGCGCTCGACGGCCGGTCCGTCTCACAGACCACACCAGGAGAATCCATGCCCCGTTTTGCCGCTCAGCTATCCGTCGCTGCCGTCGCCGCGCTGCTGTTTCTGTCGATCGGAACCGCCGGTGCCGCCGACGAAGGCAAGTGCACGATCGCGACCAAAGGCGACTCCCCGACGGCCCGCGCCTGCGCGAAGGGCGGGCGGGCCGAAGCGAAGAAGGTAATGAAGGACATGGTCAAGCAGGCCAAGGTCGGGGGACAGAAGTTCACCTGCGATGGTTGCCACAAAGACTTGGACAACTACGAGCTGACCAAGACTGCGAACGATGATTTCAAGAAGCTCGAAGCGGCCCAAAAAACGAAGTAAGGCCGGCGCGGCGTAACGCCCGCGCCGCGGACAAACGATGAAAACTGTCACCGAGTTTCCTGGAATCGTCCTGCGCGAGGCGGCGGCCATCCGGCGCCTCTATAGACCGGCGCCCGCACCGGCGACCGTGGTCCCACCCGAAGCGGACCCCGCGCCCGGCGAGTCGCCGCCAGCCGACGTGCCACCGGCTGAGCTTGCGGCCGATGCGCCGGCCGAGCTTGCGGCCGATACGCCAGCCGAAACCGCAGGCGACGCTGCGGCGGAGACCCAGGCCGACGCTTCGGCTGAGCTTGCGACCGACGCGCCAGCGGCGACCGAGCAGACGCCGATCGGCGATCCGCCCGCCGAGGAGGCGCCTCTCGTCGATCCGCCGGCGCCCGATCCGACCGAAACCGAGACCTCTGCGGGCGAGTCGCCGGCAGCGGACGCGCCGGCAGACGACGCGCCGGCGGCGGATGCGGCGCCCGACGAGGGAGCCATCCGTGCGGCCGCCGAGCTGGAAGAGAAGCTCAACATCAAGGGGGATCGCCTGGCCCGCCTGATGGAGGCGCTCGACGTCCTCCGCGATCGCGCCGACAACGTGCGCCTGATCCGGGTGATGAGCGGCGAGGATCCGCCGCCGGGCGCCAAGAAGCAGGGCGACTTCCACTATCTGGTCGATCTCTTGCCCCGCGCGGAACAGCGACGGGATCGGGGGCATCGCGACGGCGGCGGTGGGGGTCGACGCGAGCGCGGCGGCGGTGGGGGTCCTGGCGGCGCCGGCGGCGGTCGCGGCGGCGGTGGTCGTCCGGGCGGCGGCCCAGGCGGTGCGGGTGGTCGTCCGGGCGGTGGTCCCGGTGGCGCCGGCGGTGGCCGTCCGGGAGGCTTCGCCTTCGGCGGCCCAGGCGGCGGCTTCGGCGGGCGCGATCGCGATTCGGGTCCCGGCACGCCGGCCGCAGGTCCAGGCTGGATGGTCACCCGCGATCGCGGTGGTCCTCCGCTGCCCGACGGTCGCCCAGGACGGCGTCCGGTCGCCAAGCGCGTCGATAGCGACGCCGGCGATCGCCGTCCCGGCGGCGG
>OCTA010004796.1_pt1 | contig 11834 bp, 5 predicted proteins | sample 1538991 | NCBI WGS metagenome assembly OCTA01 (sample SAMEA3539302, study PRJEB22396) | soil metagenome | biome: tundra; feature: field; material: soil | place: USA | collected 2010-05 | depth 0.15 m | reverse complement strand
GAGGATCCGGTCAGCGCAGCCCATGGTGCCGTCCGGTTCCTACCCCATGAGTACCAGGCGGGGCAACGACAGCGAACACCGTCGTCATCGTGTCGGTCGGACTGGTGCACAGAAGGTCCGGTGGAAGCTGGACTGGCTGACCGGTGGCTCGCCTCGCCACGCACAGAACCTATGTTCAGGGACGAGGACCAGAGGCACGCGATGGAACATGAGCTTGGGGAAGCCAAGAGCCGTGCTGGCGGCATCATTGATGGCTCACCGCGCTTCCTTTCCACTCGTGCAGCGCGAAGTGCACCCGTGGTCGCCCAGCCCCGCTGACCACAACCCCCATCGTGGGGTGTCGCGGGGACATTCGGCTATTGTGACGATGCCCCGCTGCCCTTAGCATGGGGACCAAAGGGTTCGACGAAGATGGCGGTCGGCTAACGGATTGGGGTGACCCCCATGAGCGGGTGGGGGCCAAGCTTGGTTCCGGCACCGCCGCTCCGGTGTCGTCTCCTGGAAAGAGACACGAGCGGAAAAGGAGCGGACCCATGAGTCTCAATCTGGCCGCCATGCTGCGTGAGGCGGCACGAGTCGACCCGACCAAGCCAGTCGTGCTGTTCGACGGCGGTCAACTCAGCTACGCCGAGCTGGATGCACTGTCGGACCGCTTCGCCACAGGTCTCCGCCGCGAGGGCATCCGGACGACCGACGCCGTCGGATTGCAGCTACCGAATCTTCCGCAGTTCCTCATTGCCTATTTCGGAATCCTGAAGGCCGGTTCGGTCGTTGTTCCCCTGAACGTCCTGCTGCGAGCTCCGGAGATCGCCTACCATCTCCGGGACTCAGAGGCGCGGGCCCTGATCACCTGGTCGGGCACCGCCGTCGAGGCGGCCAAGGGCGCCGCCGACGTCGGCGTCGACCGCATTTGGGTGGTCACCACGCCCGGAAGCTCCGAGGTGAGCGTCGGACGTCCTTTCGAGGAGCTGCTGGGCGGCGACCAGCCCGACAAGCCATTGTTTGAGGCGACGGAGCCGGGCGACACGGCGGCCATCATCTACACGTCTGGAACGACGGGCCGTCCCAAAGGCGCAGAACTGAGCCACTTCCAGCTGTACATGAACGCTGACACGCCCGGTCGGCTCTTCGGCGTGCAGGCCGACGACATCGTGATGGTGGTGCTTCCGTTGTTCCACGTTTTCGGCTTGAGCAGCGAGCTCAACGTGTGCGTGCGCTTCGGAGCCACGATGTCGCTCGTGCCACGCTTTAGCGTCGACAAGGTCCTGGAAGTGATCCAGCGCGACCGAGTCACGATCTTTGAAGGCGTGCCGACCATGTACATTGCACTGCTCAATCACCCGCGCATCGACGATTACGATCTTTCGTCGCTGCGGGTTGGAATCTCAGGAGGCGCGGCAATCCCCGCAGAGGTGATCGACGAGTTCGAGCAGAGGTTCGGCTTCGTCATCCTCGAAGGCTATGGCATGTCGGAGACCGCCTCGACGACGACATTCAACGTCAGCGCTGAAGAGCGCAAGATTTACAGCGTCGGCAAGCCGATCTGGGGTGTGGAGGTTGAGATATGGGACGACCAGGGACAGCCTTTGCCTACTGGCCCCGAGCACGTCGGGGAAGTGGTCGTACGCGGCGTCAACACTCCGAAGGGCTACTACAAGAACCCTGAGGCCACGGCCGAGGCATTTGCGGGAGGATGGTTCCATACCGGCGATCTCGGCTGGACGGACGAGGACGGGTTCCTCTTCATCGTCGACAGGAAGAAGGACCTGATCATCCGGGGCGGCTACAACGTGTATCCCCGTGAGGTTGAAGAGGTCCTGTACACCCACCCTGGCGTGGCGGAGGCAGCCGTGGTCGGTGTGCCACACGATCTCCTGGGCGAAGACATCAAGGCGTACGTCGAGCTGAAGGAGGGGGCGACGGCAACAGAGGCGGAGCTCATCGGTTACGTCAAAGAGCGTCTCGCCGCCTACAAGTACCCGCGCACTGTCGAGTTCCGAAACGAACTGCCGAAGGGCGCGACCGGCAAGATCCTCAAAGAGTCGCTGAAGCAACCATCAACGAATTGAGTGAAGGGCACCAGATTCTCGATCGCGCCGTTCGTTCCCGGTTGGCAATCCTTCTAACTCTGCGTGTGGGGTGCAAGACTCGAATTGATCCGCGCTGGCGTCGACCCCAATCGGTGAGAGACCTGGGCAATGGGTAATGCGGACCATGAGGCGGCGTGTGGTGCACATTGATTCGGGTCCTGTGGGTGCCGAAATCGCCATCCAAGCCCCGAAGCTGGACTCTTGGAGCGTCGGGATAATCCGGCATGGAGAAAGGAATGAAAGAGTCCCACATCGAAGGAGTAGCGATCCACGGTGGCCCCGAGGCCTGATCACGGGTCCAACCTGTTCGCCCCCTCGATCGTGGCCGATCGCCACGCTGGGCACGCCGCTGTGAACGGCCAGGTCAGGGTCGGGATCGAGGTCTCGGTGCTCTTCATATACAATGGCTAACTTCGCCGACGGCAAGCTCCTCCGGTCGACAACTGGCGGCCGCCCAGCATCGCCCTAACGGCGTCGGTGACCACGCATCACGCCAACGGAACGGGGTGGGTCCATGCGAATAGCCGTGTGCGTCAAGCAGATTCCCAAGGAGCACGAGCGCATCGCGTTCGATCCAGAAACATTGCGCGTCCGGCGCGATGGCAAGCTCATCATGGATGACTCCGACGCTTACGGCGTCGAGCTGGCATTGCGACTCGTCGGCGAAGCCGGAGAAGGCGAGGTCATCGTCGTGTCGATGGCGCCACATGACGAGGAGACGGGACTGCGACATGCGCTCGCGATGGGTGCAGCTCGCGCCGTTCTCGTCTCCGACGACGCCCTCGGCGGGTCCGATGCGCTCAGAACCGCAACCGTGCTCGCGACAGTGGTCGCCCGGATCAAGCCGGATCTCGTGATCGCAGGAACCGAGTCCACCGACGGCTACACGGGGACGATGCCGATCCAGCTTTCCGAGCTCCTCGGGTGGCCGTCGCTTGCGTTCTCGAGCTCCCTCGATCTCGTCGCGGGCGAGCTGCGAGCGCGCCGAGAGGCCGACGACGGAGTGTTCGAACTCTCTTGTCCACTTCCCGCGATCGCCACCGTAACGTCGGGATCCGTCGAGCCCCGCTATCCGTCCCTCCGGGGGATTATGGAGGCGCGGAAGAAGCCCATCGAGATCCTTCGGCTCTCCGATCTCGCTCTCGATGCTGCGGAACTCGAGGCGGACGGGGCAAGCGAGGAGGTGCGGTCGATCATTCCCGCGCAACAGCGCGCCGCAGGTGAGGTCATCGTCGATGACGGCACTGCCGAAGAACGTGTGCTTGCGCTACTTTCCGAGTGGAAGGCGATCTGAGATGAACATGGGATCGATCTTGGTCGTCGCAGAGCAACACAACGGTCAACCACTTCCGATCGCGTTCGAGCTGCTCGGCGCGGCGCGTGATCTCACGGACAACGTGCTAGCGATCACCTTCGGGCAGGGGGCAACCGCGGCCGCGAAGCTGCTCGGCGAGCACGGAGCTAGGTCCATCGTCGAGCTGGGCGATCTCGCGCCTGGCCTCCCAGCCCCTAGGGTGGCAGCCGCGTTGGCAGAGATGGTCGCCGAGGAGCAACCCACGGCGGTGTTCTTCGGCACCACCTTCGATGGGCGTGAGATCGCCGCTCGTCTTTCGGCTCGGCTTCGCCGTCCATTGCTCGCGAACGTCATCGGTCTCGAGCCAACCGACGATGGCCCTGTGGCTCACCATGGCCTTAACGGGGGCGAAGAGCTCGCGACGACTCGGTTCATCAACGCGCAGCCAGGCATCTACCTGCTGCGGCCAAAGTGCTTCGCACCACGCGACCGCGAGCCGGCATCCACCGCGACGGTTGCCCACCGCGAACCGCCAGAGGCAGGAGCTACCGACGCGGTGCGCGTGGTCGCTCACCAGGAGGTCGTGCAGCATGGACCAACCCTCGACGGCGCAGAGATAGTCGTGACCGGTGGTCGAGGTTTCGGTTCGGTCGAGAAGTTTGCACAGGTCGCGCAGCTCGCCGAGCTGCTCGAGGGGGCGACCGGAGCAACGCGCGCTGCCGTCGACGCAGGCTGGGCACCATACAGCGCGCAGGTCGGCCAGACGGGGAAGATCGTGAAGCCGAACGTCTACATCGCCTGTGGGGTCTCTGGAGCGACGCAGCACCTTGTCGGCATGAAGGACTCGAGCCACATCATCGCGATCAACAAGGACCCCGAGGCAGCGATTTTTTCGGTCTCCGACCTTGGGATTGTGGCCGACGTGAACGCCTTGCTCCCTCGACTGATCCGGGCTCTCGAAGCCCGTCGGTGATCGCGGCAAGATTTCAGGCCATCGGCGTGGCTGCTAATGAGTGACGTTCCAGCGAGCGGACTGCGATTGGTTCGCGCTCAGGAATCAAGTCGTGAACTGCCATCTCTGCTCACCGGACGTTCGAGCAGAATCGCAAGGTCGACGAACGCGACAGCGCCATCGCCGAGCGTCACCGTGCAGTACGGGAAAGAGGTCAAGATCACTCCTGCGCCGTGTGGGTGCCGAGAAACCCATCCACGCCTTCCGTCTGGACTTTGTCGGGGTGGACCAGGAGAGATGGCGGGCCGTGGCACTTTCCTATCTCTACGCGGTCTTCGTTCGGATGCTCCAGTTGTTCCGGCTCCGCGGCACCGAACAAGACCAATCGGCCATTGAGGTCGTGATGCTCCGAGACCAGGTCTCGGTCCTGCGCCGCCGAGTGGCCCGTCCGGTATTGCGGCCCGCCGACCGAGTGGTCCTCGCCGGGTTGAGCCGGCTGGTGTCGAAGGTTCGCCGAGGTTGATCGCTGGTGCAGCCCGAAACTTTGCTTTGCTGGCATAGGCACCTGGTCCGGCGCCGATGTACGTACCAGCGGGGTCGCTCTGGCCGGCCGGCAGTACCCGCGGGCACGGTCGAGTGGGTGCCTCGCCTCGCCAAGGGGAGCTCGACATGGGGCTTTGGGAGAACCGGCGGCGAGCTGGCCACGATGGGACTGCACCTCGCACCCTCGAGCGTATGGGCGATCCTGCGGCGTCACGGCGTCGGCCTTTCGCCGAGGTGGTCGGGTTCGACCTGGTCCGACCTCCTGAGGGTCCAGGCGGCGACGATGCTCGCATGCGACTTCTTCCATGTCGACCGTTCTGTTGCGCTGGCTCTCCGTGCAGTTCTCTATCGAGCTCGACACCCGGAGGGTCTACGTGACTGGCATTACGGACGATCCGACGGGGGAGTGGGTCACTCAACAAGCCCGGAACCTGAGTGTTGTCCTCACCGAGCGCGTGGACCCGGCCAAGTTCTTCATCCGCGTCGAGACTCCAAATTCACCGCCAGCTTCGACCAGGTGTTCCGAACCGAGGGCATCCGTGTCTTTCGCACACCCATTGGGGCACCCCGAGTGAACGCTTTCTCAGCGGTTCGTCGGCACCGTCCGCCGGGAAAGCCTCGACAGGTTGCTGGCCTTCCAACTCGCTCAGCTCGAGTGCATCTCTGACGAGTTCGTCGCTCACGACAACCGACATGTCCGTACCGTTCCCTTGGTCAGCAGGCTCTGCTTGCGATGAGGAGGGCGCCACCGCGGATCACCGATCCCGATCCGGGCCCGACTACGACGAACGGACAAGCTGGGCGGCCTATTCCACGAGTACCGGCTCGTGGCATGAACTGGTCGGATGGGAGTCTCGGGACGCGGCTCCGTTCGTTTCGGCGTGATCGTCGACAAGGCAGTCAAGTCTGGCCCGACACCATTCACCTTGGTGCTCGGCAAGGAAATCCGAGCAGCGATGACCTTTTGGTCTATCTGACCCAGGGCAATCGCGTCCCTGAGTGAGCGTGATCGATGAGCCTGCTTGAGAGCTGCTGGCGACTTCGCCAACGATGAGGAGAATGCCGCTACGGCGGGACCAGTTGAGCGGAACGCTTCCCTTAGCTCAACGGCGGCCGCGTGCTCGAGCAAAGTCCTCGATGCGCTGATGCGGACCCGACAAGGGCCGCCGGGTCGCTGTCCCACGGGGCCGGGGTCACCACGGTGAGTACGTGGCCGAGGTGGTGGCGCCACCGGCCCGCAAAGCAACTTCGCCCGCTAGGCCCAACGACGGTGAACGATTCCCACCGAAGCCCATCGCTCCAAGGTGACACGCCAAAGCGCACCACGACGTCTCGCGTGTCGAGCCGCAAGCCCTCACGCAACGCCTTCAGGGCGCTCTCCTTCCCGGACCAGACGAGCGCGGTGACCAGCGCCCGCGACGACAGCGTCGATGCCTGCACAGCCGCTCGCTCCTCCTCAGCGAACCAATCGGCGACGAAGGCATCACTGCGCGCTTCGACGGCCTCGATGTCGCAGCCGATCGCGGTCTGGCTGGGCGCCACTGCGCACACGGCCACGCCATCACGGTGCGACAAGGACAGGGCGAGCGGCGCCGCTCGTCCTGCCACGAAGGCTTCGGGGGCGCCGTCGGGAGCGGCGATGATCTCCACCTCATCCAACGCGCCGGGCGCGCAAGCTCCCAGCGAGGCGCGGACCGCGTGCTTCGCCGTCCACCGCCCGAGCCTCCAGTCCATCCGGCGCCGCTCGAACCGCAGCGCCGCCAGCGTCGCCTGCTCCCGGGGTGAGAGCCATCCGTCGCCGCCCGTGACGTCGACCTGCGAGCACGACAGCCAGCCGACGGTCGTCACGCTGTCTCGGCCGGGAGGGTGACGGTCACCCTGTCTATGCCACGAGTATGCCGTTCGATGCCCCGTTCGATAGCGGCCACCAGGTACGGGCGCAGTTCCGCCGCGGGGATGATGTGATGTACCGAACCCATGGCGCGGGCCCGTTCGACGCTGTGGACGCGGTCGAACTCACCCGCCACCTCACCTAGCTTCTCCGATCGTGCCGCGTCATAGACTGCTGCCTCCTGGGCCCGCAGCCGCGTCTTCTCGGTCCCCTCGGCACTGGCGATTCTTGCACGCAGTTCTTGCACGCCCTGGTCGGCGGCGGCGCGAGCGTCGACCTCGCGCGAGAAGACGACTGCAGCGGCTGGGGTGCCTCCGATGACCGACGCGAACGAGCCCTCGAGAGCGGCTACCTCGAGTTCGTTGTTGAGCGCTGCCGAAAACACGACGAACGCCCCTCCGTGGTAGCGGGACACCACGCAGAAGACCAGCGGGCCACGGAAGTTGACCACGGCCCGGCCGATCTCGGCGCCATACTCAAGCTGCAGCTTGCCCATCGACTCGGGGGATCCATCGAAACCGGAGAGGTTGGCCAGCACCAGCAGCGGGCGGTTGTTGCTGGCCGCGTTCACGGCCCGAGCCACCTTCTTGGAGGACAGCGGGAACAGAGTCCCTGACGTCCAGTGATCGGGCCCATCGGCAGGAACGAATCCCCAGCGTGGCAGCGGCCGAGACTCCACGCCGATCAGGCATACCGGCCACCCGCCAAGGTGAGCGTCCCACACCACTGCGTTTTCGGCGTGGCGGAAGCCGGCCCACCGCTCGAGGGGGGGGTGGTCCTGGTCGATGGCAGCTCGCATGACCGACCGGATGTCGAAGGGTCGCTTTCGCGACGGGTTCGCTTCTTCGGTGAACACCTCGCCCACAACGGAGAACTCCGAGCCCTCATGGGGGTAGCTCCGAATGTCGCGGTCGACCGGGTCGGTCGTGGCGGCCCGGCGCGGGAAGCGCTCGCCTGGCGCGACATAGGTGTGCTCGTAATGACGCAGGAGGATGCGGCAGGCGCCCGGGATGTCCGGCGCCCAGTACTGGGCCTGGCCATTGGGGCCCATCACCCGTTCGTAGCCGCCGATACCCTGGTTGTCCTCGGCGGACACGCCCCCGGAGTATTCGAGCGCCTGTTTGCCGGTGAGGACCATGGCCGACTCCGGAGTCATGACCAGAATGCCGCGAGTGTGCATCAGCATCGTCGCCTCTGCGTTCCAGTAAGGTTGCGCGCCGACGTTGATGCCTGCCACCACCACGTTGATCTCGCCACCGGTCTGGGTGAACTCCACAACGCGCCGCAGCACCCTCGCGATCCAGTCCATGCTCTCTGTGCCGCTGTCTAGAGCGATTTTCGCTCCTGCCGACAACGCGAACCACTCGACCGGGAAGTCGAGCGCGGCGGCCAGATCGATAGCCGCGATGATGCGTCGGCATTCCGGTTCCGCCAACGATCCGAGCCCTTTGCTGGGGTCACCCATCAACGCCACACGGGCCATTCCTTCGGGATGGGTCGGCATCACGGTGCGCACGATCCCCACCACGATGCTCGCCGAGTTGTGCCCGTGCTCGCGCAGCACTGGTACCAGGTTGGCGTTGTTGTCGAAGTCGTACTCGACGAACTGCCCCGGTGGAAACTCCCCGTGCTCGTCATCGCCCGACGCGGTGAGCATCTTGATGAGCTCGTAGGGGTAGACCAGGCCGCGCCGGCGCAGGGCGTCGACCCGCTGCTCGTAGTCAGTGTGTGGCGGCAACGGCTCCTCGGAGGCCGGGAGGATGCGCACGACGAACCCGGCCCCGGTAGGGTTGGACAGCTGGACCGTCGTTTCGTGCACGCCTCCGACCCATGCTTGCGGCAACCGGACCCGTAGCACCACCTCGTCGATTCCGAGGCCCTCGATGTCCGGCGCCAGCCGGTGCACGATGCCTTGCAAGTCGGCGGCGGTCAGCTCGGGCACCGGCCACACGTAGAGCAGGACGCGGTTCATGTGCAGGCGACGCTCGGGTGGGCGCGCCGAATGGTGGGCTCGCACCCCGGCCAGGGCCTGGCCCAGCTTTCGCTCTACGCCGGGCAGCCGCGCGGCGCCCCCGGCTTCGTCGCGCACCGGGCTGACGTCTCGCACCTCGGCCAGAGCGAACAGCCTCTCGTCACTCGGGTTCTCGTGGGCGACGCCGGAAAACAGATAGACGTCCTCCACTGACGGCAGCCGGGCGAGGCGGAAGTTGCACAGTCGCTGAAGACGCAGGCGCTCCCCCATCATCGGATGGAAGCCGCGATAGAGCGTGTCTTCTCGGTAGCTACCGCCCGGCGTCTGGCGGAAGGTGAAGTGCTGGGTACCCGCCATCCCCAGACCCAACCCTGGCGCGCTGATGGCCACCACGAGGCGGCGCACTCGATGCGGGGATGCGGTGCTCGCGAGCAGGGCCTGCAGTTCCTGCGCGGTGGCCTCGTCGGCATGTGGTCGCTCGGGACGCCACACGTAGAGGTCGATGGCGACGTCGTGCTCGTCGGGCACGTCACCCAGAAGGGGCGCGGCGGCGCCCATGGCCTGGGCTATGCCGTCATATCGGGCGAAGGCGGTGAAGAGCTGTTTGCGCCCCTCCTCATGGTCGTACTGCGCCATGGCAAAGTCGGTCCCTTCGGAGGAGACGAAGGTGAAGCCCTCCAGGCTGCGTATCCGGTAATAGCGGCGGGTGAGGGCCTCGAGCATGGAGCGCCGGCCATTGGCGCTGGCACCCTCGAACTGCTGGGTGAGGAAGTTCTTCAAAGGTTGGGGGCACTCAACAAGAGCCGCCATGTGCTGCTCGCGCTGGGCCCCACCCATGGGGTCCTCGAGGGCGTGCAAATGGGCCGCCGCCTCTTCGTAGGAGCGCGCCTCCCTCGCCTGGAACTCGGGCCGTTCGAAGTGCTGGTAGCGCACCTCCCTCGCCTGGCGAGCCAGATCGGGAAAGCGGTGCTGGCTGGCGGAGATCAACCGGTCGAGGATGGAGCGGAAGCCGTCCTCGGATTCGGGCGCAATGCGCTCGATCTGTTCGAGGCGGCGATCGAGGATCGACTGGACGGCCGGCAGGTGCTCGCCGATCCGCTGCTGCGCCTTCGCCATCCAGAACAGGGCCTCGCGCAAACTGGGTGTGGGCTCGAGATCTTGAATCCCGTAATGGACGAGGCAGCACTGCAGGCTCTCGCGGAAAGAGGCGGTCATGTCCGTACTTCGTCGCTCGATGGAGCGAAGGTAGGCCCGCAGGTCCTCGTGGGAGCTGTGCGACTCCTCGCCGGGGTATCCGTGCGGGTCGGGCCGGGTCCGCGCCAGCGAGCAGATATCGGCAAAAGCGATGAGGGCGTGGTCCTCGCTCCGCAGGAGGGCCTCGTCGTCCGGAACAAGCTGCCTCGAGGCCGTCGCATACCAGGCCACTAGTTGTTGTGAATGACGGGGGTCAACGTCGAAGCCGAGCATCTGGCGACGCAGGGCGTCAAGGGCGTCGCTGCAGCGAGCCTCGGGACCGGTGTCGGGCATCCCGTCTCCATAGGCGCCCAGGTCCACCGGCGGGCTCCCGTCGCCGCTGTCCTCGCGCTCCAGCGGCTGTAGCTCCAACAGCGGCGCAGCCGCCGCGACCTGGACGTTGGGCGCGACCAGCACCTCGGCCACCCGCCCATGCGCCGGCGCGACCACAGACACCTCGGTCTTCATGGCCTCGAGCACCACCAGCCGGTCGCCGGCTGCCACCTCGTCACCCTTGCTCACGAGCACAGCCATGACCACTGCTGGTGCCGGCGCCCGCACCAACCCACCCGAGTTCCGGCTCACCCGGTGAGCGACACCGTCCACCTCGATCTGGTGGAGCACACCGTGCACGACTGACAGCACGCGGTAGGTCCGTCCTCCCAACGACACCCGGCGGTCAAAGCGGCCGGTCCGCTCCACGCGCAGGTCGACCTCTCGACCGGCGCCCATCACCCGGTAGAGCGATGGGCCCAGACGACGCACGTCGAAGTGATAGCCGATCCCGTTGGCGCGGAGATGGACAGCGTGGCCCACCGAAGCTCTTGCCTGGGCCCGGCCTCTCGCGGCCAAAGAGAAGAACTGGGCCAGCTCGGCAGCGAACTCGTCGTCGTAGGCCTCGACTGCAGCTACCAAAAGAGCCACGCCGCGATGCTGGCGGGGAATGTGTGCGCCGGTCGCGGCCAGCCGGTCGAGCCAGCTCACGTCGATCTCGCCCGACGCCACCTCGGGGCGACCGACCAACGCGAGCAGGAACGACCGGTTGGTCGATCCGCCTCGCACAACCACCTCCGTCTCGGCGAGGGCACGCGCCAGGCGCGCGAGTGCCTCGCTCCGGTCGCGGCCCGACCCGATGATCTTGGCGATCATCGGGTCGAAACCCGCGGGAATGGTGTCACCGTCGCTGACGCCGGTGTCGACGCGCACTCCGGGCCCGGTGGGCAGGCGCAGTAGCTCGACCGAGCCCGGGGCGGGGGCGAAGCCGGCCTCCGGGTCCTCAGCGTTGAGTCGGACCTCGACGGCGTGACCCACCGCCAGAGGTGGCTCGCCCTCCAGTCGGCCGCCACCCGCCACGTAGAGCTGGAGCTTGACCAGGTCGAGGCCAGTCGTCTCCTCGGTCACCGGATGCTCGACCTGGAGTCTGGCGTTGACCTCCATGAACGAGACGACGCGAGTGGCCGGGTCATAGAGGAACTCGACCGTGCCCGCATTGGTGTAGCCGGCCAGCCGGCACAGGCGGGCCGCCGCCTCGCGGAGCTCCTGGTTCTGGGCATGGGTGAGCGCGGTCGATCCCGACTCCTCCATCACCTTCTGGTTGCGACGCTGGATCGTGCAGTCGCGCACGCCCGTGGCCCAGACGGAACCGTGATGGTCCGCGATGACCTGGACCTCAATGTGTCGCGACGCAGGCAGCAGCCTCTCCAGGAACACAGTGGTGTCGCCGAACGACTTGTAGGCCTCCGCTCGAGTGGCGTCGAAGGCCGCATCCAGATCACCCGGTGCGTGGACGCGACGGATGCCGCGGCCACCGCCGCCAGCCGTCGCCTTGATCATGAGGGGGTAGCCGATACGCCCCGCGT
>OCTA010004795.1_pt1 | contig 11835 bp, 4 predicted proteins | sample 1538991 | NCBI WGS metagenome assembly OCTA01 (sample SAMEA3539302, study PRJEB22396) | soil metagenome | biome: tundra; feature: field; material: soil | place: USA | collected 2010-05 | depth 0.15 m | reverse complement strand
TGATTTCCTCAAACAGGCGGGTCATCATCCCGAAGTTGCCTCTATTCGCCTCAATGCTCGCCTGAACCATCCGCTCTCTGCTGACCACATCGAAATGCAGTTGGTGGCCGGCCTGGTTTGCGAGGGCATCAACAAGGATTCTCTCTGTTATGCCATTCCCTTCACGAAAAGGATGTAGCGCATTGATCTCCGCGAGCAAGCGGGCGGCTTTGCGCGCAAAATCGATTGGCTGGATTCAGCGCAACAGGTTCGAGCCGTGCAGCGAGTCAAACATTCGTTGCGCCTCGTGTTCCAATAGGTACGGCGGTGTAAGCCAGGTGGGTGGCTGCCCCACGGGTTCTGCTTTTCCCAGCATCGTCGTGCGAAATTCCCCTGCCCACGGGAAACACCCTGAAATACCTGTGGGTGAATCGTTTTCAAATGCGTGGTATCAAACTCGCCGACGACCGGTGTCCTTTGGATCTCGTAAATGCGCTGAGCTGTCTTGGCCGTTTCAAACGCGGCCAGTCGCTCTGCGTTGCGAAGGCCGGGGACGGTTCTAAGGACGTCCGTTCCCGGATACAGGTAATGGTCCGAAGCGGTGTTCATTCAACTCGTCTATTGCGGCGGCGAGTTCTTCGTCGCCGATCTCTCCATCCACGTGTCTCTGGAAGATGCGCTTCAAATCGTTATCCAAATGCAGGTCTTCGATTCGAAGGTGGGCGACTGTAGCGATCAGTGCTTGCTGCCGCTTCGCCTGCTCTTGTGCGCTTATGGGGGTCGATGTTGTGGCCATGCTCAGCACCCTGGCTTCAATCATTTTAGCACGTCGGAGATCTCTCTCAGAGGGCGGCGTTCAATTTCGATTTCGTCCAGAACCGCTCAATTGCTAGCCCGACTCTCGCACTCAGGAGCCACTTTGCCGGGCGCGTAGGGCATGACTCAAGCGTCTGCAACACGTTCTTCTGAAAAATGCGGGGGAAGGCCGACCCCTTCCCTAAAGTCCCATTCTCTGCCATCCTGCTGTTGTCTTGTTTTTGCGCAGCACAAACCGGAACGAGGACGGCAAGGAATCACCGCTACTTCAGCGTCGTACGGGACCAGCGGGTGTCTGCCCATAAGACAGTGCGGCGGACGGTGCTTTACCTGGGCGAGATCAATGACGAGCAGCAGGCGTCATGGCGGAAGACCCGGGCCGTCTTCGACGAGCAGAAGTTCATGGGAGTCAGTTTGCTTTCCGACGATCGTACCTTGCCCGGCCGATGCCATGGAGCTGTTCAAGTGAAACTGAGCGGCCTGGAGTTACGACGGCAGCGGCCGTTCGGTAATTGCTGGCTCGCTCTCCAGCCGGAAGCATGAGATTCTCAGTTGGTTCCTGGTAGCCCATTTTCCTCCGCGCTACAAAGGCCGTCATGTTGTCCGCATAAGCCGGCTGGCATTGACTTGGCTCGCCGAGATCTTGAGTCTTAGTGGGTGAGCGGGCACGCAGCACCTCCAGCATTTTTCGCCTGCCGTCCCGTCAAAATCCCCCACAAGCTATTCAAGGCATCCTGTAAGGACTCTTGCCCAATCAAACGCATAGTATTTTTGCCAAGGCTGCTCGACAGGATACTTGGTAATTGTCCGATGGTCGGGAACGCCTGTTCGGCAACTTCTCCGCCCAGCGCACTGAGAGCGACCGAAGCAGTCACCCTATTGACATCAAGATCCTCGTTAGCTAAACTCGCTCGAGTAACTTCACTGGTAAGCGCTGCTCCAGCAGCTGAGATCAAGAGACCGGCGCCGGCGACCAACGTTAACTCCTCGCCGATGGCGGCACCCGCAAGTCCAGTAGCGAAACCCTGCCAAAAAGAGCCGCTATTATGTAATTCAGCAAGCCCGTTTGCCGTTCCCGCAATTAACGGAATAACTACCAATAGTACAGGGAATCGGCCTGTTGGATCAGTGAGACCCGTCGGCCCGTTTGACGCATACTGATACATATTCGTCCCACCCACAATGCCTATCGGATCAGATTCCAAGTACCGCCCGAGCAAGGGGCCATAGTCTCTATATCCGTTGTGATTCAACCAAGTCTCCACCCCGAATTCTTGCCCCGGCAGGCGGAGATTTTGGACAATCGCGCCTATCCCGGTGCTCGTGTAGCCAAAAGGCTGGTAGTTGGCGCTCCAGGAGACTGCTTGAGTGATGTCGGTGGCTCGCTGCGGCGTTCCGAGCCTGTCATCGTGCAGGAAGTACATCTTTCCATTGCTGGGCTGGAAAGTGGCGATCGGACGGTCCGCGAGGTAAATGTAATCCACCTGCGCGGTACCCGCTCCGTCCGCCTGTTCGAGCAAGTGTCCACCTAGATCGTACTGAAATAGCGTCGCCGCTGTGGTCGAGCCCAACTTCACAATGCGCTGTCCGAATGCGTCGTAGGTATATTGCGTAAGCTGAGTGGTTCCGGAGCTGGTTGTGGCGAGACGATTGGCCTGGTTGTACGTAAGATTCGTCACTGTGCCGAACGCAGGAGAAAAGCTATTGATGTTGCCGGCGGCGGTCGTGCCAACCGTCTGAGTCGTGCCTCCAGTGGTTATTGAGGCGATCCGATTGCTGCCGGTTACGTAGCCGTACGTGGTCGGCACACCGCTCGCGGTCTGCGTTAGGCGGTTGCCCACCGGATCGTACGTCCAGGCCTGGTTGCCGTAAGCCCCTGCCGCGCTTTTCAGACGATTTAGCGGGTCGTACAAAAAGGTCTGGTTATTGGCTGACGTCACGTCGTCCGTAATTGACAGGACATTATTTGCCGCGTCGTAGCCGTAGACGAGCTTTTGCACAAGCGCCGTCCCGCTGTCCGTGAGGGTTGTGAGGCGATAGTCTAGATCGAAAGCGCTCGTCTCCTTGACGGCATTGGTGTAAGTCAGCGCATCCGCCGGACCGAAGGGCTTGTACGCGATAGCAGAGACTACAGACGCGAAACTGCCGGCGCCCGGGGTCTTGGCGTTGACCTTGATAATGCGGCCCATGGAATCGCGGGTATACGATACGACTGCACTAGAGGGATAGGTGACGGAAGAAATCCGGCTTGCCGGATCATAGGCGTACGCAGTCTTCAGCGACGTCGCTCCGTTGACGCGCTTGTCCGTCAGCATATTTCCGCGTTCGTCGTATGTGCGGGTTAAGGTACCGGCCGCATCTTTCACAGTGGTAAGGTGCCCGATGCCAAACCCGTGGCTGGGTTGGTCATAGGAGTAGGTGACGTTCTCGGCGGCATCACTGGAGTACCGCGTGGTCAACACCCGCTCAAGTGCATCGTAGGTGTAATTGGCCACCGCGCCAGAAGCGTTCTTGGACTGCGTGAGATCGCTGTCCGGGTCGTAGTGATAAACGGTTGTCTTCGTGTCGGGGCTAACCGTTTGAATCTTGTCACCGAAGCCGTCGTAGACATAGGAGGTCACGTTGGCATTCGGGTCGGTGACTGTGAGGACTCGGTCGTGCTGGTCGTAGGTGTTGGTGGTGACTCCGCCAGGAGCGGGATCAGTCACAGTCGAGATCCGGTTAAGCGGGTCGAAGGTCTGTTGCGTCTTGTTGCCATCGGGATCGGTGATCGTTAGCGCGTTCCCGTTGTTGTCGTACGTGTACGTCGTCGTCTGGCCCACGCCACCTATGTCTTTGAGCACGCGTCCTAAGGCGTCGAAAGTACCCGAATGCTTGCGCGTGAGCGTGCTTTGGGGATTCGTGACCTTCGTTAGCGTCACGTCGCCCAGGGCGTCGAGCGTGTTTGTGGTCGCGTTGCCGAACAGGTCAGTAGTGCTGATTCGCCGGTGGGCAGTGTCATAGCCATAGATGAGCTTCGAGTTGTCGGGAAGCTGGACGCTCGTTAGATTCCCGGCCGGATCATAGCCGTTCGTCGTGGTGAAGGACGGCTGGCTCGTTGCGCTGACGGTGCTGGTCAAAAGCCGCAGACGCGCATCATAGGTGAGAGTGGCAGTGACATTGTTCGGGTCAACAATGACAAGCGGGTAGCCGCCGCCGGTGCGCTGGGTGACGTTGGTCACCTGGAGAAGCGCGTTCGTTGTGGCAATAAGCGCGCCTGTGGCGTCGTAACTGTATTTCGTCAGATTGCCGTTGGGCGTTTTTGCCGAGGCGAGAAGGAAGTTTTGCCAAGTGTTCGTCCAAGTACGGGTCTGCCCGTTCGTCGCATATGGCACGGTCTGGGTAGTGGTGTCCTTGAGCGTTTTCGTCAGCAGGTTTTCGTTGGCATCGTAAACGAAGCTCGTGATGAGCCCCTGAGTCGTGACGGTCGATGGAAGGTGAACAAATATAGGGTCGTAAACGATTGTTGTGGTCCGGGCTTGCGGTGTGCCGACGGCTTCATTTATGGTCGTCGGGTCGCCGTGAATGTCGTTCACATACGTAGTCATATTGGCGTTCCAATCGGTGGTGCTGGCCGTATAGCCATTCGCGTCGTACGTGAACAGGCGAGTCGGGGCGGCTGTCGTGGAGGTTGGTAAACGATCAATCTCCGTTACCTTCGGCACACCCTGCAGCGTGCTGAATTTGTACGTTTCTTGCTCGCCTAACGCGTTCGTCACGGTGCGATTGCCGGTGGCATCGTCATAGGAAACACTGGTAAGGTTTGCGCATAGCCCATTCTGGCTGGTTAGGGCGCGCCCAGTGCTGTCATATGTCCACGTAGCAAATCGGTTCCCATCCTCGTCGACAATGGCAGTAAGGGCGAAGGGTAGCCCCGCATTCTCATAAAGGTACGATTGGCTGGTGGTGGGCGTCGTTGAATAGGTAATGGAAGCTAAGCGGTCGAGCAACCCAGGAGTCACGTTACTCGAGTTGTAACCATAGGTGAGGACAAGCCCGTCGGGCGTGGTCACAGTGTTGAGCAGCCCGTTAGAATATGTGAGCTGTAGCGTACGATTGTACGTGTCCGTGACCGACGTTAATTGGTTGCTGACGTTGTACTGCAAGGTCTGCGTATACCCGCCGCGCACGGTGATCGCTGTCAGCGTACCCTTGTTTCCGAAGGCAGTGTATGTTTCAACGGTGTCATTGCGGTCCGTGAGCGTCCATGTGGAGCCCGACGCCACGAGCGTGATATCCACATCCGTGTCGCTGACCCAGGCGCTGCCAGTGAAGGTGAAAGTAAGAACCTGTCCATCTGCTCGTTCAGCAGTAACGGTTGAAGGCAGCGCCAGCGTTAAATACCGGTCGTATATTGAGCGCCAATTGACGCCCATCGTTCGAGCCGGAGTATTGGGGTTAGTCATGATTCCGTTGCTGTTATAGTTCCGCACAAATTGCAGCTTGTTCTGTCCCGCAGTTTCGTAGTCAATCGCCTGTTCGAACATGTTGCCGGTTGCGGAGTCTATCGGTTCCCCAATTAAACACTTTCCTGAATAGTTGCAGGTGCCTAATGATTTGCCAGGCTCGGTTGCCGAGCCGGACTGCCAAGCCGGGAAGTCGTCGTTTGCCGTCCCATCGCTGATGGCGATAGCCGGATTCGAGGGTCCTTCGGGCTGGAAAGGGCTCAGGTAATAGATCTGCCATTTGCCACTCGGGTTCAGAGTCGTAATACGCGCTGACACGAATGCCACCCATTGTCCGTCGGATGACCAGGCGCAATGTTGCGCACCAGACGTGTCCATGGTCAACTGTACCGGCACCGGGCATCCGTTGGTGGTTTCCGGGCACGAAACGCTCATCGTGAATATTTGCCGTACTCCGTTCCTGGTTGAAGAGAATGCGATTGTCTGCCCGTCGGGTGAAAATGTCGGATCGAAGTCATTGAACGCCGAATTCGTCAGCGGCGAGGGGGTCTTGGAGCCGATTGTCAGCAGTTGGATTTGAGGCTGACCAGCGCCCGGAATAGAACTGACAAAAGCTATTGCCGTTCCATCGCGTGACCAGACCGGATTGGCTATGAAACCCTTGGAAAGCGTATAAACCGCCGATTCGCTACTCGGCGTATTAGGCGGCAGGTTGTTGTCGTGCTGCCAGACAGAGCTAACACCGTTAGTTTGGCAGACATATGCGAGGTACCGTCCGTCAGGCGACCATGCCGGCTCGGTGTCGTCATTGCACGGGTATGAGCCCGAGCCGGGCGGCGTAATCTGAATGTCGCTTGTACCGTCCGAATGGATGGTATGGACGCCGCGGACTCCTGGCGCACCGAATTGATAGGCAATCAGCGTGCCGTCCGGGGACCATTCCGGCTCCGTTGCAAGTTGGCTGCCCGCTCCACCGGTCGTCACCTGAAATGGCGGGCCTGACGCTTGAAATGGTATCGTATAAATTTGAAATCGCGACGTTCGATCCGACGCAAACGCGATCTCCGATTGCGCTTTAAGCGGGTAGCCACCCAACGACGTCAGCAAGAGGGCCACGGAAGCGGCCGAAGAAAAACGAAAGGTTTTCATGTGATCTCCTCATTACAATAACTTAAAAACACCTGGATTGATCATGTTAATGCCGCGCACGCCAGACGCTGCAAAACAGGTACGCAACGGTTCGGGTTGGAGCCCGGTAAGGAGGCTCTCCAGTTGCTTGTCTCCCCACCACACCCGTCGTTACTTGAACAGGAATGGACGCCGGGGAGGTCGCTGAAGTATAGACCTGAAAACGCAAGGCACCGACCCATCGCCATTCGTGATGTTATTCCGCGAAGAGGTGTCCGAAGGCTTGTCATATGCTCTCCTTTTAGAACAGACACTACCGACCTGGTTGCGTAATGGTGATTCCAATCCCGGCAACCGTCATCGTTGCTACTCGTCCGGTCGTAGCAGCGTTCGCTGCGACACTCAGCATCACTGTGCCATTTCCAGTTCCTGTACCCCCCGATTGGATCGAGATCCATGGGGAATGGCTTAGTGCTTGCCAGGAACACTTGGACGATGCCTTCACAACCAGTTGCTCGGTGGCGACACCAGAGGTTGGGAGCAGTATATTGTTTGGCGTTACAGAAAAACCGCAGACCTGTTTCGTCTCGTTAGCAAACAGCCAGTACGTGGTTGGAGTTGGCTGGGTAGGCCCGGCATTCGCCAAGATGTCTATTTTGCCGTCGTCATTAAGATCTCCGGCAGCGATCGTGGTGAGGCCGGTGGCAGTAGCGGTAAAGTCCTGCAGTTCCAAAACCCCCCTGCCGGTGTTCCTAAAGAACGCCAAGGCATTGTTCAATGGAACTACTACGTCCGGTTTACCATTTCCGTCAAAATCAGTGATAACAGGCAGACCGTACGCAGCGGTTGGAAAGGCATAGCTGGCTGGCGGCCCAAACGTACCATCTCCGATACCGAAGTAGACTTGGAGGTCAGGTGCGCTATTTAAGACCAGATCGGGATATCCGTCTCCGTTCAGATCTGCTGCGATGAGTGAGAACGCGGCGATAGTTAGGGGGCTTTGTAGAGTAAACTTGCCATTTTTCTGGTTCAGCAATACGCTTACGGTGCGTGTGCCTTCCGTATTCCCGTTTGCCGTAACTAGATCGATGTAACCGTCGTTGTTAATATCGGCCGCAGTAATGAAGCTGGCGCCCGTTGTGAGGGCTGCCGGTGATTGCGCGGTGAAGTGCCCCGTCCCATCATTCGTGAAGACGCTGAGCAGGGGAAGTTTACCAAAGGCCTGCACGCTAATGGCAGCCAAATCAATGTGGCCGTTCTGGTTAAAGTCCCCGACCGTCATACCGGTAGCTCCGGGATTTGGCAATGGATAATACGTTGGCGCAGAGAACGTCCCATCTCCCTTGTTTACGGCGACTCCAATGCCACCGGAAAGGATGACCAGGTCAGGGTAGCCATCCGAGTTGACGTCCGCGGCTATCGGAGCAACTCCGGACCCGAATGTGTAGTGGGCTGGAGCCGCGAAATGTCCGGCTGTAGTCGCCAGAAATACGCTGATCGTCCCATCGGCGGTCGATACTACATAGTCGGTGAGGCCATCGCGATTGAAATCCGCGCTAGCAAAAGCAGTCACAGCAGAGCCCAAGTCATCGAGTTGGGATGGAAGATCGATGATTGGGGGAAATGCTGACGTCCGTGTGATGGTCGCCGCAGCGTCCCGAATAGCAATGGTTCCGAGTCTTGCTGTATCAGTATTCTTCGTCACCGCGTAGTTTATGGTACCGTTGCCTCGTCCTGTGCCGCTGCCGGTGACAGTAATGAAGGGTTCGTTAGATGCGGCTTTCCATGAACAAGTGCTAGCTGCCGTGACCGTCAGCTTGCCTGTTGCTGTCGCCGTGGTCAGTTGCACCGAACTCGGCGTCACCGCGTAGCTGCACACCTGCGGCGTCGTGTTAGTGAATAAGAGCACCCCGTCGGAGCCGGCCACCGGATTGGGCGTCACTACACTCAAGTGTCCGTCACTCTTCAGATCGATAGTGGCAAGGATCGCGGGATAGAGGCTGCCACCGGTTAGCAACGCATCCTCCTGCTCGAATACCCCCGCACCCAAGTTCCGCATCAACGTAATGCCAACTCCGTTTGGGACCAGAAGGTCAGGACGGCCATCTCCGTCCAGGTCGCCCACCAGCGCGGCCCCGTACAGGCCTGTAGGCGGCACTGTGTAGGTCACCGGTGTGCCGAACGTGGCATCGCCTTGGTTCAAAAGCACGCTGAGAACGCTGTTGTTCCCATACGATAGAATCAGGTCCGGCTTCCCGTCCCCATTCACATCTGCGGCCGTCACAAAAAAGTAGGCACCGAGGCTGGTGTTCACGGGATTGGCGAACGTGCCGTTCCCGTTATTCAACACTATGTAGGAGCCATTGGAATCCGCCGCCGCCGCCAGGTCGGCATAACCATCACCATTCAGGTCCGCCACGGCCACCCAGGCAGCTGGAACGGAGACGTTGGCCGTCTGGACAAACTGCCCATTGCCCAGATTCTGGTAAATGAGAATATTGTTCCCCGTGCTCGTAGCCACGTGCACCCGCCCGTCCCGGTAGAAGTCCCCGACCGCGATATTGTACTGAGCCGATCCATAGTACACCGGCGCGGCGAACGTGCCGTTTCCGTTGTTGAGCAGCACGGCAAACTGCCCGCCAGCCAGCGCGATCAGGTCTGGATACCCATCCGCATTCACATCTGCCGCGATCAACTGGGTCGTGAGGCTTATACTGTAGACAACCGGTGCGGCGAAAGTGCCGTCACCGTTGCCCAGCAGGATCAATACCTGGTCCCCGCTCACCGCAACCGCCATGTCCTGCTTGCCGTCCCGGTTGAAATCCCCGACCGCTACCGCGGTTGCCGACGAACCGCCAGCAGTGATGAGGGACGGTACACCGAACTGCAAGGTCGGCAAGCCGCCCACTTGTGATACCGGTACGGTCTGCTCGGCCGCGGTAATAACTCCTTCGCGGGCCACATCGGTATTGGCCGCTACCGAATAGCCTACCGTCCCGTTGCCCTTACCGCTGGCTCCCGAGGTGATCGTGATCCATGGCTCGTTGGAAGTCGCCGTCCACGAGCAACTGCTGGCAGCCGTCACGGTCAAAGTCCCCGCCGCTCCACCATTCGCAACCTTGATGCTGTTTGGCTTCACGACATATTTGCACGCTTGGGTAGTCTGGCTAATAAAAATCAAGAAGCTATTCCCGGCGCTTGCGGTATCCGGTGCGACTACGTCGAGCCTGCCATCATTGTTCATGTCTGCCAAGGAAAATGGTGCGGGATTGTATCCAAGGGATGATCCACTGGCAAATACTGGTGGTGCAAAGTAGCCGCTCCCGAGATTCCGCAAAATAGCTATATTTTGTCCGTCGGGCAGCAGCAGATCTGGTGCGCCATCTCCATCAATGTCAGCAACCACGGTCGCTCCGTCGATGGTAGCGCTTCCTAAAGAAGAAGGCACTGGAGGAGCAAACGTTCCGCTCCCTTGGTTCAGGGCTATACTCAAAAACTTCTGATTGTATACCGAAAAGACAAGGTCGGGCAACCCGTCACCGTTCAGATCCGCTGCCGTCACAAAATTGGCGGCGAACGGTATCAGCGCCGATGCCGTGAATGTGCCGTCTCCGTTGTTCAACACTGTGTAATAGCCATTGGAACTGCTGGCCACCGCCAGATCTGGATAACCATCTCCATTCAAATCCGAAACTGATACCCAAGCGGCATAAACGTACACAGCCGTCGCCTGGACAAACTGCCCGTTGCCCAGATTCTGGTAAATAACCACGCCCCCGTTCCCGTTCGCTGCCGCGATGTGCACGCGCCCATCATGGTAGAAATCCCCGATGGCGAGGTTGTACCCACCCGACCCGTAATACGCCGGCGCCGCAAACGTGCCGTTCCCGTTGTTCAGCAACACGGCAAATGCTCCACTGACCAGGGCGATCAGGTCCGGATATCCATCAGCATTCACATCGGTTGCGATCAGTTGCGAACAACTGCTCGACAGGTTGAATGTCTTTGGTTGGCCAAACGTGCCGTTCCCGGTACTTAGGAATACTTCGATTTGAGCGGAGCTACCAGTGGTGATCGCGGTGGCTGCGTCGACTCGACCATCTTGATTGAAGTCGGACGCAACGGTCGCTGTGGCTGAACCGTTCAAGGAGTAGCTCACGGGCGCTTGAAATTGGATTGGCGCCGATTTGCCAGCCTCGACGACCGTAAACTTGAATCCAGCCGCGAGAATAGAACCAGTCCGTGTCGCTCCATTGTTCCCAGCAACTGAGAATGTCGCGCTGCCATTCCCTGCGCCCGCGCTTCCCGCGGTGATCGTAATCCAACTATTGGCTGTTGTTGCAGTCCACGTGCAGCTTGAGTCGGAAGATGTGATGCTGATTGTTCCTGTACCGCCTGAGGAGGCAAAGGTCTGCTCCTGGGGCGAAATTGAGTAGGTGCACGCCGGCATAACTGTGATGGAAACTGAAGAGGAATTGTTGGTCGAGTTTGGGTCCGTAAGAGCGCCTGAGATTTTACCCGTGTTGGTGATGGTGCCGGTCGCACCTGGAATGACGACAATCGTGACCGTGGCGCTTGCGGCGTTGGCCAGCGTCCCGAGTGTGCACTTCACCGTACTAGCCCCTTGGCAGGTACCTTGGGACGCCGTAGCTTTCTTGAAAGTAGTGCCAAAAGGAATGGAATCCGTCACCACCACTGCCGTATCGTCCGACGGGCCATTGTTGTTGGCGGTGAGGGTATACGTCAAAGGACTGCCCACATGGCCTGTGCTGGGCACTGCGGACTTTGTGATTGAAAGATCAGCGGTCTGCGCAAGACCCGCCGCTACGACTGCGAGCGCCGCGAACCAAGAAAACAACACGCGTACCGATATGATCATCGCCCGCCGAGCGGCGCGCTTACAGCCCGTTCCCATGATCCTTCCCCTCCGGTGGCGACGACACCGTCACTCAACCCTCTGCTAAAGAAGCCCTTCAAGAACCGCCCGCGATTTTTGAGCAGTTCGTGATTAGCAGCACTATTCTAGTGGACTTTAAGAGCCAATAGGCGTTCCGCAGGCGTTAGGTAACCGTTCCACCCTTAAGAATCAGCCATTTAACTTACTGGAAAAGTGATGTTACACCCGTTCGCGCGCGGTGCTAGAATCGCACTCTGCCTGGAGAGAGGTGCGCCATGGACGAAATCCCCGATTTGAATCCCGATCGGCGGTTCCATGGGGAGGCCAATGGCGACCCCCCGAGTAACGAGTCCATCGAAGCGCAACTGGCGAGAATTTTAGAGAGCAAAGCGTTTGCCGGCTCCGTGCGCCTCCGAGCTTTTCTCGAATTCACGGTCCGACAGCACCTGAAGGGTAACGCGGAAGCGCTGAAGGAGTACTCCATTGCGCTCGAAGTTTTTCGCAAGCCTCCGACATACGATCCCAGCTTTGATTCTACGGTGCGAAGCGCCGCCGTGCGGCTCCGGGAAA
>OCTA010004794.1_pt1 | contig 11835 bp, 11 predicted proteins | sample 1538991 | NCBI WGS metagenome assembly OCTA01 (sample SAMEA3539302, study PRJEB22396) | soil metagenome | biome: tundra; feature: field; material: soil | place: USA | collected 2010-05 | depth 0.15 m | reverse complement strand
CGCGCCTAGCCATGTGCGCGCCCGGATGCCATCTGTGGTGTCGTGATTACGGTTTGGCCTTTGATCAGGGAGCACCAGCTACTAACTCGCGGACCCGTTGGCCTAGGTCCAGAAATTCTCGCTCCGCCTCCGTAATCCTCCGCGAGGTGAACCTGGCAATTTCTAGGCCCGAGCCATCAAGATCCTGAACTCCAATCGAAATTTCATTCAGTGGCCGAACGTATTTGCGAGATAGTGCTCGTTGCAGAAGCGGCATTCGCAACTGGTCTCGCCAACCACGGGGCGGCACGCCGAGTAATATGCCCCGATAGCCTTCGGGCGTTATGTCCACACGTGATACTTCGCCGCTCAGAACGAGATAGCCCTGAAGATCGAGTAGAAGCCGTGCCCGATGATCCGCCGTAACGGTGCCCGAAGTACTGTGCCAGTCTATGTACGAATCAAGGCTGGTCTCTGTGAGACTAACTCGAACGGCATTTTGAAAGTTCGCGCGCGCCATCAGAGTGGCTAAATGTTGGCGGGCACCAGCCGCCGAGTCGTCCTTATGGTAGCGCTGAATTGCCAGTTGTAAGACTTGGGCATAGCCAAGCCGCCGAGGCCCGGCATAGCTCCCCGTGACGTTTACCAGCCATTGCCTGGGTTGCTGTCGGCACTCCTCTAACTGTTTGTGCGAGATCTTCATACGAGCAGGGCGGCCAAGGTGGGGTAACGACCCCACACTTGTCGAGTCTCGTCGGCGGCACGCTTATACATCTGGATCGTGCTGCGAGGGTTAAGGTTGGGAGAATAAAGTTCGGGCCACTCCATCATCAGATCAGCCTCGGAGGAGCTTGCGATCTTAAGTACGAATTGTGCGTAATCGGCGAGGTTCCTCCTCGCTTCATCTTGAGGAGCCATCTGCGAAAGGTCCTCGCGCCAGGGGTCGCGAGCGTAGGCGGTCGGATCGGTGCCATATGTTTCGATGGCAATCCGGCGAATATAGCATGGTATGCATACCCCGCAATGCGTTGCGTCCGCTGGAAGGCGGGTACTTCTCCAGCAACTCGTAGATATGGAAATCGCCTCAGGAAGACCGTCCCAAACAGGCTTGATTACCTGAGCCTTCGTTTTGTCCAAATAGGGGTTCACGATCCGTATGGGCAGGTCGAGCGCGGCTTGTAGGAGCTTTTGCATTTCGCTTAGCACATCCGGGTGCGCTGTATGGGTTGAGCGGGCACCGATTCGGCCCTCAGTAAGAGGGAGATGGATCGCCATCTGCCCGTTTTCAGCAATAAAGAGCACCTCCAGATTGCCGGCGCGGCGGGCTGCCAGAGCGGCCAGGACCAAGAAAAGAAATGACCGCGTCCTTTGACTGCTTTCGATATCGTGCCGAAGATCTGCCGCGGGGGCGCTGGCTAGCAGGTTGCCGACTCAACCTCCGCGAGGAGGATCTTGAAGTCCCCGCTGGACTCGTCCTCGCTCGATTGAGACGCCGGACCGGGGGTGGCCTTCTGTTGGAGGCGGTAATCGATATTGCAGGCTTCCACACGTACGCTTGTGGTCTCAACTGTGTGAACTGTCCGTGGTCCTTTGTCCGGTCATCTGACGGTGCACGGTGACAGCGTAAAAGACGCTGGTCACGAGCTTGTCCCGAATGAGACCATGATTGCATCGGGGCCGGTCAAAAGGCAGAGTCCAACGCCAGTCTGGTGAAGGAATACTTACGGTGCTACCGCGATGGTGACTTTGCTCGTCGTCGTCACGCCGCCGATCTCGATCTGTATGGGCACTGCGTTTCCTCTGGGCGTGCCGGAGCCCGGTACCACTCCGACCTGATACTCGCTGACGAATTGCGGAGAGAGCACGGAATAGACGGGCGTCGCCGCGACACCGCCGATCAACACGGTCGGGGTCAGCACGGTGTACCGAAAAATGCCATCCGAAGCCGCCACAAGGTTGTCGATAGACGGGGTCACCGAGCCAAGTCCCGTGCAGGCAATGATCAAAGCGTGCCCAGAAGTAACGGAGATGGGGGTCGTCGCGAAGCTCCCAATAGGCACGTCAGCCGGCGCGGCGAGCGCTCCTGAGGTGTTGTCGTAGGCGAACGCCTGGCCGATTCCGTTTGCGGTTGTAGTGAAAATCCCAGGTGACACCGGCACCACGGTTACATTCTGCGGGGCCGACTCGCCACTGGTGCGCGTGACGACAATACTCGCCGTGCCGCTGCTCTGGCCCGGCAGCAAGTTAAACGGGATCTGCGCGTTAATCTGATTCTGACTGACAAAGTACAGCCCCGCCGGGATACCATTGAATGTTACGGAAGTAACATCGCTCATCCCGGTCGGCAGCGGGATAGCACTCGCGGCGGCCGTCGAAGCAGCCAGGTCCGTGCCGAAGATGGACACGATGGAACCCGGCGCGACGCCCGCGGCGGTGTAGCTGGCGGAATTCAACACCCCTCCGGCATTAACGGCCGGCCCGGGTGGGGTAAGCCCCAAGGACAGGCTGAACAACGTCCCACAGCCATCCGATTCGCCACAGATCGCGGTTCCACCTTCAAAGGTCGTCCCGTAGAAGTACCCATTGGTAGCCTGGACTAGCCCCGCCTCGGGATGTACGCCGTCCGTGCATGGAATCTGACCGCGTGAGCAAAAGCTATATAGCGTCGTAAGCGCGCCGCCCGTAGTAATTTTAAAGATCGTTCCATCGTCGGGACTGTAGCTGCCATAGAATGCGCTCGCGCCGCCCAACACCGTCGTCCCATAGAGATTTCCATCGGTAGCCTGGACTAGCCCCGCCAAGGGTTTGGCGCCGTCCGCGCAGCCGCTCTGCGGGCAGAAGCTGTACAGCGTCGTCAGCATGCCGCTCGTCGTGATCTTGAAGACCGTACCGTGGCCGTTCGCCCCGCCATATGGAGTCGTCCCATATAAGTTCCCGTCTGTGCCCTGGACGAGGGCCGTCACCGGTCCCGAGCCGTCCGCGCACAGGCGTTGCGCGCAGAAGTTGTAGATCGTCGTCAGCGTGCCGCCAGGAGTTATCTTAAACACCGTGCCACAGCCGAAAGAGGAACAGCCCGTGTTCGTCCCGCCCTGCGAGGTTGTTCCGTAGAAGTTCCCGTCGGTGGCCTGCACTAGCCCCGCCACGGGTATGATGCCGTCCGTGCAATAGGGTTGTTGGACGCAGAAATTGTACAGCGTCGTCAGAGTGCCGCTTGGCGTGATCTTGAAGACCGTGCCACAGCCTTCGGCGTAGAGCTGGTCGCACCCGTCCCCCACATTCGTCCCGCCAATCGTTGTCGTCCCGTACAGGTTCCCGTCGCGGCCCTGCACCAGCGGAGCCGCCGGACCTTGACCGTCCGTGCACCCCGTGTACTCGCCCTGCGAGCAAAAGCTATAGAGCGTCGTCAGAGTGCCGCTCGGTGTGAGTTGGAAAACCGTCCCGCCACAACTCACCTCGGCACAAACTTTGGCCGTCCCCGAGTTCACCCCACCGGCGGTGGTTGTCCCGTAGAACTTCCCACTCGTCGCCTGCATGATCCCGGTTGGGTTGACGCCGTCCACGCACGGATCGCCGCCCGCGCAAAACGTGTATATCGTCGTCAGCGTGCCGGTTGGAGTGAGTTGGAAGACCGTTCCCATCGTTGTTCCATAAAGATTCCCGTCCGTGCCCTGGATCAGCGGCCCCGCGGGGAGTCTTCCGTCCGCGCATTCGCTCTCGGAGCAGAAGCTGTGCAGCGTCGTAAAGGTCTGCCCTGGCATGCCGGCCGCCGTTATCGCGCACGCCGCCAGAAACGCCCACCCCCGATTCCCGCGCCTCGCCTGGCCCGGCGCTTCAACAATTCGTTCCATGCATGCGCTCCTCTTCTTGAGACGGGACCCTATGGGACGACCGCGATAGTCACCTGGTCCGTCGTCGTCACCCCGCCAATCTGTATCTGTATAGGCACCGCGTTCCCAATAGGCGTCAAAGGGTCCGGCACCACCCCGATCTGATACTCGCTGACGAACTGCGGCGAAAGCACCGAATAAACAGGCTGCGCCGCCACCCCGCCGATCAAAACCGTCGGCTGTAGCAAAGTGCTCCGCAGGATGCCATCCGACGCTGCCACGTAATTATCGATGGACGGCGTCACTGCGCCTAGCCCCGTGCAGGCAATGATCAAGGCATGTCCGGAACTGATGGAGATCGGGGCCGTCGTGAAGGGCCCAATGGGAGCACCCGCCAACGCGGCGAGCGCCCCCGTTGTGTTGTCGTATGCAAATGCTTGGCCCAGCCCGTTTGCCGTGGTCGTGAAAATCCCTGGCGACGCGGCCGTCACCACCACATTCTGCGCTACCGACGTGCCGCTGCTCCGTGAAACCACGATGTTCACCGCGCCTCCCTCGCCCGTCGGCAGTAAGTTGAACGGCAACTGCGCATTGATCTGATTCTGGCTGACAAAGTACAACCCTGCGGGAGTGCCGTTGAAAGTCACGGATGTGACGTCGCTTAGCGCGGTCGGCAGCGGAATGGCGCTCGCCGCGGCCGTGGCCGCAGCCAGGTTCGTCCCAAAGATGGACACGATAGAACCTGGCGCGACCCCTTGCGTGGCGTAGCTGGCCGAATTCAAGACTCCTCCGGCGTTAACCGCCGGCCCGGTGCCTGGGATCTCCATCGATAGGCTGAAGACGGTCCCCCCGCCGTTCAGCCCGCCACTCAAGGTTGTCCCGTAGAAGTTCCCATTGGTGCCCTGCATCAGCCCCCTCGGGTTACTGCCGTCCGGGCATCCGCTTACAGCGCAGAAGCTATATAGCGTTGTCAGCGTGCCACCAGGCGTGATCTGGAAGACTGTCCCGCCACTGTTGGCCCCGCCACCTGAAGTCGTACCGTACAGGTCTCCATTGGCGGCTTGGATGAGCACCCCGTATGGGCCTCCGCCGTCTGTGCACTTTGCCTGGGAACAAAAGCTGTATAGCGTCGTGAAAGTGCCGCTCGGCGTAATCTCGAAGACGGTGCCGGAGCCCGTGGCCCCGCCGCGTCCCGTCACCCCGTAAAAGTTCCCGTTGGTGGCCTGGACGAGCCCCGCGCCGACATTCCAGCCATCCGCGCAATCGGTTTCGGAGCAGAAACTGTACAGGGTCGTCAGCGTGCCTGTGGGCGTGATTTTGAAGACTGTGCCGTTACTGTTAGCCCCACCCCCGCCCGTCGTGCCATAGAAGTTCCCATCCTTCCCTTGGAGCAGCCCCGCGGGGCCATACCCATCCGCGCACCCGATGTGGGGGCAAATTCGTACAGGGTCGCTAACGCGCCGCTCGTGGTGATCTTGAAGATCGTGCCGTAGCCGTTGGGGCTGTTGGAGGTTGTCCCGTACAAGTCCCCATCGGTGGCCTGCACCAGCCCTGTGGTGGGATTGCCGCCGTCCGTGCATCCGGCCAGAGAGCAAAAGCTGTGTAGCGTTGTCATCGTGCCACTCGCGCTGATTGCGAATATCGTTCCATCACCGCCTCCGGCAGCGCTACCGTTGGCCCCGCCGAATGTTGTCCCGTAGAATTCCCCGTTGGTGCCCTGCACCAGCCCGCTGGGTTGCTCGCCGTCCGACCAATCGAAGCTATGTAGTGTCGTCAGCGCGCCGCTCAGCGTGACTTTGAAGATCGTCCCACAGCCCTGGTCGCAAAGCGCCAGCGGATATAACCCGCCGAACCCGGTCGTCCCGTATAAGCTACCATCGCTACCCTGGACCAGCGCCGCATATGGGCCCGCGCCGTCCGGGCACCCGCTGATGGAGCAGAAGTTGTAAAGCGTGGTGAGAGTCTGTGCAGGCAGCGCCATCGCCATGGCGCCCAGCCCCAGACTAATCCACGCCAGCTCCCACCCTATCCGGCCCACGAATCTTCTCTCAACATTGCCACGCATTCTTGCTCCTCTGCGTCCCCGACCGGCATTAAGGCGCCACCGCCATGGTTACCTTGTCGGTCGTCGTCATGAAGATTACCTCGATTCGCACCTAACCAAAGGCCGCCCACGAGGAAAGCCGTGATCGCGTCGACAACTCGTTAACAATTCGTTTTACCAGGATGCACTCCTTTTTTGCTATCAGATCACGGCTTAGTCTTACTGGCCGCATTTTCCTATACGGGTGTGCGCAGACAATACGGGAAAAATTCTTTCGCACGTGCTCTGAACCGCTCACGCCCGCCGAGCGAACGAGTCGCGGTCAAGATCCTTGCAGGTTCATCCGTCAGTCGGAACGAACGCGAGCTTAGGCAAACGGCGCTACCGCTACGTTCACTAGTTTCTCCACGTCGCAGCTTTGTCGGGCTTGCCCCACGCATTGTAAAGTTCGACAAGCCATTCGCGGGCGCGGTCGAGGTGATATCGCTCAGGGACTGCAATGAGGTCCTTACGGGCCTGCATACCCTGATAGCCTTCCAGCAGCAGCGGCTCCGCCTCGGCGTATTTTTTCTGTCCGGCAAGGCTGCCACCCAACAGGCTCTCGGCGCGAAATCGCTGCCAGTCGTCCGGCTGTGTTTTCAGATTGAACTCCACGGCCTCGCGTGCGAGCGGCTCGCTTTCGGCGAACTTGCGCTGAGACAACTGGGCTAATACCAGGTCGGCTGCAGCTTCCATAGTGACGGCGCTCTGCGCTCCCAAGTTGTGCCGCCACGCCGCCAGGAGTTCGGCGGCATAGCTCTCCGCCAAGGCGTATTTGCCCTCTCGCTGGTACATAAATGCCGCATCTGAAAGGGTGTTGAGAGTGTGCCGGCTCTGGGACCCCGTGATGCGTCGTTTGGCCTCCAGGGTCTGGGCGAACAGTGCCTCAGCTTGCGGGTACTTGCGCTCATAGGAGTAGTCGCTCGCCAGGTTGCTCATGGACATCAGGGCTTCGGGATGCTCCGGACCCAGCACGCGGCTCCGGAGCTCGAAGGCATGGCGGTCCAGCGCCTCAGCCTGCGCGTACTTGCCCTGGTCGCCGGAGACGGCGGCCAGATTGTTTATGGCGGCCAGCGTGGAGGGATGCTCCGGACCCAGCATGCGGCGACGGATCTCGAGAGTCTGGGTGTAGAGCGTTTCGGCCATCGCGTACTTGCCGCGGGCCCGGTAGATGTTGCCCAGGTCACTCATGGAAATAGTTGTCTCGGGATGCTCCGGGCCGAGCATGCGGCGACGGGCCTCCAAGACCTGCGTGGTGAGGGGCTCGGCCTGCTGGTACTTACCCTCCCGATAGTACACCTGCGCCAGACTATTCATGAAGTAGAGCGTGCCGGGGTGTTGCGGACCGGCGACGCGGCGGCTAATCTGAACGATTTGGTCGAAGAGTTCTTCCGCCTGCAGGTACTTGCCGTGGTCACGGTACACGTTGGCCAGAAAGGACATGGACTCCAGCGTGTCGCCATTTTCCGGACCCAATACGCGGCGCTGGACCTTCAGGACCTCGGCGAGCTGAGCCTCGGCCTGAGCGTACCGACCCTCACCGCCGGCTGCGATTGCAACGCGGCTGGCAGCTTTGATAGTCTTTGGATGCTCATTCCCCAGCATCCGGCGGTGCAATTCCAGGGCACGTTCAAACTGCTTGCGCGCCCCTGACGCTATGCCGAGTGTCATGTAAGTCCGTCCGATGGTGTCGCGAATGTTCGCTTCCACCTCGGGTTGCCGCTGAAACCTCCCGGTAATGCGCGCGGCGGCCCGGTCTAACAATGTGCGGACCTTTAGATCCGGATCAGCTTTGGCGCTGGGGCCTCCTGGATCATAGAGACTGGCCTGCGACAGCAGATCGCTCTGCAGGAAGTCGCTGACCGCTTGGGCCACGGCCGCTTCCGAGTTGGCGCGAATGCTTTCTCGGATGCTGATGCCGGCTGCCAGGACGAGCACCAGGACGAAGCCTCCGATGGTTACCAGAGCTCCGCGATAACGGCGCGCGAATTTGCGGGCGCGGTAAGCAGCGGAAGGCGGGACCGCCAAGACCGCTTCATTGTTCAGATACCTCTGAATATCCGCAGCCAAATCCGACGGCGAACCATAGCGGCGCGATCGGTCCTTTTCGAGGGCCTTGAGGGCGATAGCGTCCAGATCGCCGCGCAATTGGCGCGCCAAGGTGGGAGGGTCGGAGACGCGATCTTGAGCCGTAGTGGAGACCCGGTCGCCCAGCGCGCGCAACTTGGTGCTGGGACGGGGCGCTTCCTGCTCCCGCAGCTGGCGCAATATCTCGTCGAATGCCAGTCCGTGGAAATCGAGCGGTCGCACTCCGACCAGCAACTCATACAGCACCACTCCCAGCGAGTACACGTCGGTGCGAGTGTCCACGTCCGCCCCAGAGGAGCGGGCCTGCTCGGGACTCATGTAGGCTGGCGTCCCCAGGATCGCCCCCGTCTGCGTGAACAGGGTTTCGGTGCTCAGATGCTGCGAAATGGCTTTGGCAATGCCAAAGTCGATGATGCGCGGCACCGGCTTGCCGTCCACTTCGCTCACCAGAATGTTTGAGGGCTTCAAATCGCGATGGATGATGGCTTTCTGATGGGCATGCTGGACGCCTTCGCAGACTTGAATGAACAGCTCCAGGCGTTGGCGTAAAGCCATCCTAGACTGGTCGCAGTACGTCGTGATGGGGATGCCGGTTATGTATTCCATCGCGAAGTACGGCCGGCCTTGCGATGTCGATCCGGCGTCGAAGACTTTGGCGATGCTGGGGTGGTTCATGAGCGCCAGCGCCTGACTTCGCCGGTATCCATGCCTGCCTTGATCAGCTTGAGGGCGACGCGGCGGCGCACGGGTTGGGTCTGCTCGGCCAGCCACACCTCGCCCATTCCGCCCGAGCCGATGGGCTCCAGCAATTGATAAGGTCCGATTAATCCCTGCGCCTGCCACGCCGTGGCTTGCGACGAATCCCCTAGCGGATCGATGGATAAAGCGGAAATATCCCCGGATTGTTGAAGCGGCATGCCGAAGGGCTCCTAGTACGCTGAATATGGCCAGTTTAGCTCAATTGGCGGGACCCGGGTGCCGGTCGCGCGGGTCTGCGGGTCTCGAAAAGCTTGCCTCCGGCCTGCTGGTGGCGCTATGCTGCTTTGGGTAACTCTACGAGGTGGTCCGGATACGTGCGTGAGCAGTTCCCAAAAACTTCATGGACGCTGCTGGCAAAGGCCCGCGAGCAGGGTGACCAAGGAGCCCGCGCGAGAGAGGATTTCGCGCAAAGATACTATCGGCCAGTTCGCCAGTTTATTCTCCTCATCGTTAGGGACGCCGAACAGGCCCAGGAACTGGCACAGGAGTTCTTCACGCGGCTCAGCGGACCGGGAGGCCTGCTGGAGCGAGCGCGCCCTGAAAAAGGTCCGTTCCGAGAGTATCTGCGGGAATCATTAAGGAACATGGCGAGGGATTTCTACCGCCGCAACAGAACGCAAGCCCTGCAAACGCATCCCGATCAGGCCAGCGCGGGAGGGTGGGACGTCATTGACCTACCCGGGTACCCTGCGGCCGAGGCGGCGTTTCACCATGAATGGGTCAAGGTCACATTGGCTGAAGCCTTGACGCGGGTACGCGGCCTCTGCCTGAAGCGAAATCAGCAGGTGCATCTAGCTCTGTTCGAGGCGCGGTACCTCAGCGAGGCCGAGCGCGCGCCTTCCTGGGAGGAACTGGGTGCGCGCTACAGCATGGAGCAGAAGACTGCCCGCGAGCGCGCTGACACTGTTGCCCGCCATTTCCGGCTCGTTCTGCGCCGCATGCTTCGCAACGAGATAACACCTCCGGACCGCAGCGGCCGACGGCGTCCCCAAGTAACGGAGGCAGCCATCGACGAAGAAATTAAGGCTCTACTTTCGCCCCTTAAGGACTAAACTATGTCAGACGTAGACATCTCGATGTTGGAGCATTGCACGGACCGTCAACTCAGGGATTTGCTCGAGCTAGCGTCCACCAACGTGAAAGCGACGCGTGATTGGCTCCTAGAGATCGGCGATTCGGAGCAACTGGAGCACCTGCTCACGGAGATGTGCGCAGGCACCCAGCAGTCCGGCGGCCCACTGCTGAAAACAGTCTGTTCTCCGGGCACACCGGTTGAGGCTCTGGTTGCAATAAAGAGCATCGCCAAACATTTGGCTGCGGCAGCGGTAGCCCCGGCCCAAAGGGCCGCTGCCACCCTGCTCTACCACCTGTCGGTGGCATCCGCGCTTGGGCACCACGGGCAAAACATCTCGGCCAAAGAGTCGGCCAATCGCCTCGCTTTGTATAAGGGCCTGGCGGCGGAGTTGTCCGACGATCAGTTGGCCGCCATTTTCGAGAAGGCCGTCGCCAGCGTACCGCCGACAAGAAGTTGATACGACGATACCGTGGCAGTGAGTGTTCTGGGCCATTCGCTCCTTGAGATCCCCGCCTTGATAAATGTTTCTCCCGTATTCGGATTACCGGTCCGTATAGAAGATTGAGAGGGCTCCGAGTCCACCTCGTTTTTGACGAGCGTTAAGGCCAGAACAAATCGAGTTTGCAGGAGGACAATATGGAAAGTTTACGTCTGGTGTTTTTGCCGCAGCGCCTGGTCGTGGCGATGGCGTTCTGCGTTTTGCTGACTTGTGGGCCGGCGGCGGCGGACATAACAACCGGCTTGGTTGCGTATTACCCGTTCAACGGCAACGCCAACGATAACAGCGGCAAGGGGAACGATGGCGTGGTTTACGGGGCACAACCGACCACGGATGAATTTGGATCTCCGAATAGCGCCTATAGTTTCAACGGGTCCAGCAGCTACATGGAAGTTCCGACTTCTCCCTCGCTGACTTCCCCAAAATCGAGCCTGACCATAGCTTCATGGTTATACATCAATCCCGGCTGGGGATCAGATGGATGCGCCGATATCGTGGACTTCTCGAATTCAAGCGCGAATGGACAATATAGATTTACGATTTGCAGCAACGGGTATTGGAGCCTCGTTACCGGCGGCTTTGCGTACGTTGCCGGCTTGGAGACAAATACCTGGTATTACGTTGCCTACTCCTGGGACGGAACGACCGTAAAATACTATATTAACGGCGATCTTGTAGCCACGGCGAGCTATAGCGGAGACTTGCAACCTACTAACATGCCCCTCGAGATAGGAGTGGACCCCACCGGGAGCCTCGACTATTTCAACGGAACATTGGATAAACTTCGCATCTATCGCAAGGCGCTGAGCGCCGCGGATATCAAAGAGCTATCCCTTGTAGGGACGCCGGTTAAAGGTACCGCTTTCGATCTTTTGCCTGTCGGCGTGTCCTGTTCCGATATCACAACGGGCCAGGGTGTTACGTTTTCCAGCTCCGGGCCTTGGAATTGTGAAAAGCATGGCTTGACGGTGAATAACCAGGATCAAATCGTCATCACAATTTCAGGAGCCGCCCAAAGCGGTATGGCGCAGGTTGTCGGCTCCGTCAGCGATCTCTTGCCTGCCAGAGTCTCGTGTTCCGACGTGACCACCGGCCAAAGTGTGACCTTTTCCAGTTCAGGGTACTGGAATTGCGAGAAACATGGTTTGCAAGTGGTTAGTCAAGATCAGATCCGGATAGCAATTTCAGGTACGGCGCAAAAGTAACTTGCAGCCCTCGGCTGAACAGGAGCGCCGGCCGGATACTCCGGACCGGCGCACGCATTATGCCGGAATATGCCGGAGATTAAGAATTCCGCGAAGCGGGCCAATTTGGCGGCGGACGTGGTACCAACCGCCATGTAGAACTGATTAAACATCGTTGAGCAGACTTGGACCTATTCATCCATGGAGATTTCGTCATGCAAGCGAAATGCACGCTGATCGTTCTTCTAGCGGGAGTTTACTCGGAACACCCTGGCTGTTGAGCGGCAGTCGCCCGTAAGTCGCTCTGCCCAAAGAGTTTATCCTGCCCCACCGGCTTCCCG
>OCTA010004793.1_pt1 | contig 11836 bp, 10 predicted proteins | sample 1538991 | NCBI WGS metagenome assembly OCTA01 (sample SAMEA3539302, study PRJEB22396) | soil metagenome | biome: tundra; feature: field; material: soil | place: USA | collected 2010-05 | depth 0.15 m | reverse complement strand
CAGACGTGTGCTCTTCCGATCTGGGTGACGCGGTCGCCTGAATTGAGCCAAAGGTGCCACCTGGGTCTATCACATTCAGATGTCATCCCCTTTTTCAATAGCTCCATAGTACTGCTAAGCTAGCATCCATGACCATTGCAAACCGGCTTCACGACCGTGCCGGCCAGCACCTGATGAGTAGCCCCATGCAGTTTGTCGACGCTGCTTCGGCGCTAGTCACATCTGTGCTTCGCATTACGACAAGCTATCATCCTCGCCGCCCGTGGATCAGCTTGCCGGCATACCGATATTTGCGGGCTGCCTTGCGGAGTGATTGGAAGGTCTTCGAATACGGTAGCGGCATGTCAACGTTGTGGTATGACCGCCGCTGCGCCGAGGTTCACGCCGTCGAGGAGAGCGAATCGTGGACCCGGTTCCTCGCCGGGAAAATGAACAGAGCACACGTATATCATTGTGTGGGCGCGGCCTATATGGAGGCCGTTCTCGATTTTCGGCCTGGCTATTTCGACCTGATTGCCGTTGACGGGAAGCACCGGTTGGACTGCTTCCGCGCGTCGCTCCGGGCCGCCGGGCCAAATACGACCATCGTCATTGACGATACCGACACAGGTACAACAGATGCCGATATGAGGGAAATCAACCGCATGGTCCAAGGATTTCCCAAGTCGCGGGTCCTGCGTTTTCCCGGGTTTGCGGACAGCTATTTCTTCGCGAAAGAGACCACCATCGTTTTGGCGGTCGGCAGGTTGCAGGGATGAGTGTCGGGGCCCCGCCGGTACTGGAGGCGGATGATCGTACGACGCCACAGATCTCCAAAGCAGTTGCGTGGTTGACTGCCGCGCGTACGTTCAACCGTGTCCAGTCGGCGCTCAAGGTCGTTATTGTAAGCCGGCTCATTACGCCCGCGTCCTACGGCGAGTATGCTATCGTTCTTCTCGTTCTAATGGCGTTCGAGACATTTACGCAAACTGGGTTCAACGACGCTCTTGTTTACGACCGGGAACCTTCGCAGAAAGCCCTGAATACCGCGTGGACTGCGCAAATCCTGCGTAGCTCAGTGGTGGCCTTGCTTCTCCTGCTGATCGCTCCACTGCTTGCGCCGGTGGCCCGCAATCACACTGTGCTACGGATGGTTCAGGTCACTGCGCTACAGGCATTTCTGATCGGGTTCGAGAATGTCGGCATTGTTTATTTCCAGAAAGAACTTCAATTCCATAAGCAGTTCCTCTATTATCTGCTTACGGGAACGGCCAGCCTGGTCACTGCGGTTTGCTTCGGCATCGCGCTGCATTCAGCGTGGGCTCTCGTTTTCAGCTCGCTAGCTGCCGTCGTTTCAAGAGTGATCCTATCGTACATACTGCATCCCTACCGGCCGCGTCTGACTTTGCATCGGCGCTCAATTGCATCGCTCTTTCATTTCGGCAAATGGATGACAGCGAACTCGATCACAACATTTCTGGCGCAGAGAATGGATCAGATGATTCTGGCCCGTTTCTTTTCCACCGCGCTGCTCGGCACTTATCAGATGGCTAACCTCATGGGCCTTACCCTCGCCACGGAAACGGCGGCCATCGCCAGCACGCTCGGGTTCCCCTTGTATGTTAAGCTTGGCGCGGCATCCGAGCGCAGCGTGTCCATGTTTCTTTCCACGTTGCGTCTCATTTCCTGTGCGATCATGCCGGCGGCGATCTTCGTTGCGGTGAGTGCCCCCGAACTCGTTCCTGTGTTGCTCGGCAGCCGGTGGCACGAGGTGATCGGGCCACTGCGCATTTCCGCTATGGCTGCGGCGGTACTGTGTCTGGATTCACCATGGACCCCGATGTTTCTCAGTTGCGGGCTGGCCAGGGCAGAATTTGCGCGCACTGGGGTGCGCACCGTTATGCTGGGGCTAACGCTATTCCCACTTACATTGAAGTTCGGGGCCAGCGGTTCTGCAACGGCAATGCTGATCAGTATTGTGTCGGTGACGCCAACATGGTTTATGGGGATGCGGATCGTCGGGATTCGCGCTTCCACCCTCGCGCGCACCATTGCCCCGGGCCTGCTCATGGCGGTGCTGGTTGCGGCGGCTACTGCTATTGTCCGGTTTGGGATATTGAGAGCCATTCCCTCTGCGGCTTCTATCGTTCCGCTCGCTGCGGCGGCAGTAACCACTGCAGGAATCCTCGGCACAGCGCTGTTTGTTTGTCTGCGGCACCGCGATCTGCTGTCTGCCCTTGCGCCCAAGGAGGAAGCTGCGTGACCCTGGCCGGCACTACTGCGCCTCGGGAAGTCCGGGCCGCCGCGCAGAGGCCAGGCGGAGTGCGGCCTCTCGGGCCGCGAGAGCGCGCCGCGCTGCGCCGTTTTACCCGGATCACTGGCCCGAACTGGGCCACGGGCCGGCATCTGATTCCGGCTTTGCAGCGATTCAGCAGCCCTTCCGGCGTGGTGCTTGACATCGGGTGTGGGCAGAGCCCGTTCCGCGAGTTTTTCCCGGCCACGCTATACGCCGGGTTCGATCTCAACCGGTCTGGTGCCGCGGATATCATTGCCGATATCCGTGCGGTTCCCGTCAGAACCGGGATTGCGGATGTGGTTCTCATGTTTCACGTGCTTGGCGACGTCGACGAGCCTACGCATGCGCTACGCGAGTTGCGCCGTATTCTGAGGCCGGGCGGCCGCGCGCTGATTCTTGAGAGTACGTGCTATCCACCACACGACCTTCCATACGATTTCTTCCGTTTCATGCCTAACGGGCTAGCGGCGCTAGCAGCCCGCGAGGGTCTGCGTGTGACGGCGGTCACGCCGCTGGGCGGCCTGTTCACCCGTATTGCAAGCTTGGTGAACAATTATCTGCTCGGCCGTTTTGTGGTGATTCGCGGAATTGGAGGAATTGCTCGCGTCGGCGTCGCCATGGTGAATATTGTGTCCGCGCTGGGAGACCGGATCGCCCGCGCCGAAAGCCTCTCGGAAAGTTACCTTGCAGAACTCGGTCATGCATCCTGATTTTACAAAAACGCGAGTAGCCGTGGTGTCCTACGGCGTTTCTCATTTCGAAGCGCCGTTGTACCGGCTCATCGCCGAAGATCGTCGTTGCTCGCTGAAACTCTTTATGCAGGTCCATCCGAACCGGAACAAAAAGTTCGACACCGACTACAAGACCTCGGTCTGGTGGGGTGAAGACATCCTGGCCGGCTATGAGAGCGAGCACTGCCCGGGGGATGAAATGATGTGGGGCGCCGTGCGCTCCTGGCGGCCGGACGTCATCCTACTTTATGGATATGCATGGAACGCTGGCGTCAGAGTGTTGTGGGGCGCGTGGAGGTCGCACATTCCCGTTGTGTTCCGCGGCACGATCTCACCGATCATAGATCCGCGGCATGCCTGGAAGAGTCGGCTCATGCGCGTTGCGCGTATTCCCGTTCTGAGGGCCTTTGATGGCTGGCATTACGGGGGCGCGTACAGCCTTCGGGTTCTGCAACAGGCAGGAGTACCGGTCGAGCGCTGTTACCACGTTCCTTATTCCGTAAACAGTAACTGGTTCCTTAGCGAGTCGAAGCGGCTGGTGGCAACCGGCGCCGCCGAGGCGGAACGCAGACGGCTGGGAGTTCCCGACAGTCATCTGGCATTGTTATTTATCGGCCAGGCTTCGTGGTTTAAGGGCCCCGATATCGCAATCGAGGTTTTCCGCCGCTTTCATGAACGGGAACATCGGTCGGTGCTGCTGTTTGTCGGCAGCGGCGCGGAGTTGGACGCGACCAGAGCGCTGGCGGCCCGCTACCAGTTGGCCGATCACGTCCGTTTTCTCGGATTCAGACCGAGCAAGGAAACGGTTTCAGTGTACGCCGCCTGCGATGCTGTGCTGTTTTGTTCCCGATATGAGACCTGGGCCCGCAGCGTAAATGAGGCTATGCTGTGCGGAAAGCCGTGCTTCGTCAATCGGGTCATGCCCGTCGCGGACGACCTAGTCATCGACCAGAAGAACGGGTTTGTTCTGGATGGGCCCGACGCGGACTCTTATATAGAGCCTATGCTCCGGTTCGCCGCTCTGAGTGCGGCCGAGCGGGCGCAAATGGGAGAAGCCGCGCGTCAGCAGGCTCTGCAGTTTTCATACGAGAATCATCTGGACGAAGCAATCTGCTCACTTTGCGAGACGGCGCGCGGTGGGAACACCAACTAGCATGTCGAATACCTCTGGGCAAACGCAAGGCGGCGTCATGATGCCCGTTTCGCCGCTCCGCTATCGTGTGAGAAAGAGTACGCCTGCGCTCGGGGGCGAGACGCCCATGTTGTTGTTCATCGCGGCCACAACAGCAACGGTTTACTATATCGACGCGCTCGGGACCAAGTCGCTCATTTTTCTGGCATCGCTACTTGTATCGGCGCTCTGGCGCAAGTTTGTGACGCCGGGTGTGTTCATCGTTACCAGCCCCGTTTTGTTCCTGAATCTGGTGATTGCCGTAACTTATGGCGTGCCCGCCGTGCTGCTTGCCTTCAACTTGGTGGATTTCAAGATTCTAATACTACCGTCGGACTGGGCGTACGTTGGCCCGTCGATCGACCTGGTTGCCCTGAGTTGGCTTGCATTCTCCGTGGGATGGTGGCTGCTGACTGTCATTGTGCGGCGGTCCACGTCCAGGACCGGCCGGACAACGGAGCGAGTTTCATCGCAGGAAATGATCCGCCGGAGCATGTCGGCGCCCACGCTCGGGCTCATTACGCGCGCGCTTCTGATTGCTTGGATCGTGGCCCCGATGATAATCATGATTCTGCTTCGAGGCGCCCCGACGTATTACATAGAAAACTCGGAATCGAGCTTGTATCAAAGCTCATTCGGCATGGTTCTCGTGCTCCTGCATTCGTTGGGCTATTGTGGGGCGGTCCTGTGTATCGCCATGCCTGCGAAGCTTGCGCGGCGGTATAGGCTGAAACCGTTGTTCCTAGCCGGCATAGGCATTCAGTTACTGCTCATAGCCGGCGGTGGCGGCAAAGGACCGATCATAACGCTGTTCCTCGCCATCGTGATCGGAGTCGAAGTCCGGGCCGCCGCAGGGGGGACCAGGAGGAAATCGCTGATTCCAGTGTACTTCGCGTTTTTCTTCGCCCTGTTCGTGGCTTTCCGCATTGTTTCTCCATACCGAGAGCTCGCTCCTGAGTTGGATATCGTGCGCACGGAGCAAACTGGGGTCTTTGAACGAATCACGGCGCAGGCGGATCTGTTCCTGAGAGTTCTTTCCGAATCCGTCAGCGGGTCAACGGAGCAAGGCCGGGAGATCGGCGAAACCATGACCACGCGTCTTTCATCGCTGTCGTCGCTCGCTCGGGTGCTGGCCTATGTCGGAGGCCAGCCGACGTATGAAAACGCTTCAAGTGTGCCGCTTGTCCCTGTTTACGCCGTGTTGCCCCGGTCCCTCTTTGAAGGTAAGGCCTCATTTATCGACAGCGGGCGTTTTGCGAAACTAAACGGATGGATCTGGGGCGGTCTTACTGTTCCCGTTCCGGGAAGTTTGTTCTGGATTGCCGGTGATTTCGCAGCATTCGCTGGTTATTTGTTTTTCGGTATCGTTCTTGCTTATATGTGGCTGCGGGGGACGAACGGTTCTCCATCATCCAGTATCTGGATGATGTTGTGTATCCTTGTGTGCTTCACTCTGTGGGAGCCTTGCTGGGATGCACTTATCATCACGGAGATTCGGTACGCCATTGTGCTGTTCGGCCTTTTCGCTGTAATGCGCAAGCGGTATCGCCATCACAAATCCGCAGCCCCGGCAGCACCGCTGACGTGGACGGCTAAGGGCGAGCGCGCCTGAGGCGAGTGTCGAAACGAAAGATCGACGTTATGTGTGGCATCGCGGGATTCTGGGATCACAATGCGCGGGCCTCGCGCCCTGAACTGCTGTCCGCTGCCATGGAAATGGCGAATGCGTTGAGCAGCCGGGGCCCGGACGATTGTGGGGTATGGGCAGCCGAGCGCAGCGGTTTTGCGTTCGGACACCGGAGGCTGTCAATTCTGGATGTTTCGCCGCTGGGCCATCAGCCCATGGTTTCCGCCTGTGGCCGGTATGTGATCTCCTTCAACGGCGAGATCTACAATTTCCAGCATTTGCGGAAAACCCTCGAGAGCGCCGGCCATTCATTTCGCGGCAACTCCGACACCGAAGTGCTTTTGACCGCCATTGCCGATTGGGGCCTCGAAGTGGCGCTGCGCAGATCTGACGGTATGTTCGCGTTTGCGCTGTGGGACATCGCCGAAGAGACGTTGTACCTGTGCCGCGATCGCTTCGGCGAGAAGCCTCTCTATTACGGAATCAGCGACGGCATCCTGCTGTTTGCCTCCGAACTGAAGGCGCTGTGGAGACATCCCGCCTTTGATCCGACGATTGATCCCGATTCGGTGGCGCAGTTTTTCACGTTGGGATGTGTGCCGGCGCCGCGCAGTATCTTCAAGTCGGTTCGCAAACTCGAGCCGGCGAACATTTTGCGGATCCGCGGGAACGATATGTTGACTATGCTCTACTGGAGCATTTCCGACACCATCACGAAGGCTCTGGAATCCACCCCGGTCTCCAGTGAACCAGAGGCGATAGAGGAGTTGGACTCCCTCCTGCGCGCCAGCGTGCGCAGTCGTACTGTGGCCGACGTCCCGGTAGGGGTGTTTTTGTCCGGCGGGCTTGATTCCACGCTCATCGCGGCGGTGATGCGCAGTGTCTCCTCATCTTCGATCCGCACCTTCACGGTTGGTTTTGCCGAGCAGACATACAACGAAACGGACTATGCCGCGGCAGCCGCGCAGCACATTGGCGCCAGGCACGATTCCATTCTCCTGCGGCCTGTCGATGTACTGGAACACGTCCCAGCGATGTCGAAGATCTACGACGAACCGTTCGCCGACGTTTCCGCCATTCCAACGTTCCTGGTATCGATGTTCGCCAGCCGGGACATCAAGGTGGCTCTTACCGGAGATGCCAGCGACGAACTGTTCGGCGGATATCGCACCTACGCCAACGCGCACATGTTCTTTTCGCCTCTGGCGGCGCTGCCCGGCATGCTTCGAAAACCACTGAGAGCGCTCCTGACCCCTTTCGGGCAGTCGCGATCGGCAGGCGCTACGAACGTGTGGAACGACCGCCTCAACCTGCTGTTCCATGCCGTCGGACCACGGCCCGCAGCCCGGCTGCACAATGCAATTTATTGCCATCGCTTCGAATCCCGCCTGCTCTCTCCCCGCCTGCAGGGGACTCATAATGGGCACGGACGCCTCCCCGAGGCAATCCCGCGGCATTTGTGCTCCATCGAAGACGCATTCATGTATTACGACCAGATCGGCTATCTTCCCGATAACAACCTTGCCAAGGTGGACCGGGCGGCGATGGCGAACAGCATCGAAACACGGTTGCCCTTCCTGGACCCTGCCATTTTCGAGTTCTCCTGGCGGGTAGATCGAAAACTGCTGTTTAACGGCAGGTCTGGAAAGTCGTTCCTTCGCAAGTTGCTGGCGCGCTATGTTCCCGCCGACCTTGCGGCCCGCCCGAAAAGCGGGTTCGACGTTCCCATCCGTGAGTGGCTGGCCGGCCCTCTGCGTGAATGGTCGAACGACATCCTCTCGGATCAGAGCGTTCGCAGAAATGAGTGGCTCGACGCGCATTGCGTGGCCGCGCTGCGGAAGCGGTTTGCGGCGCGGCCCGAAGACGCGTTTCGCGATTTCTGGCATGTTCTTGTTTTTCATAGCTGGTACGACCACGCCTGGAAAGCCCGCGGCGAGCGGGCCGCTCATTCTTTGTATGCCGGTTGACCTTCCTTTTCAGGCGCTGGCCGCCCTGTGGTTCGCCGCATATTGCGTTATGCGGGTAGCGCTCGGTCCGGAGTGCGCATTTGCGCGTGTTGCGCGTGCGGCCAGCCGCGTTCCAGGACTGACGGGAATCGGCCTGCGTCGCGCGCTTTATCAACGGTGGCTGGGCGTCTGTGGCCGGCGTGTCATCATTGGTTATGGGTCCGTGCTCTCGTCCCGGGTGAGAATAGCCGAAGAGGTGAGTATCGGAGTTTATTGCCACCTGGATGACGCCGAGGTCGGCCGCGACTGCCTGTTAGCGGATGCCATCGTCGCCGGCGCGAGTGGTCCGGTGAGAATCGGAGAAGACTGCTGGATTGGCACGGCTGCGACAATCGCGAGCAATGTTGGACCGCACTGCATCGTCGGCGCTGGGAGCGTCGTAACAACACCGTTGCCGGCGTGGTCTGTTGCCGTCGGTAATCCCGCATCCCCGGTTTCTTCTCGCCGCCCTCAGTCAGCGATTTGACCATGGACCTTTGGAAGCAGACAGCCTGCCGCTTGGCACACGTAGCCGGACTGACCCGCGCGCTCGATCGCGATTCCGGGGTCCGCATTCTGACTTATCACTCGGTCATTCCAGGGTGCGCAACAGGATTCCTCGAATCGCAACGGGTCGATCTGTTCCGCGCGCAGATGCAGTACCTGTGCGCGCGTTTTGACGTGGTCCCACTTGAGCAGGCGCTCGCAATGCGGCCTGCCGCGCGGCCGCAGGGCCGCCCGGTTGTGGCAGTAACATTCGATGACGGGTTCGCTGACAATTACTCGTACGCGTTTCCGGTCGTTCGCGAACTGGCAGTACCCGTTACGATCTTTCTCGCGACAGACTTCCTCGATGGGGAGCGCGCTCCGTGGCCGACCCGGTTGCGCGAAGTGATCATGACTACCCGGAAGCTGATGCACCCGGCGTATCCCGATCTGGATCTATCCTCGCAGGAGGGTCGTCGCTCGGCGGCCGCAAAGCTCAAGGGAGCGCTGGCGAAACTGGGGCCTTTGGAACGCCTTGAAACCGTCGAAAGGCTTGCCCGCGACTGGGACGCTGGTCCCAGCCGATGCCACCCTCTGACTTGGGACCAAGTGCGGAAGATGGCTGATGCCGAAATCTGTTTCGGTTCGCATACGGTGTTCCACAGCATTCTTACCGACGCCTCGGAAACCGTGATCGCGATGGAGCTAAGCCGCTCGAAGCAGCGCATTGAGTCTGAATTGGGGCGGCAGTGCAGCGCAATTGCTTATCCGAACGGTAACCATGACGAGCGCGTGCGGCATATCGCCGAAGCGTGCGGATACCGCATCGGATTGACACAGGACCAGGGCACGAACCGGGCGGGAACCGAACATCTTGCGCTTCGCCGGGTGCACGTTCCCCCCGACTTCACTGAGAGCGCTCTGGCGGTTGTTCTGTTGCGCGCCGGATGGCAGCAATCTTCCGCCGATCCCGAAAGGTTGTGTGCGTATACCTAAAGCCGCCGGCATTGCCGTGCAGAGCCGGCCGCTTCCGGATGGCGAGCCTTTGCCGCGCGTAGCCGTCATCAGCGGAGCGGTCAGCGGCGGCGGAGCGGAGAACCATTTCGCTCGGCTGGCAGAGGGATTTTTCAAGGCGAGCCCGCATCGATCGATCGTAAGCCTTCGCCATACCTCCATACAGGAGCAGGCCCGCGATGGCAGAGTGGTTTCGCTCGGCTTTCGCTCGGCGCGCGATTACCCCGCCGCGATCGGCGCGCTACGCGCCCTGATCCGGGAGACTCGCGCCGATGTTGTCTATTCATTGAGCCGCTGCCCGAACGTAGTGAATATAGCGGCGGCGCATTCGCTCGGCGCGCGGCCCATGATCGCGCTGGGGATCAACGAAAACCTGGAAGCATCGGTCAAGTGGAACGGGTCGCCATCGCTGCGCTTCTGGCGTGCCGCCGAGCGGTTGTTATACAGACATGCGGACCTTATTTTGACGAACTCTCCCGACAGCGCGTCTGCGCTGGTCCGCGAATTTGGTTGCACGGCCGGGCACGTTTGTCTGGTACGGAACCCAATCCCGCTTGCGGCGCTGTCCAGCCGTGCACAAGAACTTCGGCTGCAAGGCTCTCCTCTGGCCGAGCCCTATTTACTCGGCTCAGGCCGCTTTGTGGAAGGCAAAGGCTTCGATCTCCTGCTCGACCTGTATGCCGCTCTCCGCCCGCGGACGAAGCCTTTGCGCCTGGTGATGCTAGGCGATGGACCACTCGCGCCGGCGCTGCGGCAGCGCGCGAAAGCGCTGGGGATTGCGGCCGACGTGGTCTTTCCCGGTTGGTGTGACGACCCGTTGCCATGGCTTGCCTGCGCGGAAGCCTTTGTGACGCCCTCTTTTCATGAAGGACTTCCGAATACGGTTCTCGAATCCATGGCGACGCGTGTGGCCGTCGTTTCATTTCTGTCGTCCGGATGGATCGAACGGTTTGCTGCTGCCGGCGCTGTTGCGGCGGCCCCGGTAGGCGATCTCGACGCGCTTCGCGCAGCGCTTGAGGAGGTGCTCGGCGATGAATCGCAGCGTACTGCGATGGTGGACGCGGCGGAGCGCGAAGTGCGGCAGTTTGAAGCCGCACAGGTGATCCGGGAACGCGAACATCTGGTGCTGGAGGCATGGCGGAAATTCAGGCTGCGATGACAGACGCGCGGGCGCGCAATGGCAACAAAGCGCAACGGAGCTTTGCCATTCTGCACGTACTGGGGCTGCTCGACCAGAACATGGGTGGCCCGCTTCGCGGCGTTCTGGATATGTCCGCCCGGGCCGATCGGCATGGCCTGAAGACGGAAATTCTCGGCCAGGGCCATATCAATATTGAGGATAATCCGCTTCTGATCGAAGCATTCCATTGTCTACCGGCATGGCCGGCGGGAGGCTTTGGGTATTCACCGGCGGTTTGGAAGTGGTGCCAGAAGAATCTTCATCGTTTCGACGGTGTTGTTCTGCATGGAATGTGGACGTACCAGAACTGGGCTGTATCACGCGCATGTCAGCGCGCCGGCACTCCTTACGCTATCTTTGCGCATGGTATGCTCGAGCCCTGGTCGATCGTGGGGCAAGGCCGGCTGACGCGCTGGAAAAAAACTGCGTACTGGAACTGGCGCGAACGGCGGATATTCTCCGGCGCACGAGCGGCATTTTTCACCACAAAGCGTGAGATGGATCGCTCCCGCTCCACATTTGCGGTCCCAGCCATTCCATGCCATATATCCCCGTTCTGTCCGGACATTCGGGTCGAACGCGCCGTGCGGCCGGAAAGGACGGAACTGACGCAGCAACCCGGAACGCGGTTTGCCCTGTTTCTCGGTCGTGTGCGCCCCAACAAGGGGCCGGACCTTCTGCTGCGCGCGTGGGCCCTCGCAACGATGCCGCCTACGTGGAGAATTGTGATGGCCGGCCCGGTGGAACCCGGCTACCTCACCTCTCTGAAACGGCTGGCGGCTGAGTTGGGCATTGCGAGTGCGGTTCACTTTACCGGACCTGTTGCGGGGCGCGACAAGCAATACCTGCTCGGCGCTGCTTCGTGGTTCGTCCTTCCATCGAGCCATGAGAATCTCGGCGTTGCGCCCATCGAGGCCATCCTCATGGGATGCCCGGTCGCGCTCTCGACGGAGGTTTACGTGGCAGACTTGCTGCACCGCGACACCGTCGTGCTTCCCCTCGACCCCGAGGCTTGGGCCGACTTCTTCTCCGGCCCTATGCAGGATGATGCGTTCCGGCATCGCATTTCGGATCTCGATCACAGGCTCAGCGCGCCGCGTTTCCGGATTGAGAATGCTGCCCGGGAGTGGGCCGGACTGCTGGGCCAGGTCTTTCCCCGCCGCGAAACAACGGTTTCCGACGACGCAGCGGCGGATGTTTCTGGAGTCTGCCATTGATGTCCGCGAATCCTGAACTCACGAGCGTCGCCGGTGATGCGGCATCGCAGACGAAGACGGCGCGACCCGAATACATTTTCAAGAACCGGCTGCCGATGGCCAACCGCCTCGGCCGCAGGCTCTGGCAGGTGACATGGCTACTGCTATTTC
>OCTA010004792.1_pt1 | contig 11837 bp, 2 predicted proteins | sample 1538991 | NCBI WGS metagenome assembly OCTA01 (sample SAMEA3539302, study PRJEB22396) | soil metagenome | biome: tundra; feature: field; material: soil | place: USA | collected 2010-05 | depth 0.15 m | reverse complement strand
ACAACAAGGCGCAGGACCCGGAGCGAGCCTCTCCAAAAAAACGTTGCTACGTTAGAGTGCGGAATTCGTCTTCCGGGTCCTGCGTGCCCAACCTCACGATTGAGCAAAAATAAGAGTCGTTCGTGAAGCATTTTCGCATCGCCGCCAAAGTTATTCACAGTCGGCTGCGGGGAGTTGCCAAAGGACTCTCCTCGCCACCCGTGAATAACTTTGGATGAACTATAAGTGCGCCCAGCTTGCTGGCGCTGTCGTATGGCCGGGGTGGCTCGAAAGCGCGAGCAAGCTCCACGCAGTCCATACGCTTCGCGCAGTTCGGTTGCGTCTTTGCACCTTTGCGCCTTTGCTGTGGGTCTTCAACCTCGCCTGTGCCATCGCTGCAATCAGTGGCCTAAACTGCTCTTGTTGGAATCGGTCCAATACACCCCGGCAATGCGGATTCTGTTAGCAGGCCATTCCCTCGGTAGGCCCCTAAGAATCCTCTTGCGTCTGCGGCGGGAAAATAGGATGAGTCTGGTATGATATGAATCTCTTTCCTTTCCCGATTGGCCGCAATTATCTGGTCCGGGTGTTCGCCTTGCTGTTTTCGCTGATGTCCCTGGGGCGAGCTCTCGCCCAGCCCACCATCGTTTCCACCGTTCCCGCCAATGGCGCCCACGGTGTCCCGCTCACCGCGACGCTTGCCATTACCTTCAGTGAGGCCATGAATACCAGCACGACGACCCCCTACCTGGTTGACTCGATCACGTTTGCTGTTCTGCCGGCATCCCTCTCCTGGAGCGCCGGCAACACCGTCGTGACCTGCACGACGTTTGCGCCCTTGCCGGCGAATCGGACGATTTGGTGGACCGTGACGAACGGCCAAAACCTCGCGGGCGTCCCCTTGGGCGGGTTCACTGGCGGAAGCTTCACCACCGTAGCAGCGGCCCAACTGACGCTGACCAACGCCACTTGGATCGGGGGAACCTTCGCCTTCGACGTAACATCACAGGCCGGCCAAACCTTGACCGTCGAATACAGCAGCACCCTGCGCTCGAACCAGTGGCAAATCTTGCTAACCACCAACAGCCCGACCAGCCCTGTTCACATCGTCGATCCGCACTCGATTACCAACCGTTACCTCTTTTACCGTGCGCGCACCGGGTCCTAGCAGGCTGTCGGACTTAGGCGTTTTTGGCTGAAAACAGGGTGTTTTGGACCATCAAAACACCCTCCCGGAAAATCAAAATCGTCCCTGCGCCATTTGTGAGCGTCGTGTTTTCTAAGTCCGACAGGCTGCTAGCTCGATTTCAACCAAGCCCGACTTCTCTTCATTCTCATCTGTGCCATCGGTGCAATAAGTGGGCTAAAATGCTCTTGCTGGAAGCGGTCCGAATCACGCCGGCAATCCCAATTGCAGTCAGGAGGCGATTCATCTGGCAGCCCGGACAAGGCCAGCGTATTATTCCTTTTTCGTAAACACAGCCTTGTCATCCTTCGCTTGTTGGCGCTCAAATAGCCTTCCACGAGTTTCACGTCTTCTTGCCAATTCGCGCCTGGTGAGCCAAACCGCGTTCAGACAGGGCACGAGGACGCGCCGGACGACGAGCCGGTTGAGCGGGATAGCGGAGCGGCGGCCAATGGACCGCTGGAGCTACCTGACTTGGCGGCAGTATCGGCATGGCAAAACGGGCAGAACATTCGGCGGATACCATTAACTCTATGTCAGGCTCAGCCTTACACAAATTATAGGGATTTTCCCGACAGACGAACCTTCCTTCGGCTGTTACACATTCACCAGTGAATTCAACCAAGCGGAAGATCATGGATGAGGCGCAGCATTTTTGGGTCGTGGGCAGAGAGACGTCGAGAGGAAGCTGGCGTGCCTCAAACCCGCAGGGGTGGCAAATCGCCCCGTTTAGCCCTCGCCCGGCAGCCGTGTCAACCGACATCAATATCAAATGAGAAAGACGTAAGAGGAAGAAGTCATGAAAATCAATAAAGCCCTGTTTACAAGAAGCACCGCCATCAGCCTTTTGACCCCGTGCTTTAGCGCCGGGTTGTCAGCCATATTGCTCCTGCTCTTTATGAGGCCCGTCGGCGCGGCGGAAAGCCAGGTATTGCGGGGGCACGTGCCGGCAGTCGTATCGCGTTTGCAGCCGGTGGAACGACTGGCGGGAGGGCGTCGGTTGGATTTGGCGATTGGGTTGCCGCTGCGCAACGCGGCCGGCCTGAGCGCGCTGCTCCAGCAACTCAACGACCCGGCCAGCCCAAACTACCACCAATGGCTCACGCCGGAGCAATTCACTGAGAGGTTTGGCCCGACCGAAGCGGACTACCAGGCGGTGGCGGCGTGGGCCAAGGCGCACGGGTTGGCGATGACGGCGACTCATCCCAATCGAGTGGTGTTGGATGTGGAAGGGTCGGTGGGGAATATCGAGCAGGCGCTGCATCTGGCATTGCGGGTTTACCCGCATCCGACCGAGGCGCGGACGTTCTATGCGCCGGATGCCGAGCCAAGCCTGGATTTGGCGGTGCCGGTTGCGAGCATCAGTGGGCTGGACACTTATTCGCTGCCAAGGCCCATGCATCGCGTAAGCTCCTTGGACCAAACGGCAAATGCTGTGCCCCGCAGCGGCTCAGGGCCGGGTGGCGCCTATGCCGCCGGCGACTTCCGGGCAGCCTACGTGCCGGGCACGGCGTTGACCGGCATGGGGCAGAGCGTCGGGCTACTCCAATTTGACGGCTATTACGCCAGCGACATCGCTGCCTACCGGACACAATTTGGCCTGCCGAGCATTCCGCTGGTCAATGTGCCGGTGGATGGCGGCGTCACCACTCCTGGCAGTGGCAATGCAGAGGTTTGTCTGGATATTGAGATGGTGATGTCTATGGCCCCGGAGATAACAGCCATCTATGTTTTCCAGGCGCCAAATCCGAGTCCCTGGGAAGACTTACTGAACGCCATGGTCACCAACATCGCGATCAAGCAGTTTAGTTGCTCATGGGGAGGAGGCACCCCCACAACGACGGCTGAGGCCATTTTTCAGCAGATGGCAGCCCAAGGCCAGTCGTTCTTCAACGCCTCCGGCGATTCGGACGCGTTTTGCAGCGCCGCCGGCTCCATCGCTTTTCCATCGGAGAGCACGAACATCACCCAGGTCGGCGGGACGACGCTGACCACCACCGGCGCTGGCGGCGGCTACATGTCCGAGACGGTCTGGAACTGGGGAGGCGGCACTGGGAGCAGCGGCGGCATCAGTACAAAGTATCCGATTCCCATCTGGCAGCAGGGCATCAGCATGACGGCCAACCACGGCTCAACCACCATGCGCAACATTCCAGACGTGGCCCTGACGGCTGACAATGTTTACGTTACCTATAATAACGGAAGCTCGGGTAGTTTTGGCGGCACCAGTTGCGCGGCGCCCCTCTGGGCGGGTTTCACCGCTCTGATCAACCAGCAGGCAGTCGCTAGTTCGGTGCCGACGGTCGGCTTCCTCAACCCGGCGGTTTATAACATTGGCAAGGGTGCGCTTTATGCCTCAACTTTCCACGACACTATCACGGGCAACAACACAAACGCCACTTGTGGGCCGACGATGTTCCCCGCCGGTGCCGGCTACGATCTGGCCACCGGCTGGGGCACGCCGCTCGGCCAGGCCTTGATTGACGCGCTGGTCCCCCCTGACGCGCTGCAAATCAGTCCCGCCGTCGGGTTCGCCTCCAGCGGCGGGTTGGGCGGACCGTTCACCATGTCATCGCTCAGTTTGACGTTGACCAACAGGGGAACCAACTCGTTCATGTGGTCGCTCGTCAATACTTCCCTCTGGCTCAATGTCTCCTCAGGCGGTGGCACGCTTACGCCGGGCGGCCCCGCCACGACGGTGGCGGTGAGCCTGAATTCGGTGGCGAGCAACCTGGCCGTGGGGAGCTACAGCGCCGTCATTCGGTTCACTAATCTGAGTTCCAATATTGGCCAAGGCCGGGAATTCGACCTGGCAGTAATCAGTCCGCCGACGATCGTGGCCCAGCCGACAAACCAGACCATCCTGGATGGGGCGACCGCCACCTTCACCGTCGGGGTCAATGGCGGACAGCCATTAACCTACCAATGGCAGGCCAACAGCAACAATCTGAGCGAGGGCGGCCACATCTTCGGCTCGGCCACCGCCACGCTCACCGTCAGTAATGTTGGGCCGGCCAATGCCGCCAGCTACAGGGCGATTGTGACCAACGCCGCCGGAATGGCCGTTAGCTCCAACGCTGTCCTGGTCGCGCTGCCGGGCAACGTGGACCATTTCGTCTGGAGCACCATTTCGGCCACTCAAGTCTTCAACGCGCCCTTCACGGCCAGCATTACAGCGCTCGACCCGGCGGAGGTCACCGCGACTAACTTCACCGGCACAGTGGCCCTGGGGGGATGGACCCAAGGCAGCGCCAACGCTTCGCCCGTCGTTATTGCCGAGGTGGATACCGGTGATAACGACGCCGTCGAATTTGCGAACGTTAGCGGCCTTGCGGTGGATGTATCGGGCTGGCAGATCACCACTTACGACTGGAATTCGTGGCCAGGCCCGGGACTTACTTTCACCGTGCCCAGTGGGACTATCTGCCCCGCAGGTGGCGTATTCTTGTTGCGGGAAATGGGAACCCCTCCAGGGAGCTATCCCGTTTTCTACACGGGTGTCAACATCTACTGGAACAACAATAGCAGCGGCAACCAAGTCGCACTGTTGCTGCGCGACAACACCGGCTACATTATGGATTTCTTCTGCGCGGTTGACGCCAACCCTGCGTCAATCACACTCCCGACGAATATCCCATCAGCGCAGTGGCTGGGTGCTCCGGTTCCAGCCAATCTTAATTCGAGCCTGACCTACCAGCGCGTGGGAAACCAGGACCGGAACACCAACGCGGATTGGGTGGTTGGAACCCCAAGCCTCGGCTTGCTCAACACCAACCTCAACCTTCCATTCGTCGGCGGCCCGACGCCCGTCGCCATCACCCCCATCAACTCCGGCAACTTCGTGAACGGCGTTTGGAGCGGAAACATTGCCGTGTTCCAAGCCGCGACGAACATTATCTTGGCAGCCAATGATGCTGGCGGACATTACGGTTCAAGCAATCCATTCAGCGTCATCTATTCAAATCAGCCGCCGCTCATCACATTGCAGCCAACCAATCAAACCCTGCCGGCTGGCTATGCGGCCACTTTCACGCTGGGCGCTCTAGGCAGCCCGCCGTTAAGTTACTACTGGTCGCGAAACGGGACTTTGATCTCCGGAGCGACCAGTGCCAGTTACAGCACCAACGATGTGCAGGTATCAGATTCCGGCAGCCAGTTTAGTTGCGTGGTGAGCAATGCCTATGGAACGACCAACAGCCAGGTGGCCACGCTGACGGTGTTGGCGCTGCCGCCAACGATTACGCAGCAACCACTGAACCGGACCGCCTCGGTGGGCGGCGGGTCGACCTTTAGTGTGACGGCCACAGGCAGCCTGCCCCTCAGCTATTCCTGGCAGTGCAATGGCGCGGCTATCGCCGGGGCGACGCTCTCCAGCTACACCACCAACAACTTGCCGCTCTCCGCCTCTGGCAGTCAGTTCAGTTGCATGGTCAGCAATTCGTTTGGAACTACCAATAGTTCAATCGCCCTGCTGAGCGTGGTCACCGCTCCAACGGACTGGTTCACGGAGTTGTTCGGCACCACGATCACCAACATCATGGCCTTCAAGAGCTTCACCTTCACGCCAGACGCCAGCGCCAATTTCTATGCCGTCTGCAGCGGGCCGGCCCTGGCGTTCCTCACCGACCCCACCGGCGGAACCCTCTTATCCGAGGGCGATGACACTTACGCCTCAATCGCGATTTCCGGGGGTAATACAGTGGCCATCTACACCAACCGGACCAACGTGATCTATGTGGGCAGCAACGGCTACCTGACCATGAATTCTGGAGATACCAGCTATTCGCCTTCGTACAGCAGCCATTTCTCGTCACCGCGCGTTTCCGCCCTCTACCGTGACCTGAATCCAGGCAGTGGCGGGACGGTTTCGTGGAAGCAACTCACCGACCACATCGCGGTCACCTACCAGGCGGTGCCGATCTATGGCTCCAGCACCCAGACCAATAGTTTTCAAGTGGAGATGTTCTTCGACGGGCGAATCCGGATCACTTATCTGAGCCTCAACACTCCGACCGGGTTGGTGGGGTTGTCTGCCGGCATGGGCCAGCCTACCAATTTTGTCGCGAGCGACTTCACCACCTACACTTCTTGCGGGCCGCAGCCGCCCGTGATCGTCGCGCAACCCAGCAACCAGACCGTCCCTGTAGGCGGGACGGCGTGTTTCAGTTTGGGCGCGAATGGCAGCACGCCCTTATACTACTTCTGGCAGCGGAACGGCGCGACCATCGCGGGCGCGACCCAGTCGAGTTACTGCACCAATAGCGTCCAGTTGGCCGATTCCGACAGCCTATTCAGTTGCCTGGTGAGCAACGCGTACGGAACGACTCTCAGCTCCAACGGGATGTTGAAGGTGTTGAACAGTAGCGGCATCGTGGCTTACTTTACCGACAACAATGCTACAGATGTCGGACCGCAAGCTCCTATCACGATGGCGGGGTTTTCGCCGTTGCATATTAGTGACATCTCCACGCAGATTCTGGCTGGTTTCCAGATTCTCTTTATTGATGAAAACAACAACACAAGTGTTTCATCCCCCTTGCTAGCACGGCTGGCCGATATTCAAGGCTGGGTCAACGGCGGCGGAAAGCTAATTGTTCATGACCGGAGCGCCGGAAATATAAGCCCAAATCCATTCCTTTTGGGTGTCCCGGGATCAATAACGGTGCGCTCCACCACCTCCGATATTGATGTGATTCCACCCGGAACCAATCTCGTTGTGGCCGGTCCGTTTGGCACCATTAACAATACAACCTTAGACGGTGGCGCTTCGTCCGCTCATGGTTACGTTACGCAGAGCCAGCTTCCGGCCAGCGCCTACCCAATACTAAGCATGGGTGGCGCGCCCACAAATGTGATCGCTTTCTCCTATCCATTGGGCTCAGGAGAGATTTACTATTCAAGCATTCCTTTGGATTGTTACTTGGCGGGGGACGCCTGCGCCGGCAACATCATTGCGGCTGCCCTGCAGAACATTTATACCCCGAACGTGCTGATATACGCGGCCGCTTTCAACGCTTGTTCCAATTGTCCGCCCGCTATTGTGACACAGCCGGTGAGCCAGACCGTCGCGGCCGGAAGCAGCGTGACGTTCAGCGTGGGGGCCACAGGCGGCGCGCCATTGAGTTACTTCTGGAATCTTAACGGCGCGTTCATTGTCGGAGCAACGGCCTCCAACTTCACCACCAACAATGTCCCGTTGGCCGCTAACGGCAGCCAGTTCAGTTGCGTGGTGACCAATGCCTACGGGGCGACCAGCAGCCAGGTGGCGACGCTGACGGTGGTCCAGGCCGCCAACGACTGGTTCACCGAGTTATTCGGCACCACGATCACCAACATCATGGCCTTCAAGAGCTTCACCTTCACGCCAGACGGCAGCGCCAATTTCTATGCCGTCTGCAGCGGGCCGGCCCTGGCGTTCCCCACCGAACCCACCGGCGGATTCCAGTTAACCGAGGGCGATGATACGGATGCCCCAATCACGGTTTCTGGGGGCAACACCGTGGCTATCTACACCAACCGGACCAACGTGATCTATGTCGGCAGCAACGGCTATCTGACCATGAATTCGGGAGACACCAGCTATTCGCCGTCCTACACCACCCATTTCTCGCTCCCGCGTGTTTCCGCCCTCTACCGCGACCTGAACCCAGGCAGTGGCGGAACGGTCTCGTGGAAGCAACTCACCGACCGTGTCGCGGTCACCTACCAGGCGGTGCCGATATTTGGCTCCAGCACCCAGACCAATAGTTTTCAAGTCGAACTTTTCTTTGACGGGCGGATTCGTCTCACCTATCTGAGCCTTAACACACCTAGCGGCCTGGTTGGCTTGTCCGCGGGCTCGGGCCAGCCGACCAACTTTGTTGCGAGTGATTTCACGGCTTACACTAATTTGTGCGCCCCACAGCCGCCTGCGATTTCCGCGCAGCCCACCAACCAGACCGTGCCCTCGGGCACTAGCGCCAACTTCACCATCGGCGCTTGGGGCACCCCACCGTTGAACTACTCGTGGCTGCTGAACGGGGCGCCCATTCCCGGCGCCACCAACGCCAGCTACACCACCAACAGCGTGCCGCTTTCTGCCTCCGGCAGCAAGTTTAGATGCGTGGTGACCAATGCCTACGGCACTACGAACAGCCAGGTGGCGGCGCTGACGGTGTTGCCTCCGAGCGTGGATCATTTCGCGTGGAGCACCATTGCCTCGCCAGAAGTGGCGGGCACGCCCTTCCCTGTGACGATTTCGGCCCGGGACCAGTTCGGGGTTGTGGTCAGCAGCTTCAACGGGGCTGCGTCCATCTCGGCGGCAGGGTCCGGGCCAACGGAGTACCTGCATGTGGACTTTGAAAGCGGGTTGCAAGGGTTTACGATTGACAACACCTATGGCAGCAGCAACGGGCTGTGGCATGCAAGCACCGGCCGCGGGCTCAATCCCGGCCATAGCGCCACCCATAGCCTGTATTACGGCCAGCATGAAGGGCCCGATGGAGGGGGCGACTATAATGTGACTAACTTTGCGAACGGCGGCGTGGTTGTTTCCGCGCCGTTCGGCCTCCCCAGTGGCGCTGGGCCGCTGACCTTGTCCTTCAATTATCTGATAGCGGTCGAGTCCGGGATTACTTACGATCAGGCTTATGTGGAAATCTCGACCAACAACGGCGCCTCCTACCAAGCGGTTGCCAGCAAGAACCTCTTGGGCGGCCTGACCAACGCGACGGGAGGACTCTGGGTATCGAACACCGTGAGTCTGGCCAGCTATGCTGGTTCAACCATCCGTCTGCGTTTCAGGTTTGACACCGTGGACTCGATTTCGAACTCGACCGAAGGGTGGTATTTGGACGACATCGTGATCCGCAGCGACGGAGCCGCGAACCCGATCCCGGTGACACCAACTAATGTGGTGTTCGTCAGTGGCATCTGGGCCGGCAACGTTACCGTGCTGCAACCCGCCACCAACGCCTCTCTTACCGCGAGTGATGGCGCAGGCCACACCGGCTGGAGCAACCCGTTCCAGGTGGTTTCAAATGGCGTGGCTCCCGTGACTCCCACGTGGGTAGTCGAGTGGGGAGCGAACGATTATGGCCAGGGCGATATCCCTTGGGATCTGACGGACGCGGTGGCCATCTCCGCCGGTTTCTACCATAGCCTGGCGCTGAAGGCCGATGGGACGGTGGTTGGGTGGGGGAATGACGCCAGCGGGGAAGCCGATCCGCCGGTGGGCTTGAGCAACGTGACGGCGATTGCCGCCGGGTGGGGGACCAGCTTGGCTCTGAGGCGGGATGGCACAGTGGAGGAGTGGGGGTGGGATGGCGGCTATGGGCTGAAGACGACCGCGGAGTCATTGTCGAATATCACGGCTATCGCGGCCTGCTGGGATTGCTTGATGGCCTTGAAGGGCGACGGCACAGTGACGGTTTGGGGCCATAGCACACATGGGGAGACCAATGTTCTTGTTGGGCTCACGGACGTTGCTGCCGTTTCCGGTGGCGGCTATTTCTGTATGGCGCTGAAGCGCGACGGCACGGTGGTGACCTGGGGCAGCAACGTGTTTGGCCAAACCAATACGCCCACGAACCTCAACGGCGTCAAGGCCATTGCCGCCGGCGGTGATCACTGTCTGGCTTTGAAGTCGGACGGCACGGTTGTCTCCTGGGGCTACAACTATTACGGCCAGACCAGCGTGCCGTCGGATCTGACGAATGGGGTCGCGGTGTCGGCGGGAGCGTATCACAGCCTGGCATTGAGGGCAGATGGCACGGTAGCGGCTTGGGGCTGGGGCTCAAGCGGCCAAACCAACATACCCCCCTGCCTCCATGGCATTACCGCTATCAGTGCCGGGGGTTACCATAACCTGGCGTTGGTGGCCGGTTTGTACCCGATGCAGCTCTCGAGCGTGAATTATCTTCCGGGCGGGCGACTTCAGTTTACGGTGAGCGGTGTGGCGGGAGATGTTTATCATGTTTTAGTATCCACCAACCTGCACGACTGGCAGACAAACGCCTCGATTACAAACTTGAGTGGCACGATGCAATTCACCGATCCCGACGCCGCAGGTTACAGCCGGCGCTTTTATCGGCTGGTGATGCCGTAATGATAGTTGACTGGCCGTGGCTGGGCGTTCAATCTTGGGTGTGCGAATGAAAGCCTTCTCAATCTGCCTGTGCTTTCTGGTCCTCGACAATACTCTACGAGCAGATGCGTCCACGGCGGCGGATGACTTGGCTGCGACCGCGCCGAATACGCCCATTTCCATCGCGGTTCTGGCCAATGACTCCGATGTGGCGAGCAACCAACTGGCCATCCTCCGGGTGAGCGCGCCCGCTCATGGAAGGGTGACCATCAATTCAAGCACTGTCCCTGCCAGTTCTGAACTGCTGCGGTTGTGGCAATTCGCCGCCATTCAACTGAGCAACAGCGTGACGCAGATCGCCGATACGAACCGTTTTCCGCGCAGTACGGTGATAACAAACGGGCTATGGCGAACGCGCAGTTCGGGCGATTGGTCCAGCGGATTCTTCCCGGGCTGCCTTTGGCTCATGTACGAGCAGACCGGAAACCCACAGTTCCGGCAATGGGCGGAGGGCTGGACCGGTGGCATTACGCCACAACAGTTCAACCCGGATACGGACGATCTGGGCTTCATGATCAACAGCAGCTTTGGCAATGGCTACCGGCTGACGACCAATGCCGATTACAAGGCGGTCCTGCTCCAAGCGGCGCGGTCGGTGTCCAACCGGTTCAATGCGGCAGTCGGCGGTTTCGGTTACTGGTCGGGCACGACCAACGCGCAGTATGACACCTGGCTCGACTCGACGATGAACATGGAGATGATCTTCCGGGCCTCCACTCTGAGCGGTGATACCAACTTCTCCAGCATGGCTTACAGCCACGAAGCGAAAGCCACGCTCAATCACATTCGGGCTGACGATAGCACGTATCATATTGTGCACTACGACGGAAACACGGGCGCCGTGTCGGGCCGCGGGTCGTACGCAGGCGCGTCCGACGAATCGACCTGGGCGCGCGGCCACGCCTGGGGCACCTACGGATTCACCATGGCTTACCGGGAGACGGGCGACCTTCGGTTCCTGGACACCGCTCAAAGGCTGGCGGGTTACTATCTCACCAACGTTCTGCCGGATTATGTGCCCTATTGGGATTACCAATATTGGGAGTATCAGGGACCCGGTGGCACGGATGCATCCCGAGATTCCTCGGCGGCGGCCATTACGTTGTCCGCCCTGCTCGAGTTAAGTCAGCGGGTAACCAATGCCGTGGATGCCGCCAACTACTGGCAGGCCGCCCATGGCATCTTCAACTCGCTGAGTTCCACCAATTATCTCGCTCAAGGCAGCAGCAGCAGCGGGATCCTGCTGCATGGGGTCGGGGAAACCCCGCCGCTCTGGGATCAAGAAATTGATGTCTCGCTCATCTACGGGGATTATTATTTTCTGGAGGCTTTGAAGCGCTACCGGGAGATATACAACCAGACGACGGTCACTTACGTCCCGGACACCAACTTCTTCGGGACCGATACGTTTACCTACCAGGTGTGCGACAGCGGGGGCAATTGCGCCACCGCGACAGTTACGGTGGTGGTGTCGCCCGCGGCCACAAACGCTCTTGCGGCTCAGATTTCGCTGGCCCCCGACACGCGCTGGCCGACGATCTCGTTCCC
>OCTA010004791.1_pt1 | contig 11840 bp, 6 predicted proteins | sample 1538991 | NCBI WGS metagenome assembly OCTA01 (sample SAMEA3539302, study PRJEB22396) | soil metagenome | biome: tundra; feature: field; material: soil | place: USA | collected 2010-05 | depth 0.15 m | reverse complement strand
CCAAGCTGCTGGACAGGGAGCTAAGCAAGCGATGACCTCGCGCTTACTGCTGGCGGCCGTGCTTGTGAGCGGCATGCTGCGCGCCGGTCTCGAGGAGGTCAAAGCCGAACCCAATTTGGGGAAACGGTCGATGCTGGCGCTGGACAATGCCTTCAACGCACTGACCCAGGCTCGCGACGCGTACGAGAAGGGCCAGAATGCGCAAGTAGAGACGTTCGCCAAGGAAATTCAGGAATCCGTGGAGTTGGCGGAAACGTCTCTGCATGAGACAGGCAAGAATCCGCGGAAGAACCCCAAGTGGTTCAAACGCGGCGAGAGTTCCACGCGCGACCTGTTACGCCGGCTGGATTCGTTTCAGCAGGCGATGGACTTGGCGGATCGTCCCATGCTCGATGGCGTGAAGGCCAAGGTCCTGCAGGTGCATGACGATCTGTTGGAGGGAGTATTGGAGGGCAAACAGAAATGAAGGCTTTGCTGATTTGCGCGCTGCTGGCCGCGCCCGTTGCGGCGCAACAGCAGCGGGATTGTCTGACCGTGGACGAAGCGGACCAGATCCGCGAGGCGCAGGACCCCAACGAGCGATTGGCGCTCTACGTTCAATTCGCCAGGCAACGCCTCAGCCAGGTCGATCACTGGCTGGCCAAGGAGAAGGCCGGCCGCTCGATCCTGATCCACGACGCTCTGGACGACTATTCGAACATCATCGACGCTATCGATACGGTGGCCGACGACGCCTTGCAGCGTCGCGTGGATATGAAGTTGGGCTTGGCGGCCGTGGCCAAAGCCGAGTCGGAGATGCTGCTCGGTTTGCAGAAGATCCAGGACGGCCAGCCGAAGGACATTTCACGTTACGATTTCGTGCTGAGGCAATCCATCGACGGGACCAATGACAGCCTGGATCTGGCGCGGCAGGATCCCGCCGCGCGCGCCGCCGCGGTGGCGGCCAAGCAAGCCAAAGAGAAGAAGGAACGCGAGGCCGCGATGACGCCCACTGAGCGCGACGAGAAGAAAGCCGAGGAAGCCAAGGCCGAGAAGGAAAAGAAGAAGGCGCCTTCGCTGCTGCGTCCGGGAGAGACGGCCAAGGACCAGTAGTACTGGCTTCAGTCCGGCTTGGTCACGGACCAGTGCGAATGTATGACGCGCCAGCCGTCTTTCTTCCGTTGGTACACTTGAGTGGCGTTCCAACGGGTCGTCGCCGTCCCGATGTGCCTTACCAGGATATACGTCAGTACCGCAGTGTCGCCGCTCGCCTGCACTTTTGGCCCGGCCATCTCGTAGCTGTCGAATAAGGGCCGGCCACCGTAGCTCTCGAATAGCGCCTTTAGCGCCGGCAGGCCATCGAGCCTCTGGTCCGTAACGGCGTGGAAGTAGGTGATCTCGGGGTCTGAAATCGCCAGGGCCGGTTCGGGATCGCCCCTCTGCCAGCCGTCCATCGCCTTGCGCTCCATCGCCAGCACCTCGCGCGCGGTCGCTTCATTTTGATCGGCGGCTGCCAGCACGCCACACAGCAGGCCCGCGCAAACCAGGAGTGATCTCTTCATCTTGCTCACCTCTACCATATAAGACAAGCTCCGAACAGTCCCGTGACAGTTAGCCCAAGAAGAATCACGCCGGCCGGTCCACGGGCATCGTCTGCAGAGCCTGCCGCAGTGTGGCGATCTGCTCGGCCGGTTCATAGAAAGGGTGGTCACGATATACCTGCGCGGCCACCTTCATGTACACGTCCGTCAGCTCGCCGGTCCTATCGCCGGCGACCTCCCGCACCTTGCACCGGTGCTTCGCCGTGAACTGTAGATGCTGGGGGTCCACGAACCCGGCCTGAATAAAGGCACGGGTCTTCCTCACACACTTGCAGGGAGCGGTGGGATTCACGAGACTGCAATTGCCGCGCAGGTACTCGTATAGATCGCGCCGCGCGCGCGACAGGATCTGGCGGAAATTCACCGGCGTAACATCCACGATCTCCGCGCCCACCTCGTCGCTGACGCCGAAGATCTCGCCCAGGATGAACACCAGCCGCTGCCGGCCATCGAGGCAAAGCAGGGTTCCCATCGTGCAACCGATCTTCGCCTCCTCGACCAGGATCTCCACCGGGATCGGAACGGTCCGCGGATCCGGTAGATCGAGGTCGGGGATTTGCTGCAGGCCTCGCGCGGCGTCGTCGAACGAGCAGACGGATACGGAAGCCTTCTTGACATTCACAATGTGATTGACTGCGATGCGATACAGCCACGTGCGAAACTGGCAGTCGCCGCGGAACGTGGGTAAGGCTTTAAAGGCTTTGAGGAGGGCCTCTTGCGTGGCATCCTCCGCGTCCGGACGGCGAAGCAGCATGCGCATAGCGAGATTGAAGATCCAGGGCCGATGGCGGGTAAGGAGAAGCTCAGTGGCCTCGCGGCTACCGGCCTGCGCGTCGTGCACCAATTCCAGATCGGGAGTTTCAGCTTCCGTTATCATCCAAACCACTATAACGCTAGTTCGGAGATGCCGCTCGGCTCACAGAGGATCCAGGACAGCCGGCCAAAGGGGAGACGGCCAAGGACCAGCAGCAGCAGGAGTCACTACCCCACCGAGGCGAGCGGGCATCGCTGCTAAGCTAGCCCGCCCTTCGGAGTCATAGCGGCTACGGGGTCCAGGTGCCGAGTAGCTGCCAGTTGCTGGTGAGGCCTTCATCGTCGGTTGCCGAAAGGTAGATATTCTGGCTCGCTGTGAAGGCGGGCTGGAACGTGACCGGTACTGCCAAAGTCAGATTGTTTCCCGACAAGGTTACCGAAGCGCCTGTGCCGCTGATGGTGCACTGACTATTGGAGACCGTACCCGCTACACCGGGGGTGACAGACCCCTGCGCCCCAGTGCCGCCGTCGTTCTCCAGGTACAGGGTATTGGACGATCTTACATAGTAGACGTAACAGGCGCCCGCCGTACCCGTGCTGGTGTTGAACATCGCGGATAGGGTGTTCAAATCCTGATATCCGTTGGCATCCGCGAAGGCGAACCTGAACGTCTGGGTCGTTCCGGTACCGCTCGACGGCGTGGCCGAGGTCGCGGTGGGAGCTACGTTGGCAGTCGTGTTCCAGGTGCCCTTGGAGGTCAATCCGCCGCTCGTCTGCCCCTCGATGCTGGTGGCGTTCATGTAGATGTTCTTCGTGCCGGCGAAGGCGGCCTTGAAGGTGACGTTCACCGCCAATGTGAGATTGTTGCCGGACGCGACGACCGAGGATGTCGCGCCATTGATCGTGCAGTAAGAGTTGGCGACCGTCCCCGAGTGGCCCGGAGTCACCGATCCCTGCGCCGCCGTCCCAGCGTTGTTGTCCAGGTACAGCAGGTTGGACGACTGCACGTAATACACGTAGCAGGCAGTCGAGAGATGGGTGCTGGTGTTGAAAAGGGCGTACACCGTGTTCAGGTCCGCGCTGCCGTCCGAATCGGAGTACGCGAAGGTGAACGTCTGTGCGGTGCCGGCGCCGGCATTTGGCGTGACCGAGACGGAAGTGACTACCGGCGTGGGAATACCTGTCCCGATAAGGGTCACGCTCTGCGTCGATCCGGCAACGTTATTAGCGTTGTCGGTGACCGTCAGGGTGGCGCTCGAGGCTCCCGTCGCAGCCGGTTTGAATATTACGGCGATGGTGCAGTTTGCCCCGGCGGGCAGGCTCATGCCGCACCCGCTGGCGTCCGTGAAGTAGGTGGCGTTGGTTCCGGTGATGGCGACGCTGCTAATACTCAGCGGACCGGTACCGGCGTTGGTAAGAGTGACATTCTGGGGCGTGCCGGCAAAATTGATTACGGTGCTGGGGAAGGTGAGCGTACTCGGCGAGACGCCGGCCTGCGGCACGGCCACGCCGGTTCCGCTCAACGTTAAGTATTGGATGGAACCCGCCACGTCGTAGGCGTTGTCGGTGATCGAGAGCCAGGCGCCGCGATTGCCGGCAGCGGCCGGTGTGAAAGTAACTGAAAGGGTGCACGATCCGTTGGGCGCCAGCGAAGGCGGACAGTTATTGCCGGAGTTGAATTCGCTGGCGTTGGGGCCGACTATGCTAAAGCCGGCGAGATTCAAGACATCGCTGCCGGGGTTCGACAGAGTGGCGGTCAGCGCGCCACCGGTGACGCCGATATTCTGGCTCCCAAACGAGAGGCTTACGGGATTCAGCGATACTAGGGGTGTCCCGGAGCCGGTGCCGGTGAGCGTGACAATCTGCGGCGATCCGGTGGCGTTGTCGGACACGGTGATGGTGCCGGAACGGTTGCCGCCCAGCGTAGGCGAGAACCTAACGCCGACCACGCACTGCTGTTGCGGTGTGAGCGTGGCGCCCGCGCAGCCGTCCGATGAAATCGGGAACTCGGCGCTGTTGGTCGAGTTTACCAAGGTAATAGTCAGATTGGCGCTGCCGGTGTTAGTGACGCTGAAACTCTGCGGCGCGCTGGGAACCCCGACAGTCTGCTTGGCGAAGGTCAGTGTAGCCGGTGTCAGGGCCGCCGCGGGACCCGGCGCGACCGCCGTGCCGGTTAGCGTGATGGTTTGAGGAGCGCCGCTGGCCACGTATTTGACGGCAATCGACGCCGTTTGCGCGCCACTGGCGTTAGCCGCCGGCGCGAACGCGATTGTGAGAGTGCACGATTGGTTGGCGTAGAAATATGTGCTGCATGCATTACTCATCTGGAAGTCGGCCGCGTTGCTGCCGCTCAGGGCGATGCTGCCGATCGTCACGTTAGTGCTTCCCTGGTTCGCAATGTAGACTACGGTTGACGAACTGCTGGAGCCGGCCGCCTGATTGGCGAACGCAATTGAGGTTTGCGAGAGAACAATCTGCTGGCTGGCAGGGATGCCGGTGCCCGACAGCGTTACGGTATGCGGACCACCGGGGGCATTATCGGCGATCGTGAATGTGCCAGAGGCCGCGCCGGCCGCTGTTGGGTTGAAGGTGATGTTCGCGTAACAGCTACTTCCTGGCTGGATCGTAGCGCTCGCGCAGGAATCGGATTGGATCGCGAAGCTGCCGGTAATGCTATCGCTGCCTACCTTCACCGGAGCATTGCCCGTGTTGGTCAACTGAACGCCGCCGGCGTTGCCGTTGCTCACCGTGCCCACAATCTGGTTGCCGAACTGCACGCCCGCCGGAGTGACTTGCACGGAACTGGTGGAAGCGATGCCGTTACCGGAGAGCGTGGCGGTCTTGGTCGCGGTGGTACTGTCGGCATAAGTAACCGGGAAGGAGATGCTGCCGCTCCGCGCGCCGGTCGCCGACGGCGTGAAGACTACATACACGTAGCAGCTATTGCCCGCCGTCACAGTAGTGCCGCTGCAGCCATCGGAACCGCCGCTGGCTTTCGTCGAGAATTCGCCGGTGGAGCTGGATCCCACCGCGATGTTGACGCCGGTGAGCGTCCCCACGGTAAGGGTACGGTTGCCGCTGTTGGTCAGCGTCAGGGTGTCGGAGGAACTGGTCGTGCCCACCACCTGGTCCAGGAACGTGGCGGCGGTCGGGGACAGCACGGCCGAGTCTATTACGGCCACGCCGCTGCCCGCCAGAGTCACCGTGAAGTTGGCCGTAGAATTATTGGAATAGGTTACGGGCAGAGTGATGCTGCCGCTCTGCGCGCCCGTAGCGGACGGCGTGAAAGTCAGATACACATAGCAGGAGGAAGCAGCGGGGACGGTCGTGCCGCTGCATCCGTCGTTGCCGGAGCCTGCGGAGAATTCGCCACTGGCGCTGGCGCCGATGATGGTATTCGTGCCGGTAGCCGTGCCTACCGTAAGGGGCAGGTTGCCGGTGTTGTACAAGTTGACAAGCTGGGCGCCGGTGGTCAAGCCGATCACACCGGGCCCAAAGTTGAGGGCGCCGGGATCGACGTAAGCCGAATAGACGGGCGCGGGGGCATAGCCGGCCAGAGGCACATTCACCAGCGTGGTACCGCCGCTGGCCTTGAAGGTCAGGGTTCCGGTGAGATACCCGGCCGTGGTGGGCGCGAATTGCACGTACGTGTAACAGGAACTGCCCGAGGGAATTGTCTGGCCGCTGCAGGCGTCATAGCCGTTGGGGACGAGGAAGTTGCCGGCGATCGCATCGGTTCCCAGGATCAGGCTGGACGCTCCCTTGTTGTAAAGGTACACGTACTGGCTGAGAGGGCTGATGGTCCCCTGGACCTGCAGGTCGTACGCCAGCTCATAGTTCGATACCGTGACGGCGGGGCTGGTGGTCACGCCCGTGCCGCTGAGTGTCAGCGTCTGAGTGCCCGCGGAATCGGTCAGCTTCAGCGTGGCGGAACGCGTGCCACTGGCGCCGGGAGTGAACGTAACATAGAGGGAGCAACTGCTGTTCGCGGCTACGGTAGAACCATTATAGCAAGTATACGCAGTGACAGTGAAATCGGTGGCATTCGTGCCGGTGACCGTGGGGCTGGTGGTAAACGTCACCGTCTCCGTGCCCGTATTTCGGGCGTACACGTAGTAGTTTCCGCTGGATTGCCCGACAATCTGGTTGCCAAAGCCCAAGGCGGTGGGCGTGAGTCCGATGGTCTGGGTGGCGGTTACGCCGGTGCCCGCGAGAGCGACGCTCTGGTTCCCCGCGGAACTGAATACGGTCAGCGTGCCTGTCCTCGGGTTGGTTGTGCTGGTGGGGGTGAACGCAACATACACATTGCAATAGCCGCCGGGAGGGAGTGTGTAAGGCACGGTCCCGCCGGAGCAATTACCGTACGAGGAGACGACCGCAAAATCGCCGTTGGGCGTCTGGCTCGTGACAGTCACGGGCGTATTGCCAGGATTCGTGACTGTGACGATTTGGCTCGGGCTTGTAATTCCCAGCGGCTGCAACGGGTAGGTGAGCTGCGTGGGTGTCGCCGAAATCGCGCCGGTTGGAGCGATTCCGTTGCCCGACAGGTTCAAGACATGCGGGCTGTTCGGCGTGTTGTCCACGACGGTCAACGTACCGGTTCGAGCGCCGGTCGCGGATGGCGTGAATGTCACGTACACATAGCAATAAGAGAAGGTAGGCCCGGGCGTGACGCCGTTCAGTGTTTTGGCTTCGCAATTGGACGTGTATATCTGGAAGTCGCCGGTGGTCACTACGCGATTGATGGTGGCAGTTGCGGTACCGGCGTTGTATACGTATACGATCTGATAGCTGCTGGGATAGCCGACGGGCTGATCCGGGAATGGGATGGCCGTTCCGGGGTAAAACTCCAGGGTCTTGGTAGCTGCCTGGCCTGTGCCTGTCAAGGACACGGTATGCGGGCTGGCCGGTGTGCTGTCGTTAATGGTCAGGGTTCCCGTAAGCGTGCCGGAGGTAGTGGGGGCGAATTGTACATAGGCGATACAGTAACTTTGGGGCGCAATCTGCCCAGGCAAACCGCAATTCGTGGAATACAGCGCGAAGTTGGCGCTCACGGCCATCGAATTGATGGACACAGGCGCCGCGCTGACATTGGTGATATAAACATACTGGTAGGAACTGGTGGTCCCGACGGTCTGCACACCGAAGTTGACGGAGGTGGCGGAAAGCGCCAGGCCGGTAGCGTTGCCATTGATCGTGCCGGTGCCGGTGAGAGTGACGTTCGCATTGCCATTACGCGACGTATATAAATCGCCCGTACGTAAACCGGTCTGGGTGGGAATGAAAGTGATGTTTACTGTGCAGCTAGAGCCCGGCGCCATTTGCGCGGGGCAATTGTTCAATTGCGTGAAATCCGCGAGGCCGGTATACAGCGTGAGGGCGGCCGTCTCATCGCCCATGTTCGTGATGGTGAGCGACTGCGGCGTACTGAGCGTGCCCACCGCCTGGTCTCCAAACGTCAAACTGGTAGCGGATGTGTAGAAGTACGCCTCGTCGTAACCTGTGCCGCTGAGCGCGAACGTGGCCGGACTGTTGCTGGCGTTCGAGGAGACGGTCAGGGTGCCGCTGCGTTGGCCGCTCGCCGCGGGAGTGAAATTCACGTCCAACGTGCAGTAGCCGCCGCCCGGGATGCTGCCGTTGCAATTGTCCGATTCGGAAAAAATGGTGGGGGGGGACGCAAGCACCGATTGTAGAGTAACGGCCGTGCTGCCGAGATTGCGCAGCGTAACTATCGCCGTCCCGTTGGTGACGGCGGTACTCACATTCACCGGCTGGTTGGAGAAGTCGATGCTGGTTGGCGTTGCCCAGGTAAAGCCCGCGGTAGCCGGTCCGAGTTTCGCCAGTACGCCCACGCTCGAAGTGCCCGGAAGAGACACGGGGAAGTCGGTACCGCTCACATCTTCGATTACGGAGATGTTACCGGAACTGTCCACGGCTAGCGCAGGGACCGAATTACTGTAATAACCGGAGGTCGCTGCATAGGTACTGGCAGTCGCTCCGCTGAGATAGGTGGAAAGAACGGCGGTGCTCCCATCCGCGGAGAGCTCTGTCACAAAGCCGCTGCTTCCGGAAGAGGAAGAAACAGTCTGTACGGCGTTGATGAGCGGAAAATCCGTGGTAGTGGTCTGGCCGCTGACATAGGCGTTGCATGAGGACGCGCAGCCGGGTGGGATGGCGATGCTGGACGGAGTAACGTCGGAGCCGGTATAGCCGCTGGGGCCGCTGAGGAAGGTGGAATAAGTTTCGGTCGCTCCGCCCGGAGGAAGCTTTGTCACAAACCCGCCCGCATAAATGGTCTGGTACGCTCCGGTGGTGGTGGGAAAATCCGCGTAACCGACGTTGCCTGTGACATAGGCATTGCCCGCCCCGTCGACCGCGATTCCCCATCCGGTACCATAACCGAGATACGCCGAATAGACCAGCGCGCTGCCGGTGGAGTTCAACTCCGTGACGTAGACGCCGCCGCTGGTGGAATCCGCGCCCGTGTAGGCGAATGCACCCGGCGTGATGGGATATCCGTTCGGCATGTTGCCGGTCACATAGGCCTCCCCGGAGGAATCCAGCGCTATGCCATTGGGAGCGCTCCCGCTGGGTCCTAGAAATGTGGAATACACAAGAGATGCAGTTCCGCTCTGAGACGGGTCTATCTTCGCCACAAAGCCGGTATACGAGCCTGGGGACGTGGTCTGGTAAGCCCCGGACGTGACTGGAAAAGTAGGATACGCTATGCCGGTCAGGTAAGCCTTGCCGCTCGAATCCACCGCGACGCCGGTGGCATAGGAATAGCCGCTAGTGCCGCCGAGGTAGGTGGCGTAGACCAGCGTGGAGCCGTCGGCGGACAGAACCGAGAAGAACGGGTTATAGGGACTACTGGGGGATGAGGTTTGGTAGGCGTTGGTGGTGGTGGGAAGTCCGGCGCCGCCGTAGCCGGCCACATAGGCGCGGCCGGTGCTATCGACGGCCAGCCCATACGGCGTTGTATACGTTATACCCGCGCCAAACGAGGTGGTGTAGATCACCGTACCCGTGGGGCTGAACTTCGTAACGTAGTATCCGTAACCGCTTAGCACGCCGGTGACGTAGGTATTGCCCGACGCGTCCACGGCGACAGCGGAAGCAGAGGCGCCTGTATACGCGGAGTAGATCATCGATACGACCGGATCGATTACCAGCGGACGCTTCGAATCGTAGCGGCCGAGGGCGAAAGTCACTTCGGGCGGTCCGCTACCGGAGGCACGCAGGCGGTACCCGGCTTCCACGATGTCCCGTCCTTTGCCGTTGGCCGTGGGCTGCCATGCGACCGGTTTGTAGAACCGGATCTCGCCCTTGCCGAGGTCGAGGATTAGGTTTCCGGCGGCGTCGATTCTCGCGCTTTCGGCCCCGGCCAAGCGCATCCGGATCTGGTCGGGACTGGCGCCCCCATCGAGCAGGAAGTCATACTCCAGACGGTTATCCTTGCCGTAAAAAGCCAGGCCGACGCCCGGATAGACATCTTTATATAGGACCCGCGAATAGGTGGGGATGTTGGTGAACCAGGTCTTGGGATCGCTGCTCCCAAAGTAGTTGGCTTTTCCGGGCAGCGGCGCTTCACCCTGAATGGCAGGCCGAGGCGCGGCGTTCAGCAGTTCCATGGTGACGGTGCGGGAGTCGAAATCGAGCACGGCGCGCGAGGATTCCAGCTTTACGGAATACGCCGTGCCGCGCGCCAGAAATCGCGCCGCCCGGTCGGCCTGGCCGACGTTCGGCTCAAATGACAGCGGGAGCTTGGTGAACGACAGCTCGGGACTGGGAGACTTATGGTCCGCAGCCTGAATCGAGACACCCATGGAAAGAGCGGCAGCCAGCAACACGAAAGCACGGTTCATTTTTCAACCCTCCGTTGATAGAAGCGTGAACACGGAAGAAAAGGGGACATGGCCGGGATGCCGGAACTAACTTTTCTTGTTCCGCATCCGCAGGATTTTCGTCTCCAAGTCCTAAGTACCGCTAATACCGATACCTCCGGTACTCGGGCGCTGTTAGACAACTGTCATGCTCTTGTAACTGCCGCGAAAAGCCGGCCTGGGAGGCCGGCGGCAGGCCGAGGGCCTGCCCCACCAGTTAGCCAGGACTATGCGACCAGGTCTTTGGCGAAGTCCCATTCGACGACGCGGTGCTCTTGGGCGGAGAGGTTTATCATGTGGGCGCAGGCGGCGGCGTGGTGACCGGCGACTTCATCCTCCCAGTAGGGTTGGCGCGAGCGAATGGAATCGAGGAAATGGCCTAAGTGCGCCACGGTTTGTTCGGGACCTTCTTCTTTGAAATGCTCCGGCGCTTTGCGGGGGCGCTTGGCAGGCTCGATCTCGGCGGCGATCACCTTGGGGTCCTTGTAATAGGCGTCTTCGAGCGGCTGCGCCCAGGCATCCACGATCCAGCGGTTATCCTCGACGGAGTTGTCCGGATAGAAGACCAGGCCGTCCCCGCCGATGGTGATGCTGCCCTCGGTGCCGAGCACGCGGAATGCGCCTTCGGCAGTCAGCTCATTATTGAACGACGAGCTGAGATTGACGGTGAAGCCCTCGGGGTACTCCAGGAGGGCGTTGAGCGTGTCGGGCACATCGCGGCTTTCTTTCCAGCGATACAGCTCTCCCATGGCCACGACGCGCGCGGGCATTTTGGCGTCCATCATGAAGTGGATGGCCGTACACAAGTGCACGAAGAGATCGGTCGAGATGCCGCCTGAATACTCCTGGTAGCAGCGCCAGCGGAAGAAGCGTTCCAGGCTGAAGGGGCGCTTAGATGCCGAGCCCTGGAACATGGCCCAGTTCACGGTTTCCGGAGTTGCGTCCGGCGGGATGGGATAAATCCACGCGCCGGATGCGGTATTGCGATTGAGGGCCGCGTGGATCATGGTGATGCGGCCGAGTTTGCCGGCCCGAATCATTTCCTTGGCTTTACGTTCCAGGTCGGAACTGGGGCCCTGGCTGCCCACCTGCACGATGCGCCGGCCGGTTGCCGCAATGATCTCCAGGCCTTCGGCGGCGGTATAGGTCAAGGGCTTTTCGCAATAGACGTCCTTGCCCGCGCGCAGGGCGTCCACGACGACGGCCTTGTGCAGATGGTCGGGTATGGCGACGACCACGGCGTCGATGGATTTCTCGGCCAGCAATTCGCGATGCGTGGGGTAGATCATTGTGCGGCCGGCGCGGCCCGCGTCGCCTTTGACCCGGCTGAGGGCGCGATCGAGACGCCCTTTGTAGGCGTCGACGAGGCCCACGATTTCGGCCTGCGGATGCTGCTGGAGCGAGTCCATCAACTCCTGCCCGCGCGCGCCCGTGCCGATCACGCCGACGGCGATGCGGTCGCTGGGGGCGGGACGCGCGGTGGGCGTGGTGGCGGCGAGCAGCGCGCCGGCCTGCAGTAAAGTGCGGCGTGTGATTTCCATAAAGAGCGATTATAAACGGGGCACAGTGACCTCCGCCGGGAGGAGGGCCTGCGCGACGCGCAAGATAAGGGCCTCGGCGAAGG
>OCTA010004789.1_pt1 | contig 11842 bp, 7 predicted proteins | sample 1538991 | NCBI WGS metagenome assembly OCTA01 (sample SAMEA3539302, study PRJEB22396) | soil metagenome | biome: tundra; feature: field; material: soil | place: USA | collected 2010-05 | depth 0.15 m | reverse complement strand
CCGGCGCCACCGCGCACGCCGGCAAAGCGGCGCAACTGATGCAGGACCGGCGCTATGGCGAAGCAGCCAAAGAGTTCGAACAGTCGCTGGCCGCGGATCCCGATAACGACGCGGTCCGTATCCAATATGCGACCTGCCTTTTCGTTCAGGAGCGCAACGAGGAAGCGCGCAAGCAGTTTGAAACGGAACTGCGGCGCCTGGGCAACCAGCCAGGTCTCAACTACTATCTCGGCCGTCTCGATCTTCGTGCCAACGATTTCGCCTCGGCGGTACGCAGGCTTCAGCCCTTGTCGACAAATCCGGGACTCCCCAAGGCATCTTTCTATCTCGGGCTCGCGTACCTATCGGCCGGACAGCAGGCGCAGGCGCTCGAGTCTCTGGAGCGCGCCGCTAAGAACAATCCCACCGATCCCGAAACGCACTACAGGCTGGGCCGGGTCTATACTGTGGCGGGACGTATTGAGGAGGGAAACCGCGAGTTTGAAATCTATCGCAAGGTCCGTGAAACCCAGCGGTTCGTGGAAGAAGAGGGCCACGCGTGCATGGATGCACTGCGCTCACAACCGCCGGCCCGGGCGCGCGAGGTTTGCCAGCGCATCGCCGACCCGAACGACGCGCGGCGAATGCTCCTGCTGGGCCAGTTGTATGCCGGGAGCGGCGCATTCGCCGAAGCCGTCGAACCTCTGCGAGTGGCCGCCAAACTCGATCCAGAGTCCTTCGATGCCTGGCACACTCTCGGACGCAGCCTCTATGGGCTAAGGAGATTCCAGGAGGCGGTCCCCCCACTGCAAAAAGCGGTTTCGCTGAACCCGGGATTTTTCGATACTCTAAATCTTCTGGCAGCCACCCTCCACGCCTTGGGAGACGATGCCGCGGCTCTGCCGATCCTCGAACGGGCGCATACCCTGAATCCCGGCGACGCCGGCGTAACGTCAGCCTTGGAGCGATTGCGTGCCTCCCAAAAGGACAAACAGGTCCGATAAAGAGTGTCAAGCCTGACTGCGAGGCGGTATAATTTTACCGTCAAAGAACTGGGCCGGCTGGACCGGCCGATTCGGAGGCCGGAAGATGATGACGCTTACGTTCGTCGCCTGCTGTTTTCTTCTGCAGAGTCCCACTGCGGAAGTCATCGAACACGCACAGGCCGGGGCGGCGGCGCAAAAGCAGGGTCGACTGGATGTGGCGATTCAGGAGTTCCGCAAAGTAACTGAGTTGCAGCCTAATTCCGCGGCCGGCCATGCCAACCTGGGGGACGCTTACTTCCAGAACGGAGAATATGGCGCGGCCATCCCGGAGCTGGAGCTTGCGCTGCGGCTCAATCCCAACCTGATGGGCACTCATCAAACCTTGGGAGTCGCATTGTTAGTTCAAGGGAACCCGGAGGAGGCGCTGCCTCACCTGGAGAAGAACCGTACCCCCGAGTTGCTGGGGCTCGCCTATCTGGAGACGGGAAGACTGGGTAGCGCGATCATGGCGTTGCAGGCTGCTTTGGACCATCAGCCCAACGATCCCGACCTGCTCTACTATTTCGGCCGTGCGACGGCTCTCGCCGCGAAACGAACTCTGGATCAGCTGGCGAAAGAGAATCCCGGCCTGGCGACTAAGAGCAGCACCGCCGCGGGTAACGGGAGCCGGCCGCCTCAAGACGTTGTGAGCCTGCAAAAGGCGCTCGCCAAGCAGCCAAACGATGCGGATCTGCTCCTGGCCTTCAGCCGGGCGGCGGCGCTGGCTTCCAGACAGGCGTTCGATCATATCCTGCAATCCAGCGCGAGCTCGGCGCGGGCGCATCAGGTCTTGGCCGAGCAATACCTCGAGGGCGGCCGCCTTGCCGAGGCGGAACGGGAATATTCCGAATCGCTCAGGCTGAAGCCGTACACGTCTGATGTGCACCTGGCTCTGGGAAATGTCTTTGCCGCCGAGGGTAACTGGCCGGCGGCGATTGCGCAATTTCGCATGGAATCGAAGCTTCGGCCGGCCAGTGCGGACATTTCTTATCGTCTCGGCTCCGTGCTTCTGCAACAGGGACAGGCGAGCGGCGCGGTAGAGGAACTTGCCCACGCCGATCGCCTCAAGCCGGATACACCGCAAATTCTTCTGGCGCTGGGGAGGGCTTCGTTCGCCGTCAACGACGCCGCGCGCGCGGAAGCATCATGGATCAGACTGCTCGGGATCGATCGGGAAAGCGATCTTGCCGCCTCGGCCCACCACGGATTGGCCGAACTGTACCGGCGCGCAGGGCGATCGCAAGCGGCAGATCGCGAGATGGCGGCTTACGAACAACTAAGAAATCGGGAGGCACGCTAGATGCGTTCCAAGAGGATTCGAGACATCGCAACCGGAGCGATCGCTGCCACCGTTTTCGTAGCTGCATATACCCGCGGCGGCGCGGCGCCGGCCACACCGCAGGTTCGTTATCCTGCCGAAAACGCCTCGGCGCTGTTGGCCGAGCGGAAGCAACAGCAATTGAAAACCGTCGATCAGTTCAAGGTGTTCTATCAGTTTCAATTCGAGGATAAGGTCGGGCAGAGCGGAATCACCTTCGTGAACCATATCGTCGATGACGCGGCGAGAAACTATGTGCCGGCTCACTACGACCACGGAACCGGAATCGCTGTCGCCGACGTAGATGGCGATGGGCTTTACGACATCTACTTCGTAGGCCAGACCGGCGGCAACCAGCTTTGGAAAAACCTGGGTGGCGGCAAGTTCAAGAACATTACGGAGGAAGCAGGCGTGGGCGTGCCTGGCCGCATCAGCGTCGCCGCTGCGTTTGCGGACATCGACAACGACGGCGACCCCGATTTGTTTGTGACGACGGTGCGCGGCGGCAACGTGCTGTTTGAGAACGACGGCCACGGGCACTTCCGCGACATCACACGGGAAGCCGGCATCGAGGGGGCCGCTCATTCCTCGGGGGCCTTTTTCTTCGATTACGACCATGATGGGCTGCTGGATCTGTTTGTGTGCAACATCGGCAAGTACACATCTGATCGGAAAGGCGCTCAGGGACAATACATCGCCCTTCCCGATGCGTTCTTCGGGCATATGTTTCCCGAACGCTACGAGTTTCCAGTGCTGTATCGCAACCTCGGACACAACCGCTTCAAAGACGTCACCGCTGAAGCCGGTCTGAAGCCGATCGGGTGGTCGGGCGACGCGACGTTCACGGATCTCAACGGGGATGGCTGGCCGCAGGTTTACGTCCTCAACATGCAGGGAGCGAACCATTTCTTTGAGAATCACGGGGGCAAGTTCTCGGAGCAGACCAGCCGGTATTTCCCGAAAACGCCGTGGGGCGCCATGGGGATCAAGTTCTTCGACTATGACAACGACGGCCGAATGGACCTGTTCGTCACGGATATGCACTCGGACATGTGGGCGGACGCATCCCCGGAGGACGAGAAGAAGAAAGCGCCAAAACCTCTAGGTGAGGACATGCTGATGGGGCCAACCAGCAGTTTTGTTTTCGGCAATGCCCTCTATCACAATCTCGGCGCCGGCAAATTCGAGGAAGTTTCAGACCGCATGGGGGTGGAGACCTATTGGCCCTGGGGACCGAGCGTCGGCGATTTCAACGCCGATGGCTGGGACGACATCTTCATCCCGTCGGGCATGAACTTTCCGTACCGCTACGGTATCAACTCCCTGATGTTAAACAATCGCGGACAAAAATTTCTCGACGCCGAGTTCCTTCTGGGCATCGAGCCCCGTCGAGGGGGGCGGACACACACACCCTGGTTCGATCTGGACTGCTCGAAACTCCCGGCTGACGCGGAGAAACATTTTCAGGACCCCTGCAAGGGTCAAACGGGCACGATCACCGTCATGTCGGCGTTGGCAAGCCGGTCGGCGGTGGTTTTCGACCTCGACAACGACGGCGATCTCGATATCGTGACCAACGACTTCAACTCGGCGCCGCAGGTTCTCCTTAGCAATCTCTCCGAGCGCCAACGAATTCACTGGCTCAAGGTGAAACTCATCGGCACGTCCTCAAACCGTGACGGACTGGGTGCGACCGTGCGGGTCACCTCCGGCGGCCGGACTCTCACGAAATATCACGACGGTAAGTCCGGTTACCTGTCGCAAAGTTCGCTTCCTCTGTACTTTGGCTTGGGAGACGCGGAGAAAGTGGATCGCGTCGAAATCGATTGGCCCTCGGGATCCAAGCAGGTAATCACCCAGAATCTCCGCGCGAATGAGGTTCTGAAGATCACGGAAACCAGATGATTGGCAAGACTGTTCGTTTCGCGGTCGCGGCGTTGGTGATTTGGGCCGTACGCGGCGACGCTCAACCAGCCGGTGTGCCCCGGCCCTTCGGAGCTCCAGAGAAACAAATCGATATTGGCGCGGCCGCGGCCCCTCTCAGCGACGCTGAGCGCACGGATCTTGACAATGCCGTCCGGAAGCATGACTATGGCGCGGAAAAAGCCGTCATCGACAGGGCCAGGGCTGAGCATCCGGAATCCTTCGATCTTCTGATCATGTGGGGACGTCTGGCCTATCTCGAAAGACAGCCGAAAGACGCGGTGGATGCGCTCGAGCGCGCGGATAAGATCAAGGCTTTGTCCGAACCGGACCGCATGACCCTCGCCATCGCCTACGAATTCTCGGAGAAGCCGGAACAATCCCGAGCCGAATTGCTGAAGTTAGCCAAGCTGGCACCCACTAACGCCCAGTACTTATACTTGTTGGGACGGATGGACCGGACGGACCTACTAATAGAAGAGGCCTTGGACGACTTCACGAGGGCAATCCGGATCGATCCGAATTTCGTCCGGGCTTATGAGGAACTCGGCCAGATCCAGGAGGCCCTGGGCCACAAGGACGAAGCACGGAAGACTTACGCAACAGGCGCCGCGATCAATCGGCGGCTCAGCGTCCACTGGGAGTGGCCGCCATTGGATCTCGGGATTGTGTTTCTGAGAGATCTCGACTTCGCGGAAGCGGAGAAGCTGTTTCGCGAAGCTCTGCAATACAATCCGCGGTTCGCGTGGGGCCATTACTACATGGGTCAGCTCTTCTACAAACAGGATCGGAACCGCGAGGCCATAGACGAATACAAGGCGGCTGTGGTGGACGATCCGCAGCTCCGGGAGGCGTGGTTCGCGCTGGGACGTGAATTCAAGTACCAGGGAAATGAGGTCGAGGCCAATCGAGCCCTGGCCATTTTCCAGAAACTGGAAGATCAACAGAACGCCGCCGAAACGAGGAAGTACTCATTATCCCCGCGGCGTTGACCGCTCAGACTTCCGGAAAGCTTCACTTCTCCGCTGGTGGGCGCCTACTTCCCCGCCGATGGGCTGGAAGTTCCCTTCGATCCGGCGCGCAAAGGAGCCGGTTTGACAGTCCACGAGTTACTTTGATCGGTAATCGCCGTGTTAATCGGGAACATGAAGCTGGACCGGGTGGTCAGTGTTATGCCGCTCACTTGAAGAGTCTTGTCCCCAGACGGATCGAGATATGCCTGCGCCATCAGGCGCAGGAATTGGGCGGCATTCACTTGAAGCGATCCCACCGGAACGGTGACCGGAACGGCATTGCTCGGCACGCGCTTCCATTCGGTGTTCGCCAGTTTCGGCGCAATTTGAGCGGCGGCGTGAATCACCGCCGAAACGAGCACAGATCCAGTCGGTCCATTGCCGTTCGGCAGAGTCGGCGGGCCCCACATCGGCGTGAGTGCCACGGATTTCGGTAGCGAACCGGTCTTTTCGACGCCGGCCAGCGCCTGGGCCAGAAGGTTGAAGCTTTCCGCCAGGGTGAAAAAACCCGTGCCCGCCCGTGCGAAATCGGGCGGCTGCATCGGCGTTTTGGAAAAATGCTCGTTCAAGTTGGAGGCCAATGCCTTGAGTTGCCCGGCGTCGACTTCAGGCTCGGCCGTGGCTGGCATTTGGGCGAGTTCGCGGATCGAAAGAAAACGGCTCCCGGGGTTGGCTGGAAGAAACTCTTCGAGCAGCCACTTCAACGTGGCTTCGTCTTTCTTGTAACCCGCCTCTAAATCCGGCTGGGTGACCATCGCATGCATCGTCAGGGGGATTACCGGATCGTCCGGATGATAGTATAGCCACTCCAAAGGATCGACGACCACCGATCCGTCCGCCCGCCTGGTCAGATACCGCCGATAAGGCGCGACCTCCAGCTTGACGACCCGGGGGTGGCTGCGATCCAGCTTGTCGAAGACCTTCTTCAGGGCTTCTGGTCCCTCATCGGTGGAATGCGGGCTGATGTCGGCCAGGCTCGTGTCGGAAAGCCGCAGAAAGTTGTCCTCCCAGAAGACCTCGGGCGCTTCCGCCGGCTCGGGACTCATGAATTTAGAGAAGTTGGCCGCGGAAATGGCGAAGCTCTCGATGCCGCGCTTTGGATCCCGCCCGGGAACTCCGCCCATGACGGCAGCGGGTATCATCTTGCGGGCTTCGTGCGTCGAAGGGGAGTCGCCGCCGAGCGTCATGGTGAGCCCGGTGAGGAACGCCACGTTGCCGAAGACCTCCTGCGTTCGTTTCAAGCCTCCGCTCAATCCTGGGACGGGGAGCCCGGTGACGGGATTCTTGTAGTCGGTTAAAAAGCGCGCGGCGGCTTCGGCTTTGGCCGCCCACCTGGCCTCAGGCGTTTCGGCCAGAAGCAGGCTAGGTTTGGGGCGGTACAGATAAGACGGTTCCTCCTCGCCCGTATAGCCTATGTCAACGAGATTGCGGCGGGAGTAGTCTTTGAGCTGATCGACCAGGTGGAGTCCGGCGTTCTCCTCGTCCATCAACTGGCTGACCGTCCCGGAGAACTGGAACAGCGCCGAGATCCCCGACTGGGGGTACTGTTTGTGCAGCTTGTCCAGCATGGGCAGCAGCCGTTGCAGCCGTTCATCGGTGGTGTGCTGGTGGCTGTGATCGTAGAAGCGGGAATAGAGAACAATCCATACGGGCTGGGAATCCGGCGGGGCGCTGGCGGAAAACAATCCGGAAACTGCGAAGAACATCAGAGACACGCGTTTGAGCATACAAGACCTCTCCTGAAACAAGTAGTGCCGACGGCAAACGCCGTCGGCACTTCCAACAGACCAAAGCTGATCGGGTCGGGCGCTAAACCAGCGATTCTGATTTCTCGCTTATTGTTTGGTGAACACAATGTCGAGGATCTCACCCCTAGTCGAGGTGAGCTTTCCCGTCAGTTGCGCGCCACTTTGGGTCAACGTCCCGGTGCCACCGTTGCCCACTGCAAAAGTAATCGTGCTGCCCGATACAGTGCCAGACGCGATTTTTGCGATCGGGCCGTTGCCGATTTTTAGTGTTCCGGAAAACGACGAACCCGCCTGCACTATAGTCATCTGCGCTGTTTGAGGGACAGAACCATATTTGGCGCTCTCGATTCCCCCCTTGCCGTTCCAGATGCCGGAGAAGTCCGCCGCTGTGAGGCAGGCCGCCAGACTCAGCAGTACAACAACCAGTTTCTTCATTCTTTTGCTCCTGATTCGACTTAAGATTTAGGTTAAGAATGCGCGCTCCAGAACCATTTCCAGAGCGCGCAACTCTGCTTATTAGCGGCCTTTCGCCAACGCAATCGTGAGCGTCACGTTACCCTGGCAGGTTTCGGTATCGTCCGCTGTTGCCGGAGCGATGCGGTAATAGTAGGTGGTTCCACCGATGACATTGCTGTCCAGGAAGAACAACTTTCCGCCAGCCGGACTCGCCACCTTGACGGCCGGAGTGAAGGGAACGGAAGCCGCCCCCGCGATTTCCGTAAACGGGTTAAAGCTCGGGCTCAAACTCCGGTAGATGTTGTAGTGGTCAATGGTGAATTGGGCGGAGGTGTTGGTATCCGTCCAGTAGAGCTGGATGTTTCCGGGTACACCGGGCGTTGGAGCCTTGGCGTTCCCGCCCAGAGTCTGGACGCAGTGCGAGCAAACCTCGTCCGTCGGCTTGCGGATCGAAACTCCCGCCGAAGCGACGCTCGACAAACCTGCCGTCAAGCCGGCGGTCGGGAATGCGAGATTGTCGTTGTTTGTGACCTGTAGGCAAACGTTGAAGCTTGTCCCCCAGAACAACGCTTGGTCGAACGCGGTGCTCGCGTCAACTTGTGGACCGCTAGCCGAGTTGAACGTCCCGGCGCACGAATAATCCCACAGGTACGATATGATCGTGCTTGGCGGCGCACCCGGAGTGCCGTCGGTATGGCCCTGATCCGGATTTGTGGACTTCGAACCATCCAGCATGAACGGGTGGTAGATGGGCACCGGCAAGCCACCAACCAGCTTCGTGTTGGGACAGAAGCTGTAAGGCCCGCCCGCGTTTGCGTTGGGTGGGTTTGGCGGACTGGCGATCACCACATTGCCGACCACATCCGCCGTCAGGGCGGGAGTGGCGCTGTCCGTCACCCGCAGACGAACCGGGAAGTTGTACGGCAAGGTTCCACCCACCGGGAGCGTGAAGTTATAGATGATCTTCGAGCAACTGGGAGTCAGACAATGAGCGTTTCCGGGGCCGATCGTGAAGCCGGCGCCCGTTCCGGAGACATCCCATTGCCAACTCACCAGGTGATAGGCGGGATTCTGCTCTACCGAGCAGCCACCGTCGAGCGTCACCGGCCCACCCGAAGCCACGTGGCTCGGATTGGAGGTGAAGCAGGCCACCGGCACTGGCTGGAACACGGTCTTGTTCAGCATGATAATCGCGCTGGCGGTCTCCAGGTAATACTGGTTACCACTGACATTGTGGCCAAACCATGAGCCGTCACCGCTTTGAGTTCCAACGAGCGTACGCGCCACCCCGTCGGTAGGATCGGTGCCGCCAAACAAGGCGGTTTGAGCGGCATACCAGTCAATCGGTGGGTAGCACGGGCCCGTGCCACTGCCTGGAGAATTGAGTGGTACCGGGGCAGCGCAGGTGCCGGGGTCGTCCAGCGATCGCAGAAGGGTGAGCGGCGTGTTCCCAAGTCCGGTGCCGGAGTTGTCATGCAGTATCATCGCCTTGGTAAACGAGAACATCCCGTAGTAGTAATCTTTCACGTCGTCGTACCCACTACCGTCTTTGTTTGCGAAACTGTCCCGAAGAAAAGTTTCCGCGCTATCCCAAAGATTCTTGCCACCGGGCGAGGTAGTGCCACGACCGAGACCATTCATCGCCAATTGCACCATACCGGACGGGGTATCGGCATAAGGGCCCCAGAGTGGACTGCTGCTGGTGTAGCCGAAATAGCCGTTGTTCGTGCCGGCTTGGGTGAACGAGCTATCGAGCCAGGACGTATCGGCGGCATGGGTTTCCGGGGGAACCAGTGCGCCGAAGTTCCGCAGCGCCGGAATGATGCCGATCGCCGCCCACTGACTCACCGAATTGTCGCCGGTCTCCTGCTGGCAACTGTAGTGCCAACCGCCGCCAGCAACTTCGCCCCAAGAACTGTAGCTCGGTGCCTGACAATAGGCGTAATCGTCCACCATGTCGAAAACTGCGTCTTTATAAGTGTAGGCCTTGGCCGCTCCGCTGCCCAGACCGGCGGCTACAAACCCCAGAGTGGTTCCCGGGTCGACTGGCGTGCCAGGAGTTCCCGATGCGACAATCGCGTCCATCATCATACCGGTCTGGTAGTTCTCGGGGTAGACATTGTGGAAAACCCCGATACCGTTGCCGTTGGAGTCGGGATTGAACGTACCAAAATAACCGTCGTTCACGGAGGCGATAGCTCGCGAAGTGAGCTGATCGAAAACCCCGTTCAAGCAGAGGCGAACGTCATCGGCGTAGGGGTTCCACGGAACGTTCGTCTGCAAGAACCCACTATTTTCAAAGGCGGAACAATTCAATGCGTTGACGCCGGCACCTCCGGCGCTGTTCGAGTCTGCGTTGCCGCCAACGCCACTCCAGTCGCCCGCCGGCGCCCCGCCACCCGTGGTGAAATGCCGCATGTATTTGTGCAGATACCATAGGCCGTTGTCGATCGCATTGTTGACCTCAACCGCCAGATTTGGTGGAGGGGGGTTGATCGAAGTGTAATAGCAGGCGCCCTGGGTGATCGTGGGTGGGCAGTTCACAGGGGGACTCACCTGGCTTGTGGTGGTGTCGGTAATCGTCAAAACCGCCACGTAGACCGGTCCGGCGCCGGTATATGTGTGCGTACATTCGATGACGTATGGATTCGACACCGTACCGGAACAGTGTGCAGTACCATCACCGGGATCCCAGTCGTACGTGAACGTGTCCGTACCCCAGGCTGGGCTGGTGAGCGTGCCCTTGAGTGTGACCTGATTGCCACTCCAACTGGTGTGCGGCGCAGTCGGGTTGGAGGCCACGAAGGGTACCGTATTGGCCTGGGGTTGTGCCTCCAGCAAACTAGTTAGTAGCAGCGCTAGTATGACCACCGCCGCCACTGTGCAAAACCGCGCTAACAGATTCTTCATTTTGGCTAACCTCCGTTCTCTCGTCAATAATAGGGAAACTCTAAGAAAGCCTCCGCCGTCCGGCTGTCATCGAGCCGTGCGGAAATGCCTCCACGCCACCAGGAAGACACCCGCCAAACCCATAGCGAGTGTGGAAGGTTCTGGAACTTGCGGTACGCCGTTATCGGTAACTTCGCCCTGCAGGTAAATCGAGGCCCCGGTGTCCTGATTCGTCTGCTGGATGTAGAAGCCGCCGGACGGAGCGGTACTACTGATAACAAACGTGGCAGTTGCACCGTCAGCCCCTGGGTTGATGCCGCTGAGCGAGAGAGCGAATGACACGTCGCAGCAATTGTTCGCGGGGTCACCAGGCGTACCCACATTGTTCGTGTTGGCCAACGTGTTGCCGGCGAAATCGTTAAAAATGTTTGACACATTAGGATCGTCCAACTCGTAGGTCAAACCGGCCGGCAGGGCGCCGTGCAGGCTGGCATAATCGTCAAACGACCCGTATGTGGCGAAGCTAATGTCATAGTCTGCGTAGAACGAGACGTACTGGTTAGATCCGGGCAAAAGCGTCACTTTTATCGAGCCAAGAGTGTTATTTGCTGGCGAAAGCGTCGGATCGAAGTTAGACAAATCGATTCCGCCGCCGCCGCTCCCGCCACCATTGCAGGCAGTGGCGATGTCGCCGTTCAGATTCACGCACCAGTCGGCCAAAACCACGTCCGCTTTCGCCGATTGCGCCATAACTATCAGCCCAATCAACCCGATCAGCGCGAAGTGCACGATGATCCGCTTTTTCATGCAATACCTCCTATTACCCGTCAATATTCAAGATGTAGTCCGTGAAGTCCGCGACCATAGCCGGCTCCGTACTGCCAGGACGCCGAAACCCGAACTCGCACTGTCACCGAGATTCCACCCTGCGCCTGACACCTCACCACCGGGCAGGCCATGGCCTTGGCGAGCAATCTGACGACCAACGGGGTGCGCGTATGGTAAAGCTCGTGGCTTGTGCGAGATACGGATATGGGTGGCTCCAGGGCAGTCCCAATCTCTAGGTTTTAGTGATATTTCTTTGAGAAGACGACGATGATTTTGGCTTTTCTCGGAGGCGACCAGCGCAGGCGCTCGGTTTCGCCCTGCCGCCGGTTTTGCTCCCTAAGTACTCGTATTCGGAATTACAGTGACGTATCGAAAGACCGCTCCCTGACGGTCGCGGCTCTGATCGGAGCCCCGGACCGTGAGGGAGGGGTTGCTTCAGAATACGAGATCGTCTTGCGAAACGGCGTACTAAGGCGCTGCCTTACCTTAGTCTCTTTTCCGCCTCGGCGAACACTTGGAGTGCCGCCTGCGCTTCAGGAAGCTTCGAATCGATTTTGAGCGCCGCCTCCAGCGTCTGTTGGCCTTGCTTGAGGTCGCCGGCCTTCAGGTACGCCATAGCCAGATGGTACTTGCGGACAGCCGCGCTGCTGTTGGCGGTCGCTG
>OCTA010004785.1_pt1 | contig 11844 bp, 6 predicted proteins | sample 1538991 | NCBI WGS metagenome assembly OCTA01 (sample SAMEA3539302, study PRJEB22396) | soil metagenome | biome: tundra; feature: field; material: soil | place: USA | collected 2010-05 | depth 0.15 m | reverse complement strand
GCAGCAAGACTCTTCAAGAGGTAGAAGCCGCCCTTCGGGAGTATGAAAAGGAGGTTCAGGCGTCCAACTTGACGCCTTCCACGAAGCACACCTACTTGCTCCATTCGGACATCCAGCCGACCGGCAACAACTACCGCACGTGCCGTGCTGACCCGGTTGCTGCGCGCCTCGGAGTTGCTGGGCAATCCGCAGGAGGACCCAGATCTGGTCGCGCGCGCAAAGGTCGCGATCGCAAAGCTATCTTCAAGTTTTGCTTCTCGGCCTCGAAATTCCCGCAAAACGGGGTTTTGAGTAACTTGCCCTGAGCTAGCGGTCGTTGAATCCTCAGTTGATGCGAAATCGCCTAAGCGTGTTCCCTCGGCGGCAAAGGGCTGGAAGCACGGGTTGGCCTGTTAGCGTCAACCGAGAATCATGCGCAGGCAGATCGTCGAACACTCACCGACCTCGCGGTGCTCATCGCAGATGTGTTCCTGATCGAAAGGTCCAAAAGTAAGCTATTGAGTGCTTCGGGAGTTCAAGCTGCTCCGCTCCTAATCATCGATTTGACTACCTCATGTCCATTCAGGAATCCACTGGCGTTGCCTAATCACAGGTATGCATTGCAAATGCGGAGAGATGGTGACGGCACACTGGTGACGGCATTTTGTAGCAGACGGTCGGCCGTCCGACTGCGTACGACGACCAAGGCTTTTCGACCTTAGGCCTCTGGCTTAAACAATGGTGTTCGATTTGCCGTTATCCATTCTTCGGAGGAGCGTATCGAGCAACGACGTTCCTTGCAGACCAAGCCAGCCCAGAGCGGAGCGTCTGGTTAGTTTGGCGCGAAATAGATGACCCATGTCGCATGCTCGCTAGCACGAAAGGGCTATTCCGCAGGAGGTTTCAGAATGAAACCCTCTTAGGGCAACCGTTGCCGAAACCTCGTCCAATAGCTTCGCCGACGCCGACGCCGTCGTGTGCGTGCGGTCCTGAGGGTTGAACATGAAAGCTTTATCATCGATGCCAATCCGGCCTGTGCATCAGCAAAACTCCATCTGGCCTGCCCAGCGAGTTCTGTACCGGGAGCACCGCAAGACAAGCTTGCAATGGAGTGCGAAGTGACTTTCAAGCTTCCCATGCCGATGTAGTCGAAATCGTAGCGGTCAAAGCACTCTGAAACCATTCAGAACCACAGCTCTCAACAAGGTGGCCGCAACGCATTCAATCGAAAGCAATTATTTTCTACTGATTTCAATACGTTTCAACAAGTCGTTGAATCGGGTTCGGGACCAGGTTCTCTACCTGAATTCCTTTTGGTAACGGCCGTAACGCCATTCTGCGACCGCTTGGAGGGTCTCTGGGAGATTTCGTGCAACAGGGAGGCCTACGACCCGTATGTACATCTCCGAGGAGTCGGACAGCGGTACAGTACCTATGAATCAGTCGAACAAAGACGAGAAATTGTTGGCGGAGATTGAGGAGGGAAGGCCGCTGATCAAGGAGAACATTCTTCAACCTAACACGCGCTCGACACAGAGCGAGGCAAGCGTGTCACAGGGGTTGGCGGGTGTGCGGAAAGCAGCAAGGGAAAACAAAGAGATGAGGTTCACCTCTTTGCTCCACCACGTGTCGGTTGATCTACTCCGGGCAAGCTTCTACTCATTGAAGCGCAAAGCTGCACCCGGCGTAGATGGCGTCACATGGCAGGAGTACGAGTCCGGGCTGGAAGATCGGATTACCGACCTGCATAGCCGGGTTCATCGTGGAGCATACCAGGCACAGCCATCGCGGAGAGTATACATTGAGAAAGAAGACGGACGGAGACGTCCGTTGGGGGTCGCGGCACTGGAGGACAAAATTGTCCAACAGGCTGTGGTCACCGTCCTCAACCAGATTTACGAGGAAGACTTTCTCGGCTTCTCGTATGGTTTTCGTCCGGGGCGCAGCCCGCACCAAGCGCTGGATGCGCTGTCCTATGCGCTCATGAAAAAGAAGGTGAGCTACGTTCTTGATGCCGACATACAAGGCTTTTTCGACAACCTCGACAAAAGCTGGCTTATCAAGTTCGTTGAGCATCGCGTAGCCGACCCCAGAATCCTGCGACTGATCCGGAAATGGCTCAACGCGGGAGTAATGGAGGAAGGCCAATGGTCGGAAACGAAGACAGGTACCCCGCAGGGGTCGGTGGCATCACCGATCCTCGCCAATATCTATCTTCACTATGTTTTCGATCTCTGGGTTGACCTCTGGCGCAAGAAATATGCGCGAGGTGAGGTGGTAGTGATCCGCTACGCGGACGATACCATCCTGGGTTTCCAGTATAAGGCGGATGCGGCTCGTTTTCTGGAGAATCTCCGGGCGCGGCTGCGGAAGTTTGGGCTGGAACTTCACCCAGACAAAACGCGCCTGGTCGAGTTCGGGCGGTTTGCCGAACAGAGTCGGGAACGAAGAGGGGAAGACAAACCTGAGACCTTCGACTTTCTTGGCTTCACGCATATCAGCGGGAAGAACGGGAAAGGGCATTACACGGTGCGACGCATGACGGTCCGCAAACGCATGAGGAAGAAGCTGCAAGATATCAAGCAGCAACTATGCAGGCGCATGCACGATCCAGTGCCGCAAACCGGAGAATGGCTCAGGTCGGTCCTGCAGGGCTATTTCAACTACTACGCGGTACCGGGGAACCTGAACAGTCTTGGCCTGTTCAGGGACCGGGTGCTTCGCCTCTGGGGGAAAACACTCTGTCGGCGAAGTCAAAAGAGCCGGTTCACTTGGGCTCGCCGCGTTGCGCTTGCCGAACAATGGCTTCCTCGCCCCAAGAAGCTCCATCCATATCCCGAAGTCCGTTTCGCCGCCAATCATCCAAGATAAGAGCCGTATGCGCTAATCAGCGCCCGTACGGATCTGCGCGGGGGGTATCAGGCGACTGGTATCCCTACCGCGACCGTCAACTGAGATTTGAATCTCGGCTTGCTGCTCGATCGAAACCGGCGCAAGCAGCGAGAGATTCCGGATTCGGTGGTCGCACGAAGACCCTCAGATCATCTTCCCACCAGAACGAAGGCTCCCCAATAATAGGGCAGGTCCTTGCCGTCGTGGCTTTTCTTCACCTGTTCCCGCATTTCAAGCTGCGCCTCTTTAAGCGCCTCGTGAATCTCCATCCCCGCAAGCCACTTCTTGTAAAAGCGCTGCATCAGCTCCAGCGTCTCCCGGTCCGGCACCGACCACAGCGACATCAATACCGACTGCGCGCCCGCCTCCTGCAAGGCGCGCCGCAGTCCGAATACACCTTCGCCATTTTTCACATCGCCTTGCCCTGTGTTGCATGCGCTCAGCACCACCAGCTCCGTTCCTCGCAGATTCAGGCTGCCCGCTTCCATGGCGGTCAGCACTCCGTTATCCAGCCCCTCCCCCGCTGGTTTTCCGGCAAGCGTGCGGTTGGCCCCGGCAAAATAAAGCCCTGAGCGAAGCATCGGATCCTCAATTCCTGAAGCCCGACTTTCGGCCGTGCCCGTGCGATCCGCTTTGATCTTCTGGTCGGGTAGAAAGAATCCATGCGTGGCCAGATGGACGACCCGCGGACTGCCGGCGCGCTCCACCACGGTCTTCAGCGCCAGCTCGTTCGTGTACACGTTCGTCTTCCAGCTTTGCGCCTTCATCAATTCCGCGATCGCATTCACTTCAGCGCCAGTACCAGGAAGCCGCGGCAGCCCGTGCAATGTTGACCCGCTCCCCTGGTCGCGCGAAACCTCGCCTGGCGACAAGGCCGCGATGCGTCTAGGTACTTCCGGTTGCGGAAGACCGAGCTTTTCTATCGCCGCACGCTGTTGCTCTTCGCTCAGGTCAAAGACCGGGTCGCCTACTAGCAGAGCTGTCGTAGCAGCGAGCGGAGGCGCGGAGCGTAGAATGTCCCGAGTGCTCGATAGCAAACGGATATCGTATCTTTCCATCAGCAGTTTGCCGTCGGGCGTCGGGATGATCCCGAGGGGAAGCTGGTTCAGGACTCCATCCGGCGATAGATAGATGCGGGTCATCCCGGCCAGCGATTTTTCCAGCGGCTTCCAGATCAGCGCATAGGCATCAGCGCCAGGAAGTTCTGCCTCAGGCTCCGCCTCGAATCCTCGCGCCTGCACGGAATGCTTGAAACGCAGAAACGCGTCGCCTTCAATCTGCTTATCATCGCCGAGGAAGATGTATTCGGGCTGGACTTTGGTTGCAGACGTGACTACGAGGGCGACGTACTTAGTGCCAATCCATTTCTTGTCGTAGAAATCGAAGTGGGCAAACTCAACAGCGGCCTCGCCGGGTTTGAGGGCGTCGCGAACCTGTTGCCATGTGGCCCGTTCCAGCTTCTTTCTCTCAGCAAAGGCAGACGATCGCGCGATCAGAGCCTTTTCAATATCGTTTGCTTCGGAACGCAGTTGGCTCATCTGTTGGCGCCAGAGTTCGCGGTCCGCCGGCTCGGTGTCCAGCAGTGCCGCGATCTGTGTCCGCTTTACGGTGAGTTGGCCAAGCAGTTTCAGGGCCTCCGTGTCGCCCGAGGCTTCAATATCGCGCCGCATATCCGCGACGCTGCCGGCGATGAAGCCCTTTTCCCATAGGAGCAGGTCATACATCGAGCCAGTCAGACTTGGATCCTTCGAATGGAAGCGATGGACAAAGCTGAAAAAGGTGGGAAAGTTGTACTCGACCGTATCAAGAAAACCGAGTCTTTCCTTCTCGGTCATGTAATTGAAATTGTATTGAAACTGCTGGAAGAGGTTATCGATGTGACGCCGAAAAAGCGGTGCCGCCTCGACATACTTTCCCTGGTCGTCGTAGAGCGTTGCGAGATAGCTGAGATCGGCGGCAACCGTGGGATGGTCGGGCCCGAGCGCCTTTTCGTCGATGCGCAGGGCACGCTGGTAAAGGGGTTCCGCCTCTGCATACAGGCCTTGGTGTTGGTAGAGACCGGCGAGATTGCAGAGGGATTGGGCGACACCGGAGTTTTCGGGCCCGAGCGTCTTTTCTTTGATGCTAATGGCCCGCTGAAAGAGGGGCTTAGCCTTGGCATACTCGCCCCTACCCATGTAGAAGCTCGCGAGATTGTTAAGGCTGGTGGCGACCTCGGGGTGGTCGGGTCCGAGCGCCGTTTCCCGGATACTCAGGGCGCGCAGGTAGAGCGGCTCGGCTTCAGCTTCCTTGTCTTCCTGGTAGTAGAGCACCGCGAGATTATTGAGATATTTTGCGACTTCCGGGTTGTCCGGCCCGAGTGCCTTTTCGCCAATGCGGATTGCGCGCTGGAAGAGGGGCTCTGCCTCTTCGAACTTACCCTGATCCATGTAGAGGGTAGCCAGATTGTTGAGGACGTCGGCGACAACGGGGTGGTCGGGTCCAAGCGCCTTTTCGTAAATGCTGAGTGCGCGTTGGTAGAAAGGCTCAGCTGCGGCATACTTACCCTGGTCGTAGTAGAGCAAGGCAAAATTATTGAGGTCGGTGGCGATCTTGGGATTGTTGGCCTCAAGCGCCTTTTCGTCGATGCGCAGGGCACGCTGGCTTAGGGTCTCCGCCTCAGCGTACCGTCCTTCGTGGCAGTAAAGCACTGAGAGGTTGTTCAGATCGATAGCGACATCGGGATGATCGGGTCCGGCTGTCTTTTCGTGGATGCGCACGGCCCGAAGGTAAAGTGGCTCAGCTTCGGGGTACCTTCCCTGGTTGTCGTAAAGCAGTGCGATATTGCTGAGGAAAGTGGCTACCGTTCGGTCGTCGGGTCCTGCTATCTTTTCCTGGACTTGCAAGGCGCGCTGGAACAGCGGTTCCGCTTCGGCGTACTTGCCCTGCTGGTCGTAGATCTGGGCCAGATTGTTAAGATCGGCGGCAACCCACGCACTGTCGGGGCCAAAGGCAGCCTCGGCCGCCTTGAGCGCTTCAATGGCAATTGGGACGGCCTCGGCATACCTTCCCTGTTGAAGGAGTTGCGTGGACTGGACATTGAGTTGCTGCCATAACGGCTGCTGCGCGGTCGCGCGGGGAGCATAGAGCGAGGCCGCTAGAAAGGCCGCGAACAGCGCTACCCACTTGCGCGATTGGAACATCCGGAGACCTCCAGGGGAAGCGATGGCCTGGGATCGAGCAATGCAGAGAAGATCGCGGTGAGTATAGCACTCGGCCTGCATTTTTCCTCATCCAAATCGAGGCAAATTCCGCTGGAAGTCCGCACTGCTTCGGGGCCAGCTAATCCTGGCGTGACGGCAAGCCGGAGCCTGCGTCAAATGTTGGTAAATGGCCGAAGCTCTAATCCAGCATCTGGCAGGCATACTCCTGGATTCCGGACGAGTCGACGGCAATTCCTCTTCTGCAACACACTCGCTCGCCGTAAAGGCGGACGACACTGGACGTTCCCTCAGACTGCGGGTGGCGGCTGTACCCAATTGCCGGGTTCCGTGCCACGGGGGCAAAATTCGATGTGCTCAGCAACTGGTCGGCACGTTTTCCCGAGGGAACTGCACACTGAACCAGTGTGGACCGAGGTTAGCGGGAGAGTCAGTTCCACTGTCCGGCTGGGGTATACGCCAACTCAACACTCCAACTTGACACTATCTACGTCTATCTAGGGTGGTTTTGGTGTTTTCTTGACATATCCTGGGAAAGGTCTAGAATCTAAATAGACACTTCGAGGAGAATCGGGATGATGGCAGCTAAACGGCACGACAAACGGGTCGGGTACCGCAGAGTAAGTAGCGTTGATCAGTCCACGGAACGCCAGCTTGAGGGGATTCAGCTCGACAAGGTGTTCACCGATAAAGCGTCTGGCAAGGACACGAACCGGCCACAATTGCAGGCTGCTCTCGAATACCTCCGCGAAGGTGATCTTCTTTTAGCGCATAGTATGGACCGGCTCGCACGCAGCCTCGATGGTTTGCGGAAAATTGTGCTGGACCTCACGAGCAGGGGCGTACACGTCCAATTCGTCAAAGAAAATCTGACCTTCACCGGCGAGGACTCGCCGATGTCGAACCTCCTCTTGTCCCTCCTGGGAGCCGTAGCTGAGTTCGAACGGTCGCTGATCCGAGAGCGACAAAGGGAGGGGATCGAGCTGGCGAAGAAAAAGGGAGTCTACAAGGGGCGGAAACCATCGCTGACGAAAGTGCAAATCGCAGAGATTCGCAGGCGGGTTAAGGCTTGTGAGAAAAAGGCCGCATTGGCCGCTGAATTCCGTATATCGCGCCAGACGTTGTATGCTGCTCTCGGTTGAAGGTCGGAGCGGTCACTTTGCCACAAGCCGACTTCATGGTCCTGATCTGCCGTCAATGAGTGACTCGGGGATTTCGCACTCGTCAAGGCCCAGCCCTCGAATTCAGTGATTGGGATTCCGACTTAGGAGCTAGATAGGCCAGGGTAGGTGAGGAATCGTAGTTTGATAGTCAGTTGAGTCCGGCGATATTACGCATTCGGAGTATGAAGGCAATATGACATCCCATCTTTTGCGCCATCTTGCCTTTAACAATTTGCTCAACCATTGCCTGAGTGCAGGGGTTTATTTCCCGTCCCGGCATTATGTCTCCCACTTCCCAAACAGTGTCCAGTGGTCCCCAATCGTCCCCGCACGGGATTAGCTGTCCCGAGTCTCCCTCGACAAAGTACCGAATCAATACAAGTTCTTGCGCCGGGTCCACAGTCTCCGCTCCCGCGAAACGGAAGCCTTCAGCCTGCGACGCGTTCAGGAATGCCTTGACTTCCGCATGGTCGGCGAATATCAGTGGCTCAGGCGTCCTGAATCTTGCCCGGTCGCTCAATGCAGTAACCGAATGAGAGCATGCGTTCCACGAGAGTATGTAATCCATCTTTTTCATACTCCCTCCGGACGCGCAAATAACGCTATCTAGCATCGCAAGCCGGCGCATCGACGCGCCGACGCGCTAGCCGCGAACCCCTCAACGCCCTGGAAGGGCCTGACCGGGCGGTGTAGCAATCGTGGGAGCAAGTGTCCGGACTTTGCCACTGACGGCCCAGCCAATCGCCACAAACCAGCCAAAGATCGTCCATCCGAGAAAGACATTCACAACGGCGATCCAGATAGCTGCCTTGCAATCCCGGTAAAAGGCCAGCGCCGCCGGCAAGAGATAGACCGCTACTGCAATCACGAATAGAAGCAGGTGCACCGGTCCCAGGAGATAGGTATTGTTTCGAGGCATTCCCAAGGCGATCATGGGCACCGCGAACGCGAGAAGCCCACCGACTACGATCAGTCGAAGCAAACTGTTCACTGGCACCCCCAAAAACGCGGCTAAAGTCTAGCGCCGTCACTGCCAACGTGCAATCGGCATTTACAGACACGCCACGTCTGCGGGAGGCATCCAGTGGGCCCGACGATTTGCGAATCCAGGGCATCCTCTTGTCTCAAAAGTAGTGGGCAGCAGAAAACATTGAGGTTAGAGACAAAACGTGCCTGAAGGCCGTGCCGCGTATTCACTGAACAACAATTTTCAGGTGCTGAATCTATCGCTCGAATTGGGAGAAATTATAAGCAATACGGAAACGCGTTACAGTAATATGAAAAGTCCTTAAGAGGTTGTGGAGGACGCCATTCCAGCAAAGGTGATGGCCACCATGCGGTCGGAATTCATGCCGTATTCTTGCCGCTCCCGTTCGCTGCTGCCAAACTTCGTTTGCGGGCGCTTTCAATTTTATGCTCTGTAGTCGTGTGAGCTAGGTCACTGACACAAAACTCGACACGTGTCATTCTCAGCAACTTCTTAGCTTAGAAGCCGGGTTGGAAATTAGGCTTCTTCAATACCTTAGAACCTTTAACGCCCAATCGTGCAGAGCAGCTGCAGAAGCTGGGGAAGGTTTGGCCCTGACATGTGGAGATTCAAATGTGATTCTCTGAGGCTTGTGGCATCTCCCTGCGGCCAGCGGATCGTTTCTGGTTCTCGTGCGGCAGCCCCTAATCGACACCACCCAATCAATCTCTCATTATTTGTATCGCAGAGCGCGGCGGGGGGCACCGCCCACATCTAGCCTTCCAAGGCCAACAGTGCTCAAGGAGGATTGTAATGACCTTCTCGGACGGAGCCTCCATTTGCTTTAACAACGTCAGGAGGGGGATCTACCAAGCCCTCTTCGGCCATGAAACCGCCGTGGAAGTTAAATTTCCCAGAAGCCCTACCACAAAGCGGCATGTGCAGGGTCATGCAAAACATGTCAAGGACGGAGTATTGCGTCTAGGACTGCTGTTTGCAAGCTGTGCGGCGCTCTGCATCTTATTCGTTTCCGCAGTTGCACTCGCCCAAAGCAGCAAAAAGCCTCTCATCAATGACGATGTGGTTCAGATGGTCAAAGGCGGTCTACCGGAAAACACGATCATCAATGCTGTACAAGCCCAAGATACGCGTTTCGACGTGTCTGCCGCAGCATTGATCAAGCTCAAACAGCAAGGCGTGAGCCAGCAAATCATGAGCGCAATGATTGCGTCTGCAAAGAAGGCACAAGGTTCTTCCGGCGCCGCCGGTTCTGCATCTCAGGGGGTTCATCCGGCTTCCACTTCGTCAGTTCCAGGAGACGCCAGTCTCCCACTCACAGCTTATCGCTTGAACCTATTGACGATCCGCGATAATCCGGAACTGTTGACCGATACGCGCTTGGCTGAATTTACAAGAGAACAGGTCGGAGCAGAAATCACAATGTGGAAGGAACTGGGCAGTGTGGCAGAAGTTCAGTCCCGCAGACAGCGCGATCCTGTGACGCCGAGCGCATACGAGTGGCAGAAATTCATCAGCCAGCAACCCGCCTTCGCACGTGGGCCCCTTCTTGATGTTTTTCTGCGGCCTGACGCGGATTGGTCGTTTGTGCAACACCCGGACAGTTCTGTGGTCATGGCCTTTGTTTTCTCACGTGACAAAGTTGAAGGAAGACAGCCGGAATTTGCCGCCCATGACCTGCTTCCAATCGCCAGGCAGCATCTCGAACTCGCAGCCTCAAGGGTGTCAACAAGTCTCTGGGTTATGAGGTCGCTGCCGGCATGGCAATATGACTTCAGTACTCAGAGTATCCGGTTTCCGGGTGCAGCAGGAGGCAAGGTCGACATTCTTTCCCCAGTATTCGATCCTGAATCCAAACCACTCTCTGATCGCACGTATTTTGACGAGCTTCCTGCGAAAGCTCACGCGGATGCCGATCTTTGGATCGGATCGCCCCAAAATGACTTACCGGAGGTAAAGCCTGGATTCCCTTCATCCTCTCCTACAGAATTTTGGCGGGAGAAAACCATTTTTCTCAGGCTGCCCTCAGTAACGGTATTGGCTTTCGATCGCCAACTCCGGATTTCTTCAATTCCCCTCGCTTCCGGCCTAGCGGAGCAACTGCAAAAGCTCGGGAACACTCTCAAAGCCAAAGTCTACATAACCGCGGAGCGAATGGAGCAAATACATCAACTCCATCCCGAGCGAGTCAACGGGCCGACAATGGTTCTGTTTGCCCGCTTGCAAAAAGTAGAAATCCTGAATTCCAGAGATGAGATCGTAAAAACTCTATTGCCGGAGCAGCTTCCAGCTCCTGCGGCGATACCGCCCGCACCTGCTCCCGCGAACGCTGGGAGACCACCCTCCGATACGAAATCTTTCCAAGAGCACCAGGATGAAGTCAAGGCCCAAAACCGGAGGAATGTTGAGGCGAGCCAGGAAAAGAACCGCGAGAATGCAGCGGCGGAGCACGCTGTCATCCAGGCATACCTCGAAAAGAGCAAAGCCTGCCGGCAACGTGCAAGAGACCAAGTAGCACAAAACGGGGGAGATGAGCGGCCTATCTTCTCCGCATGTATGAAAGAGAAGTAGAATCGGCTGCGACCGGCCCCGCTTGCAACGCCTGAGGGGTGAAAACCGCCAACTCGTCACAGACGAGATTGCGAGGGAGACAATGACGGGCCGCGGACACTGTAGGTGAGTGCATCAACGTCCTGCCGGAGCCCGTGCAAAACGCCACTTTAGAGTTATTCAATAAAGGAGCAATGAGATGAAGAACGCTTCTTTCCGGATCGCGATATTGCTCGTCATGCTGGCGTACGCGCATACCGCAGCGTTGAGTCAAAACGACGGGACAAAACCTCTAACCAACAGTGATGTAATCTCAATGGTGAAGGCCGGACTGACTGACGATACCATCACGAGCGCGATTGACGCACAGCCTTCCAAATTTGATATTTCCGCCGCTGCTCTGCTAAACCTTAAGAAACAAGGAGCGAGCGCCAAGCTCATCGATGCGATGGTGTCGGCGTCACGCCGCGAGCAATCGCCTCCCGGGGCCCCGGCATCCACGGCGGCAGGCAGCAGTACCACGGGAGAAAAATCTCCTGAAGCGCTTCGTGCAGAAGAGTCCCAGGATCCCAGACTGAAGCAGATGTCGGCCAAAGACCGTCAATACATCCTGGATCAGGGAGCTTACGCAGTCGATTATTGCAAGAACAACGCGACGCTAAATGGTCTTTACAGCTGTTCTTGTTTTTCGGAAAAGATGGTTGATGCCCGCATCAAGACGAATGGCGAAAGGGTCGTCGCGCCTAACGCGGTGGGTAGCTCTGTCCGAAGGGAGCCGTTCACCAATCTGATATTTAAGGTGGATTACAGAGATTGCGCCGACCCCGCGAAGGCTGAGAAGTATGGCAGCGACCGTGCCTATCAAGTCCTGAAAATGGACACACAGCTCTCGAGACCGCAAATTGATCAGATCTGCGCGTGCGTTGGCTCGTCGGTGGCCGGCGGCTTTAAGGCGAACCCTGTTCCGAACATGGTAGTGATTGATGGGATGTTTAACTCCGCGCTAGTCCCTTGCCGCGAAAAGGCAGTGGGCGGAGGTTCGTCTGCGAGCGCGCCGCAGGCAAGCAGCAACCAA
>OCTA010004784.1_pt1 | contig 11851 bp, 17 predicted proteins | sample 1538991 | NCBI WGS metagenome assembly OCTA01 (sample SAMEA3539302, study PRJEB22396) | soil metagenome | biome: tundra; feature: field; material: soil | place: USA | collected 2010-05 | depth 0.15 m | reverse complement strand
TTGCATGGTAATACTCCTACTGGTAAGTGTAATACCAGTCTTCTCGGACCCACAAGTTGGGAAAGGGAGAACCGGTGCATCACCCCATCTTCACCGGAATGAACAGCGCCAGATTCTTCTTCGCCATGTCCACCACGTGCGCATACCGTGCCGTCATGCGCGGGTCGGCATGGCTCAGAAAGTCCTGCACGGCCCGCAGATCGCCTGCGTGCAAGTATCCCACTGTGCCGGCCGTGTGGCGAAGGCATCGTTGGAGGTGCCCGACTGCTTCAGACCCGCTTTCCAGAGATACCCATCAATCTGCGTCACGTTCGCGGTCGCGCTGTGATGATCCTTTCGCCACTCAAGCCCGGTGCAGACGCCGCAGGGCATCGGGATCGGTCGAAGACAAGAGAGTCATCAACTCTGCGAACAACGGTTTGCACGGCGCGAACGCAGGCGCGGTCGATTTCGACGGACACCGAGCGGCATAGGAGCGCTACGGAGGCCACCAGACGGTCCTCGCCCTTGAATCGAGTCAGTATCCCTTCGACGCCCTCCAACGATCCCGAGATGACCACGATTCTCTGACCGACTTCCAGATAGTCGCAGGGCGCGATACCACGGCCGGACGCCAGGAGCTTCCGAATGTTCTCCACCTCGGCATCCGGGATCTCGGCCAGCTCTGATCCCACTGAAAGGACGTGCAAAACGCTAGGGATTCGCAAGACGGAGAATGTCCGTTCAGGATCGAAGCGGCAGAACACATAGCCAGGGAAGAGCGGCAACTCCAGCTTCTTGGTCCGATCCGACCACTGGGACGTCTTCGTATAGAGCGGAAGGTATTCGGTGAAGTCGTTGTCCCGCAGTGTCCGGGAAACGAGCTTCTCGAACCGGGACCTCACGTAAAGAGCAAACCACGGATACCCGACGGATGACACCATCTTGGTACTCTCCCTGGCTTGGCAGCCAGTCGCCTAATTAAGAGGCGTAAACTCTAGCCTCAAGTACGCGAGGAAATGGGACAGTTACACTGTGTTGATATTGAAGACACAGGATCTCTGCCCAGATCCCCAGTCGCCAGTCCCTGCTGGTCTAAGAGCCAGCTTTACCGGACGCTTCGGACGCACAGCCTGCCAATCCGAAGCGCTCTTGACGAGCACCGAAGCGCATCGCCGGGGGATCGACTGAATCGACCACGCATTTACATTTGTACATCAATCCGTTATCTTCCGCAATGGACCGAAAGGTCTAATCAGACTGAGCTATTGCTCCCGCGAAAGTTGACTACATTCGCAGGATTAGTCCATTCTTCGTAAGCGCACCTCGTTGAGAACGAGGTAGCCCTCAATCCGCATCGTTCCAAGGCTTCTGCGATACGCGAGCGCAAGTTGCACCGCCCGGCATGCCTGCGGCGCCATGAACTGGAAATGACCCCAGGTCTGGTTTTCCGACGCTACGATGGGCAACTCCTGGGACGTCTGAGCCGGGAGTAGCGGCACGACCCGCCAACTGAGGCCTGCATTGTTCTGAATTCCTGAGGTGCGGTAGGAAACTTCGAGAGCATACCGGCCACCTCCCTCCACAGGAACCGTCTGTGCAAGAGGCGAGCAGTTCTCCGGCTGCTCCCCGGAGAAGATCACGCGCAGGCCACCAGCCGCCTGATCGCGCAACAGTGAAACGCCTTCGACGGCCGGCGTCCTCCAGTCGAACCCTCGGGAGGTCGGCTCCTTCGAGAAATCTCCGTTTGTGAGGACCACAGCTCGTGCGGGACCTAAGCCGGCGAAGGGAATCAGCCCGTGCCGGGACAGGCCGTTCCAGACTGATAGTGCCTCCTCTACACGGCTGCCGGCCAACAATCGGTCGCAGTAATCCATCAGCACCGGAGCAGTTGTCGCCGAGCCTTCTGAGACCAGTCCGTTCGCTACCCGGGCCCCAAGTTCGAGCTTCCCTGCCTCGATCAAGTATGCCAGGTAGGCCGAGCGCAGTTCCGCGCTATGGAGGGCGAGACGATCCATCAGATTCCCATCCTCCGTCACGCGCCCACATAGGTTAAACAACGGAACAGGATCTCCCGGAATCATCTCGGCGGAACTTCTAGCCCAGCGCCAGAAACTCGCCATATCCTCTTGACGCAGGTAGTAGTTCGCTAGCGTCCATCGCGGAAAGTACTGGCGGTCCACTTCTGCCGCGCGGAGCAGGCACTTCTCTGCCTCGCTATAGTTGTGCAGTGACTCATATCGAAGACCCAGTTCGACCCAGATGCGTGCATCGGCCGGACTCAACGCTGCGGCCTGTCTCAGCAGCGCGAGGGATTCTGCAGAAACCTCATCGCCGATGCTGAGCGCCAGGCGGAGTCGGTATTCGGCACCGTCCGGCACAATTCGCGACGCTTGCCGCAGACCCTCGATCGTTCCCTGTTCGGACGAAGCGTCGGCTTGCTCGAATCGAACCGCCCAAATCGCGGAGACAGCCATCAGAGCGAGGAAGGACAGCGCCGCAAGAACCCGCAACACGCGATGCCTCATCAGCGTCGCCCGTCTCGAATCAACAGGGCGACTCCGGAGGTCACCGCAAGCCGGTGAGCGAACTTGGTGGCCCACCAGTTCATCTGCAGCGACTCAGGACTCGGTGAGGATAACTCCGCCTCGCCGCTGTAGCCGTCCGGGGAAGTCCACAAGAGTTTGAGAGGAAGTTCGTCTCGCATCGCTCCGTAAAGATTGAACTTAACCTCAGGCGAAATCGCCCGATGTCGCACTTTATGTAGTGCACGGTAATGACCTTCTAAAACGCCGCTTTTATCGTGCAGGTCGAGTTCGGCGTAATACACAGGAAAGACATTTGCCTTTACCGGCTCGGTTGTGCCTTCTTTGAGCAGCCAAAGAGCCTGGAGCTTTGCGGTCGGTGCACTCGTTTTCTGCTGCGGAAACTGAATTGACGCGGAAGACGCCGGGACCACACGAGTCGGCTCATCCGAAAGGCTGGCGATAGAATCCGGGGAATTGGCAGGCAGGAGAGTGTCGGCCGTCGACGACTGGTTCAGTAACGGAAAACGGCTCCACCAGTTCTCTGCCGTCGAAGCGTTCGTTTGCTTCGTCTCGGTCTGCTCCTGCCAGGCCGGCTGCTGTGGTTCTTGTTCCCCGCCTTCTTTACTATCCTGCTGATCCGTCTGCTTTCGAACTCCTGTTATTGCATGGGGAGTTTGAGCACAGTCAGTCGCGCCGGTCAGGGCCGCAGGTTGGGTTCCGGCTGATGGAGAACCCGTGAGCTGCGTATTCGGAGAAAGTACGGTCCACACCGACAGAACGGCGACGGTGACGCCAAGTCTCCACCAGTAGACCATGGAACCGGAAACACTCTTCTTCTCAAAGACTAAAAGGGGACGCGCTTTCTTGTGATGGACAGCAGGTTCACCCGTCCAGGCGCCGGAGCAGGCGGCTAAGGACTCATCGTACTTCCTCCGGCTGCGCGGATCCGTGAGAGTGAGAACGATTTCATGGGTTCGCCTTAATTGGACATCAGCCGCCGCTTTCACCCACAGATCGGTCTGTAAGTCGGGGTGAAACAACCGCACGAGCACTCGGTACGCCGAGTGAATCTCAGCCGTGCTCGCTGCTTTATCGACCCCAAGCTCCTCGTAGTAGGTCATATACAAGAGTAAAACGAATAAAGTACAGTCAGTGTTGTCTTAGTGTGCGCCGATCTCAGAAGCTCGTCTATCTCGTTTGTATGGTACACTGATTCTGCCATTACGTTACCCATGAGGAGGAGCCTATGCTCCGGATTCTTTCAAGCTCAATATTAGGAATCGTGTCTGTGCTGGGACTGATGGCCGCTTCATCCATTGGAGTGGTTAAATCTTATGGCGACTTCCGGGTGGACGGCTCGGTCATCCAAGGCAATTGCACGCTCTTCGATGGCAGTGTGATTGAAACCACCTCAGCGCGCTCCGTGGTTCAGATCTCCGGCGCTCAGATGACGCTTTTGCCCGATTCTAGGATCCAGGTTTACCGGGACCGTGCGGTCCTCGAAAAGGGTTCCGGCATTCTCACGCACGCTCAGCACCTGATCGTTGAGGCCGCCAGCTTGCGGATCGCCTCTTCGGCCGACGATTCTATCGTGCAAGTCGAAAAGACCGGCCAGACCCAGGTGATCGTCGCCACCAGTGGAGGATCGGCCGAAGTGCGCAACGCCTCCGGCTTGCTGATCGCCAGTCTGAGTCCCAAGATGGCGCTGGCTTTCGATACCCAGGCTTCCAATGCTCAGTCCTCCAATGCGACTGACGCCGTGAGGCTGACCGGCGTCGTGCAGTCCGACAACGGGAAGTACTTCCTGACCGACAGCACAACGGGCGTCAAGTTGGCGCTGCGGGGCAAGGACTTGACCAGCTATGCCGGCAAGAAAGTTACCCTCGAAGGCTCCATCATCCCCGGAGCGATCCTGGCGGCTGGAGCTTCGAATGTGGTCCAGGTGGTTACTGTCGGCCTGGTCAAAGCCGCTGCGGCCGCTGCAATTGGCGGGGGCGGCGCACTTTCTGCAGCGGAACCGGCCACCTATATCGGACGTGTCTCGGTTATCGCGTGTGAGAATAGAGGTCCTCCCGAAGGCCGACCGGGAGGTCCGCCCGGAGGACCACCGGGAGGCCCGCCGGGGCCACCACGCCCTCCTACGAGTTGTCCGTAACCCAATTTTGTGATTCAGTTTAAGCCCGCCGCGTTCCCGGGAAGGCGGCGGGCTTTTAGTTACTGAAGGTGGGTTTGATCTCCGTGGCCCCGGCTTGGCAACCGCGCATAGCAAGTGTGTAAGATTCTCCTGAGCCCATGCATCTTCTTTTCGCGGGTCTTCTTTTTGGGGCGATCCTCACCCTGTGGGTGAACGCGGTTTGGCCGGTCACGGCGTTTCAAGTGGGGATCTTCGCCTTGACCACGGTCACCGTGTTGCAGCACTGGCGGAAAGTGCAGCTACTCGCCTTCCCCACCTTACCGTGCGTGGTCGCGGTCTGTTTGGGCGCATGGCAGTGGGTCGCGCATCGGACGCTCGACGGCTATGAGACACGCATCGCCATTGTGCATTGGATGACTTTCGCCGCCGTGTGTGTACTGTGTACGTCGATCTTCCAGAACGCGGTCACGGTGCGCTGGCTCCGCACGACGATGGTGTTGTTCGCCTTCCTCGTCGCGATTGTGGCGATCCTCCAAACGTTCACCGCGGAGGGCAAGGTATTCTGGCTGTGGCCTTCGGAGTTGACCCCGCAGCCGCTGGGACCGATCTTGTCCCGGAATCACTACGCCGCGTTTGCCGAGGCGGTCCTGCCGATTGCGTTGTACCAATGTCTGCGCGGGAAGCCCTGGGCGCGCTTCCACGCGCTTGCCGCCGCCACGCTGTTCGCCTCCGTCATCGTTTCAGCGTCCCGCGCAGGTGCCGCGCTGGCCGTCGCGGAAATCATCGCCGTGCCATTACTCATGCGCTCCCGTCGGCTGGTTGGCCCGCGCGCGTGGCCTTCCCTGGGCGCGGTGTTAGGCCTCGTTCTTGTGTTTGGGACGATCGTGGGCTGGCAAACAATCTGGGACCGTTTCCTGTTACTGGATCCTGCGCATGGACGCTGGGAGTTTGTCACGTCCACGCTTCGCATGATCGGCGACCACCCCTGGTTTGGCGTTGGATTGGGAACCTGGACACTCGCTTATCCGCGCTATGCCACAGTCGACCTCGGTACCTTCGTCAACCAGGCTCATTGCGACTGGCTCCAATGGACCGCCGAGGGCGGAATTCCGTTCGGCCTCCTGCTCTTGGCATTCTTCCTCTGGGGCATCAGGCAGGGGTTCCGCTCCATCTGGGGGCTTGGCGTGGCCGCCGTGTTCCTACACGCCTTTGTAGACTACCCCTTCTCCCGCCCGGCCCTGGGCTCGTGGTTGCTCACGTTGCTGTGTTTGACAGTAGTCTGGCCCAAGCGTCCTGCGGAACCTGCCTCTCCTGTGGCCGCGGCGCGCAGTGGCGTGCCGAGCAAGCCGCTACCTGATGTCGACTTCGGATTGTCGGGCGAGTAGTCGAAGCAGTCCTCGGAGATATGCCTGGCCACCGTGGCTCGGAACTGAATGTGCGTTTGGCGACAGAAGTGCACACCTGCTCGTGGGCGTCCTTGAGCCGGTTGGCCATCTTCCCGAAAATCCGTGGTCGGACTTGGGCCAAAGAACGTCATCCGCGCAGCATCATTCCCAATGCCGCGTGCGGGGGGCGTTGCTCCAGGGAGTTTGCCTGCTTCCGTTTCCTACCTCGGGTTGCCGACAGTTAGCGCAGATGACCGTGTCCATCCCTCACGATAGCGTCCCTCTTTGCCGGTGCCGGCTCGCGGGAATCCTCTCGAGCTAAATGGCGCCGCCCGGTGGGGCGGTTACATGGATGTCTATGAACCGAGCGAGCGGATGGCCGAGCGCAGCAGCACTTCCCGCTTGAGCATGCGCAGTTCCGCCTGGGTGGTGCGATGGCGGAAGCGCGAGGAACAGTTGTCGCAGTGGTAGGTGGGGAGGCTCAGCACCGTCAGTATTAGCTCGAGGGAGCTATTCGAGCGCGAGGGATAAACATCGTGACCTTGGCACTTGGGACAGGTGAGCAACATGACAGGTCCAGAATGGGGCACGGCCGCATAGGCAACAGGAGGATATACTGCGCAAATCGTATCATTGACGGGAACGGTCGCCCCCAAGTCGTCGGCGCGCACAATCAGCGGTGTGCCGTTCGCGGCGTTAACTTGAAGGACATCTGATGCCATTTCCTCTTCTCCTCGATCATCTAGACGTGACCTGACCGGGATTTTCTGTACCAGTCGAACAGAGAGACTGGCGGCAGAAAGGAACCCGGGAATGCCCAAAATCGAGTTTCTTGGGCTTGCCGACAACGAAAGCACCCGCTCCCCATACAAAGTGTGAGCGCCAATTGTCAATGCGATTCGTCACGTCCTGATCCTGATGGCGATGATGGATATTCCAAAACTGTTTGTACATCTCGTCGAGGTCGCCATCTTTCACTGAGTCCTGGAAGCTCGTGTATTCGATTCCGTCGATACGGCGATCCACCAGCGTCTTGAATTCCGCACGGCCTACGAAAACCCGCCAGCGATAGTCGGCACCCGGCGTCTCAATCATCTCGGCGTCCTTGCCGAATATATTGACTAAATGCTCTTTCCGCCGTGCTTGGACCATCAGTCGGGTCGGGTCGTTCTTGTCAGCTACGATGCTCAAGAAGCCGTCGCTCAGGCAAATCCACATCACATTTCTCCCAAGATGCGGAGGCGTGGGAGAAGAAAGCCGTGGAGAAATGAACTACCGCGCGTCTGCTCCCGCATGAAAAAACCCGCCGGGCAACGGCTCCTCTGTTGGGCGATAAACCTCGCCCTCGTCACCCGGCGGATGAGCAGCCGTCCGGAAGCCGTGTGCTTCTTCCAGCGGCCTAAATTGCTATTCCCCTTTTCCTCGATCATCTAGACCATCTAACGATCCCGCCTTGCTCGATGAACAACAATGAACCGAAATTCACAATTTGCAGGGGTACAGTCCTAGGAGCGTACACTAGTACAAATCTCCTTAATTTGTGAGTAGTACTACTGACGGGACTAGGACTGCGCCCTTCCAGACAGTCCTTTGATTCTGCGAATTGATCCCTTTCTCCGGCAGCCGTTCTCACCCTGTAACGCGCAGTTTTCACCCTGCACCTGGTTTCGCTGCACCCTTCGCCGGCGTCGACCCCGTCGCCACCGGCAAAGCGGCGGTCCCTCCTGCCATCGCCCCGAACATCCGCGCACTCTTCCGCTGCAATCCTCTCAGGCTGCTTCGGGGTTCCTGGTGCGACAATTGCGCCATGGACAAGGTAAACCTGCGAGAAAAATTGGGCCTCTTCTTCGACCACTGGGCTCCCCGGATCGTCGGCGAATTGAACGGCCAGCACACCAAGCTCGTCAAGTTCCAGGGTGAATTCGTCTGGCACAAGCACGACGCCGAAGATGAGATGTTCCTGGTCCTTCAGGGCGCCTTCCAAATGGAGTTTCGCAACCGCACCATACCCCTCGCGGAGGGCGAATTCCTCATCGTCCCCCGTGGCGTCGAGCATCGCCCCGTCGCCACTGAGGAGGTCCACGTTCTCCTTTTTGAGCCCTCCGGCACACTGAACACCGGCAACGCCGGCGGCCCGCGAACGGTGTCTCGCCCCGTGTGGTTTTGACCCTCCGCCGCGGCGCAATTCTCCGATGAGGCCCTTGCTCCAGCTGACGGGCTTGGGTAAGCCCCCGTGTGAGGTCGGGATGATCGCGCTGCCACTCCCAAAACGCCCCCAAGGGATCGCGCAAGATGTCGGCTATCAACACCGTGAGGTCGGGCCGCGGCGGATCGAACAGCGAATCGACCTCAAGGCAGTCCTCCGCAAGCGCAACGGCCGCCACGGAGAATAGATTGGCAACTTCCGCGTCCTGTTCGACCGTGTGGCGTTCCAGGCGCGCCGCCTGAGTCTACGGCCTATCCTCTCCACCCCAAGCTCTATGAGCCACCGAGCCGCCTCGCCGCGCGTCAGATCCAACGCCTTAGAGACCAAGCCCACCACGTTGCCACCCTCGCCTTGCGCGAAATCGTGCCAGCCGTTTTGCTCGGGGTAGATTGCGACGTTGCGGTGCGCCGGCCATCGTAGTTCTCTTCCTGATAGGCCACCTACCGCATCACCCAGTAGCATCGCCCCCCTTCCCGGCCTGCCCGGCTCCGGCCGCGGCGGGCTTTTCTGCTTCTGGCCTCGGTTCCTGCGCCCCCTGGCCCACTCACGGCAGCCTTGGCCAACAAAACACGCCAAGCCGGCGCTGCAGGAACGAACGTGGGCCAAACGTGGCGCAACAGTGGCCAACCCTCGACTCACTTGCAACAGCCGCAACTCCGCCGACCAGTCCGAGAGCGCCAGGCACAGCCCTTGCAAGTCCGGATGGCCGGCCCGGAGCTAAGATTCGGCAGCCGCAATCTCGTGGTGGCAGCGCTCGATTCATGCCGCCTCCTTCTGGCGTTCGGCTGCGATCTCCGCGAACGTGCGCCCGTCGCCGTGAAGCACCGCCTGCTTGCCCGTAAAGTTCATGAATCTATGGCAGATGACGTCGGCGTATCGCGGATCGATCTCCATCAGCCGAGCGGCGCGGCCCGTCTTCTCGCAGGCAATCAGCGTTGAACCCGACCCGCCGAACAGATCCGCGACGACGTCTCCGGCCCTGCTGCTATTGATGAGCGCGCGCTCGACCAGTTCCACCGGCTTCGCAGTCGGGTGCAGGCGGTTGGCCGCCGGTTTCTTTTCTTCCCAGAGCGTCGATTGCGACTTGTCTCCGTACCAGGCGTCCTTCTGGTCGGCGACGTGAGCATAGAAGATCGGCTCGTGTTGGAACTTGTAGCGGCCGAAGCCCCACGCGAAGGTGTTCTTCGCCCAGATGATCTGGCAGCGAAGCTCGAAGCCAGCAGATTCCATTGCGTTCTGGAATTCCCGCTGCCACGAAGAAGAGTGGCAGACGTACATGGAGGTGCCGGGCTTGACGACCTGGCGGTAGTTTCCAAAGGTGGCCGCCAGGAATTGGCAGAACTGCTCGGCAGTCATGCGGTCGCCCTTGATTTTCAGGCGCTCTTCCGTGTAGCCCTCGTAGTCGACGTTGTACGGCGGATCCGTAAACACCATGTCCGCCTTCGCGCCGTCCACCAACCGCTCCACCTCGGCCCGGTTCGTCGAGTCGGCTCACAGCAGTCGATGCTGGATGGCCTTAGATCTGAATTCCTTGCCGCAACATTTACATGTCATAAAGGCTTAACCCGCCTTCCGCTTACTGCTGTCGAAGGGCGCCGGGCCGTTGTGCCGGATGCGGCGAGCGTCCTGCTGCTTCGGGTTTGCGGCTGGATCCACCGGCACGCCACCCTCAGCAGCCATCTCTGTCATAGTTTGGCCGGTCTCCTCGATAATGGGTTCCGCGCCGATCATCTTCGCAAGCCTGCGCAGGGCCACATCACAGTAGGCCGGACTGAGTTCAATTCCATAACCCACGCGCCCAAGCACGTGCGCTGCGGCGATGGATGTCCCGCTACCGAGGAAAGGGTCGAATACAATGTCGCCGGTGTCAGAGAAGGCTTTCACGAAGAACTCGACCAGCGCTCGAGGGAACGGCGCCGAGTGCGATCCCTGGCTGCTCTCGGACTTCACCTCGATCACATTCGAAGGCCGGGCGATGTCACTGAAGTGGCTGTCGCTGTCGTCGCCAGGCTTCCGAGCCGCAGAGCCGCGCGCGCCCGTGCCGAGCAGGCCACTCCCGGATGTGGATTTCGGATTGTTCGGCGAATCATGGAAGCAATCGTCTGAGACGTAGCCGACCGCCCGCGGCCGGAACTTGATCTCCGACTGTCTGCAGAAGTGGAACACCGGCTCCCAGGCGTTCTTGAAACGATTGCCCCAGCCGCCCGGCACGCCATTGTAGGTCTCGCGCCAGCAGAACTCGTCGACGAAGCGCCACCCCCACTGGCGGTTGTGCGCCAACACGAGGCCCTTCACGTACAGGCTGCGCTCCCCGTCCTCGGCATGTTCCTTGATATTGAGGAAGTACGAGCCATCGTCAGCCAGAATCGCCGCGATGTTGGCCGCGACCGGTCTGAACCACTCGGCGTGCTGATCCGGCGGCACGGGCGTAAAGCCGCTCTCGGGGTCGTATTCGCGCTGCATGGCATAGCGCGGCGAGGTCACTGCGACGTTGATCTTGTGGCCGTCCATCAGGCGTTCCACGTCGGCCTGGTCCCTGGAATCTCCGCACAGGATCCGATGCTGAACACCGGCTGGCGTGAACTCTTTCCAGCAGCATTTGCAGATCATGGTTTCCTCAGTTAACGGCGCGGCAGTGCGGGCACTTGGGCGCCTCGCCCAGCAGCCACAGGTCGCCAAGCTTCGTCACTGGGTCCGGCCGCACCTCGGGCACCGCATCGCCGTCGGTCAGGCCCTCGACCGTCTCGCCGTAACCATCCAGATCCTTCAGGAGATCGTCGAGCGCTTCGAGGTCGTAGCCCGTCCCGCCCAGCGTGCCCACCTCCGCCTGGATCTCCTGAAGCATCTCGGCAAGCATCTGCTCGTCGTAACTCGCCAAATCGTTCGTCCGATTGTCCGCCAGCAGAATGCGGAGCGCCGTCGCATCGTCGCAATCGACCCACACCACCGGGATCTGCTCCAGCCCACATTGCCGCGCGGCCATCCAGCGATGGTTACCGACGAGGATAAACCCCATTGACCGCTGAACCACGCAGACGCCATAAAACTGATTGGCCTTGATACTGGCAACTATGGCGTTGACATCTCCCTGCCGCGGATTCTTGGGATGCGGCTGAATGTCGCCAATCGGGACCAGTTCATAATCCTGATCGCGCAGTAGGCTGTTTACCGGTTTCTGATTCGTCGTGTGCATTGAACCTCCTGATGATCGTGTAGTGATTGAGGCTATGAGATCCCAGAACAGCCTGCCGATCGGTGCGCCGATTTGCCGCTGCCCTCCGGTGTTAGAACTGGTCCGCTGATTCAGAGCCGGTCAGGTCCGGAAGGGAGCCCGCGGCCGCGCGGTCTCATCGATCAGTTCCCCCGGGCTGTTCCTTCGATCTGTACTCGCTCAATGCGCTGAGCGCCCGGCGCACCTCTGTGTTTATCAGCGCCTCACGTTCGGCCACGCCCATCCCAACCGTGAGCCGCGGCGCTAACTTCGCCCCGAGTTGCAGCAGTATGTTCCGCGCCGCGCTAGAGCGTTTTCGATTTAAGTATTAACGTTTCTGTGGCATACTGCTCCTGACACCACAGGAGGCGGCAGATGCGTGCGTATTCGCAGGATTTGCGGGAACGG
>OCTA010004783.1_pt1 | contig 11854 bp, 6 predicted proteins | sample 1538991 | NCBI WGS metagenome assembly OCTA01 (sample SAMEA3539302, study PRJEB22396) | soil metagenome | biome: tundra; feature: field; material: soil | place: USA | collected 2010-05 | depth 0.15 m | reverse complement strand
CGAGGTCGGGCGCGCTGTGGTCATTATGATTGCGTCCCCAGCGGTCGAGGCAGAGCCGGTAGTTCTCGTATTTCTCCAGCGGCGTGGCATTGAAGACGCAGAGAACATGTTCGCGGACGTCTTTGCGAACCTCGTTGCGGACTTCGACGGCTTCGACGTGGTCGCGGGCTTCTCCGGCGGCGTGCCAGTAGAGGGCGTCGACGTTTTGCAGAACCGTGAGCATGGGCTCCGCGGGTAGCCGCTGCTGGAGCAGCGCGGGCAGATGCTGGGGCGCGAGGTGCGACTCGCCGAACAACACGACGATGAGCGCGCCGGGATGCCGGCGGCGGAGTTCGGCAATCTTGTCGGCGGCGTGGCGGTCACGGGCGCCAATTTTGCGCAGGTCTTCGCGAGGCATGCAATCCAGGCCATAGATGGATGCGCCGTGGTCGCGGGCGGCGGAGAGCAGTTCGTAAAATGGAGGCCAGTCGTATCCCCAGTCGAGTTCGAAACGGATGCGCTGGCGCAGTTCGTCTTCCGCAATCTCGGCGCGGAACCATTCGTCGAGAATGTGCTGGTTGCGGGAAAAAATGGTTTCGACTCCCAGCACTACGGGGCGCTGGTGGAGTTCAGGATCGCGGAGGACCGAGGCGAGATAGCGCTGCGAGTTGGGCAGGGCGTGGTAGTCGCCGACCAAAACGATTCCAGCGTTGGCGATTTGGTGGCGGACATCGCTGGGGGTGAGAACCTTCTGGTAGGAGCGGTAAGCCTCGCGAAAGTCGCGGAGATATTTGCGTCCGGCGGCGGGATCAATGGCGCGAATCTCACGCTCGACGCTGGCGAGGGCGTGGAGTTGGGCGGCACTGCGCCGCGATCGTAAGATGCCGGTGGTTGCCATAAGTTCGTCGTCGGTCGTTGGTCGTTGGTCGTTCGCTATTCGCTGTTTCGTATCAGGGCATCGCTTTAGCGATGCCACAAAGTCTTCGAATCCCGATGCCCCTTTAGGGGCTGCGCGACGAATACCGACCATTTCCGCACCCTGCTATCCTTGACTTGCCTTTCGCTCATCCCTATCCTCAGTTTTCGAGGCCGTGCATTGAATGCCTCGTGGAGCGCCAACTTTGCCTTTTCTTCCGCCGGAAAACTTGACGGTTGCCACTACCGGCGCTAGTGGGTCGTTATTTCTGAAACACTTTCTTCTCACCGTGGAACGCGACCCGCGCGTGAAGACGGTGAACTTCATCGCTTCTGACAGCGGCCTGCGCGTCATGGCCGAGGAACTCGGGGTCGAAGGCCGCTCCGATCTCCTACATCAAATCATCGGCGCGCCTTCGGCAAAGATTCAGCAGCAGTCCAACAGCGATATCGGAGCGAACGTGGCCAGCGGGTCGTATCCTTCGGACGCGATGGTCGTAATCCCGTGCAGCGTCGGTACGCTCGGCCGCATTGCGAACGGCACCGCCTCGCGCCTGATCGAGCGCGCCGCCGATGTGAGTCTTAAGGAGCGTCGGCCGCTCGTGCTGTGTATTCGCGAGACGCCGCTCAACAAAATTCACATCCGCAACATGTCGCTGGCGGCGGATGCGGGGGCGACGATCTTCCCGCTGATCCCAACGTTCTATAACCATCCATCGAGCACCGGTGCTATGGCACAGGAATTCGCGAACCGCGTGCTGGCTCACATAGGCCTGCCCCAACCGGACGCGTACCGGTGGAAGGGGTGAAGCCAGTTCTCAGTTCTCAGTGCGGAACTGACGCGCGCTATCAGCGAATTTTTCTGAGAACTGCGAACCGAGAACCTGTTGAAAGATCAATGACTCGGGGCAAGCCTCGCCTGCGTTGCAGGAATGCTTTCAGTCTAGGGAAGGGGCAGTAACGAAGGTAGGTATCTGGCGGGCATGTACTGCGAGTGCCGGGACGACCAAGCCCCAGCCGCCTCCGCTTAAGACGCCCGTCGCTCCGTAGATCAGAGTAGTTGGCGATGCTGAGAATTTGGCAGGCATATGGTCTTCCACCATTCCGGTCGTCACCTTGCTTCTCCGGTTTTTGACAAAAAGCCAATCCATCTTTATAGTGCCGGGTCATGAACGGAACTTTCTTTTGCAACAAGTGCGGCGCGCAGAATGCCGCGGGCGCTCAGTTTTGTAGCCGCTGTGGAGCGCCCACGAACCCGACGCCCGGCGTTTTCCAGACACCGATGGCGTCGCCCAACCCAGCTTCGTCCTACCCGGCATCGCCCTATTCAGCCTCAGCGATTCCGTATCCGACGGTTGTGCCGGCGGTGGGGGTGGGCTACGGAGGGTTCTGGATTCGGGTCGTTGCTGCCATTATCGACGCCATCATCTTGCGGGTTGTGGTGGCTCCCGTAGGCATAATTTTCGGTGGTCTCGGGCTGGCAGGAAGGATGAGTGGCATTCCCCACGCAGGACTTCGTCTTTTGGGCGGTGGCGTCACGATCATCCTGTTGATTTTCGGCTCCTGGTTGTACGAGGCTTTCATGGAAAGCTCGTCGTATCAGGCCACGCTGGGCAAGATGATCTTTGGCATGAAAGTTACCGATCTCAATGGCAACCGAATCTCATTCGAACGGGCGACGGGAAGGCATTTTGCGAAGTGGCTTTCCGCGATGATCCTGTGCATCGGCTACATCATGGTCGGGTTCACAGAGCGCAAACAGGGACTGCACGATCTGCTGGCCGGGACGCTGGTACGGCGAGTGTAGGTGTGCGCGGGAACTGGGTCGTCCCTCCTGGACTTCCGCTATTTTCCCCACCCTACCCCGCGCTGAAGCGCGGGGCTAAGCTGGATCGCCCCCTACGGGGCTTGACTCTCGATCATACGAGTTACACTAACCTCTGATGGCCTCTCCGGTTTCACGGCTGCGCCGCTGGTTCGCCTTGGGCGCGATTCTGATGGTGGCTACGGTTGCAGGGATGTATTTCTACGCGCGCTGGAGTCTGCGCAAGGCGGTCCACGACCTCCCGGCGAAAATGGGCCTGGACATTCAGCAGACCGCCGAGGGCTTTTCGATCTCCAAGTCCATAGAAGGCCGCACACAGTTTACGGTGAGCGCTTCCAAGGCGGTTCAGTTCAAAGATGGTGGACGGGCGGACTTGCACAACGTCAAGATCGTCATCTACGGCAAGGATGCCGGTCGTTTCGACCAGGTTACCGCGGATGACTTCGAGTACGACCCCGTGTCGGGCAATGTGACCGCGAAGGGCAGGGTGCTGATTGACTTGGAAGCGAACCCCGAGGGGATGCGGCATTCGGACCAGACGCCTCCGGCGCAAAGGAGAAGCCCGATTCATCTTGAAACCGACGGACTGGTCTTCAACAGGCATACGGGGGACGCCTCCTCCGCCGGGAAGGTGGTGTTTCAGACGCCGCAGGCATCCGGTTCGGCCGTGGGCATTGAATATGTGGCGAAGACGGGTACGATGAACTTGCTGTCGGCGGTGGCGATGACCGTCAACCGGCCGCAACCGGTCCATCTGAATGCAGATCATGGCGTAATTACGAAGCAGCCTCATCAGGTTGTTCTCACCACGGTGCACATGACCCGGGGGCAGCAAGAAGCGCGGTCCGACCACGCGACTTTCTTCCTGCGCGAAGACGACACGGTGGACCACATTCTTGCCGAGGGCGATGTGGAGACGGTGCTTCATGGCCGGTCATCTTCCAACTCGGAAACGCACGAGCGTTCCGATCGCGCCGAATTGTTCTTGACCGGCGCGCGGAATCTCCTCACCACTGCCATTCTCACGGGCAACGTGCAACTCGCCTCCCTGGGAACGCAGCCCGCTGATGCTGCCGCCGGGCGGGCAACGCTGCACTTCGCAGGCCGGCAAATGCTGAAGACGGTTCATGCCGAGGACGGCGTGAGGCTGACGCAGAAGAACAGGGAGAGCGGGTTGGTTGCGGTGCCGTCGGCGTCGAAGGGAGGCGCGCAAGATGTGGAGATGACCGCCCCAGTGATGGACTTTATGGTGAAAGACGGCCGCCTGCTGGAGCGTGCCGAGACGAGTGGACCGCCGCGGATCGTCGTCACGCAACCGGGCGCAAATCAGAAGACGGTGGTTACAGCCGCCAAGTTTACGGCGAAATTCACGGAGAATAATCGCCTGGCAACACTGCATGGAGAACCGGACGCGAAGATTGTCAGCAGCTTGATCCAAGCCAGTAAGATCCAAGCCAGTAAGATCGACGCGAGTAAGATCGACGCCAGTAAGGCCGGATCGAGTAAGACCGGCTCGCCGGCACAGACGGATCGAGTATCGACCAGCCGCATGCTTGATGTCGTCTTCTTTCCAGAGGGCGGCGTCCGCTCGATCACGCAGACAGGTGGGTTCGTCTACGTCGATGGCACGCAAAAGGCTTGGGCGCAGCGCGGAGAGTACACGACCGCCGATCAACTGGCGGTGCTGACCGGATCGCCCCGGGTAGTGGACGGCGGCATGACGACGACGGCCCAGACGATTCGCATGAACCGGGCGACCGGCGACGCCATTGCCGAGGACAACGTCAAGAGCACGTACTCCGATCTAAAGGCGCAACCGGATGGCGGCATGCTCGCTTCCTCCGACCCGATCCACGTGACGAGCCGCAGCATGACGGCAAATCGTTCAACGGCGATTGCGGTGTACACGGGTGATGCCCGCTTGTGGCAAGACGCGAATGTAGTGGAGGCTCCCACCCTTCAATTTGATCGAGACCATCGCACTATCTTTGCGCAGGGGCTGGGGCAGGGAGAGGTCAGTGTGGGGACGGGGCTTCGCCCCGTCCGAGCGGGGCAGAGTCCCGCTCCCACACAAGCTCCGGCGCAGCCGGTCTCGACCGTGCTGGTGCAAGTCGACAAGAACGGGACGGTGACCCCACTTCGCATCACATCCGCGCGTCTGAATTACGCCGATGTGGAGCGGAGAATCTTCCTGGATGGCGGGGTGACCACGAAAGCGTCCGACGCTACGATGACGGGACAGCGGATGACGGTATTTCTGCTGCCGCGTAGTCAGTCGAAAGCGGGGGCGAACCCGGCAATGCCGGGGCAAGTAGACCGAATTATCGCCGAAGACCAGGTTGTGATCACCCAGCCAACCCGGCATGCCACAGGTGAGAGGTTGGTATACACGTCGGCGGACGACAAGTTCGTGCTGACCGGCGGACCTCCTAGCATTTTTGATGCCGAACGAGGCAAAACTACGGGCGATTCGTTGACTTTCTACAAACACGATGATAGGGTGCTCGTAGAAGGCAGAGAAACGTCCCCGGCGGTCACGCGGACGCAAGTGGCACGATAAATGCACACGCTGGCCACCGACGAAATTGGGAAATCCTATCGTGGCCGACGCGTCGTCAGTGGAGTAAGCCTTCAGGTTCTGCAGGGCGAGGTCGTGGGCCTGCTGGGACCGAATGGCGCCGGAAAGACCACCTCGTTCTATGCAATCGTAGGTCTGGTTCCTCCCGACACAGGCAGGGTGCTGTATGACGACGAAGATATCACTAGCGTTCCCATGTACTTACGGGCGCGCCAGTACGGTATCAGCTACCTGCCTCAGGAAGCTTCGGTTTTTCGAAAACTGACGGTCGAAGAGAACATTTTGGCCGTGCTGGAAGTCCAGCCGATTTCCTGGCATGAGCGCCGGGAAAAGGCGGAGAAGCTGATTGACCAGCTCGGACTGGAGCATATACGGCAGAATCGCGGGTATGCGTTGTCGGGCGGGGAGCGGCGGCGGGTAGAAATCGCGCGGTCGCTCTGCATCAGCCCTACTTTTATTTTGCTCGATGAGCCGTTTTCGGGAATCGACCCGATCGCCGTTTTGGATTTGCAGAAAATCATTTCCGATTTGCGGGCCAGCGGGATCGGGATCTTGGTCACGGACCACAACGTCCGCGAGACGTTGTCTGTAACGGATCGGGCGTACATAATAAACGAAGGGCGGATCTTCCGCTCCGGCACGCCGGAGGAGTTGGGTAGCGACCCGGAGGTGCGGCGCGTTTATTTGGGGGAAAGCTTCTCACTGGTGTGAGGAAACAGTTGCCAGTTGCCAGTTCCCAGTTGCCAGTGAGAGTCAGGTTTACTGGCAACTGGCAACTGGATTCAAGTTACCAAGGCGTGGGCACACTGACCTTTGGTGCCCACACGATCTACCTCGGTGCATGAGAAGCTAGATTTTCAACACTCCGATGAGGATCACGCTGTAGCGGGGTGTGGGGAATGATAAATCTTTAAGGAGAAATGGTGCTTCTTCAGCACAAACTGAACGTCAAGTTGTCGCAGCGGCAGATTCTGACGCCGGGTCTCGTGCAAATGGTCTCCGTGCTCGCGCTCAACAAGCTCGAACTCAAGGACATGATCAATGCCGAGATGGTCGAGAACCCGGTGCTCGAAGAGCTCGAAGATGCCATCCCGATGCTCGATGATGTCGGACGCCAGGAGGAAGAACGCGACCGCCTTGCCGCCAAGGTGACCGCCCCAGCGGAAGATGGTCCGACCATCGCGGATGAGAAGAAGGATCCTTTCGAGGAGATCGATTTCGGCTCGTTCTTCCAGGATTATCTGGATCCCGGTTATCGCAGTTCGGGGGAAATGGAAGAGATCGAGAAGCCTTCCTTCGAGAACTTCCTATCGAAGCCGGGAAACCTGAGCGACCACCTGCTGTGGCAACTAGGCGCTATTTCAGTGCGGCCGCCGGTGCATCAGGCGGCCGAGCTGATCATTGGGAATCTGAACGAAGAAGGATATCTGATTGCCAGCGACGAAGAGCTGCTGGGAATCGCTCCGGTCGCGGCTCCCGAGGCAGATGTGGAAGTAGCGGCCAAGATCGTTGGTGAAGCGGAGGCGCTAGGGATTGCCGTCGCGGAGGCTGCGCATGAAACCTCCGACCTCGAAACTTTCCCTCTCGAAACTTCTGTTCTCTCGCCGGAGGACCTCGCCGCGGAAAACGTCGGCCATTTGAAGTTGACGGCGGAAGGCGCTGGAACAGAGTCTTTTGCGACGGATGTTGAGCCGAATGTTGAGCTCGATGTTCACCCTGATCTAGAAACAACGATGGCAGCCGAGCCGCCGTTGCCTGGCGCGTCGAGCCCCGGAACCACCGCCACGGGAACACCGGCCACGGGAGCGGCGACCGCGACCGCCCGGATGGCGATCTTAGACTTCACGGTCCCCGATCTGCACGAAGCGCTGGAAGTGGTGCGCCAGTTCGATCCGCCGGGCATCGCCTGTCGCGACCTGCGCGAATGCCTGCTCTATCAGTTGCGCTACCATCTGGAGCAGTTGCAACTGCACAGAAACGGCAGTGCCCTGACCGAGCAAGTTGTGAGAGACGCGATTGCCGTCGTCGATCAGCATTTGAAAGCGGTGACGCTGAAGCAGTTCAAGGAAATTGGGCGCGCGATTGGGCGTCCAGTCGAAGCCGTGCAGACGGCGCTCGAGTATGTCCGCACGCTGGATCCCCGACCCGGTTTGCGCTACAACAAAGTCCCGGCCCGGCTGATTGAACCCGATGTCGCTTTCGTGAAGCACGGCGACGAGTGGCTGGTCATCATGAATGACGAAGACATGCCGCAGTTGCGCTTGAATCCCGCGTACAAGCGCCTGATGACCCGCGACGGCAATGACCGCGACACGCGGACCTATGTCAAAGATCGCTACAAATCCGCTATCCAGCTCATCAAGAATATCGAACAACGCAAGCAGACGATCGCCAAGGTCTGCTACTCGATCGTGGCGCGCCAGCAGGATTTTCTCGAGCGCGGAATCGATCAACTGAAGCCGATGATGATCAAGGAAGTGGCCGAAGAAATCGGTGTGCATCCTTCTACCGTCAGCCGCGCGGTTGCCAATAAGTACGTCCACACGCCGCAGGGCGTGTTCGAATTGCGGTATTTCTTCTCCGAGAGCGTGCAGGGGCCCGAAGGCGGCGGTACTTCGCTACTGATTTTGAAACGCCGCGTCAAGAAGCTGATCGAAGAAGAAGATCCAAGCCGGCCGTTGACCGACGAACAGATCACCCGCATTCTGCAATCGCAGGGTATCCAGGTCACTCGCCGAACGGTCGCGAAATATCGGGAAGATATGAAAATCCCGAGCACCCATCAAAGAAGAGTAAAAAAATAATCGGGTCATCGGGTCATCGGGTGATCGGGCCATCGAAAGTCAAGGGCGTTTGACGTTAGATGACCCGATCACCCGATGACCCGATCACCCGATTTCTTTTCAGGAGGATGCTTGATGAACGTGGAATACACCGCGAGAAAATACGAAATCACTCCCACCATCCGCAGGGAAGTTGAAACCGGCCTCAACAAGATTCGCAAAATTCTAGGCGACCGATTCGAGACCAAGGTGATTCTGGCCGTCGAAAAGCGCCGGCACAAGGCCGAAATCACCATCAACCCGCCCAACGGTCCCATTGTAGGGCTGGCGCAGACCACCGACATGGCGTCGGCCGTCAGTGAAGCTCTCGACCACCTGCACAAGCAGGCGCTCAAACATAAAACGAAGTGGCTGAGCAAGAAGCGCAAGGCGGTCAAGAAGTTCGACGGCCAGTCGTTAGAAGACAACGTGGAAGCGGCGCTCGGACTGGCGGAGAATGCCACCGTTTCCGTTCTCGTTCATAAATTTCCATCGGTGGCGCGAACCACCGAAGTGCACCTAGTGCATGCCAAGGATTCGGTGGCGCTTCGTCCGATGACTTTGGAAGAAGCGATCAAAGAGGTGCATTTTCGCGACAAAGATGTTTTTGTATTCCGCGACCCCAAGGGCAAGTTGATGGTGCTGCACCGGACACGGGACGGCAAAATGGAGTTGATCGAAGCACCGTAGAGAGCGGAGCGTCGCCCGCTCCGTTTATCCGTCCGTTCTCTCGCGCAGAAACAACCAGCGCATAACTCCAAAATCTGATTTACCAGTTCAATTTCAACGCAAACTGGAACTGGCGCGGGTCGTAGGCGGCGGTGGCTTGGCCGGCAAAATTCATTTGCGGGTTGACGCCCGCCACGTTGTACACGTTGGCGATGTTGAACATGTCGGCGATGAGATCCATGTTGAAGCGCTCGCCGAAAAAGACTTTCTTGGCGATGCGCAGGTCGTTGAAAACGGTCCAGGGAGTGATGCCCGCGTTGCGACCGAGGTTGCCGTCGAGCCCCAGCAGGGTGACGTGGGTGTAGGGATATGCGCCGGGAGTGAAAGCTTGATAGCAAGGCTCCTGGAAAACACCGGTGGGGGAGAATTTCGAGGGTATTACCTGGTTTCCCGCCTGCGTGCAGGCAGTGGTTTCGAAGGTGTTGGGCCGCCCGGTTTGAGAAGACAACTGCTGGTTGTCGCCCGAGCCGGTGATGATGTTGAAGGGCCGCCCGGAACTGAATTCGATCTGGGGGGCGAACGTCCAATCGCTGAAGAGCTTGCGGGCGAAGCCGCTGCCGCTGAGTTTGCCCGACTGGTAAACGCCGCTGAAGACGAAGCGGTGGCGCTGGTCGAAGGTGGAATTGGAACGATCGAGACCGGGGAAGTAGCTGTCCTGCGGGGTGGTTGTCGATTGCAAGTCGGTCGAGTCGTCGATGGTGTGCGACCACGTGTATGAGGCTAGAAATTCGTAGCGGTTGCTGAAACGCTTGCGGAGATTGGCGGTCAGCCCGTTATAGACCGAACTGCCATTAGAGTAGTTGGCGTCCATGTCGCCGAAGGGAACGCAGCCGGCGACGGTTCCGCTTAGAGGATTGCAAGCGGTGTTGAACCCGGCGGTACTGTATCCGCTGGCCTGAAGATACCGCATGACCAGCGGCACCTCGGCTACACACTGGGAGCCACCGGCGCCAATCAGGGCGTTGGCGATCGAGACATTCATCCCGCTAGGGCGGAAGAGGTTGGTCAACGCAGCGGAAACCCAAGGCACCCCACTTGGGTTGACACCGCAGGGAGCAAAGCCCTGCGCGGTGGGACCGCTCCCGACGCCCAATGGTCCACCGGTGATCGCATAAGACGTCGGGTCGCTGTAAGCCGCCTGCCAGTTTGCCACCAACAAGTCGCCGCGAACCGCGCTGGCGTTAATGGGATGGTTGAGGTGGCGGCCCCCGTTAAAGTTGTAGCCCAGGTTGAAAGCGAAGCCACCGCCGAGGTCGCGCTCTATGGTCAGGTTCGCTTGCTGTGCATAGGCGTACACGAAGTTCTTGGCCTGCGGGTACCCAAAGGGTTGGAAGAACAACGGGAAGCCGGCGTTGATGTAGTTCTGATGGAGAAATAATGTATTCGACAAGAATGGATCGAAACGCTGCGGGTTGGGGTTGCCGTTGGCGGATGCTTGCTGATAACCGAGAAGGCCCACCAGTGCTGGGGGCCCGGGCGCGCACTGCGGGGCAGCGGGCGAGGTGAGGTTGCCTTGGAAAATCGGGAACGCGTTCAAGTTTCCCGGATTGCCGGCGCCTGAACAAAATCCAGTGCCGGCAAATGCCAACTGACCGCTGTCCGAGCCGTCGGAGGCATCACCGAGGAAATAGAGGCCGAGCAAGGGGTGGTCATAGAACATTCCGAAGGACGCGCGGACTACGGTTTTGCCGTCTCCCTTGGGATCCCAGGCGATGCCGAGGCGAGGCTGAATGTTGTTCTTGTCGGTCTGGATGCCTTTCTGCACTCCCAGGAAGTTGTATCCGGTTTGACCGAGCCCGGTCGGGGGCTTGAACGTCGGCGGGAATTCCACGTCGTAGCGCACGCCGTAGTTCACCGTGAGATTGTGGTGCATACGCCAGGAATCCTGCCAGAATATGCCCAGCGGTTTGTTGGAGAACGAGTCGGTGGGAGTACCGATGCCCTGGATGAATACTCCCGGCATGCCAAGGCCGTAGGCTTGCACCGGGTTAAACTCGGGGAAAGGAGCCGGAAACAGGGACTGGGCGCCGAAGTTATAGACGCCGCCATAATTTACCGTGAAGGTGGCCGTGAGCGGAAGATAGTTGAAGTCCCCTCCGAACTTAGTGCCATGACGTCCGATGCTCCAGGAAAAATTGTCGGTGAACTGATAGCGACTTTCGACACGCTGGATGTAGGAGTAGGGCTCGTGTCCGAAATAAGCGAAACCGGCAATGTTGACAGCCGGGTAGGAACCGCTCGGAATCTTGGTGTTGTAGAAGTAATTCAGACCTCGGCGCGCGTACTGGAAGCGGAATTCATTCACCTTGCTGGTGCCAAGGGTCCAGGTATCCTGCACCACGCCAGCCACGTCACGGTAGGTTTGCTGCGAAGTGCGCGAGTAAGCGTTTTGGCCGACGGCTTGGTCTTGTCCGCTGACTTCGATCCCGGTGACGGTGCTCGGGCTGGCATTGACGCGCAGCGTGAGGCGGTTGTTGTTGCTCACGTTGTGGTCGATGCGCAACGAGTAAAGGCTGGTGCCTTCGAAGATTGGGAAGTTGCCTGATTGCTGTTGCAAGGTCTGGAACGACGCGGGTAGTCCGGTGCAATAGGGCGCGAACCCGGCCACCGAGGCAAAGGCGGGATTGCAAGAAGAAGGAAACTGCTGCAGTCCCCCGGCGGAGGCGGGGACGGGGACAAAGGCTGCGGGAAGAGCCGCGAACCAGGCCGGATAGCTGCCGTTCAAAGCGATGCCCGAAGAAGCACCGACCATGAAGGCATAAGTCTGCAAAGTGGGGAGCGGGATTCCATCAGGATTGCTGAGCAGGGACGCCTGAGCGCCCGTCGCCAGGATGTCGGGGAAGGTTCCCGCCGGCGCTCCAAAGATTGGCGAGACGTCGACGCCTGTCAGCCCGTAGTACGACGGATTTGTTGCCGGGGCAATCGCCGAGAATCCGGTCTCGTGGCGCCGGGTGACTTCATAGGAAAAGTAATAGTAAGTTTTGCCCTTCTTGATCGGTCCACCGA